>Ga0172376_10004522_pt1 | contig 15861 bp, 23 predicted proteins | sample Lak35m_FD_121114 | JGI IMG/M metagenome (GOLD analysis project Ga0172376, IMG submission 121114) | Freshwater microbial communities from Kabuno Bay, South-Kivu, Congo - kab_092012_35m | ecosystem: Environmental > Aquatic > Freshwater > Lake | place: Democratic Republic of the Congo: South-Kivu... | reverse complement strand
TGCAGCGCCTGGAAATGGAAAGCGCAGGTTGGCGGCAATGCCGCCCAACCCCACAGCCAACTGCTCGCCCAGCCAACGGCTGGTGGGCCAGGTGTTGACCACCACCTGCACCTCCTGAAATGGCCCTGGAGGGGTCAGCCGCAGCTGGGTGGCAAGGAGTTCGGCCAGGTGTTCTGCCCGGTTGCCCCGGAAGACGGTGAGCAAGGGCTTGGTTCAGCGAGGACGGATCAACACAGACAGCTCAGCTGCTTCTGTTTGAAGCTGGGGAGCTGAAGCTGCTGCAGACCGGGAACGGAACGGATGGCGCCGGTTTCGGGGCAGTAGGCGGAGAGCTCACCGCCGTAGCAGGCGCCGGTGTCGACCATCACGATCTGACCGAGCCGCCGCACATGGGGGCCGGGGGTATGGCCGATCACCACCTCGCCGAAACGGCCGTCATAGGCCTGCCAGAAAGGCATGCGGATGCTCAGGTCGATCTGCCAGCTGTCAGGGTCGAAACCGGCATGGGTGGCGAGCCAACCTGGGCCGCCATAGGAGCAGGGCAACCGTTCGAGCCGCTCCTGCCAGATGCGGCAGTGACGCTCACCGAGCTGGCGATAGGTGTCGCAACCGGCCAGGGCCCGCTGGGCAAACCAGTCACCCTGACTGAGCGCTGCGACCAGGTCAGCCTCATGGTTGCCCTTGAGCCACACGACCCTGCCCGATTCAACCAGGTTCCAGGCCAGCTCCATGGTGCGACGGATCTGGGGTCCACGGTTGATCACATCTCCGCACAGAACCAGACGATCCCGGCTGGGCAAGCGCGCTTCCAGTAATTCGAGAGAATCCGCGCAGCCATGAACGTCCCCGATCACCCAGTGGTGGCAGGTCCGTGAGGGGGACGTCATCGGTCCATCGCGTTGGAACCAGTCTGGCCCCGATACCCACCGCTTGTCAGCCCCCCCACACCCGAGCATCACTGGTACGGTCTCAGCTACAAAGCATCAGGCCCGATGAATCCAGCTTCGCTGTCGGTGGGGCAGCGGGTGAATGCCCTTGTCAAAGCCCTAAATGGGGCCAAGCGCACCAATGAAGCCCTGGCCCGCTGCCGCAACGGCGAGGAGATGCTCGATGTGCTTCTGGAGGCCTCAGCCAAGCTGGGACTTGGCTTGAGCCGGCAGCAACTGGCAGACACCCCCCCGATCCGGGACTGGGTGTGGTGGAAGAACAAGGAGGCCCTGCTCACCATCGGGGACAACAGGCCCCGCTACCAGCAGGATGGGCCGTCGGGCGGGGATGGCGAGCCTGGCCCTCGCAAACGCTTCCTGGGCCTGTTTTAGCTGCCCGCGGCGATGGGGTCGGAAATGGTGCTGCTCGGAGCAACAAAGCTTCCGCAGACCACGTATTCCAGGCGCAACTTCAAAAATGTGATGAATTTCTCGTCGGTGGACACCACGGCGGCAGCCGGTCGGGGCACAGGGGCGGCAAGGGGTTCGTGCTCGGGGACTTCGAGAAAGGCGGGCCGCCTGACCAGCCAGAAATCGATCGCCTTGCCCTGCTCGCCGTAATGGCGCCGGCGCTCCCGCAACACCTCCTCGAGGGGCTCCTCAACGGTGAGAAAGGCTTCGCTGGCGGCAATGAAGTGGTAGGTGCTCATGGCTGGCGGCTGCCGAACAGGGGGTCGCGGCGGGGATTCTGAACCAATGCCTTCATCTGCTGCACCGCCCGCTCCAGGCCCACGGCAAGGGCCCTGGCCACGATCGTGTGGCCGATGTTGAGCTCCTCCATCCCGTCTATGGCGGCCACCGGCTCCACATTCTGATAAGTGAGGCCATGGCCGGCGTTGACGCGCAGGCCGAGGCTGCGGGCGATGAAGCTGCCCTCGCAGAGCCGGGCCAGTTCACGGGGTTGGTCAGTCCAATTCGCTTCGGCGTAGGCGCCCGTGTGGAGCTCCACCCAACGGGCCCCACTGGCGGCACAGGCCTCCAGCTGGATCGCTTCGGCATCCACAAACAGGCTGACGCCGATCCCGGCGAGCTGTAACCGCTCCACCATCCCCCCCAGGGAATCGAGCTGACCGGCCACATCCAGTCCCCCCTCGGTGGTCACCTCCAGGCGCTTCTCCGGCACCAGGGTGACCATGTCCGGGCCGATCCGCAGGGCTATCGCCTCCATCTCCTGCGTCGCCGCCATCTCCAGATTGAGCCTGGTGCGCAGCGTCTGCCGCAGCAGCTCCACATCGCGATCCTGGATGTGACGGCGATCCTCCCGCAGGTGCACGGTGATGCCATCGGCTCCGCCCAGCTCGGCCAACAGGGCATGGCTTACCGGGTCGGGCTCCAGGCTGCGGCGGGCCTGGCGCACGTTGGCGATGTGGTCAATATTGACGCCGAGGCTGGCCATGGTGGGTAGGGGCTGGAGACGGTCCCGGCGAGATCCTATGGATGCCGATGGCTGCCACGCTCGTCCCCCATTGCCCAGCCGATCAGGACGCCGTCCCAACTGCCCGCAGCGGGTTCTGGTCAGGTTCAGGGCCCCCTAGCGTTGATCCATTCCCTCCTTTCCCTGCAGTCGGTGGAGCAGTCGGGCGCCGGGGCTTCTCCCCGGGAAAAGGGCCTGTGCAATGGCATCAATCCCTGGCTGGCTCCCCTGGCGATGGTGGTCAGCCAGGACATCGCACTGAAACTGTTTTTCAGACAGGTGGTAGTGCTGGGACAGGAGCACCTGCCCAGGTCCGGCCCGGTGCTGCTGGCCCCCACCCACCGTTCCCGTTGGGATGCGCTGCTGCTGCCCCACGCCGCCGGTCGCCGCGTCACGGGCCGGGATTGCCGCTTCATGGTCACGGTGGACGAGATGGTCGGGCTACAGGGCTGGTTACTGCATCGCCTGGGCTGCTTCCCGGTGCAGCAGGGCAGTCCCTCCATGGCCAGCCTGCGCTACCCCTTGGATCTGCTCTCAGGAGGCCAGCAGCTTGTCGTCTTTCCAGAGGGCCAGATCCAGCCGCAAAACTCCCCCCTACACCTGCACCAGGGCCTGGCACGGCTGGCCCTGATGGCAGCGGCAAGGGGGGAGACAGTCACACTCCTTCCGGTGGGCATCGCCTACGAGCATTCGCCACCCCGCTGGGGTGACCGCTCAGCGCTCTGTTTTGCCCCCCCCTTGGCGATAGGGGAGGGGGGAAGGTCGGCGGCTATCGCCTGCACCGCCCAGCTTGCCCAGGCGATGCAGTCAGCCGAAAGCCAGGCCCGCGAAGCCCTTGATATTCCCGCATAGAGTCGTGCAGCTTGCGTCTGCTGGTTGTGCGGAGATCGACTCATTTCTTCTGCGTCATGGGGCTGGCCCTGACTGCCCTCACCGCCCCCCTGGCTCCAGTTGGGGTGCAGGCCCAGCAGGAACCCCAGCGGGCCCTGGAATCATCCGGCAGTCCATTCAATCTTGAAGGAATCAGGGCCCTGCTGGCCCGGGGGGATGCTGCAGCTGCCAGCGGCAATCTCGCTGAAGCCCGCAAGTTTTTTGACCAGGCCCGCGACGCAGCTCGCAAGCTCCTGGGTTTCTACCGCGACCTGAGCGGCTCATTCCGGGGTCTCGATGCCCGCATCCCCCGGGAGATGGACCAGAAGGGGCGTGAGACCCTTGAAGCCATGGCCCAGGCCAACCTGCGTCTGGCAGCGGTGTTTCGCCGTCAGAACCAGCCCGAGGTGGCCGTACCACTGCTCGTGGAGGTGGTGAAGGTGATGACGCCTGCCAATCCGGAGGGACGCAAGGCCTACCAGAGCCTGGTGGAGATCGGCTTCGCCTCAAGCCCCTACACGGCAGCGGCCGCTGCTTCACCGGGCGGCTGAGCCCCCTAGATTCCGGATCTTCGCCGCCCTGATTGCCAGATGGTGCATCCCGACCAGGTGAAGGCAGCCATCACCCTGGCCATGCCTGATGCCACCGTGGAAGTAGAAGACCTCACCGGGGGCGGCGACCACCTCCAGGTGAGGGTCATCTCCTCAGCCTTCAGTGGCCTCTCCCGCGTCAGACAGCATCAGCTGGTCTACGGCGCCCTTAGTCAGGAACTGGCCAGCGAGGCCATCCACGCCCTGGCACTGCAAACATCAACTCCCGCCTGAGTCCATGGACGCCCTCACCCGTCAACGCATCGAAGAACTGCTGGCCACCAGCCCGGTTTTCGTTTTCATGAAAGGCAGCAAACTGATGCCCCAGTGCGGCTTCTCCAACAACGTGGTGCAGATTCTGCACTCGGTTGGGGTGCCGTTTGAAACCTTCGATGTTCTCTCCGATGCGGAGATACGCCAAGGCATCAAGGAGTTTTCCGAGTGGCCCACCATTCCCCAGGTTTATCTGAAAGGGGAGTTCATCGGAGGCTCTGACATCCTGATCGAGATGTACAACTCGGGCGAGCTGCGGGAAACCCTGGAGGTTGCCCTGGCCAGTTGACCTGGCCTCAGATACGCCCCGATTCATAGAGGGTTCGGGGATCCCCATCCGGCCCGACAAAACTGGAGGGATCCAGGATCCAGCGATCGATCAACTCCTCCAGACGCCTCTGGCTGAGGCTATCCAGTACCCCGGTGCGTCTCAGGCCATGCAGATACCCATCGGCATAGAGGCGCAGCTCGGTGGGACTGTGATAGCGGTGAGCCAGGTCCTGACAGGCATCACAGAGGGATTGGAAGTGGCGAATGGCGTCTGGATGCTGGAGCGCGGTCATGAAATCAACAGCCCTGGCTCCATTCTGCCCCTCCAGGCCAGCTGATGCGCGGGGCTGTTTGTGGGCAACCCCCCAGCTGATCCGCTCTTTATCGAGACAATTCCTTTACCGTAAGGGGGCATTGTTGCTTCACCATCAGCTCCCCAACTCCGCCGGTAATGCCCAATCATCAGGCTCCCCAGGCTGGAAGTCAGCCCCAGCGGGTGCTTGTGGTGGATCCCCATGCCACCCTGCGCACGGTGCTTGCCCAGCGCCTGCGCCAGGATGGCCACCTGGCCGCGGCTGTGGCAACCGCCCGGGAAGCCCTGGAAGTCTGTCAGGACCAGTCTCCAGATCTGTTGATCAGCGCCGAACTGCTGGATGAGAGCTCGGCCCTGCGGCTGGCTGCCCAGCTGCGCTGCCCGGTGATGGTGCTGACGGCCCGCACCGGCTCCGAACCGGTTGTCACCCTGCTCGATGCGGGGGCCGAAGACGTCCTGCGCAAGCCCTTCGGGCTCGAGGAACTCGCAGCTCGCTGCCGCACCCTGCTCCGCCGCAGCGGCAGCGGGCTGCAGGAGCGGGTCTGCGTCGGTCCCCTGGAGGTGCATGTGCTGCTGCGCCAGGTCACCCTGCGCGACCAACCTGTGGAGCTGAGTCCGCGGGAATTTGCCCTGCTCTGCGCCCTGTTGATGCCCCCCGGAGTTGTGCGCAGTCGCCAGGAGTTGCTGAGGATGGCCTGGCCCCCGTTCAGCGGAGGCCCCCGATCGGTGGACACCCAGGTGCTCACCCTCAGGCGCAAACTCGAACAGGCCGGACTGGGGAATGGGGGCGGTATCGAAACCATGCGACAGCAGGGCTATCGCTTCAGCCTCGAAACCCTGCCTGAGGCCGCGGCAGCTGAGGAAGAGTCCAGCCGTCAGCCCCTCAACAGCCTGGTCTGATCAGGGGGCACCGGTCCACCACCGGGCCAGGGCGAAGGCCACTTCCCCCAGGAGCATGGCGCCGGTGAGACCTGCCAGCAGCTGGTAGGTCCAGGGGGGGCTGATCCGGCCGATCGCGCCGGTTGCCAGGCCCGTGGCTTCAGTGAAACGGCCCAGAAAGTCCTCGAAGCCTGCAACCCGCTGGGGCAGCAGATAGGCGGACCCGTCCATCGACCGCACATAGAACACCTGCCCCCCCTGACTGGTTGCCACTGGCGTAAGTCCATCAATGGCAGTCCAGGCAAGGCTCCAGCCACGGCGCAACAGCCAGGCACACCAGGGCGGATGACCCACGCTTATGCCCCGATCGCTGAGCTCAACCTCTTCGCTGGTGGCTGCGAACAGCAGGCCAAATCCCAGGGGCAGGGCCAGCCAGAGGGCTGCCCGCACCTCCCCGCTGGCCAGCAGGGGCAAGGGGGCCACCAGGGCAAGGTACAGGCCGATCAGGGTGAGCCGTATCAGCGGCGCCATCGGGTAGCGAATGGGGGCTGGCCCCACGGCTGGCTTCATCGATCCTCGAGGGAACCGGGGAGAGGTTCGATCAGTTCGGCCGGCTGGTAGCGGCCGCTGAACACCTCCTGCTCCCGGTCCTTCCAGAATTCGCCCAGGCGCATCAGATCGGCGTGGGCCTCCTGCAGGCTGGCCAGGTAAACCTCCGGATCCATGCTGTCCTTGGCCTCCTTGAGCTTGGTCAGCCGCAGCAACTGGAGCATCCAGGGTTTGCCGAGCTCGCCGCGCTGCTCGAGATAGCGGGCCAGATCTGTGGAATTGGGTTGGGGATTGGTGAGCATGCGTGCCAGCTTATGTAGCCAGACCTAGGTTGCGTTGCCTTCTACCTGCGTCTGATCGGTGACATTTACCGACCGTCAAGCCGGCCTGGATCTGAACTCCGGAGTTGGCCATCGCCTCTCCATGCGAAATCTGCCAACCCGGATCCCCCGCGATCGACTCGGAGAATCCGGACTGGGAGCGGATCTGGCCTATCAGCTGGTGCACGATCACCTGATGCTGGATGGCAACGCACGGCTCAATCTGGCGACATTTGTGGGCACCTGGATTGAGCCGGAAGCCCTGCTGCTGATGCAGGAGTGCGCCGAAAAGAACATGATCGACAAGGATGAATATCCCCAGACGGCGGAGCTTGAGGAGCGCTGTCTGAGGATTCTGGCGGACCTCTGGCACGCGGAGAATCCCGATCAGAGCGTTGGCACCTCCACCACGGGGTCAAGTGAGGGCTGCATGCTGGGTGGCATGGTGCTCAAGTGGCATTGGCGCCAGCGGCGCCAGGCGGCGGGGCTGGATGACCGGCGTCCCAATCTGGTGATGGGCTCCAACACCCAGATCTGCTGGGACAAGTTCTGTGCCTACTTTGATGTGGAACCCCGTCTGGTGCCGATCACTCCTCAGAGGCTCCATCTCAGCGGCGAGGAGGCCGCGGCCCATTGCGATGGGAACACAATCGGCGTGGTGGGGATTCTGGGCAGCACCTTCGATGGAAGTTATGAGCCCATAGCTGAGATGCAGCACTGCCTGGATGAACTTGAGGCGCGCGATGGTCTGGACATCCCTATCCACGTGGATGCGGCCTCCGGTGGCTTTGTGGCCCCCTTCAACTCGCCGGATCTGGTCTGGGATTTCCGCCTGCCGAGGGTGAAGTCGATCAATGCCAGCGGACACAAGTACGGCGGGGTGCTGCCAGGAGTGGGCTGGATTGTGTGGCGTGAGCAGGCAGCCCTGCCTGAGGAACTGCGTTTCAACGTCAACTATCTCGGTGGCCAGATGCCCACCATTGGCATCAACTTCTCCAGGCCTGGAGCCCAGGTGGTTGCCCAGTATTTCAATTTTCTCCAGCTGGGCCGCTCTGGCTATAGACAACGAATGGCAACCCTTGAGGCGATTGCCTGCTATCTAGCCGATTCAATAGCCACGATTTCAGCCTTCCAACTGGTGAGCCATCCCCTTGGCCAGTTGCCGGTCTTTGCGGTGCAATTGAATCCGGCAATTGAAAACTGGACCGTATTTGAATTATCAGAAAAATTACGCGCCCGTGGCTGGCAGGTGCCCGCCTACACCATGCCCGCCGATTGCACTGAGATGGCGGTTTTGAGGTTTGTGGTGAGAGCAGGCTTCAGTCGAGACATGGCAGATCAACTGCTGAATGATATTCGCCGGGCGGTTCAGTGGTTTGAGGGACTGTCTGTACCCCTGCCCCAATCCAATCAAAATGAGCAGGCCTTTCATCACTGATGGAACCGACCACCTTTCAGCACTACTTGATTGGTTTGCTGGCGATCGGAAATAACGTTTCTGCACTTGGTGTCTTCCTGGCCCATACCCACGGCCTGCCTCCTACCAAGGTGAAGCGCATGATCCTGATCACCAGCGGATCTTGTTTTGCAATGTTGGCCCTGTTTATGCTGGCGGGGACGGCAGTGTTGGATTTTTTTGGAATTTCGATAAGCTCCTTCCAGATTGCCGGTGGCCTACTGCTAGCAGGTGTGGGCTGGGACATGATGAAATCACGCCAGAATAGCGATCTGAATATAAAGACTATTGACCTCAAAGATGGGGCCCAAAGTGGAAGTGATGCCCAATTATATGCATCTGCCGTAGTACCGATTGCCATCCCACTGACGGTAGGTGCAGGCACCTTTTCAGCCGTGATCCTGTTTGCCAATCTGGCCACCCAGGCCACATCCCGATTACACTTGCTTGCCGCAATTTTTGCCCTGGTAATTGTTAACTACACCGTCTTTAGTTTCAGCGCTCGAATTATACGCTTTGCCGGCGAGGCAGGTCTCAGCATATTCACTAAAATCATGGGCCTGTTCACTCTGGCCATTGGAATTGAATTCATCCTGCGGGGGCTTGGCACGGTCTATCGCCAGCTCCATTGAGCCCAGCCATCGAGCTCATGCCGGCAGTGCCCAGGGATTGAGGCCCAGATCTGCGCCGATGCGATGGGCACAGGCAAAACCGCTGAAGGCAACGGCGTTCAGCCCCTGGCCAGGGAAACAGGAATCCCCCACCGCGTAGAGCCCGGAGATGGCCGTGCGGTTGAAAGGCATTGGCAGCAGGCCTGGCAGGCGCACCGCCGGAATGGGCCCGTAACTGCCGGCCACCCGGCCCAGGAAGCGGCGGTGGCTGCGCGGTGTGCCCACCTCACGATGGCGAATGGCGTCCTTGAGGCCGGGCAGGATCGCCTCCAGTCGGTCAATCAACCGATCGGCATCCGCCGCCTTTTTAGCCCGGTAGGCACTGGGGCCCAGACCCTGCCAGTGCTGCATGGAGCTTGGGGTGAAGCTGTGGAGGATGTGGTGGCCGGGGGGCGCCAGCTCAGGATCCAGCAGGGTGGGCATCGACACAAAGATCACTCCCTGCTCGTCCTCCATCCCTTCCCAGCGCTCCAGAAGCAGGTGATGGCAGTGAAATCCCTCAGGCACCACGGCGGCATCGATACCCAGGTGCAGGGACAGAAAGGATGGTGAGGGCCTGTAGCGCCGCCGCCAGGTGGTTTCGGCCGCAGGCGTGTGGTCCGCGTCGACGAGGGTGGAGGCAGGGGAACCAGCGCCCGCGAAGGTGTCCCAGCGGGTGGCATTGCTCACCACGCGGCGAGCGCGGATGGTTTCGCCGCTGGCCAGCTGCACCCCCACGGCCCGGCCGTTTTCAAGCAGCACCTGGGTCACCCGAGCCCTGTAGCGAATGGTGCCACCATGGCTTTCAAGCCCAGCCACCAGCTTGGCTGCGATCACCCCAACGCCACCCTTGGGGTAGTTGATGCCGCCGGCATGGCGATCGGAGAACACCATGCCGGCGTTGATCATCGGCGTGAGGTCGGCCGGCATCACGCTCCAGCAGAAGCACTCCATATCGATGAACCTGAGCAGGGCAGGATCCTTTATGTGTTTGCGGGCCACGTCACCCACGTTCACAGGCAACCAGCGGGCCAGCCCCAGGCAGGCCCGCGGCGCCCTGAAAAAAACCTTGGCCAGATAGGCCGGATCCTCCAGCGACAGCAGCGGCATCGCGTCAAGGCAACGGAACACCTGCCAGCAGGCGTCGTAGAAGGCTCGGATTCCCTGGGCCTCATGGGGAAAACGGTCCGAGAGGTCGGCGATGAATCGCCCGTAGTCCCGGTCGACCGCCACATTGAGCCCTCCGGGCAGGTGGTATTCGAGCTGGGCCGGATCGGCAATGGTGTCGCAGTGCTGGCCCACATCGGCCAGGGCACGGGTGAGCAGGTTGGTGTGGCCCTTCTCACCGAAGCCGAAGATCATCGAAGCTCCCACGTCAAACGTGTAGCCCGCCCGCTTGAAACTGCCACCCGACCCGCCAGGGATCAGGTAGCGCTCAAGCACCAAAACCTTGGCGCCCTTGGCCGCCAACTGGGAAGCAGTTACCAGGCCTCCGATGCCTGCGCCGACCACAATCACATCCCAGGGGGCGCCGGCAGGGGGGACGGGGCTGGGGTTCACCGCTGAAATGGCCTGGCTAACCGACCCTAGGAGCCCCGAACCGGCCTCAGGCGCGGGCGCGCTTGAGCATCAACTGCAGCTGGCCTACCGCTGCCCGGCCGATGTGGAAAACGGCCCAGCTCGCAGCCAGCAGAACAGGGGTGACAACCAGCAGCAGCCGTGCGTCCATGGAAGGCAGATAGGCAAATTTTTCTGATCTTAAGGAGTCGGCCAGGGCCGCCGCCGGTTGGATTCCGGATTTGTCTTCATCCTTTTTCCCCGCAGGCATGGGCATGGTGGGCCATGGCCAGCTGCCGGTAGTGGCGGGCGTGCTGACGTTGCCCGGCCTGGGCCTCGGCACTGAGTTGACGCTTCACCTGGGCCGGTGCTCCCATCACCAGGGCACCGGCGGGCACGTTCCTGGTGACCACCGAGCCGGCGGCCACCAGGGCGCCGGCACCCACGGTGACTCCATTGAGCACAATGGCGCCAATTCCGATCAGGCAGCCGTCCTCGAGGGTTGCGCCATGCACCACCGCCCGGTGGCCAATGGTCACATCAGCCCCGATGGTCACGGGCTGGTCCGGATCGCCATGGAGCACCGCCCCATCCTGCACATTGCTGCCCTCCCCCACCAGGATCGGGCACACATCGCCGCGGGCCACAGCAGTGGGCCAGAGGCTGGCACCGGCGGCGAGCCGCACATCTCCAAGGACTACGGCTGAGTCGGCCACCCAGGCCTGAGGATCGATCCTGGGCTCAGGCCAGGGGACACTTCCCACAAGGCAACTCATGATCTGCGGCAAGAGGTCTGGCCATTCTCCCGGCTGCGCTGGCCCCCTTGGAGGATGTGGCCGCTGGGTGATACGTTCCATACGTGCCCAACGGGCGCGGGTCGCTAGCTCAGCGGTAGAGCACTCGGCTTTTAACCGATTGGTCCTGAGTTCGAATCTCAGGCGACCCATTCCAGTCACGGCCGGATTTTGGCTCCAGCTCTCTCTGAGGGAAACGGAGCCCATGGATCGCCAACACCCCAGAGGTCGAAACATGCGGCGACCCTGAAAGCAAACGTTTGACCAATTTATTTCCATAGCCAACATTCCCATGGCTAACATTCCCATGGCAGACATTTCCATGGCTAACATTATTATGGCCCAGGAGAATATTCCTGGGCACACCAAGCGCAGCTTGCAGCGATTGACTGGGCCGCATCACCATTGCTACACTGGCGGAAGGGAGATCTATCAATCCTCTCCAATATTATTAAACTTGCAATCTCCCGCCACCTGAATGCTCTCATGCCCGCAAGTGTCATGTCTGCAGGTGGCCAACTGAAATTCCGCCGCAGAAGGGCCCCGAGCATGGCAGCGGGCACCGTCATCAAGCTGATCCATCTTCCACACCCGCGGGACCTCTCAGCCAGCCGGCAGCGGGAGTACCCCCGGCTTACCTGCTCACCTGGGGGCGGGCCAGGCCAGCTTCACAGCCGCCCCTGCAGGCCGTAGAGCAGGGTTGCCGCGCTTTCGCGCAGGGCGAGTCGGTTGCGCTGGGCGGGCAGCAGGTTGGGTTCAGCCGCAAGCGGGAACACCGCCAGCTGCTGACGCCGAAAGGCCCGGCAGGCCCGTGGCAGTTGCCAGGGGTCGGTGATAAGCACGATCGATGGCCGGGAGGAGGACTTGACGAAACGGCGGATCCAGGCTCCCGTGAGCATGGCATTTTCCCAGGTGGTGCGGGCGCAGCTGTCGCCGGAGATGCGCCCGGGAGGCACGCCGAGCTCCAGAAGCCGCTGGGCCGTGGCCGGTTCGTCCCCGGATACGTAAATCTGCTGCACCTTGCCCTGGCGCAGCAGCAGCGCGGCCTGGGCGGTGGTGGCCTCAGCGATCTGCGGCCCCCGGCCCACCAGCACTGCCAGGGTCAAGCCGGAGGATGGGGGCTGGGCCGGCGGCATCTGGCTGTCTAGCCAGTCGCTCAGCACCGCGGTGGTCAATGGGCTGTAGAGCAGGGATGCCAGCAGCACGGCCAGTCCCGCTAGCAGGGCCTGCCAAGCCCAGCCGACGCGGGCCGTGGCACAGAGCAGCAGAACCAGGCTCGCCACCAGCGGCAGCAGCAGGGCTGGGGTGGTGAGCAGCTGGAGCAGGAAGTCCCGCAGGGAAAACCAGGCGGCCGGAGCCGCCGGACAGCTATTCCAATCAACGGAGGACGGCAGCATGGCTGGCAGATGCACGAGGGTGGAGAGCATGGGTGATCTGCTGAAACCGATTCTCAAGCGTGCCGTTGCCAGGCTGCACCTATATCGACTGGCCGCGGGGTTGTACGAAACCTATCGACTGATCGCAAAACCCCACACCCACGGCGCCCTGGTGGCCATCTGGTGGGAAGGGCGAGTGTTGCTGGTGGAAACCAGCTATCGCCGGGCCCTGTCGTTGCCGGGTGGCGGCATCGAAGCCGGGGAGACGCCGCTGCAGGCCGCGATGCGTGAGCTGGATGAGGAAGTGGCGATCAAGGTGGAGGCCAACGAGCTCCAGGATCCCTGGCAACTGAGCGAACTGTCTGCGGGGGGTCGGAACACGGTGACGATCTTTGCCTGGCACCCGACCTGCCAGCCGGAGGTCGGGGTCGATGGCCTGGAGATCCGGGGCTGCCATTGGCTCACTCGGGAGGAAGCCCTTACCAGAACGCTCACCGGCCACCTGCGGGCCTATCTGCAGAGCACTCAGCAATGCCAGATGGACTTCAAGGCCGGCGCCCATTGACAATCACTGGGTTGGCGCCACCAGGGGCCCCGGGCAAGGCCGGCACCACCGAGGTCTGGCCGTCCCACTTGTCGAGAAACAGCTTGTAGAGCACCTGGTCATCGAGGCTGGAATTGAGGGTCTCGTAGCGCTTTGCCTCCTGCTCGGCGATCAGCACTTCGGTCTGGGCCCGCAGCAACTGCTGCTCGGCGATCTGCTTCTGCTCGATGGCTGCCCGATACTCCTCAGCTATCTGCAGTCCGGTGAGGTCGAGGCCCTGCACGCTCACGTAGTCAAATTTGCGCAGCTCGTCGGCCACCTTTTCCTGCACAAGTTCGGATATGGAATTCCACTCCGTGGCGATGGTCACCAGTTCGTACTGGGAGAACACCGATTTGAGAGCCTTGAGCAGGGAGGGCTGGATCACCCGCGGATAGATCTGCTGATCGTCGGTGGCGATCGTTTCGTAGACACGGCCTGCCTCGGCCGGCTTCATGGCGTACTTGACCGTGGCGGTGGCCTGGATCACCTGGAGGTCCTTGGTGAGGGTGGAGAATTGTTCGGGTCTCACCTGGGTGCGCACATCAAACAAAGAGGTGTTCTGGGCAAGGGGAATCTTGAAATTGGCTCCCGGTTGGCGCGGCTGGCCGGTGACCCTGCCGAGGGTTGTGACCACGGCCACGTTCCCGGCCGGCACGATGAACACCGTCTGCGAGAGCAGCACCAGCCCCGCCAGAATTGCTGCAAAGATCAACTGCCAGAGTCCGCCGAAGCCGTTATCTGCCCCAGAGCGCATGGGAGATTGCATCGAAGGGCTGGAATCTTGGGGTGGGTCGACCCTAGGCGCTCAGGCCAGCCAGCTGGCCCCCTCAATGCCCGCAGCAGTCTTCGCAGCCAGACGAACTGACAGGCACCTCCGCCTGACAAACTCCAACCGGCCCGCCAGGATCAAACCACAATCAGCAGAGCGCCTTGATGTCACGAGCCCCCGACCAATCCCCAGCCGTTGTCACGCCCCTCAGCTGGGTGCCCTGGCTCCAGGCCGGCGTGACCGCCATGCTCCTGGTGCTGTTTGTGGTGATGGTGGGCAAAACCCGGCAGCAGAGCGCAGCTATTCGCCAGCTTCAGGAGCAGGTGCAAGGTCTTGAGAATGCCAGGGCCCTCGAGCGCACCGCTGGGCTTGAGCAGCAGCTGCGCACCACGGTGGAGCGGCTGCAGGTGGTCGAACGCAACAATGCCCGCATCGATGCCCTGAGCAGCGCAAACGCAAATCTCTCGGCGGAGCTGCGCATGCTGCGCAGCAACCAGGCCAGCGAAACCGCTCCCGACCCCCTGGGCGACGCCCCCCCGCTGACTCCCCTGCCGAGCCCCAAGCAGGCTACCCCGGCCAATTGAGCCGGGATCAGCCCCTTAACCCTTAACAGCATCCCCTGCGGCGCTGGGCAGGATGTAGCGCTGGAGGCCGATGAACAGCACCAGCACTGGCAGGATCGAGATCACCGAACCTGCTGCCACCAGGCGCCAGTCGAGGGAGAAGCTGCTGGCCAGCTGCTGCAGCCCCAGGGGCAGGGTGTAGAGCTCGGGTTCATCGAGGATCACCAGGGGCCAGAGGAAATCGCTCCAGGTGCCGATAAAAACAAACATCGCCAGGGTGATCAGGTCGGCCCGCGCCGCCGGAATCATCACGTTCCACCATTCGCCCAGCGGCGTGCAACCGTCGCAGCGGGCAGCCTCCTCCAGCTCCACAGGCACCCCAAGGAAACTCTGGCGCAACATGTAGATGCCGAAGGCCGTTGCCGCCTGGGGAATAATCAGGGCCCAGAGGGTGTTGCGCAGACCGATCTGCACCATCAGCAGATACAGGGGGATCATCACCACCTGGAAAGGGATCAGGATTGTGGCCACCACCAGGGCAAGCACCAGCCCCCGGCCGGCGAAGCGCATCCGTGCCAGCGGGTAGGCCGCCAGGGAGCAGAACAGCAGATTGGCCAGCACCGCCAGGCTGCTGACAACGGTGCTGTTGAGCAGGTAGGTGAGGATCGGGTTGTCTCCGAACAGACGCGTATAGGCGTCCAGGCTGGGCTGGGCTGGCAACAGGGCCGGCGGGCTGGTGAAGATGTTCTCTGCAGGACCCTTGAGGGAGGTGCTCACCAGCCAGAGCAGGGGCAGCAGCATTACCAGGGCCACCAGTAACAACAGCATCAGCTGGGCAGCCGCGGCCAGCTGCAGGTTGCGGATTTTCACCTGGGAGGGGGGATGCATCGGCAGGTTCAGACCCTGGGTCGTTCGGCAAGGGGGCCATCAGCCCGGGTCGGCAGGGGCGCTTTCTGGGGGTGCAATGGCTGGTGATGGGCTCCCGCCACCAGCCGGTTGAGGGCGTTCACAAAGGCCTGGGCAGCGGCAACAACGATGTCTGTGTCGGCGGCGTGGCCGGAGTACAGCACTCCCTGATGGCGCAGCCGGATGGTCACCTCACCCATGGCATCAATGCCCTCCGTAACCGACTTGACGCTGAACTCCACCAGCTCATTGGGCACCTGGGCCAGCCGGTTGAGCGCCTGACACACCGCATCCACCGGCCCCGTGCCGATTGCAGCCTCGCTCAGCTCGGCGCCATCGGCCGTCACCAGGGTGACGGTGGCGGTGGGCTGCAGACCGGTGCCACAGCTCACCTGCACGCTCTTGAGGATGTAGCTGGCATTGCCCTGCTGCTGCACCTGTTCGCTGACGATCGCCTCAAGATCGCGGTCACCAATCTCTCGCTTGCGGTCGGCCAGTTCCTTGAAGCGGGCAAAGGCATCATCGAGGTCGTCACGCTCCAGGTTGTAGCCCAGCTCCTCCAGGCGGGCGCGGAAGGCGCTGCGGCCGGAGAGCTTGCCCAGGGAGATGCGGTTGTCGGCCAGACCCACGGTGCGGGCGTCGATGATCTCGTAGTTGAGGCGGTGCTTAAGCACGCCGTCCTGGTGGATGCCCGATTCATGGGCGAAGGCGTTGGCACCCACGATCGCCTTGTTGGGCTG
>Ga0172376_10004519_pt1 | contig 15870 bp, 14 predicted proteins | sample Lak35m_FD_121114 | JGI IMG/M metagenome (GOLD analysis project Ga0172376, IMG submission 121114) | Freshwater microbial communities from Kabuno Bay, South-Kivu, Congo - kab_092012_35m | ecosystem: Environmental > Aquatic > Freshwater > Lake | place: Democratic Republic of the Congo: South-Kivu... | reverse complement strand
TGGAGGAAGAAGCAATGCGCGTAATTCGTAAAGGACCAAAATGGAATCCTGCCATTCAAAATGGCCGTCAGGTGAAAGCGTATCGTAAACAACCTATTACGTTCCGCGTAGAATCTGATTAACTTTATTATCATTTATTTCATAGAGATAGTATTTTTCGCACTTTACTTTTTATACCCCCAAAGGCAGTTAAGATAAATAAGTAAACAGTATCGAAACATTTAAATAGAAGAATTTTAATTATACCTTTAGATAATTCAGAATTGATAATAAACATACAAATTTCATGAAAGGAAGTTATAATTAAAACCTATAAAAGAAGTTCGTTTTATTTGATTCCAAATAGCTACCTAAATAATACCGAAATTTAAATAATAACCATGAAGTACCTAATTGTTACCATCGTTGTCTTGTTAGTTCTATTGTTTACTAATCCTTCCAGACAAGATCATATTGAAAAAGTTAGAATTTCTTTAAAAACAGCTTTGAATAAATCGATAGCAAAAAAAACTGAGAATGGCATTGCAATAGGAGTAGGAGCCTATTTTGTTGATGGCATTGTAGATGCGATTATAGAAAAAAGCGTGAGTATTGATAATTTTTTCATCTTCTCCATTACACATTTTAGATATTTAGATAAAGATTTGATTATAGGATATGGGATTTTTGGTAATGTTATTATCTCTAAGAATTTACAAAAAGAATCTGACAGTGTATTGTCAAGTCTTGATGATATAGATAAAGATGAATAAGTTAATTTTATGTAAATTCAACTATTCTAGCGCAAAAATTCAGAAGTTAAAATAGCTTAAGCGATGGCCGAGAAAAGTCAGATATGGACAGAAAAGTATAAAGGAGCTGTAATTGAAAAATATAAAATCAATAGGCTAATTGGTGAGGGAGGAATGGCTGCAGTTTTTGAAGCAAGCCACGAATTAATTGGAAAAAAAGTTGCAATTAAGATTTTACGGCCAGAGCTATCGACGAACTCTGATATTCGAGAAAGATTCAAAAAAGAAGCTATAAACATGGCTTCTTTAAGTCACCCAAATATTCCAAAAGTCATAGGGTTTGAAGACAAGCCTAAACAACTTGCTATTATAATGGAGCTTTTGGAGGGAGAAGATTTGAATCTAAGAATAAAAAGAGAAGGGGCTTTAAATGAAAAAGAAATTCTGATAATATTTGAACAAATACTTTCGGCTCTTCAATACGCACATGAAAAAGGTATTGTACATAGAGATATCAAGCCGTCTAATATATTTATATTACCCGGTAACACTGTAAAAATACTCGATTTTGGGATTGCTAAATTGTTTGGAGAAGGCGAAACTGACTCTACTAAAACAGGTATACAAGTTGGCACTCCAGTTTACATGAGCCCAGAGCAAGTAAAGGGTGATAAATCAATTGATCACCGTAGTGACATTTACTCATTAGGAGTTACGCTTTATTGTGCATGTAAGGGTTCGCCTCCCTATGATAAAAATACCCTTTCCGACTTCGACATTTTTAATAAAATTGTGTTTGAATCATTACCAACCGTAGAAGAAAGCACAGTTTTTAGCCAAATTATACTTAAAGCATGTCAAAAAAATAGGGAAGAGAGATTTCAATCTTGCAATGAGTGGCTCGATCAACTAAAACATCCTGAAAGAAAGATCTCATATCGTAAGCCTGAAGATATTGTTAAAGTAAAAGAAAAACCAGAAAAAAATAAAGTATTAACAGAAGTATGGGGTAAAGTATTTAGTATAGCATTACTGATTTTGATTCCGTTAATAACCTATAATGTATTTTTTCAATCAAATACTGATAAAGTTGGAGAGAATAATACTACAGTAGATACGCCAGTAACTACATATACAACATTAGATAAAGATTATCAAAATGATGTCAATCAAAATTACGTTTATACCGAACAAGATTTCATAAAAATTTCGAGTAATATGAGCGTAATTCCCCCAGAGTACCAAGGCACAGAAACTTATAATGATCAAATCGCAGGTAATGAATACAATTATACAGTAGTGGCTAAATGGGAGATAGATGAAGATGGTACTATTCCTCCATCGAGTATTGAAATACTTTCTGGGTCAGAGTGTTTGAGCTGCATCGAAGAGGTTACGAGGGCTATTAAATCCTCAAGTGGCTATTGGCTTCCAGCAAAGATAAATGGCACCAGAGTTAAATATTCAAAAGAAGATTCATTTAAGTTTCCAAAGGAGGAAAATTGATAATTTACCCAAAATCTTAAGTCAAAATACTTAAGAAAATTTTAAAATAAGCGTATTACAAATTAAGCCTTGAAATACAATTTAATTAAAGACCTAAGAACATTTTTTTCCTTTGCAAGTAAATTTTTCCCAGAACTGATAACTCCTGAATATGAAATAAGCGAAGGACTATATCAAAGCTATAGAATAGGAATAAAGTCTCTTGGGCTCATAAGCTTAACTGCGTGCATTATTGGAGTTGTTTTTTGTTTGCAAATACAACCATATATGATTGATTTTGGAGTTGCCTCTGAACTTCCAAAAATTTTAAGTATCGCAATAATTAGAGAAGTTGGGCCTGTATTAACAGCATTGGTATTTGCTGGGAAAATTGCAAGTAGCGTAAGTGCAGAATTAGCATCAATGAAGGTAACTGAACAAATTGATGCTATGGAGGTTAGTGGTACTAATCCCTATAAATATTTGGTAGTAACTAGAGTAATCGCTTGTACATTAATGCTACCCTTTTTATCACTCATAGCAAGTTTGGTTGCGCTAATTGGAGCGTTTTTAGCAATTAATTTTGATAGCAATATTAGCTTCCATCTATTTTTTAATGAAACAATATTGAAATTAAACATAACAGATCTTTTCCCAGCTTTTCTAAAAACGTATTTGTTTGGTTTTGCAATAGGAATGGTGGGATGCTATAAGGGGTTTAAAAGTAAATCTAATACAAAGGGTGTTGGAGAAAGCGCTAATTCAGCTGTTGTAGTTGCCTCTATTTTAGTATTTATAATAGACTTAATTGTAGTTAGCATTACTTATCTTCTGGGATACTTATAAAAGTTTATAGATCAAACCATACCGAAAGTTTCTTTAAAATTAATCACACCGAAGGAATGAATTTAAAAAACGAGTCAATCAGTAAAATAATTTTGTCCGTTGAATCATTAACAAAATCATTTGGAGAAAATCACATATTAAAAAATATAAGTCTTGATTTACGTGAAAATGAGAATCTAGTAGTTATGGGAAGGTCAGGAGCAGGGAAATCATTACTAATAAAATGCATAGTGGGGCTAATAAAACCAGATCGAGGAAGTATATTTTTTAACGATATAGACTTAGCAAAATCATCATCAAAAGAAATATTTTATGCCCGAAACTCATTTGGCTTTTTGTTTCAAAGTGGAGCACTCTATGACTCGATGAGTGTAAAAGAAAACTTAGAATTTCCATTACGAAGAAGAATGTTAAAATTATCTACCCACCAAATTAATCTATTAGTTGATGAAGCTCTCAATGATGTAGGGCTGCTTAACTCAAAAAACTTAATGCCCCAAGAATTATCTGGTGGAATGAGAAAAAGAATTGGCTTAGCGAGGACACTAATTTTAAAACCAAAAATTATTTTTTACGATGAACCTACTACTGGGCTTGATACTGCTACTAGCAGAGAAATTATAAATTTAATAAATATTGTAAAAATTAAATACTTTACGTCAGCTATAATAATTTCTCATGACATTGAGTGCATAAAACTAAATAGTGATAGAGTGGTATTATTACACGATGGACAAATCTATGCAAATGAAAATTACAATTCCCTATTGAATAGTAATGATATTAACATAAGACAGTTTTTCCCAAAGTAAATATTTATGAAAAAAGTAATTAAACTAAAGCTTATTATATTCTTGATATTTGCAACTACAGGTACTGTTGCTTTATTTTATTTAATAATAAATAAAAACAATTTATGGGACTCTTCAATTTTAGTTAAGACAAGATTCAAAAATATCCAAGGGCTACAAATTGGAAACAATGTCAGATACGGTGGTATGCATTGCGGAACAGTTAAGGACATTTATCCATTAAATGATACGATAATTGAAGTTGTAATGTCAATAAACAAATCAATTCAAAAACATATTCGTAAAAATGCCAAAACATCTATTTCTTCCGATGGATTTGTAGGAGACAAGTTGATGAATATTACTGGTGAAACGGGCATTTCCTCGGAGATAGTAGAAGGAGACTTACTACAATCAATACCACCACTTGATATAGATGTATTACTTGCATCAATAAACTCACCAGAAACAGGAATTAGTAGTTTATTACATAAACTAAATAATATTACTAAAAAAATGGAAGAAAGTTCTGCTCTTTGGGATATTTTAAATAATGAGACTTTATCAAGTAATTTTCAGCAAATAATTAATGATATCAGGAAAACTACAGATAATACAAAAACAATAACAGATAAGATAAGCTCGATTACTCAAGACTTAGATGAAGGCAAAGGTATAGTAGGTGCATTAATAAAAGATTCAACATACATTAATAAATTTGATTCAATTCTCAATAATTCTTCTAAATTAATGTTAGACGCTAATCAAATAGCGAATAAAATTAGCATGACACTGGTTTCAATAAGTAAAGATTTAGAAGAGGGAGACGGACTTATTAAAACAGTTTTAAAAGATAGCTCCTTTAATAAAAAGCTTCAGGAGAGTGTATCCTCCATCGAGAAGGGGACTAAATCTTTTAATGAAGTTATGTCAGCCTTAAAGAAAAGTATTTTTTTAAGGAAGGCATTAAACAGAAACAAGAGAGAGTAGATAATTCAATATTTTTGCTAAACGTGAATAAGCTATCGTAATTTATTGATTATCATATCATTATTTAAATACTATAGTAGAGTAATAATGCTATAAATTATTAGTTTTTCATTATCTTCAGCATTGCCATATTCCTTTAAAAACAGCGCTGCTATGAAAGCGAGTTATGTGCTTTTTTCAGTATTAGTCACTATTTCTATTCAGGCTAATTCTCAAAAGAAGAGTGAGTTAATTGATAACTTAAAACTTCAAATAAAAGATAATGATAAAGAAATCCTTTCACTAGATTCAAATATTAAAAAGCTTAAACTCGAAATAGATCAAAAAATAAAAAATATTAGTTTTCTAGATAGTAGTCTTGCGGTATTAAAAGTAAAAATGGACTCAATCTTAAACTTTGAAGAGACCTTTTTATCAAGGCCCTATGTAACAATATTTAATCAAAAATGGGCTCAAAACTATTTAGATGTAAAAAGTGTTAAGACATTTATACCTACTATATTAGAAGCGAACTCTACTGAACAATGGATACAAGCGTTTGATAAAAATTATCCTGCCTACTGTTACCATGTATTCGATTCTTTAAAAATTAAAGGAGTCTTACTAAACATACCTGCAATTAGATTACTGAGAGATACTTTAGAAAAATCTTCTGGTGGATGGCGAATACCAAATTCAAAAGACGTACAAATATTAAAATCTAACCTTGAAAAATACAAAAACCAGATAACAGAAATAATTACTAGCTCTGGGACTAATCAAATTAAATGGGCTAAAAACGGAACTGATATTTTTGGTTTGGATTTAGTTCCACTAGCATATCGAAGAGATAAAATAACAGAATGGTATGGCAAAACATTTGCATCATTTTTTTATATAAACGAAAATGACACAAAAATAACTAAAACCTTTAATCTTTTTGAAATTTACGAAGATACCCCTAACGAAATAATACTTAGTAACATTGAAGAAATAAGTAACTATGGTGTGTTTATTAGACTTTTAAAAAACAACTAAATTTTACTATATGCAAGGATTTAAAAAATGTAACAATAACCATTTTTTTAGAGAGCACTTAGGCGATTGCCCTTACTGCAAAGAGGGGGGAACAAATGCTAGCGCTACTCAAATAACTGAGAAAACTTTCGATGACAATGAAGGATTTAAAACTACAGGTACAATACCTACAGCTTCATCAGACAGTGACAGGACTCAAGTATTTGGTGGTGCTGGAAAAAGTAATTCAAAAACTGTAGATACAGTTAATATAGGCACTGAAGCTAGCAATTTTGACTCTAATGATAGGACGTTCATTGGGGGCATCACAAATAACAACTTAGACTCAAACGAACAAGGCGCTTCAATAACAGAAAATGGAAAAGGACCTAGAGCAACAAGAAAAATAGTTGGTTGGCTAATATCATACACAATAGACGCTATGGGAATGGACTACCGCATTTACGAGGGTAATAACCCAATAGGAAGAGATACAAATAATACAATTATTTTACTGAAAGATCCTACAATATCTGGCAAACACCTAAATATACTATTTAAACAAGGCAAATATTATGCTAGGGATGAAATGTCCGCCAACGGATCTTGGATTAATAATGAACCACTGGAAATAGGTCATCCATATGTAATTAATGATGGAGATATTATAAAACTTGGAGATACAATTTTTAAATTCAAATCTTCCTTATAGTATTATGTCTACAGCTTTTATCAAAAAATATAGTTATCATTTTGGGTTAATTTTTTTAGTTTTTATTTTTTGCTCTACACTACAAAAAAGTCATGCACAAAAAAATGAGCTTGATATAAAAAATATCAACCTAATTGATTTCCCAAAAATTAAAGCTGAAATTTGGAGTAGAGATGCGAGCGGAATTGATACAGCCCAGTTTAAAATTCTAGAAGAAACTACGTTAATTAAACCTAAATACCTGGGTAAAAAAGACTCAGCAGTAATAAAAAAAAATAAAAGTATTTTATTTCTTGTACTGAACCCTGGAACCTCAGACAAAGGTTATTTTGAATTAGAGTGGTATAAAAAAGTAATAAAAGAGGCAATTAACTCCTCTACCATAAAGAAAGGAGATAAAATAGATATTTTAGATTTTAATCATCAATTTTCAGGTCAAATTTTATTTCCTTCGACAATAAATTTTACTGATGATATTAATATACTTGAGCAAAGAGTAAATAGTTTAACTACAAGAGTTAATAGCCCTCAATCGTGTAGCAGAAGAGCAAGTCTGGTATTGCCAGCAATTGATCGAGCATTAGATCTAATTCAAAATGAAAATCTAACTATACCTTCAGGTATTGTGGTTTTAAGTGATGATGTTGTTTGTCCTAGCAACCAAGTTGAGGATCTAACAAATAAAGCAAAACGAAGAAATATCCCTGTATACAGTATTGTGTTTTCAGGGTATCGTCAACCGTGGAATAGTATAGACTCGTTTTGTACAAAAACATATGGAGAATACTTTAAAGATATAAATGCTGATTTTTATACTGAGATAAGCTCAAATGCATTGAGTGAGTTTTTATCTTCTTTTTTAAATAGACACAGTGGCTTAATTTATAAATATGAATGGAATTCTGTTTTACCAAAAGACGGGGAAGAGCATACTGCTATTTTGAAATATAAAGATCTTTCAACTGAGTATAAGTTTGTCACCCCGCATAAAAATATTATTGAATGGAGTATTTCTAATCCATTAAAGGCTTTGGGGGTATTTCTCATAACTGGCATTCTAATAACTGGTATTTTTTTCATTATAAAGCGACAGAAAAAAAATAAGACGGCCCAAGAAGAAAAATTATTAGATCTTAAGCGCAAACAAGAGGCAGAAGCTGGTCAATTATCAAGTCTTTTACAACAGCAAAAGTTTGAAATTGAAGAAATGAAAGAAAGAGAAAGGCTGGAAAAAGAGCAAGAACTAGATAGAAAGAGAAAAGAACAAAAAGCAGCGTATGATAAAGAATTGGTTCGACAAATGAAAATACTAGGAGGCTTACCGAACTTAGAATGTAATGTTAATAATAAATGTATTGTATACACAATTAATAAGCCTGAAATTTATATAGGTCGAAATAGTGACTGCGATTTATGTTTAAGCATGCCTACTGTTTCAAAAAAACACTGCAAAATTATCTTTTCTGGAAATGGGTATCTTTTAGAAGATCTCGGTAGCTCTAACGGTACAATAGTAAATAACAGGCAAGTTCAAAAAGCCATATTAAAACATGGTGATGTAATCAAATTAGGTGAGGTAATTATAAGCTTTAGAATATAATTCACTAATGCTTTTCAATAAACACATATGAATATCAATCACTTTCAACTATCCAAAGTTGGTAAAATTCGAAAAGCAAACGAAGATTTTTGCGGTTATGATAAAACTTTGAACGGTCACGTATTTGTTGTTTGCGATGGTATGGGTGGACATGTCGGTGGAGCAAGAGCATCAGAGCTTGGAGTTAAAAGTATAGTAGAATTTTTTCAAAAAGAATTTTATGATAATCTAATACTTGCAATAGACCGATCGTTTCAATTCGCAAATGAACAAATTTTTGCACAAACACTTGAAGATCCAAGTTTAAAGGGGATGGGTACTACAGTTGCCTTACTCATAATAAGGGATGATGACTGCTTCATTGGACACGTTGGTGATAGTCGAATTTATTTGAAGACAGATGGTGAATTACATAGGATTACAAAAGATCATTCCTTTGTTCAAGGATTAGTAGACCAAGGAGTAATAACAGATGAAGAAGCAGAGTCTCACCCTAAAAAAAATCAAATATTAAAAGCTTTAGGGCATTCACTAGACGTTCAAGGGACTATTTGCCAAAAACCAATCAAAGTTAAAACCGGAGATGTTTTTCTACTTTGCTCTGATGGTTTAAATGGCATGATTAATGATAGATATATAGAAAAGTGCATTAATTCAAATAATCTCATTGAGTCAGGAGAGAGTTTATATCAAGGAGCTATGAACAATAGGGGTGCAGATAATATCTCTTTAATACTTGTTGGAATTGAAAAGAGTATTCACTCGGGCAAGTCAGAATTCATATCCTTCACACCTAGCAGATCACCCTCTACAGTATACTTTTTTGAAAAAGGAAAAGAAAATGAAGAGCAGAATTTTAAACAAAAACCTATCCAGAAAAGAAATAAAGTATTAATAGGAGTATTAGGTATAGTATTACTTATTTCTACTTCATTAATAACCTATATTACATTTATTGATAAGCCGCCTATAAACCTCGATGAAACTCCAACAATGGAGGATAGGATGACCGAAAAAGATCTTTCAAGCAAAACATTAAAAGAATTAAAGGAATTAGCTGAAAAGAGAGTTAAAACACTAAATATAGATAACCAAAAACAGATAACAACAAAAGATAAAGAAAAGGTAAAGCTAAATATAAATAAAAATGAAGAGCTAGTAGGTGTTGAAAAAGTCGAAGAAATTAAAAAAGAAATTGAGGACCCAAAAAATTATACCGCACAAGATCTTTCCAGCAAAACATTAAAAGAATTAAAGGAATTAGCTGAAAAGAAAGTTAAAACAATAAATATAGCTAACCAGAAAGAGATATCAATAAGAGGGAATAAAAATGTAAAGCTAAAAATAAATACGCAAAAACAGCTAATAGGTGTTGAAGAAGTAGACAGCAACAATAAAGAAGATAAAGCTTTACAGGAATATAATAATTTAGACAAGTATGAAATTGATAACGATACTACAAAAATTAATAAGAATTTAATAGATAAATTAAAAGCTAAAAATAATATTTTGAATGAAGATGAACTTCATGAGTTAAATAAAATAGGAATTAAAGATAAAAAATACAATGAAAGGGTAAGAAATAGTTACATTAATGACAAAAAAGTGCCTAAAGGTTTTATACTGCGATATAGAAAAAAGAAATAAAAATAGCCCCTATAAGATATCATGCAAGTACCACGAAAACTAAAAATAGGCCGTGACTCGAAAAATGATATTGTGTTAACGCATAGATCTATCTCAAGAGATCATGTTGAGGTTTTTATTAATGAATTCGGTGATGTCTTTATTACTGATCTTAATTCTTCAAATGGAACCTATGTTAATGGAAGTCGCCTATCTGGCTCGTGCATGTTAGAACCTGGCGATATTTTAAGACTAGGCGTAGAAAAACCTATTAAATGGCAGCTATGGACTAGTACATCGGAACAATCATTTGAACAAAATAATGTAGAAAACAGCATTCTAGATGAATCATACCCGGACCCACCCACCACAATTCAAAAAGTAAAAACATACATAATTGTAGCAATTATTACTTTTCTTATTCTTATAACACTCTTTTTTATCTTTAAAATAATAGAAGGAAACCAAAAAGAAAAGCAAGAAAAGACAACCGAGCAGATAAAATCTGACAAAAGCAGATGAGAGATCAATTCAAAATAAATGATCAAAAAATTAGAATATATAGAAATATTAAAACAGTTAGATTCTGGCGGTTCAGCTACAATTTACTTAGGCATTAATATAAATACAGGGAAACCAGTAGCAGTTAAAGAACTTAACGAATATCTATTCAAAAATAATTACACTAAAGAAAAATTTAGGGAAGAAGCAAATCGCTACTTGTACCTTGAACATCCTAACATAGTTGAACTTGTAGATTTAATACTTTATCCAAATCGTGGATACTTAATAATGGAATATATAGAAGGCAAAAACCTACGTGATTACATGAAAAGTATAACAGGTTGGTTGCCTGCTCAAAATGTAGCTTTATTTATATATGAGACTCTTAATGCACTTGAATATGCGCATAATAAAGGTGTTATTCATATGGATATTAAACCTTCAAACATAATGCTATCGAATCAAAATCAAATCAAACTTATTGATTTTGGAATCTCACAAAAAAAAGATCGTGCAAATGATGGTATAAAAATGGGAACCCCATTTTATATGAGCCCAGAGCAAATTGAGGGAAAGGGGATTGATGAGAGGACTGATATTTATTCATTGGGGATTACAATGTATGAGCTTATTGCTGGCACTCCTCCCTTTGCTGGGAATACGACTAAAGAAGAGCTCATGGAAATAATTCGAACAAAAAATATTCCAAAAGTAAAAACATTAAACAGCTATGATAAAGTATATGAGGATGAAATTAATGAAATAATAAAAAAGTCTACTGCTAAAATTCCAAGTAATCGATTTAGATCTTGTCAAGAGTTTAAAAATGCATTAAAAACAATTATACAATAAAATTATTAACAATGAAACATCTCTGCTTAGCAATTCTGTTTGCATCAATAATTCAAACTACTTTACGAGCGCAAGATAAACCTTGTACCGAAACCTGTAATAATAATATCAAGCACTCTTACTTGTCGTGTATAGAGGATATAATTAATGTAGGTACAGTATTTACAGACCTTGGGAGAGAATTTTTTGGCGGAGGTGTAAAAGTATCATTTAAAGATGAATTTAATGCTGGGGAAGAATTATTAAGAGAAAGTAAAAAAAAGTATACGTTTATAAACTCAGGAGAAAAGTTTCAAAATTTAAATTCGATGCTTGCGAAACTTGTTTCAAAAATCCAAAATAGACAAGGCTATACTTTTAATGTGTATTTAATTGAGACTGATGAAATTAATGCATGGACATGTGGAGGTAAGATTTTTTTTACAACTGGAATATACAATTTTTGTGAAAATAATGATGAGATTGCAAGCATTCTTGGACATGAAATTTCTCACAATTTGTTAGGTCATATAAATTCTAGATTAAAAGATTTAAAAATTGCTAATCAATTTGGAATACCTGGCATGTTAGCAGCTGCCGTTGGCATGGCTGCAACACAATCGATAGGACAAAAAAATGAAGCTCACTCTGATTTATTAGGAGTGGATTTAGTTTCAGCAGCAGGATACAAGATTTGCGAAGCTATATCACTATGGAAAAGAATGTCTGAAAAAAGTGGTGATTTTAATGTGCTATCAAATTTTTTAAGTTCTCACCCCCACCCAGATAAAAGAGCAATTTGCATTGCAAATCATATAAAAACAAAATATCAATTAAAATGCGGAAATTAACTATGAAAATAATTTTTAGTATCATAATAATAAGTAGCACAATTTACACTTGTGCAACATTCAAAATACCACAGGTTATTAGTGTTAGTTTGATTGGAATGGATTCGCTGATCAATGATCAGTATTATGGAAGGGGTACTGTAAAAATAAAAAACTCAAATACAGTAAGTATTACAAGTAAATTCATGAAATTTAACTTATTCTATAAAAATAAGTTGATAACGAATGGAGAATCCCAAGATAATTTTACATTAAATAGTAGAGAAATAACCTCTGTACCAGTACGTTTTACAATTTTAATAGACTCGATTCTAGGATATGCAAATGAAATATTTAGTCAAGATACTATAGAATTAAACTCTCATGTAAAAGGAAACTTTACTGCATTAAATTTTCAGCTTGAACATAAGCAAGCGATAAAATTATCTTCAAAAGAGATCATTAATGGGCTAATAGCAAGTTCAGCAAAAAATAGTTTTAAGCTTTTGAACCCTAAAGTAAAAACAATTAAATTAGAGAGTACTGAGTTGAGTGTTGACTTTGCATTAAAAAACACGTTTCCCTTTGATTTAGATATTGACAAAGCTGACTTTAATGTTTATTTGAAAGAAAATGGTAAAAGTAAAGTAAGCGACTGGGAATTAGAAAATAAAATAAAACTCAAAACTAATACAGACACACTAATTAAGACTAATATACTAATTAATAATATTCAGACTGGCACAGGCATGCTAGAAAAATTGATAAGTAAAAAATTAGATTTTTATTTGATAGGAACAGTTGGAATTAATTTTAAAAACGAATTAATTAAACTTCCCATACGTCTTCACTTAGCACTTAACCCAATAAGTGGGGAAATCTCAAGTATTGAAGAATAAATATGAAGATTGGATTTATACATAAAAACAAATTAGTTAAGAAAATTAGGCTAAGCAATAATCAACCTCAAGAAATTGTAATTGGTAGATCTGCGGCTGCAGATATATCTTTTAGTCATATTTCGATTTTATCTTCTAAACATCTTCAATTATTATTTGACGGCAAAAAAAGAATTTTTATAACAGATTTGAATAGTAGTAACGGCACATTTGTAAATGGAACAAAATTAGAACCACTAAAGACTATTGAAATTAAGCTTACTGATAAAATTATTCTTGCCAGTGCACAAGGAATTGAAATTCGAGTAAATTTGAGTGAACTCGAAGAACGAGATCTGTCTTCTGAAAATTTTCAAAAGAATTTTGATGAAAGCAAGAATTTTGCAAATATTCTCGGAAAATTTAATGACAAAAATGAAATAATACTTGGCAGAAATAATTCATGTGATGTTGTTCTCGATTATAGCTTTATAAGCAGAGAACATGCATCTATTCGGAAAAAAAATGAAAACTCATATATCATAACTGATCTTGGTTCTCTTAATGGTACTTTTATTAATGGTAAAAGAATAAAAAAAGCTGAATTTACAAGTCAAGATGATATTTTCTTAGGCCGCTTAAGACTTTCTTTGCGTGGATATATTAAAGACCTGTCGAATGAGGTTGCAATAAGTGCAGATAGGATTAGCAAAAAATTTAATACAGGTAAAATAGGGGTTCAGGAAACTAGTTTTGAAATACCTTCTAAATCTTTACTGGCTATCATGGGGCCATCAGGCTGTGGGAAATCAACTCTTTTAAAAGCCTTGAATGGTGACTCACCCGTAACTTCAGGGAGAGTATATATTTGTGGACTTGAATTAAATAAAAATTTTGATTTTCTAAAAACTCAAATTGGGTATGTTCCTCAAGATGATATTGTACATCGAGAACTAACAGTTGCTGAATCACTTCGATATGCTGCTAAACTTAGACTCAATAATGTTTCAGAAATAGAAATTGAAGAAAAAATAAATTCAGTTCTAAAGAGCTTGAATATAGAAATGATTAAAGGAAGTATTGTGGGAAAAATAAGTGGGGGTCAGCGTAAAAGAGTATCAATTGCGGTAGAATTACTTACAGATCCACTCATACTTTTTCTAGATGAACCTACATCACCACTAGATCCTGAAACAATTGAAAACTTTTTAGAAAGCCTTCAAACTCTATCAAAAAATGGTACAACTGTTATTATGGTTACACATAAACCGGAAGATTTGTACTATATGCGTTCAGTAATGTTTATGGCCGATACTGGCCATGTAGTATATTATAATGATACAAAATCCTATTTAAATTATTTTAATGTAGAAAATACCACCACCGTGTATAGCAATTTAGTGGGAGAAAAAGCAAACAAATGGATTTTTAAGCATAAGCAATTAAATTCAACTAAACTTAATACCGACTCCAAACCGCAATCTCTTCGAACAAGTCTGACGACAAATTATTTTACACAGTATTATTGGTTAACTTCAAGGTATTTTAATATTAAACTTAATGACAAGTTTAATTCACTATTGATGGTAGGGCAAGCACCTTTAATTGCTAGCCTGGTATTAATGATATTTAAAAACATTGATCAAGCTGTTCCTTTTTTATTGACGATTTCAGCGTTATGGTTTGGGGTTATTAATGCAGCCAGGGAAATTGTAGCCGAGGCAGCAATTTATAAAAGAGAAAGAATGTTTAACCAAGCTATTTTACCCTATATTTTATCTAAGTTAAGTGTTCTGGGAAGTTTTGCGGCACTCCAATGCTTCATTTTTATTTTTTTTATGTTTTTAGGTTATAATGGCTGTCAAGATATGAGTACTGATTGTGTCAATTGGAATAACCCTGCACTATCATTTTTATGGATGCTTTTTGTATCTACAATTGGTACTTTGATGGGGCTTTTATTATCTGCAGTTGTATCAACTACAGAAAAGGTCATGACTTTTGTTCCAATAGTACTTATCCCTCAATTAATGTTGGCAGGGATAATAGCTAAAATTGATAGAATAGGTGTTGAATTTATTAGTTATTTTACTGTATCGCGATGGGGTACAGAAGGATTTTCTAATATTCAAGATATTGTAATTACCAAAATTCCTGGAATACCGGGAATAACCGAAAGCAAATTTTCTCTGATAAAAGCTAAGGCTGTCGAAAATCTAATTCAAAACTATCACGAAAAGTATATTGATAAAAATATATTTGGGGAACTAACCGGTACGCTAAAACTAGACTTTATAATTTTAATGATAATAGGTCTTGGCTTATTCACAAGTTTATACATAGCCCTAAAAAGTAAAGACCCAATTAAAATAAATAAATGAAATAATGTTCTCTTGCTGAAACTCTTGTCTTTTCAACATCTCCATCACCAGATAATAATCGTTTTTCGAACTGAGTGGTGCCCAGTTCTTTTTTCTTCCTAGAACATTCGGATAATCTGAAATTGCAATTACCAAAGCGTGTTTTGTCTGAGCCAAAACAGAAATTATCGATAAAATGAATACAGAAAAGAAAATGAGTTTGACCTTCAAAAAAAATTAATTTTAAAGACAAACGGTTCTGTCATGGAAATTGAAGTTCGAGCAGTGATCTAATTATTCCTTCAATATAATCTTGATTCAAACCCAGTTGATTGGTTTATCAGATGAAATTAATCAATTTGATTTCTTGGAATAGCCCTTAGCATTATTAATTAAACAGTAAGAGTTTTGTATTACTTTTTCATCTGCTAGAACCGAAGGTTAATTAAAAATTACGAAAAAAAGAATGTATAGTATAAAAGCGTTACTTCACTTTAGCGACAATCTGGCGACAGTATTTCTTTTTTAATATGTAATTAATTGATAGCCAACGTATAGTGAGAAAAAGTTCGATTCGGGGATATTCTCTATCGTATTCCCCGCTCCATCATCTGTCCAATTCGCCATTGAAAAGAAATCTCCAGTGAACTGGCAGGAGTGAGAGACTTTTTTAAATTATTATACGCAATA
>Ga0172376_10004518_pt1 | contig 15877 bp, 12 predicted proteins | sample Lak35m_FD_121114 | JGI IMG/M metagenome (GOLD analysis project Ga0172376, IMG submission 121114) | Freshwater microbial communities from Kabuno Bay, South-Kivu, Congo - kab_092012_35m | ecosystem: Environmental > Aquatic > Freshwater > Lake | place: Democratic Republic of the Congo: South-Kivu... | reverse complement strand
GGAAAGCCCAAACTGCGTTCTGTCTCGGTCGTGCTGGAAAGCCCAGTTTACGTGCCTGGCACCCGTGTCGGGAATGCCCACGCTGCTGTGTTGCAATCGGCGTCCGAACGACGCAGGTTACTGCTGGTCACCTGAAGCGACAGGGAGGGCACTGAGGCCGATGCCGGTGTAGTAAAAACCACGGTCGGCCATGCGACGACGGTCGTACAGATTACGGCCGTCGAAGATCACAGGAGTTTTCATTTTGTGCCGAATGTAGTCGAAGTCCGGATTTCGAAATTCATTCCACTCGGTCACAATACACAGGGCATCAGCGCCATCGCAGGCGTCGTAGTGGTGCGGGCAGTACTGCACAACATCACCGATCTCCTGTCGGACGTTCTCCTGAGCCACAGGATCATGCACGCTGACCGTACACCCGGCTTCCAGCAGATTGCGAATCAGAACCAGCGACGGGGCTTCTCGAATGTCGTCCGTTCGCGGCTTGAACGACAGGCCCCACACCGCAATTTTTCGCCCCTGCAGCGGACCATCGAAATAGGCCGACAGTTTGCGAAACAGCACATGCTTCTGCTGGTTATTGGTCTCATCGACGTTCCGCAAAATTCGCGCAGAGACTCCGTGCTGCTCGGCCAGTGATGCCAGCGCACGGACATCCTTGGGGAAACACGATCCGCCGTAACCGACTCCGGGAAACAGGAACGAAAATCCAATTCGTGCATCGTGGCCAATGCCCTTCCGCACTTCATTGATGTCCGCACCAACCTGCTCGCAGATGTTTGCCATCTCGTTGATGAAACTGATCTTGGTTGCCAGCATGCAGTTGGCTGCATACTTGATCATCTCTGCACTCTCAATCCCGACCACAATAAAGGGCTTCTCGGTGCGCTGAAACGGCTTGTAAAGTTCCTGCATCAGTTCTGCAGCAGTCGGGTCGTCGACCCCCACTACAACGCGATCGGGTTTGGTAAAGTCATCGATCGCCGCACCCTCCTTCAGGAATTCAGGGTTTGAGGCGATGCGGAAGCGAGTCGACGTTTTGGCGGAAATCCAGCCGGCCACTCGACGGTTGGTGCCCACTGGCACAGTGCTCTTGCAGACCACAACTGCGTTGTCCCGCAGATAAGGAGCCATCTGTTCGGCTGCCGCCTGCACGTATTTCAAATCGGCCGCCCCGGACTGATCCTGGGGAGTTCCCACGCAGATGAAAATGCACTGCGCGGAACCAATAGCCTCGGCATAATCGGTTGTGAATCGCAGTCTGCCGGCCGCCGCATTTCGCCGCACCAGCTCTTCAAGGCCCGGTTCGTAGATCGGAACCCCGCCGCTTTTCAGCAGGTTGACCTTGCGAACGTCCACGTCCAGACAAATAACGTCATTGCCACTTTCCGCGAAGCAGGTGCCCGTAACAAGCCCCACATACCCGGTGCCAATCATTGTGATCTTCAAGGGTCAGCTCCCGATTCTTCAGCCGCGAACCAATTCGAATGCCAACCTACACGCACCCGACGGCGGCGGCAAATTCTTCCATGAACAGTCCCGGCGAAACAGGCACCGCCCTGGTCCGACCCTGCGGATCGTGCGGATTCTGCTCAAAAAATGGAATCGCCACGAATTCACAACGAAAATTCTTTTCGCACTGCGTGAAGTTTTCGTTCAGGTCGTCTCAACCCAGCGACGCAGCTCAGTCGTGAGATCCATGGCGGTGTCGCGAGCCGATGTGCCGAAATAATGTCGCTCAATCCGCCGAATGGCTTCCGCCAGCTCCCGCTGACGCTCGGCTGTCAAACCACCCTCGGACTCAATCCGCTGCAGCACGGCCAATGCACTAAACGGAGTAACTTCTGCGGGCATCGACCAGCGTGAAGCAGTCATAATCGTCGGCCCGGACCGGCGACGCAGAAGCTGCCAGCCACCAAAAGATCCGGCACACAGCACAAGTCCGATAGCCGCCCAGACATACCATGGCGTCGTCGGCTGGTCCCAGCTGGCCTGCAGCAACACCGTCTGCTCCGTCGCCTTCAGATCCGCATCTTCATAACGCTGGTAGATCGTTTCTTTCGGCTGCAGCCGCAAGGAAGCGAACTGGAAACTGCGATCCGCTCCGGCAGCCTCGCGCCGATCCCGCAGTGACACCGTCCACAGACGCTCCGACAGAACAGCCGGACGAGTTGAATCTTCGTCGAACTTCGAGATTGACAGCGGCTGAGTTTCCACGCCCGTGACCTCGAAGTTGTCAAACTTCAAATCCACAATCTGCTCAAGCTCAGGTACCAGCCCGCGTCCGACGGCACGAATTTCCAGCCCCAGTTTCCCGGCAGCGAATTCGCGTTCATCCAGAATCTGCGTCACCGTCAGCTCTTCCACAGGGCGCGGTTCGCCTATAGCCGGAGCACAGTCAACAGCGACTGCAGCAGATTCGACAGGCAGCACGACGTATCCGGTTGTGTCGAGGAAATCCAGATCCAGTCGCACGGGTGGCAGCGAGTCAATCTCAGGGCCGCAGGCTTTCAGCAGCAGCCACGCATAGGGCGTGCGGCGCCAGCCTTCCTCAGCGTCCGGCTGTGACTGCACCGATTCCGGCTGGAATGTGACAGACAGCACCTCGAAGTGCTCATCCAAAGCGCCTCGAGCCGCCTTTTCAAACTTGTCCCGATAATCCTCATTCGGGCGGCCATTGTTGTAGTAATAGCCGCCTCCGGAATTCTGATTCTGCAGATAACGCGAAAACCCGCCACCCTCGCGCTCAATCGCCTTCGAATGCCGAATGCTGACAAGTACACCGAAGGGCTGACCATGCCCCACTTTCACGGATCCGTCTATCTCGGCCAGAAGCTGAATTTCCTGCACCAGGTCACTGTAGTAGTCCAGCACCTGCTTCGCTTCGCGTGCCTGCTGACGCTCGCCCGCGATCCGCAGCCCCTCACGCACATAGCGGAACTTCACCGCCGGATTTACGCTGCTCATACGAGCAAACAAATCGTTGGCAAACAGATCCAGATGCCGCTCACGAAACTCGGCTGGTATCGCCGCAAACGCCTGCTGGATCAGCGGTATCTGTTCCAGTACCGGGTTGCGTTCCTGGGTGATGCGGGCCAGCGAAGCGTCCCCCAGAGAGGCGTAGAACCAGGTGTTGAATCCTTCGACCGTGACTTCCGCATCCGGTAAGCCCGGCAGGGCCTGCAAATAGGCTTCCACCGCCGTGCGGAGGATGCCGATGGCCTGACGACGAGCATCCGCGAAGCCCGCATCGCGAGCCAGATCGTTTTTATAGTTGGCGAGATCGTGCAGCAGGCTGCCCTGCACCATTAACAGTCGCCAGTTACCAGGTTCGCGCTGCAGTCCGGTTTCGCACATCTGCAAAGCAGCGTCATAACCCCGCAAAACCTCAGCTTCCAGTTCCTGCTTCTTTCGATTTGTCTTCAGCGCCTGCTGCACCTGAGGTTCACGCCAGACCGTACCAAGATTGTCACGCATTTTGCCCAGCAGTACCGCCAGTGTCTTTGGCTGTATTGAGTCTGAGCTGCCGAAGACCGCCTGCAGGTCCTTTTGCAGATATACTTCTGCGGCACTGTGCACGCCTGCGAAGGCATTGGCCAGCCACGATTCATCGATCCCAGCCAGCTGCAGCCCGCGGATCCGCTGAGCAAACTCGGCCAGTTCACGGAGATTGCGTTCCTGGTGACTGCGAGTCAGCGGGATGGAATTCAGGCGTTCATTGTATCCGAATGAAAACATGTAGATCCCGGTCCGACGACGAGCACTGTTGGGATCGTGGTTTTCAGTCCACGTCGAAAGGAATGTCTGCACCAGTTCGACAGCTTCACGCGGATGCGAGGTCGCCAGTTTTTCGATCCACGGAAAGGCTGCAGCCTCTTCCTTCACCTTCAGATGCAGACGTGCTCGAGATTCAGCCATGGTGGGGAAGAACGACGGTTCAAGATACTGCAGCCAGACGTCTCCGGGAGCAGCATCAAGAATGCGTCCGGCCGGGATAGCCACCGGCATTCCCGTCTGTGACTGCATCTGCATCTGCCGCATCGCCATGTTGTCATCGGCCATCCAGAAATAGTTACCATAAGCATCGCGCTGCATCTGCGGTCCGCGAGCCGTGCTGCTGTCGTTCTGCACGGCATACCGAGCCTCCCGCAGCCAGTTGACCAGCAGCAGATGCAAGGCCGGTTTCCAGTCGTCAACGCCGGCGGAGGCATGCTGCAGAATCGCGTCTACAGCGGTCTGCTGCAGCTTGAGCACTGCCAGACGAGCATCCGGTGTGGATGGATGCTGCGCCATTCCGAGGGCCGCAGCGCGCCCGATCCCGTTCAGAATTCGTCGGCCCCGCTCAGCCTCGCGAGTAAAGCTGTCGGACAGCCACTGAGCTCCCAGTTCCTTCCTGAGCTGCGGAACAAGCTCCACTGCCAGCTGCAGCACTTCGCTTTGCAAGCTTTGCCATTCTTCCAGCGTCAGGGCCGGCGGGGTCGTTGGCGGAGCCGCTGCGGCAGCGACAGCCGGATCTGCCGGAGCCACTGCCGGAGCCACTGCCGGAGCCACTGCGGGAACAGCCGCAGCGGGAGCCGGGCTTTCGAGGACAATCTGCACCGCCTGCCATGCTTTTTCCAGTTTCGCCGGATCGGCCTGCTGCTTATGCAGCCCGTAAAAGGTGCGAGCCAGTATTGCGAGGGTCTTCAGGTCAGCAGCAGTCTGCAGCTCTTCAATGCCTGGCAGGAACTGCAGTGCTTCAGACAGCCTGTCGGCCGCCAGCAGCAGCTGTCCGGCACCCACTCGCGTCAATTTGCGGTTGGGGCTGTCTGCAGCCAGATGCGATTGCAGTTGCTGGGCCAGCACGGCCGGTGACTCACCCTCGTTTTCACAGGTGGTTGCCAGCTGCCCCAAACCCTGCAGTCGTTCCTGCGGGATGACGGCGACAGGATACAGCTCGGCAATTGCGATGACATCCGCCGCCCGCAGCAGGTTGCGTTCTCCGATCCGCTGTCCGTTGCGGCCGCGCGGCGCATTCGAGGGGCCGGTGGTCAGTGAAGTCACCAGTTTTTCATGAATCAACAGCTGTTCCTGTTCACTGAACGCTGACAGCAGCTGGCCGACTTCCGGCCAGGATCCGCGAGTCACTGCTGTTTTCAGGGACTGCAACTGCTGCTGCAGCTGCTGCAGTGCGGCTGCGGCCTCAGCGGTCGCCGGGTCTGCACCGGCAGCGGCAGAGTCGGTTGCAGCGGCTGCGGGAACTGCACTTGCAACGGGGGAATCCGGGTCCACCGCGCCAATGGCCACGGCCGGGGCTGCCGGGACAGCAGGTGCACTGACCGGATCGCCTCCGACGGCAGCGGGACCAGCCCAGGCTGCGAGTATCGCTGAAGGGCGTCGATCAAATTCAAGCTTTTGCAGCAGCTGCGTGCGGGCCTGTGCATCAGCAGTGGCCTGCGGTGTCGCCGCTGCCGCTGCGCCAGATTCGGCAGCAACGCTGCCGGTGACCGAGCCGGCAACCTCGTCAGCAGCGGGCTTCGCTGCCGCACCGGCCGCTGTGCGGAGCGCCGGGATCAGCGCTCGAGGTATGGTCAGGGCACGAGCCGGTGCGACGGGTGTCGCCGGGACGCTGTTTTGCACGCAGACTGCCGAAACATCCTGCCCGGTCGCCAGCAACAGCCACACCGCCAACATCCGTCGCCAGTTCATCAGCTTTGATCCTGTTGCCTGAAAGACAGCTATTGAGACGGAACCGCAGTTCAGGACCCAGAGCCATCGGCCGGAGGCCCAGCGGAAGCACCGCGACCATCCTTAGGCTTCTGCGCGGGTTTCGTTCCCGGGCGACGCGAGCGACACTTGCTGCAGCAGGACTGGCAGGGCTTCGGAATTGGCAGGCCCTGCAAATCGTCAATCGCCATTTGCTCGAGACGAATTGAGGCTTCCAGGTTTTCCTGCTGCTGCCGCTGGCCACGGCTGTCACCGACCGCCTGAGCCTGTTCAGCCAGCAGGCGATAATTCTGACGAGCAGATTCAAGTTCCGGCAGCCACTCTTCACGAGCCACGCCTTCGAGACGCATCAGCCAGGCAAGATAGTACTGCGATTCCGCCAGAGTTTCACGGACCCGCGACTGCAGGACCGGATCCGCCGGCTGAACGTCGTCTGCCGTCACTTCAGTCAGCAGCTTTTTAAGATCCTCATTGGCATCCGGCAGGCCGGCACTGTGAATCTTCGCCTGAGCCAGCTGCAGACGCACATCGCGACGCAGCTGATCCTGATCGTCAGGCACCAGTTCCAGAGCCTTTTCGAATTCACGAGCCGCCCGATGCCACTCAGATTTCTGCACAGCACTGCGACCGGTCCGCAAATGCCAGCCGACCTGGTCCATCTGCATGTGGAATTCACCAGCCGTCAGATGATAGACACCACCCACGACCGGCAGGGCCAGCCAGAACAGCAGTAAGGATTTCTTCATGACGGCGGTCCTTTGAGGTGCGGGGGGCTCGGGCTACGAGAGAACAGGGTGTTGGGTGCTCGGGCAGGAATGCCCGAGCTACGGAAGAACAGGGTGTTGGGTGCTCGGGCAGGAATGCCCGAGCTACGGAAGAACAAGGTGTTGGGTGCTCGGGCAGGAATGCCCGAGCTACGGAAGAACAGACAATTGATTTATACAGTCTGACGCACTGGTGCCGGTTTGTCCATACCCCGGCTTTGCAGAACGGGCTGTTTTCGGATGCCGGGCAGCCAGCGGGAACCGCAAAAATTCAGCAAAATCGGCAGTCCCGCCAGAATTGTTGCGGAAAGCAGCAGTACCAGCTGAGCCCATTCGCGCCAACCCCAGTCCAGTCTTTCCGCACCTTCCGCAGACAGTGTCAGCCGCCGCAGCAGTTCGCTGGGCAGATGTTTGTCATTGCCGTTGTGGTAAAATCCGCGAGTTCGTGCGGCGATCTGACGCAGGGTACTGACGTCCTGTTTCGAATTGCGGCCGTTCAGAAAAGTGCCGTTCACCGGGTCACCAATGCCCACAATCACGACATCCGCTACGGCAGGCGGCATGGTCGGCATCCCGGTTGCCGGTACTGTGTCTCCGTCACTGACCAGCACCACAGTGGTGCTGCGAGGTCTCCAGCCGCGAGCCAGCTCGGCCGCTGCTTCAAGCCCGCTGAACAAATTCGTTTCACCCGCCTGAAACGCGAAGTGCATGGGCAGATCATTCAGCACGTTCTCAACCACCGCAATGTCTTTTGTGTCTTCCACAACCGGCAGTGATTTGGTGTATGTCGCCAGAATTGAAACGCGGTACTCGTTCATCGGAATGCGACGGAACCACGATTCCATCACCTCCCGCGCTCGCACCATACGACTTTGGTCGCCCGTCGTTCCGGCATCTCGCAAACGCATACTGGGTGACACGTCCAGCACCAGTATAACATGTTTCAGCTTTTCGAAGGAGACGGGGCGATCCTGCCCGGGGGTTCTGCGATTGGGGGGCAGCCAGAACAGCACCAGCAGGGCCCATGCGAGTCCGGCTGCGGCAAGGCAGCGCAGCGACGGGGCAGTGCGGGCCCAGGCGGCAGGTCGCTGTGCGGGACCAAACAGCAGAATTGCGATGCGCCGCACGCGACGTACATGCAGCCACTCGCCCAGCCCCGCCAGCAGCAGTGCCCCCAGACTTCCCAGCAGGCACCAAAGCTGCTGCTGTTCCGTCAGCCCCGTCATTGCACGTACCTCAGTCCAAATCCGGCCAGTGCCCACATTGTCAGCAGCAGCACTCCGGCAAAGCAGAACGGACGGAAATCGTCGACATATTCGACCGCCACCTGTTCGATTTCCGCGGGCTTCATGCTGTCAATGCGCTGGAATACAGAATCCAGTGCCGCGGGGTCTCCCGACACAAAAGCTTCGCCCCCGGTCAGTCTGGCCATCGTGACGATTTCATCAGGAATATTGGGGTCTCCGATATGAATGCAGAACAGCACAATACCGGCCTGCTGCAGTTCGCGAGCACGCTCTTCGTTGCCACCATTCATCAGATCACTGCTTTGCCCGTCTGATACAAGAATGATCATCCGATCGCCCTGTGCCTGATCTTCCAGCACTTTGCGGCAGTTGATCAGGGCGCGTCCGATCATGGTGCCGCCGCCGATGGCGCGCTGCGAATCAGGTTTCATAAATGGCAGCGAACAGGCAAAGGCTGACGTATCCCTTGTGAGCGGACACCAGCGGACGACATCCGAAGCAAAAAAGGTCAGTCCGAAGGCATCACCTTCGCGAAAATTCAGGAACTGACTGATCGCCTGCATTGAGGCGTCGTAGCGTGTGCCTTCGCCGAACGGCGCGGTCATGCTGCCTGAGCAGTCCACACAGAATTCAATGTTGGTCAGTTTTCTTTGAGTCACGGGGCTGCCGGTAGCCAGCGGCACACTCAACAGCAGGATGGCCACAGCCAGCAGCAGTGCGGGCAGAGATTCGGCCATCTTCAGCAGCGTCTGCAAAACTCGGCGATCAGGGCGGACTCCATGGTCCACAGGCAGCGCTGTTCGCCGCCACGGCCCGCGCCAGACCCATGCCAGCAGCAGCGCCGGGACGACCAGCAGCGGCAGCAGCCACGGGCGTTCAAAGCTGTTCAGAATTGCCGGCATCGTCATGAGCCTGACTCCGCGATCGACGCCTGACTGGCAGCCTGCTCAGCCAGCTGCTGCAGCGGCAGCAGCAGCTGTTCGACCGCCGCAGATACTGACCCTGGTCTGTCGTACAGCCAGCGTTCCAGTTGTCGCAGCAGCGGACCAGCGACCGGGTCCTGCTGCAGTGTCGCCTGCAGCTGCTGCGGTGACTGCTCTGGCAATCCCCGCTGTTCTCTGAAAAAGGCGAAGATCAGAGCTTCCAAAGTTGTGCGACCGGCGGCGTCCAGCTCGCCGCTGGCAGCGTTCGTCAGCAGCTGCCGCAGCTGCACCAGACGCTGCTCGGCCGGATTCACCTGAGCAGCGGAAATCTGCTGCCGCTGGCGCTTTTGAGTCCAGAGGATGAAACCAAGTCCCAGCACCCAGAGAACGGCGAGCAGCGACATCACCGACTGATATCCGCCCACCCAGGGCCCCCCGGCTGGCGCTGCGGGCGACAGCGTCAGACGATCCGGCGGCAGCACCGAATTGATGGTTACCGGCAGTGCGGGCAGGTCCGTCACCGAACTGCCGTCTTTGCGACGCAGGCTGCGGCTGAGATCCTGTGTGCCAGGCCGAAATCCGGTCCACGTCAGGTCATAACGAAAACCGTCGCCATGCGGGTACACGGCATCAATACGAATCACCACGTCGCGGTCTGCAGTGCCGCCGTCGTCCATCGGCTGCAGCTCGGTGCCGGGGAAGAAGACCTGAGTTATCACGGCGCGCATGCCGACGGCCGCCGACAGTTCGGCCCTGCCGTCGATGCGTGCCTGCACAGCTGAGTCTGTCGCGGTCGGGGCTGCGGTCGGGGCTGCGGTCGGGGCTGCCTCGGCCGACACCGGCTCCTGCGACCACACAGTACCATTGCGGGCTGCACACAGAATTATCAGCAGGACTGCCAGGCCGTGTTTCATCGAGCACCTCGGTTGAAGGCATTCCGCGACATCAGAAAGGATCGCAGTAAAGCGGACCACGGCTGATCCGTGGGCAGCACCAGATGGTCTGTTCCGGCACGCTTCAGAAAACGTTCCAGCTGCGGCTGATCTGTGTGCACATCGCTGCTGAGAGCCACCAGCTGCCGACCGGTCTCAGCCTCGATGCCACGCAGAATACCAGCACCGGGCAGCCCGTCTTCAAGCGGGTCGCGCAACTGAATCACAATGCATTCATGTCGCTGATTCAGTTCGCGAATGGCGCCAGGTGCCGCCGGATCGTGAAGATCGCTGAGCACAAACACGAGGGTGCGATTGAGCAGCGTGGGGGCGAGCTGAGAAATTCGCCGGGCCAGCGTGGTTGGTTCATCGGTGCGGTATTTGCGAAGAGCCAGCAGCCACTGCAGGATGGTGTCACGATTGAGCGACGGTTCAACGTGAAAATCACGTCCGCCGACTCCCAGCACACCCACCGGACTGACGCGATCAAGGCAGGCCAGACCAAGCCCCGCTGCAACCAGCAGGGCGGTTTCGTATTTTGTGCGGCGCTGCGAGCTGACCAGCATGGAGGCAGACGTGTCGATCAGGAGGTAGCAGGGCAGGCGTCGCGGAGTTTCAAATTCGCGGACATGCGGTTTTCCGGTTCGCGCGGTGATCCGCCAGTCCATGCTGCGAATGGGGTCACCCGGCTGATACTGTCGGGACTGGACGTATTCGATCCCGCTGCCCAGAAAGGGCGATTTGTCGGTACCGTACGCCAGGCTGTCGGCCAGTCGCCGGGCGGCAACAGCAAACTGCCGGGAATTCAGCGGGACAATTTCGTTAAGTTCGCCGTGCATGGGTGTTGGGTGATGGTTTAAGTGAGGAGCGGTTTTGAACCTTAAATGGAGACGAATACAGGAGAACTTAGAGCAGGACTGCTGGTGAGATGTTCCCCCTCACACCACCCCATTTCCCCCAGCTGGTGGCAAGCGGAGTGTCTTAATTACAGCAGCACCCCTCGCCCCCGCGGAAGGGACAGAGCACAGGGAATTTGCGTACAGATGCTCTTTGTGCAGAGTATTTCGCAAGGTTTTTGCAGACTGTTAGTGTCACGCGAAGCCGCGAAGGCAAACGCAGAAACCTGATTTGACTGGTGTATTAAGCTGGTCGATGCTCCTTGTTACTTTTCTGATTCTAAATTCCGCGGCGAGGATGCCCACTTCGTCATGTTCGTCTGGCGATGATTTGCTGGAGCACATCGCGTCCGGTGATACCATCGGCGATGGCTTCGTAGCTAAGTCGAATACGGTGCAGGATAACGTCTTCTGCGAGTGCGAAGAGGTCATCGGGGGTGACATAGGATCGTCCGTGAATGAGTGCGCGTGCGCGGGAGGCTTTGATGAGTGAAATACCGGCGCGGGGACTGCAGCCCAGTTCGAGGCTGGGGTGCTGGCGGGTGTCATTGACGAGCTGTACGACGTGCTGGATGAAGGTATCGCTGACGTGGACCGAGTTGACAGCTTCCATGGCGGTGATGAGATCTTCAGAGGAGCCGACGGGCTGTTTGTCCAGCACGTCGAATTCGGTCTGCACCACTGCCCCGCCGTCGCGTCGCTGAATTCCCAGACCGGCGTTGCGCCGCAGGACTTCGGTTTCTTCGGCCTGAGTGGGGTATTGCAGGCGGTGGCAGAGCATGAAGCGGTCGAGCTGGGCTTCGGGCAATTCGAAGGTCCCGGCCTGTTCGACGGGATTTTGAGTGGCGATGACCAGAAACGGAGCGGGCAGATTCCAGGTCTGGTCGCCGATGGTGACGCGACGTTCCTGCATGGCCTCAAGGAGTGCACCCTGGACCTTGGGAGCGGCTCGGTTGATTTCGTCGGCCAGCAGCAGATTGGTAAAGATGGGACCTTTTTTCGTGCGAAATTCGCTGGTGCGCTGGTCGAGAATTTCTGAGCCGAGAATATCGGAGGGCAGCAGGTCGATGGTGAACTGGATGCGCGCGAACTGCAGGTCGATGCAGCGTGAAAGGACAGAGACGAGCAGGGTTTTGGCAAGTCCCGGGACTCCCTGAAGCAGCAGGTGTCCGCTGGTGAGCAGTGCAATCAGGGATCGCTCGACGACCACATCCTGTCCGACGACGACCTGTCCGACTTTTTGCCGCACGGCCTGCAGGTAGCGGGCGGTGCGGTCTGACTGGCTGCTGGTCTGATTCATGTTGCTGTCCGCAGGTCATTTGGCGGCGCGGACAGTGACGTGTTGACGCAGAAGGAGCAGCAAGCCGCGCGACGCTGCCAGTTCCGGGCACCGCAGACAGACCGAGATCGGACGCGGTGCGCGGAGGCAGTGTAGGCAACGGCAGTCGCTGATGCGACTGCAGAAGGGGCAGGTGATCGGTGAAATGGCAAACTGACTGGAGTGTACCGAGCAGCGCATCCGGCGTGCTGTACGGACCAGTCAGGCATGTCATGAATCGGGGCAGTTGAGCGGGACTGAGCGACGATGCAGGGAACTGTCGCGGCCTGCCACAGATTTCGCGTTACGCCAGGGACGAGCGACCGGCGGAAATGCGGCAGGGTTCAGCGGCCCGAACTGAGCGGCCCCGAATGATCAGGATTTGGGGTCTGGAGCCGCTTCACGGCGAATCGCGTCGTAGACCTCTTCGCGGTGTACGGTGACGTCGCGGGGCGCTTCGATGCCCAGTCGCACTTTGTCACCTCTGATTTCGATTACCATCAGTGTGATGGAGTCACCGATAACGATTTTTTCGTCTTTTTTGCGGCTAAGTACTAACATGTCCAGTCCCTGGTCAATCTTCTTCGTGAATGATTGCTGTCTGCTGGTTCAGAAAACCCTGAGACCAGACGCTGGTCTCACCTGACAGACAGTGAAAAATCCGGATCGTCCCTTCGAATGAAATTCTGCGGTTTCACGGTTACAAGGGGATGAATCCGAAGTCCCGGTTCGAACGGCTGTGCCGATCGCAGCAACTTCAATGATGCAAACGGGAGGCCAGGAACTGACCTCTGCAAAAGATGCGAACCCGAGGCTGTCAACTCTAGGTTGAATTTCGACGCTCTGGCGCGAAGTTCTGCAGGAATTGCCGAAGCTGCGTGCCACAGGTGGTGTGCACTGGCGGTTTGTGCCGAAGAATCGCTCTGTAACATTTCCGATTCTCCCGGCTGCTCCGAATCTGCAGAAGAAATGGTGCGTTCCGGGGAAGTTTGCGGAAGTTTGGCGAGTGGTCGTGGGGAAACACAGGAATGCAGATTGGGCGGTGTTTTGGCAACAGATGATGTCCGGGGGCCACATCCGCCGGAGTTTTCGGGTGGAACGGCAAATCCAGAACGACCAGGTGATTCGGCATCAGGTCGGCTGTTGCCGGGGGGGGCTGCTGGCTCTGCGGGATCACCGACGATCTGAGCGATTGGGGTCTGGCGATTTCGGCTGCTGATCAGTATTATCGCGACTTTGATTCAGTTCGGTCCGTGCAGCATCAGCAGGCAATTCGTCACAGTGCGTCCTCCAGACAGAAAACGTCAGCCGCCTCGAGTGATTCAGCCGCCACCGCTGGGTGTGGATGTGGCCGAACTGGCTGCTCGTGTTTCATACACTGGCAGTCCGGAGCATAAGAATGCCACCACGTTTGCCGGGAGACCGCGACCACGAGCCGACGCGACGATCTGCGATTCGTCCTTTGCCGACCGACTGCAGCAAATTCAGCTATGGCTGCGTACCGCAATTCGAATGCAGTGTTTCGCCGGACCCTGGGAAAATGGTTTTCCCAGGTACGTCTGGTACAAGTCTGGGGACACAGTGTTTCAGGGGCGACTTGTGAATCGGGTTTCCGGGCAGTACAAGGGCTGGCAGCTGTCACGTGACGAGTGGCCTGGTGGTATTGATCAGTTTGACTGGGAGCGGCGGCATGGGGGAGACTGATCAGTTCAGGCTGGATTTTGAATGGCAGGATCCAGGCGGTGCGCGGGGCGCGGATCTGCGTGCAACCTGGGGCTCCCTCTGTATTCACTTCGGAGCTGCCTGCATCTCAGAACTGCAGGACAGGCGTTCCAGGTCTGTACGACGTCAGGTGTGTCTTCCGCTGTATCCGCTGGCAGAGTGGCTGGCCTGCAACTGGTGGTTTCTGACGACCGAAACGGAGTGTCGCGGAGTTAAGGCCCCGGAATTTGATCGTCGCCATAACCTGCGCTGGGCGCGGGAAGGTTTCGCGCTGCCGTCGCTCAGCATCATCAGTCTGGGAGATTCGACCGAACTACGCTGGGAACAGTGGGAAGTCCCCGATACCGGAATCAAGTTTCTGTCACGAGGGGTGGGGCGTCTGCCGTGCAGTCAACTGGCTGAAGTTTTGGGCGAGTTTGTGGGTGCCGTGGCAGGCAGGCTGCTTGACAGCGGAATTCAGGACACTTTGCTGCAGAGTGAATGGCAGGCGATCACGACCTGCGACGAAGCAGAACGAACTTATTGCCGCGCGGCTGCTCAGCTTGGCGTTGATCCTTATGCTGCGACACCTCTTGTAGAGGCTCAACTGCTGGATGCCGCTGCCAGCATTCGCCCGGAGTTGCTGAATGAACTTCTTGCGCTGTCTTCTGTCACAAGTCTCACTGCTGACACGGTCAGATTGCGTCAGGCGACTTCGGCAATTGCCGACGACACCAGCAACGTGGATGCCCTCGTCCGGATTCGCCGAGTCTTGTCAGCCGTTCATGGTGCGGGTACGGCCTGGGAAAAAGGGTACGGGTATGCTGCAATTGCCAGGTCCGCTCTCGGTGGAGAAAACTGGAAGTCGTCCACTCTCGAGCAGTTGGCCGATCGATTGCAAATTGATCAGCTGGAACATTTGTTGCTTCCCGCTGGGGACGCCTGCGGAGTGTTCGATGCCGTTTTGGGGTTCAATTCCTGCGGTAATCCCCGCTGGCTGCTCCAGAGAAAAAATCAGACATCACAGCAATTTACGTTTTGCAGGGCATTGTTTGAGTACCTTGTCGGCAGAGAAGGAAGCTTCAGTACAGTGTCAAGGCTGCGTACTGAGCGACAGCAGATGAGCCGGGCGTTTGCTGCAGAATTCCTGGCGCCAAAAGAGATGCTGCGGCAGGACCTTTCCGGGTCATGGGTCACTGAGGAGGAAATCGATGATCTTGCAACCGAGTATGGGGTGTCCCCGTTCGTGATTCGGCATCAGGTGGAAAACCACAACCTGGCGCATGTGGCCTGAGCGGCCCTGGGGGCAAGGATTTTTGGGCTGGTGTTTTCCCAAACGTGCGGCTTTCTGTATTGTGCTGCCGCCGGACTGATTTGAAACTGTTTATGGAACTGACGGAACACTGCTGCCATGCTGCCAATGCGACCGCTGGGAAAAACGGGGCTGAATCTCACAACACTGTCCTTTGGGGCATCTTCGCTGGGGGCTGAGTTTCGCAGTGTGGATCTGCAGGACTGTCTGCGGAGCGTAACGACGGCGATCGAAGTCGGCATGAACTTCATCGATACGTCACCGTACTACGGGCGCGGCATGAGCGAAGTGCTGCTCGGGCAGGTGCTCCCCACGATTCCTCGCGACAGCTACATCCTGGGCACCAAGCTGGGACGCTACGCACCGCGGCATTTCGACTTCAGTGCCAAACGAGTGATTGAGAGCGTGGATATTTCGCTGGAACGGATGCGGACCGATCATCTGGACATCGTGCTGTGTCACGATCTGGAGTACGTCGAGATGTCGCAGATTGTCGAAGAGACACTGCCGGCACTGCGGCGGCTGGTGCAGAAGGGTAAGGTGCGTTACATCGGGGTCAGCGGATATCCGATGAAGATGTTCAAATATGTTCTGCAGAATTCGGATGATGTGGATGTGATTCTGACCTACAACCACTACACGCTGCAGAACGACATGGCGCTTGAACTGGTGCCGCTGTGTCAGCAGAAGTCGGTGGGGCTGATGAATGCTGCTCCGTTTTCGGCGCGGCTGCTGTCCAGTGATCCGCTGCCGGTCTGGCACAAGGCGACTCCGGAAGTCCGCCGCGTCGCTGCCGCCGCTGCACAGCTGTGTCGTGATCGCGGGTCTGACATCGCCAAACTGGCGCTGCAGTTTTCCATTGCCAATCCGGACTTCACCACCTGTATTACCGGTTCCGCCAACCCGGCTCGCATCCGTCAGTGGGCGGCATGGGCCAGTGAACCGCTGGACCAGCAGCTGCTGACCGACGTCCTGCAGGTGCTGCAGCCGATTCATAACTGGCACTACACCGAAGGACGCCCGGAAAACAACGACTGAGGAAGTGGTCAGTGGACCGTTTTGGCGAGCCGCGGACGGG
>Ga0172376_10004514_pt1 | contig 15887 bp, 10 predicted proteins | sample Lak35m_FD_121114 | JGI IMG/M metagenome (GOLD analysis project Ga0172376, IMG submission 121114) | Freshwater microbial communities from Kabuno Bay, South-Kivu, Congo - kab_092012_35m | ecosystem: Environmental > Aquatic > Freshwater > Lake | place: Democratic Republic of the Congo: South-Kivu... | reverse complement strand
GCGCAGGGAGCCCTGGCCGACGCGCTGCTCGCGACTGGCGAAGCCCAAGGTGCGTTGGTCGCGGCCGAAGCGCACTGCGCTGGCTGGCGCCTGCTCGCGGAGGATGGCTCCGCCACGCGACTGGCGGCGGATCTGCTCTGGGCGCGCTGCGCCCTACTCGCGCATGGCGGACAACACGCGGGCGCGCTCGAGAGGATCCGCGAACTCGAACTCGCACTGGATCGTCGCGCCAGCGAGTCGAAGCCCGCCGATTGGATCTGGGTCGTCGGCGAAGGCGCACGCATCGAAGAGCTGCGCCAGGACTTCGCGCGCGTGCAGAGCGACTTGGCGCGGGACTAGCACGCGGCGCGAGGCTGGGTCCACAAGGGAGAGAGGGTAGGTGCGCGGGAGGGGGCTGGTGCGCGAGGGGCGGCCTCGGCGCGCGCCCGCGCCTCACCAGCCCAGCGCCAAGCCATCCTTGCGGGATTCGCTGGCGCCGATCCACACGCCGCGCTCGCCAGCGCGCATGACGGCCTGGTAGCCGCCGTACTCGCCGTCGTTCCAGCCGACCACGTGCCCGCGCCGCAGCAGCGCGCGCACGACCTCCCAGTCGTGCCCGGACTCGAGCTGCACCCGGCCGCCATCGACCATGCGCTCGCCGGTGGGTTCGCTCGAACCTTCGTGGTTGATGCGCGGCGCGTCGCCGGCTTCCTGCAAGTCGAGGTCGAAGTCGACCAGGTTGACGACGACCTGCGCGTGGCCTTGCGGCTGCATCGCGCCGCCCATCAAGGCGAACGCGACCCACGGTTCCTCGCCGCGCGTCAGCATGCAGGGGATGATCGTGTGGAACGGACGCTTGCCCGGCGCGTAGGTGTTGGCGCGCCCGCGCGCCAAGTCGAACATCTCGCCGCGATTCTGCAGCACGAAGCCATGGTCCGCGACGGACACGCCGCTGCCCATGCCGCGGTAGTTGCTCTGCACGAGGCTGACCATCATCCCCGACTCGTCGGCCACGGCGAGGCAGATGGTGTCGCCTTGCTCCAGCGCCGGGTTGCCGGCCGCGACGCGCTTGGCGCTCCGCGCGCCGATCAGCTCGGCGCGTTCCGCGCAGTAATCATCGGAGACCAGTCCCGCCACCGGCACTTCGACGAAGGCGGGATCGGCGTACCAGCGCGCGCGATCCTCGAAGGCGAGCTTCTTCGCTTCGACGAAGTGGTGGATGTAGTCCTCGCTGGCGCGGCCCATGGCGCGCACATCGAAGCGTTCGAGCATGCCGAGGATCTGCAGCGCGGCGACGCCTTGGCCCGGTGGCGGCAGTTCCCACACGCGCACGCCGCGGTAGTCGAGCGACACCGGCGTGGTCCAGCTGGCGCGGTGGGCGGCGAGGTCGGCGAGCGAGAGGAAGCCGCCCGCCGCGCGCGTCGATTCGACGATGGCGTTCGCGGTCGCGCCTTCGTAGAAGCCCGCGCGCCCCGCGCGCGCTACGCGCGCGAGCACCTTGGCGAGGCCTGGGTTGCGCCACAGCTCGCCCTTCTTCGGCGCGCGGCCCGCGATCGTCATCTCGGCCGCGAAGTTCGCCTCGCCCGACAAGCGCGCCACGCTGCGTTCCCAGTAGTGCGCGACGAGGTCCGCCACCGGCACGCCCTGCGTCGCGGCCTCGATGGCGGGTTCGAGGACCTTCTCCAGCGGCAGCTTGCCATGGCGCGCGTGCAGCGCGATCCAGCCCTCGACGCAGCCCGGCGTGGAGATGGGCAGCGGTCCGAAGGAGGGGATGCGCGCAAGGCCGCGCTGCTCGAACTCCTCGAGGGACAGCTCGCGCGGCGCGGCGCCGCTGCTCTCGAGGCCTTCGACGCGCTTCTCCCTTGGATTCCACACCATGGCGAAGAGGTCGCCGCCCACGCCGCAACCAGTGGGCTCGGCCACGCACAAGACGGCGTTGGCCGCGATGGCGGCGTCGGCCGCGCTGCCGCCGGCGCGCAGGATGTCCAGCCCGGCCAGCGTCGCCTGCGGGATGCTCGTGGCGACCATGCCACGCGCGCCGTAGGCGACGCTGCGCGTCTGGAAGCTCGAACCGGTGACGCGGTCGCCGGCGGGAGTGGCAAGCAGGCTGGCGCAAAGCAACGCGGCGATCATCTTCGTCCTCCGAGAGGGGCGAGGATGACCGCCGCGCGGTCTTGGCGCCAGAGGCGGGCGGCGAACCGTCGGCGGTCAGCGCGTGACGCCGGTCACCGACAAGCCGCTGGGCTGCAGGCCGACGAGCACGTTCGTCTGGTTGGCGAGCGTGCCGTCGCCTTGGATCCGGTAGGGCGTCATGTCGTCGCCGCCGGCGTTGAGCGCGTAGAGCAAGTCGTTGCCCGGCGCCAACGAGAGGGCCACGGGGTTGGCGCCGGCGGTGGCGGCCCAGCTGCCCGGCTCCAACTGGCCTTCGAGACCAACGCGGTTGCGCGTGACCATGCCGAGGCCGGCGCCGCCCTTGTAGGCGATGTAGCCCCACTTGCCGTCGGCCGAGAAGGCCACCGCGCAGGGCTCGGGACCGAAGGCCGGCGAGGCGTCGGCGCGCGGCACGAGCGCTCCCGAGGCGCGCTCGATCTCGAAGCGCGACACGAGGCCTAGGCCGGGCATCGGCAGGTGCATCCAGCGCGCCGAGGGATGGAAGGCGATCTGCGACGGCATGTGGGCGAGCTGCATGGAAGCGCCGGCGAAGGCGAGTCCCGTGCGCGCGTCGGCGCGGTAGATGTTCATCGTCGGGGACGATTGGCCCGCTCCGGCGACCAGCACGTAGATGAACTCGCCGGTCGGATCGACGGCCACTTGGCGCGGGTGCGCGCCGGTCGCGCTGGCGCCGAGGTGCGAAAGCTCGCCGGTGACCTGGTCGATCGCCCATGCGTGCAGCTTGCCGTTGCCTTCGACGCCTTCTTCGGCGACGCCGTAGAGGAAGCGTCCCGACAGCTCGACGGCGATGTGGCGGATGCGGCCGAGGACCGACACGTCGCCGGCGCGCGGCGTCAGCGCGCCGCTCGTCGGATCGACGGCGTAGCGCGAGATCGCGCCATCGGCGGCGTTGACGACGAAGGCGTGGCGCAAGCGCGCGTCGAGCACGATGGAGGACGGCATGCGGCCAGGCAACTCGACCGCGCCCGAGTGGTCCACGCTGCCGTCCGAGCCGTCGATGGTGTACGACGAGACCTGTTCCGACTCGCTGGCCACCACGTGCACGAAGCAGGGCAGCCAGGCGGACGGTCGATCGCCCACGGCGCAGCCGATCTTGTTGGGCGTGCCGCGCAGCGCGAAGGAGGTGTCCTTGGCCGGCGGTTGCGAGCCGTCGCCGAGCATCCAACTCGCCAATTCACGCGAACCGCGCGAGATCGTCAACAGTCGCTCGCCCAGCGTGTCGACCACGACTTGCACAGGCTCTTGGCCGGCGGGCTGGCTCGAGACCTCCGTCACCTGCAGCGTCGACTCGTCGATGCTGAAGCAACGCAAGCTGCCCTCGCCGCGAGCCACCGTGTAGAGGCGCGGCTCGAAGGGATGCACCGCCAGCGAGCACACGCCATCGCCGGCCGGCCTGAGTTGGATGCCGTTGAGCGTGCCCGTGTCGTCGTAGCCGAGCACGACGAGGGCGTCGAAAGCGTCGAGCGTGGCATAGAGCACTTGGCGATTGGGGTCGGTGACGAGCGTGCTCGGACGACCACCGTAGAGCTTGAAGGGCAGGCCGCGCGGGACTAGCCCGCCGCGCGAACCCACCGCGTAGGTCTGCACGCTGCTGCCGGCGCCGTTGCCGGGCGCGCCGGAAGTGGCGACGAACAGGAAGCGTCCACTGGCGTCGAAGGCCAGCGAGGTCGGACGCGTGCCCGTCGTCACGGTGGCTTCGAGGCGCTGGAGCACTCCGAGGACGGGATCGAAGGCGAAGCCCACGAGCAGGTCCAGCTCGAGATCGACCGCGTACAAGAGTCGGCCGCCGGGATGGATGGCCACGGCGTGCGGACCGACGCCCAGCTCGTCGACATCCACCTTGGTCAGGCGCCCCGACTCGACGTCCAGGCTCCAAGTCGTGATGTTGCCGCTGGCCTCATTGGGCGAGAAGGCCCAGTTGCCCAAGGGGTGCACTACAAGTTGCCCGGGCGCCGCTTCGCCCACCGAGGTCGCCGAGAAGTCGCGGCGCGCGAGGCCGCCGTCGAGCGCGTCGTAGGTGAAGGCGCTGATCGTGTCGTCGGCGTCCGAGCTGACATAGGCGAAGCGGATGGGGTCGGCCACCGCCACGCGCAGCGCGCGCTCGGCGATGCCGTGGAGCGAGGAGGCGCGCACCGTGTACCAAGCGCGCGGGGACGCCGCGGTCGGCTGACCCGACACGACGCCGGTGCCCGGATCGAGGACGAGGCCCGCGGGCAGCGCCGGCTCGACCGTCCACGACCAATCGGCCGCATCGATCTCGGGCGCCATGGGCGCGAGAGGCGCGCCGGTCGCGAGCACCAAGTCGTCGTTGGCGTAGGCGAGTTCGAGCTCGGGAACGGTCGACGAACCACTGTCGCCCTTCCCGCACGAGGCGACGAAGGCGGCGATTAGAAGGGCTTGGGCGTGGAGGGAGAATCGAAAAGCGGCGGTGGTCATGGAATTCAGGTCCCTAGTCGTCGAGCAAGGAGGCGACCCCCCTCGCCCGGCCGTTGCGGTTGCCGGGAACCTGGGCTCGTAGGCGGGAGGGCTGCGAGTGCGCGCCCACCTAGATCCAGATTCACGCAACGATAGCTGAGGACTTTGATTTAAGGAAAGTGCAATTGCTTATAAATCGGCAAATGGCGAAAAGGATCGTGTTTAAGTCGGAAATTTATTCACTTTTAAAGGTGGTTGCAACTGATTCTGCGGGCGCACGCCAGCCTACGCTAGGACTCTCGGAAGCCGTTTCCACGAAGAACTTGTGGGGTAGGTGCGGACAGGCAGTCCGCCGCCCGCACCCTTCCACCGCGGCCAGAAAACCGGACGCTCCTCGCGCGCCGCGAGCAAACACCCGGCGCGTGCCCGCGATCGGCCCGAGCTGGCGATCGGCCGCAGCTTGGAACACCCCGCCGCAGGGGCGTCGGGCCAGGTCAGCCGCCGGTCTGGCGGCGCTGGAGGAGCTTCTGCGCCAGGGCGCGGCTCTTGATCACGCACTGGTCGGAGTTGTCGTACTCGAACCGGCCGAAGCGACCCAGCTGGGTGACTCCGTGTCCTTCGAGCCATGACAAGGCGGCTTGACGCCGCGCGGCGTAGCCGTGGTCGAACACGACGTAGGCTTGGCGGATCTCGCTGCGGTCCGTGAACAGCACTTCGTCGCGCCGCGCGATTCCGGCCTGCACCAGGCCTTCGACCACCTCGTGCTCGAGCTGCGCCCCGGGATAGGGGGCTCCGCCGCGCACGGTCACTTCGCACAAGAAGGAACTCTTGCCCACCGGCGCGAGGTGCGGCGAGTAGTTCGACATGTACGTCACGCGGTTGGCGGGTCCTTGGGACGCGTGCGGCAGGTAGATCCACGACAACGGCGGATGCTCTGGGCGGTCGAGCGCCACGAGGATGCAGACGATGCCGTTGTACTCGAGCTCGCGGCAAGCGCGCGCCACATCGTCGGGCATCGCCCGCACGATCGCGGGCATGTCCGTCAAGGACAGGGTCGAGACCACGCAGTCGTGGAGCTCGCCGTCCACGCTCCACGACGAACCCGACTGTTCGACGCACTCGACCCTGCGACCGAGCTTGACGCGCGCGGCGAGCTGCGCGTGCAACGCGTCGGTGATCGCCTGGAAGCCGCCTTGCAGCGGATAGTGGAACACCGACTGGTGCGTGTAGCCCTCGGTGCGGATGCCCACCGACGAGCGCAACACGTCCTCGACGGGCGCGTCGGGCACGCGGCCAGCGACCCAGTCCGAGGTCAGCTCGTGCATCGCGCGCTTCCAGACCTTCTCGTTGTAGGGGTCCATGAAGTGCTCGGCGATGCCCGCGCCGAAGCGCCAACGCACCCATGCGCCGAACTCCTTCGGAGCATTCGTGCCGTGCGAGGCGCGATCATGCCAGGCGTTGACGTAGCCGCGCAGGCACTCGAAGTTCGCTTCGGGCGGCAGGTCGCCGAGGCCGTTCTCGAAGGGGTAGTTCACCCAGCGCTGGCCGTAGCGGATGCGCGTGTGGCGCTCGACGCTGGTGAAGCGCTCGAGCCCGCCGCCTTGCTGGAGGATCCAATCCAGCGCGGGCTTGTCCTTCGAGTACAGGATGTGCCCGCCGGAGACATCGTAGGTGTAGCCATCGACCGTCTTCGAGCGGCACAGACCGCCAGCCACGGGCGAGGCTTCGTAGAGGGTCAGGTCGTCGGCTGGCACGCCGCCCTCGACGAGGAAGCGGGCAAGCGACAAGCCGGACACGCCGGCGCCGAGGATGGCGATCTTCACGCTGGTGGCTCCATGCCTCGAACGAGGCGCCGAAGAGGATAGCCGCGCTTCAGCGCGAGCGCACCAGACGCTCGCGTGGGATGCCCAGCGACTCGAGCCGATCGTGCATCTCGCAGAGCCAGCGGCGACCGTCCTCGACGTAGCCCGCGGTGGGGAGGACCTCCGGAGCCACGGCGCCGAAGTGGCGGTTGAAGCCCTCCATCGAGAGCTCGCGGGCGTACTTGGCCCGGCACGAAGCCAGCGCCACCGGCAAGGACAGCGCTTCGGCGCGCTCGACGAAGCGCACCTCGGCGCGCCGCCCCTCGTCGTCGTCGAGTTCGTAGCGCGAATCGCCCCGTGCTTCGCCGAGCATCAGCACCCGCGTTCCCGGCAGGCTGGCGGCCAACAGGCGGCCGTAGTGCGCGCGACCGCCTTGGCGGTCGACCACGACCGAGAGGCCCGCGGCGCCATGGTCGCGCCAGAGGATGCGCAAGGCCGCAGCGACCTCCTCCCAGACCGTGGCGCCCTTCGAGCCGGTGCGCTCGAACGAGCGGTTGAGCTCCGCCGGCGTCGTGGCGCGCGAACCCAGCGCGACCAGCTCGATGCCGGCCGAGCCGGCTCGCGCCGCGAGCAAGCGCGCCATGTCGTCGCGCCACAGGAGCTCCGCCTCGTCCAGCTCGCCTTGGGCGAGGCTGCAGGGCGCCGACGACCACCAAGGCTCGCGCTCCAGCTCCTCGTTCCACAGCTCGCCAGCCGCGCGCGCGAACCATGCGCGCGCGTCCTCGGGTGCCGGCAGCCCGCGCAGCGCTTCGAAGCAGCGCACCACGCGTTCGAGCCGCAGCGCCCCGCGCGAGGTGCGCGACCAGACCTCCTTCGAGTCGGCCACCGCCAACGCGTCGAGCGCCGCGGGCTCGCGCGACACCGCCGGGGCGAGTTCGCGCCACAAGTCGACGAGGCGTGCGGGATCGTCGGCGCGGAAGGCGCACCAGCCCAGCGTGTACGGCCCGAGCAGCGGCCCGAGCCCGGCCTCGTCGATCCCCGCCACCACGCGCGCGCGCAAGCCCTCGCGCGGCGCAGGCGCGAACAAGCCGGAGTCGTCGGCCTTGCGGCGCGCGGCCATCCTGCGACTCAACCCGCGCGCCGCGCGTCGGGCAGCGGATCGCGCCTGTCGCGGCAGCGCCACAGCATCACGAGCGCGAACGCGCCGACCACCAGCGAGACTAGCTGCGAGGTCGAGATCGAGCCGTCGAACCACAGGCCGCGCACCGCATCGCCGCGCAGCATCTCGACGCCGAAGCGCAGCACGCTGTAGGAGAGCAGCACGACCAGCGAGACCTGTCCCGCGTACTTGCGGCGCTTGAGCACTTGCCAGCCGATGAAGGCCACGACCAGCGCCTTGATGCTCATCAAGGGCTGCGTGGCCCACAGCAGCTGGCCCGCGTTCTGCAGGCCGAACAAGCTCTCGGGCGGCAGCGGATCGGGCACGCGCAGCGTGACGGGGAAGGGCAACCAGCTCCATGCCTCGGGCACGAGCTTGCCGTGGTCGTCGCCCACCAGCAGGCAACCCACGCGCCCGATGGCTTGTCCGCAGAAGCCCGCGACCAAGCCCAGGTCGAGCGCATGCACCGGCGCGACGCCCAGCTGCCGCGCGCGCCACATGCCGAGGCCGATCGCGCCCAACATGCCGCCATACATCACGAGTCCGCCCTGCCACACGTAGAAGATCGACAGGGGATCCTCGAGGAAGCCTTGGCCGACCTGGCTGCCTTGCAGCGTCTCGACCACCACGTACATGGCGCGCGCGCCGAGGATCACGCCGAACACGATCCAGGTCGTGATCGAGGCGTAGCGCTGCGGATCGCCCTGCGGGTCCGCGCCGAAGCGCGCCGCGAGTCGCCCGAGGATCCACGAGCCCAGCAGGAAGCCCAGCGCCACCATGGCGCCGAAGGCGCGCACCTTGAAGCCGGCGATCTCGAACAGGATCGGATGCATGCGGGGATGTTAGCCAGCCGAGGGCTGTGAAGCTCGCGCGTGCGCGCGGCGTCGTCGGCCGCTATCCTCTGCGCCCCCGCACGCGGCCAGGGCCGCGCCGGCGCCGTCCCGTCCAGCGTGGAGGGACGCAACGTTCGAGTCGTTGGGCGCGGCCCCCGCGGGCGGCGCGGAAGGAACGCCATGCACGCAGACTCACGAGGACCGCACGACAGCCCCGAGTCGCCCGGCATGGGCGCCGAGCAAGGGGGCGAACTCGAGCTTGCAGGTCGCCCCGACGAATCGGGCGACAGGGCGCCCCGCGCGGACAAGGACGTGGCGCAGGGCGCCGGCCGTCGCGACGGGCCGCGCGGTGGCGGCGAGCCGTCCCGTCCGCAGGTCAAGCTCTACATCGAGGGCCGTTACCGCAAGCTCGTGCGCGACCTGCCGCAGACGGTCTTCTTCTGTCCCGAGTGCAAGGGCCACCCGCGTCGCCGCAGGAAGTGCGAGCGTTGCGAGGGCTTCGGCAAGTTGACGCGCGATTCGGTGCAGGAGCTCGTGGCCTGGGTCGCGGGCGGGTTCTACAAGACGCGCAAGCAGAAGTTCCACGGCGCGGGACGCGAGGATGTCGATGTGCGCATGTTGGGCGAGGGCCGGCCCTTCGTGCTCGAGCTCGTCAATCCCAAGGTGCTGGACGTGGATCTCGCCGAGGTGGAGGCTGAGATCAACCGCCGCAACGCGGGACGCCTCGAGGTGCGTGGACTGCACCACGCCGACAAGTCGCGCGTGCGCTTCCTCAAGGAGACTCCGCACAAGAAGGAGTACGGCGTGCTCGTGGAGCTCGAGCAACCCGTCGACGACGAGCGTCTCGCCGCGCTGGTCGGGCCGCGCCGCACGATCGTGCAGCAGACGCCCGCGCGCGTCGCGCACCGCCGCGCCGACAAGGCGCGCGAGCGCTGGATCGAGATCACGTCCGTCGAGCGGCGCGCCGATCTCGTCCTGCACGTCGTCATGCGCACCGAGCACGGCACGTACGTGAAGGAGGCGGTCAACGGCGAGGGTGGCGCCACTCGGCCCTCCTTGGCGGAGCTGCTCGGCGTGCCCTGTCGCTGCGCGGAACTCGATGTGCTCGAGATCCTCGACTTCGACGCGCCCTCCACGCTGGCGGGGCCGCGCGAGGAGGCTTTCGGCGCAGGCTTGTGAGGGCGCGGGCATCCGGCGCGTGTATCCTTGGAGGTGCCATGCGCTCGCTCCTCCGTTCGTCCCTCGTCGCCCTGCTGGTCGTCGCCTGCGTGCAGCCGCCGCCCGTCGACGAAGTTCCGCGCGCCATCCCGCGTCCGACGGAGCATCGCCTCGACGAGGGCGCCGAGCGCGAGCACAAGACCTCGCGCAAGCGCTGGATCGAGTCGCTGCACAAGGCGGCCGAGGGCGTCGATTGGCGCGCCATCGAACGCCAGAACCAGCAACGCGAGGAAGCGCGTCGCCGCGCCTTCGCGCAATCTTCGGCGCTGATCCCGTCGCGCTGGAGCGAGGTCGGATCGAAGAACCAAGCGGGGCGCATGCACTGCGTGCAGCGCTCGCCCTCGGTGCCGGGCCGCATCTACGCTGGTTCGGCGCTGGGCGGCGTGTGGCTGGGCAACGAGAACGGCACTGGTTGGACCCCGATCGGCGACAACATCGCCGGCGGCGCGCATTGGATCGAGGTGCTGCCGCCCGAGGCCGCCGGAGGAGAGGAGATCGTGCTCGCCGCCACGGATGGCGGCAAGGTCTCGGTCACGCGCGACCGCGGCGGCTCGTGGGCGCAACCCGCGGGCTTGCCGACCTTGAGCTCGTGCCGCGGCGTCGCCAAGCTCGCCACCACGCCGCCGACCTTGCTCGTCTACGGCCAGTACAACCCGGGCGGCGGCGCGCGTCCGGGGCTGTTCGCCTCGACCGATGGCGGGCGCACCTTCGCCACTCGCTGGACTGGCAACGCCAACCACCAGGGCGGCATCTGGGTGCCGCGCGTCGGCGCCGCCGCCGCGACGGATGTCTACATCCTGCACCGCGGGCAGGTGCTCAAGTCGACCACCGGTGGCGCGAATCCCGTGGTGGTCGGCACGCTCGACGCGACCGCCTCGCAAGGCTGGCTCGCGGGCAGCGAAGCGGGCGCGCCGCGACTCTACGCGATCCAGCGGATCGGCGCAGCGTGGCGCCTGTACTCGTCGACCAACGCAGGCGCGACGTGGAGCCACGTGCACACTCCCACCGATGTGTGGGAAGGCACGTTGTGCGCCTCGATCACCAACCCGCAACTCGTGGCCTACGGCGGCGTCGAGACATGGCGCTCGACCAACGGTGGCGCGAACTTCGCCAAGGTCAACGCCTGGGGCGACTACTACGGCAATCCCGCGCAGCGCCTGCACGCCGACATCCCGGGCATCTTCGCGCTGCCCGACGGAGCGGGCGAGATCTGGTACATCGCCACCGACGGCGGCTTGTACGAGAGCCGCACGCAACTGTCCACCGTGCAGAACCTGTCGTTGTCGGGCTTGGGCGTGTCGCAGTACTACTCGACGCACACTTCGCGCACGAGTCCGACGCTCATCGTCGCCGGCGCGCAGGACCAGGGCTACCAGCGCGGCTTCCTCGCGCCTCCGACCGGCAACGGGCCATCGACCAACTTCGCGCAACTGATCTCCGGCGACTACGGGCACCTGACTTCGTCGGACGGCACGCACAACCTGCTCTACAGCGTGTATCCGGGCTTCGTGCTCGTGCAGCAGGGCGAGGCCAATCCGCAACTCCTCTCGCCCTATGTCAGCTTCCCGAGCGGCGCCACGAACGCCTGGCTGCCGCCGATCCACGCGGATCCGACCGACGCGACGGCCTTCTTCTTCTGCGGCAACACGCTCTGGCGCCATCGCCGCACGAGCGGCAACAACTGGCCCGCGACGCAGTGGACGACCAGCAACCTGCTCGACGGTGGCGCGAGCTACGTGTCGCAGCTCGCCTTCGCGCCCTCGAATCCCCAGCGCGCGTACTGCGTCAACAACGCCGGACGCGTCTACCGTTCGCTCGACCGCGGCGTCACCTGGACCTTGGCGAGTTCGAGCGGTCCCGCGCCGCACTACTTCTACGGCAACGCGCTGGCTGTGCACCCGACGAACCCCGACGAGGCCGTCGTGGGCGGCTCGGGCTACTCGACGGCCGCCGCGCGGCGCACCACGGATGGCGGCTCGACCTGGAACCCCATCGGCACCGGCCTGCCGCCGACCTTGATCTACGACTTGGCGTACGGAAGCGATGGTTCCGTCTACGCCGCCACCGAAGCGGGTCCGTACCGCTGGCATCCGAGCCTCGGCTCGTGGCAGAACCTGGCCGAGCCCGGCGTGCCCATCACCCTGTTCTGGTCGGTGGAGGTGGTCGAGGACGGCACGGTGGCGCGCTTCGGCACCTACGGCCGCGGCATCTGGGACTGGCGCATCGGACCTCCCTCCGGAGCGGCGGCCTTCGTGGCGTACGGGCAAGGACTGGGCGGCGCCAACATCCTCTCGCTCGACACGCAGACCCTGCCGTTGCTCGGCACCACCGTGGTCTTCGATGTCGTCTCGCCCAACCTCGGCGCGCGCTCGGGGATCCTCTTCACGTCGATCTTCGGCGGCTCCGCGAGCTTTGGCGGCGGCACGGTGCTGTGCGATCCCGTGCAATCGACGCGGCGCTTCCTGCTCGACGACACCGGCATGGGGCAGGTGCGCTTCGCCGTGCCCAACGATCCGACGCTGGTCGGCACCAGCCTGTACTTCCAGGCCATGGTCTTCGACTCGACCGTCGGGCAGGGCCACGCCTTCAGCAACGGACTCGAGGCGCGCTTCGGCTACTGAGCGTCGCGTGGACGCGCGCCCTCACAGGACGGTGCCGATGATCTCGGTCTCGAAGACCAGCTCGCCGCCGTAGTAACCCTGCGCGGCGTAGATGAACATGCGCGAGCGCACCTTCAACGGCTTGCAGGCGTAGAGCATCGTGCCAGCGGGCTCGACCGCTCCTCGAAAGCGCGTGCCGTCCATGCCGGCGAAGCCGAGGAAGCCGTCGAAGCCCGGCGTGCGCTCCATGTAGTCCCAACTGCACAGTTGCGCGGCCGACTCGCACATCAAGACGCCGGGGAACAACGGGCGCCCGGGGATGTGGTCGGCGGCCCACCAGTCGTCGGCGCGGATCTCCTTCCAAGCCACCGAGGGCGCGCCCTGCGCGTCGTGGCAGGCGATGCCGTCGAGCAAGGCGAGCCGTCCGGCTTGCTTGAGGCGCGCGTAGATCGCCGCCTTGGTGGCGTAGGGCCGGGAAAGGTCGCAGGACGCAGGGGAGATCAGCGGCTCGGAGGGCATGGCGCCAGAGTCTAGGAGGCGAAGCCCCGCGGCGACCAGCACCGTTCCGGCGGCTACCATCCGCGCCATGACGAACGACGAAGCGCGGCGTGGCCACGGCGAACTCGATCCCGCCACCTTGTGCGTGCATGGTGGTTGGCGGCCCGACGAGGCGCAGCGCGCCGCCGTGCTGCCGCTGGTGCGTTCCTCGACCTTCCAGTTGTACGACGACGCCTACGCCGCGATGGTCGAGGGACGCGCAGACGAGGCTTGGATCTACTCGCGGCTGAGGAACCCCACGCTCGACGCGGTGCAGGAGAAGCTCGCCGCGCTCGAGGGCGCCGAACGCGCCTTGCTCTTCGCCTCGGGCATGGCGGCGATCCACGCGGCGACGCTCGCTTGCGTGGGCGCCGGCGATCGCATCGTCGCGCCGCGTTCGGTCTACGGCTCCACGTGGGATCTGTTCAAGAACCTGCTCGGTCCGCTGGGCGTGCGCACGGACTTCGTCGACCAGGAAGACGAAGCGGCCCTCCTGCGCGCGCTCGACGCGGGACCGGTGCGGCTGGTGTGGGCCGAAAGCCTGTCCAACCCGACCATGGCGGTGGCCGACCTGCCGCGGCTCGCCGCACTCGCCCACGCGCGCGGCGCGCGGCTCGTGGTCGACGCCACCTTCGTGTCGCCGCTCCTGCAGCGGCCGTTGGCGCTCGGCGCCGACTTGGTGGTGCACTCGGCCACGAAGTACCTCGCCGGCCACTCCGACCTCGTGGGGGGCGTGGTCTGCGGCGGCGCGGACCTCGTCAAGCAGTGCTTCCGCAAGCTGCAGCTCGCGGGCGGCTGCATGGATCCCCAAGGCGCCTGGCTGCTGGATCGCGGCGTGAAGACCCTGCACCTGCGCATGGCGCGCCACTGCGAGGGCTCGCTGCGCTTGGCGCGCCGCATGGAAGCGCACCCGGACGTGCTGCGCGTGCTGCACCCCGGGTTGGAGTCGCATCCGCGGCGCGAGCTCGCCGCGCGCCTCCTGCCGCGCGGCTCCGGCGGCATGTGGTCGATGGTGCTGGCGGGCGGCGACGCGCGCGCGCTGCGCTTCGTGCGCGCCCTGCGGCTCGCGCTCGAGGCCTCGAGCCTCGGCGGCGTCGAGACGCTCGTGTCGCTGCCGTTCAACACGAGCCACGCGCGGCTCGACGAGCGCGAGCGCGTCGCCGCCGGCATCGCACCCGGCTTCGTGCGCGTCTCGACCGGCATCGAGGAGCACGAGGACCTCGCGCGCGACTTCGAGGCCGCGTTGTCGGCTTCGCGCGGCGCCTGACTCGCGCCGGCGCTGCCTTTGTCAAATTTACTTGACGATGGCCGCGCTCAGCGCGTCGGCAGCTCGACCACGCGGTTGGTGGTCGAGCGCGCGGCCACCTCGACCACGAAGTCCGTGGCTCGTCCATCGGCCGACAGCACCTGCAAGCGCCACTCGCCGGGCCACAACCAGCGCTCGACCAAGCGCCCCGAGGCGTCGGTGCGGCCGCGCAAGGCGCCTTGCGGGTCGCCGAAGCCCGTGATCCGCGCATCCACCGCCGGCGCGCCGCCCGGCTCGCGCACCTCGAGTTCGAGCGCGCCGCAAACGGGGAGTTGGCGCCGCGGCGCGCGCAGGCTGGGCGCGGCGAAGTCGACTTCCAAGGGCTGCAGGAGCGGCGCCTCGGGCGGGCCGGTCCAGATGCGGTGCAGGCCATCGACCACTTCGTCGAAGCGCCACGCTCCGCGCTGGTCGCTGCGCGCCTCGCGGCGTTCGCCGTGCGCCTCCAGCACGACGAGCACGCCTTCGGCGGGTTCACCCGCGGCATCGACCAGCTCGCCGTCGATCAGTCCGGGAGGATCGAGCCGCAGCACCACATGGGCGTCGGGCGAGCCGCGCACGAGCAGGACGTCGGCGTGCGTCGAGTTCAACCCGCGCGCCTCGACACGCACTTGCCACGCCGCCAGCGGCAGGTCGGGCACCTCGAACTCGCGCTCGCCGGCGGCATGCTCGACGCGCGTGGTGCGCGCCCGGTCGCGCCCCAAATTCCAAGGATGCGGCTCGAGCACCAGCGTCCACTCGCGCGGCATATCCACGCGTGTTCCGAGCACGATCTCGCCGCGCAGTCGTCCGCGACCCTCGAAGCGCTCGCGCGCGGGGATGGCGCCGGCCTCGACGCGCTCGACGCCACGAGGAGCTTCCAGCAGGCTCGGAGAGGAAGGCACCTGCGCAGGCATCGCGCTCGACGACGCCTCGATGGCCTCGCGCGGAGTCGCGCGACTCCGCCACGACCATGCCACCACCAAGGCGCCCGCCACGACGAGCGCCGAGAGCAGCGCGGCGCGCGTGGCGCCACGCAGATGCGAGCTGTAGGCTTTCATCCCTCGCAAGCGCGGTCCCGGCGGAGGCCGGAGCGCGCCGACGCCGCAGATCCTAACCCTCGCGCCAGCCATGATCTTCCTACGGGCCCTCCTGATCCTCGCCGCCGCCTGCCTGGCTTGCCTCCCGCTGCACGCCGCGGCCCAAGCCGCGCAAGGCCGGGTCGTGGTGTTGGGCTTCGACGGCGCCGACGCCGAGCGCGCGCGGACCCTGATGGACGCCGGGCGCCTGCCGCACCTGTCCAAGCTGCGCGCTCAGGGCACCTTCGCGCCGCTCTTCTCGACCGTGCCGGCGGAATCGCCCGTGGCCTGGGCCAGCGCCAACTCGGGCGCCAACCCGGCCAAGACCGGGATCCCCGGCTTCGTCAAGCGCGGCTGGTCGAACGGCTTGCCCGCGCCCGACCTCGGCTTCAAGGGCTCCGAAGCGCGACCCTTCGCCAGCGCGGTGCAAGGCGGGTTGCTCGGCTGGCTTGGCGGCACGCCGGCTTGGCTGCGCGCGACCTTGGTGTTCCTCGGCGCGCTCGTGGTGTTCGGCGCGTTGTTCTCGCTGCTCTTGAAGTTGCGTCCCAAGGCCGCGCTGCTCTTCGCCGCGCTGCTTGGCGCCCTCGGCGCCACGGGCGCTGTGCTCGCCGGGCGCTGGCTGCCCGCGGAGATCGAGGGCGTCGTGACGAATCCGGTCAAGACCAGCGAGTTCTGGGAGGAGGCCGCCCGCGCCGGCGTCAAGAGCGTCGTCATCGACGCGGCGATGAGTTGGGATCGTCCCGACGTGGAGAACCTCGAGCTCCTCGCGGGCCTCGGCGTGCCCGATGCGCGCGGCCAGTACGGCGATTGG
>Ga0172376_10004507_pt1 | contig 15892 bp, 19 predicted proteins | sample Lak35m_FD_121114 | JGI IMG/M metagenome (GOLD analysis project Ga0172376, IMG submission 121114) | Freshwater microbial communities from Kabuno Bay, South-Kivu, Congo - kab_092012_35m | ecosystem: Environmental > Aquatic > Freshwater > Lake | place: Democratic Republic of the Congo: South-Kivu... | reverse complement strand
GCCAGGTCTCAAATTCATGCCTTACATGATGGCAGAATCAATTCAGACAATCTCTGAAGGAACAATGTCACCTAAAATCGCAGGTAAGTCTCGTTACGCTCTAGTAGAAGCTGGTTTCCACCCAGAAACCATGTATCGCTGCTCTTACGTTCAAGTTCCCACCGGCGGTCTGGTTTAATTCTAACCAGATAACAACAAGAACCCCAGGAGAAATCCTGGGGTTTTTTGTTTGGGAAGAAAAGATATATAGATAAAAATAAAACCCCAGTTATGGCAAAAGTACAAGATTTCAATACCTATGTAGATTCACAATTCGGGCCAAAATCCAATAATTCACATATTAAAGAAGGATTACTTGATTCCCTAGCTAATGCGATTGATTCAATTATGCCATTTTCTAGAACCAAAACTATCAATTTTATTATTGACAATAATTTGGAATACGAAAAAGAAATGTTACAGGCTAAATATGATCACATGAAGGATAAAGAAGCAAAAAAAAGAAAGATGATATCGCTAGACCGAACTGATCCTAATTATGAAGAAGCTAAAAATGCTATAAAAAATGAGGCAGAAGCAAAAGAAAAACAGTACAAAGCGATGATTAAATCAAAAACAATCGCAATTGAAAGAGGAAGAGAATTGATGAGGAAAGAGGCGATTAAGACACCTAGATTAAAAGAAATCATCCAAGCAAAAGAAGCTGAAAAGGAGATCCAATTGGCAGAATTTGAATACGATCTTGCAAAAAAAATAACAGCTGAAGCAGAAGAAATTCAAAATTTAAAAGATGCTATCCAGAAAGCAAAGGACGATGCCAAACAAATGTTGGATAAATTGAGAAATCCTTAAAAAAAAATTTCATATGGTTTATAATTTTCGGCAATGGGATAAATTCACTTCTTTAAACGAAGCCAATGCTCTTGAAAAAATTTTCGGGTGGTTTGGTTCTATTTTCGGCGGAACTATTTCTAAAATTGACTCTTACTTAGAAGATATTATTCAGTTAGAAGAAGACTATGCTAAAGAGTGGGACGAGATAGCAACAGAGATTGATTCATTAGAGGTCCAGAAGGCCCAAATTTCTAATGATCCTGCGGAATCTAGAAAATTAGATAGGATGATTGATAGAAACGAAAAATTAATACAATCTGCATTGAGGAAAAAAAATTCTTCTATTTCTGACGTAGAAGATAAAGTTAGAAAATTAACAGAAAAAGATTCTAAACTAATCTCGTATTGGAATATGAGAAAAACCCAGGCAGAAAGGGATGTTGCCGAAAGATTGTATGATATTTCCAAAAAACTTACAAATACTGATTTAGGAGAAGAATTATACGACAAATACAAACGAGCTGCTTTATCTGCCAAACAAAAAGACGAGGATTTCAGAAAAAAATATGGAGATATGAAATTGCCACCTTCTGAAAATTTTAAATCTTCGACTTCTATAAAATCACCTAAAATTTATGGACCTTCTAAAATTTCAAAGTCTACACTTACTAGAATTTTGGGGGATTCTGGGATTGAATTTGAAAAATATGCCTCCAATTTGTCTGTAGAAAATGCGAAAGACTTAATTAGAGAACTAACCAGAGTGAAAAATGAAATGTGTGCTCTTCGGGATTTAGACATCGAAAGATTTGAAAATGATGCAAAAAGAAAAGGAATGAGTGATACACAAATAAGAAAAGAGATTAAAGCTATCAAAGACTATCATACTAATAAAATAGGAGATGTCAGAACAAAAATAACTATAGCTAGGAGATATGACTAAAATTATTTTGAATCTTAGCGACTTTTCTTTGAATGAGGATGTGAATTCGGATTTAGTGAATGCAAAAAAAGCTGTGAACGATCAACTTCAAGCAATCAGAGATGAGATTCAAAACGAGAAAAATCAAACAGAGGTTGCTCAAAAATCTGCCAGTTTGAAAAAACAGGCAACACTTTATGCCACACTACCCGCTATGTTGAACAAACTGGCGACAGCTATGGAAACTAAAGAAAAGTCAGGAGATAAAACAAACATATACTAAAGATGCATAATTATTTCACACACAATCCAGCAGCAAAATCAATAATTTCGGATTTTATGAAATTGAACGAAAATGCTTCTGTAGATAATTTGTTGAAACGAGCAACAGAAATTTGTCTTGATACATTCAAAAAAATTGTATTTGATTTGGCTTCACATGAAAATCGTAACCCTGATGTGCTAAGAGCCATGTTAACGGATGTCGCATCTGCCAAAACCGTTAAAAGTTTGGTTGCAAAAATTAAAGATTATGCTTCAGAAGCAGACCTCGGGGATTCTAGGTTTTCTAAAGTCAAAAACATGTACATGAATGCCTTGAATTCTATGGGAGATGCTTTAAAAAGACTCGTTGAAATAGATTCAAAATTGGAAGATTCTATTATTGACACCTACAAAAACTCGGCTAATAGATTGATTTCTTCCTTGGATTCAATTGGATTAAGTTATTCTAAAAAGAAAGCAGCTAACGAATCTATGATTTACAATTTCAATCTAGATTCATTGAATGAATCCATATTCATTGGATTTAGAGGTAGAATCGAAAAATTGAGAAAAAAGTTGGTTAATTTGATTTCAGATTCCAAAGGAAAGGATGCAAAAAATGGATATGGTAGAGATTGGCAAAGACTTTTCACCGCTCTAGAACAAAAATTAGATGCAATTGAAGATTCAAAGGATCTAACTGGAGAAAAGGACAAAAAAACATTGTCTGAATTAGAAAAACAAACAGATTCTCTTTCTGAGGAATACTATAGTTACAAAATCAAAACTGCAGAGATGAGCATGAAAAAGATCATTGATGATGATGAGCTTGTGACAAAATATTCGGATGTAAACCAAATTATTACAGATGCCTTAGATATCATAGCCAAAGCAAACACTCAAGAGTTATTGATCGATAAATCCATAAGAGAGGAAATGGATGATATGGAGCAGAAGATAATCCAAAAAGTTTTCCCGATCAAAATTGGAGCAAAGGACACGGACCTCAAATTCAAGAAGTCCGGTATCATCGCTGCTGTACAAAAATCCCTTATGGCAGCTTTCCCTCCGTTCAAAACTTTCCTTCAAAAACACGGAGGGGCAGACGGTAAATACGGAAGGGCAACTTCTATTGCGATTAAATCCGTTCAATCTTTGTTGGGAAATAAAAATGCAAATGGAGAATTGGACAAACCCTTGTTTGATTCTTTATTGAAAATGGAACAGATATCTGCAGATAATAAGAAGATGCTGACAAAGGCTTTGGGGATTTTGAAGAAAACATATGCCATGTCAGAATCACAAGTTCTTGATTTGGAAAAATTTTCGAAATTGTTTGAAGCTATTTTCATAGATGATGACGATCTAGAAAGAGAAATTGAGAAGAATTCTGCTGAATTATCAAATCTTCCGGACACAAAAACACCACAAGGTAAGGAAGAAAAAACAACAGAAGATTCAAATCTGGCAAAAAAATTGTCCAAATTGCTTAGGAATGGCTACAACAAAAATGCTGAAGAAGAAGATTTTCTAAAAGAGGATGGTAGTTTGAAAAGTTCTTATCCAAATGAATTTGTAGAGGCTTGGATCAAAACAATAGAACAGAACAAAAATGAATCAGATAAACCTGCCTTCTTTTGGTTTCAAGAAGCTGATGAAAAAATAGGAGCTTTGTACTCCACTAAAAGATTGGCGGGAAATTACAAAAAACCTTATAACTGGGAAAAATGGAAGGTTTTTTCCGGCGGGGAAACACAAGATGATAAGGATTCTTTTGCTCGTTGGTACACAAGTTATTTTACTAGATTAGGTGGCTTGCAGGATGATCAAAGGGAAAAGGTAGCTATTGAAATTCTGAATTTTTATTCTAATCCGAAAAACTCGACACAGGTGAATCCAAAGTTGGAAGAAGAATTTAAAGAATGCGCGGGTTTTTATGATGACATCAAAGATGCTCTGAGGGGAGGAAAATCTAACCCAGATTCTGATCCTTATGAATATTTCAAGCAAGGTTACTTAAATTCAGAAAGTTTGTCTAAAATATTGTCAGCTGCTTCTTCTGCATCCCAGATTGATGATGAAGATCCAGATTTAGGATTTTATGATTTTTTAATTTTATCCGTTTGTGTTTTCTTGTGTTCTTCAACTGTAGCATGGAATTCTGAAAAGAAAAAATGGGATTCTGCTATGAATATTCTGAAAGAAAAAGTTTTGAAAGAAAGCACAATGAAAAAAATTCTGGACAATAAAATAATTGAAAATGATTCGAAATCCCCAATTCCGTTGCTGAACAAAGAAGGAGTAGAGGTTTTGACAAAAGGATATGATGGTAATTCTAAAAAGATTTTCAGGGAAAATTTCGAGAGAGCTTCTAAAGTTCTATCCCCGATTGTTCAGAGACATGCAGATAGAATGAATTATAAATCTAAGGAAGATATTAAAACCTTTGATTCAAAGAACGTTTTCGTTGTTAATCTGGACTAACCCAATCAATTTTACCTTATATTTGTTCCTATAATTTGAATATGAACAGAATTTTATTTTTCATTTTTTTATTTTTTATTTCCTGCCGGGATAATTTGAATATTGTACCTATAGATCCATATATTTCAAAGCAATTTACTTCAAGAGAGCTTGTCTATCCCATTCAAAGTATGAAATCCCGTATGGAGGTTTATCCTTTATTTTTCGAGCTACAAAGATCTTTATCTGTATTCAAAATAGAGAGCCCAGATGAATTTAGAAAATTCGAAAGTTTACAAAATGATTCTACTCGTGCCAATTTTCTCAAGAGAAATAGAAAATTTATAAGAATCTGGGGAAGGTTAGGATATTCAAAAAAGGAACTTAATTCTATTAAACACATAGAACCAATCAGATAAATTATCTGAATGGGTCAACAGCCTATTTATTTGCTGATCTTTTATACGGAGGGATTTCCCCATGATGAGGGATATGATTTATCAAAGACTTCGAACGACATTAAAAGAGTTTTGAGTGGTGTTTTCACTGATATTTTTGATTTTACCCCCAGAAAATTAAAAAAAATTCCTGGATCTGAGAATTTTTGCAATTCTTTTGAATCCGAATTGTTGCTGAATCCAGGATTAGATAAAGTTGGAAACGGAGACTTTAAATCTTTTTTGATACAGCACTTTTTGAAGCAGATTCCAGAAAATAGTATTTTGATTTATCATGATTCGAACTTTGAAAAATACCCCCAATATTGGCAAACTGATTGGATTAAAATTATAGAGACTTGCAATTTTTTGATGGACAGTAATTCTTCAGATTTTTTCATTCCGTGGGAAGAGAGAAATTTCAAAGGTGGATTTCCTTTGGTTAAGCATTTTGGTAAAAGGTACACAACTGAATTTTTCTTTTCTGAATCAAAAATAAGGAATATCATAGAAAATAGTCCGATGCTCACTTCAAACAGAATTATCATTAGAAATACATCCGAATCTAGGAAATTTTTTCATTATTATAATCATATAAATGAAAATAAGGATTTACTTTCCAAATGGCCTAATCCATCGCCCCATCCAGAATTTATACACCATTGTCCAGAACAACACACATTGAATTTACTTGTCTATAAATATATTTTAGATGGAAAATTGGAACCAACCTTTCCTAAATTTCGATTTCTTCATCGAAAAATGAGGTTGGATGATTCTTTGGAAGAATACCAAAATCTTCCTTTATTAAATTACATGAAATCAAAAAAATGATCACAATATTTGAAGGTGCCAGAAATTCCGGCAAAACTTTTTTAGCAAACAAATACTCACAACAAACTGGAATTCCCATTTTTAAGTTTGAATTTGCAGGGTGGTTTTCTGGGTTAGGGATTCCAGACGAAGATCCCAAGACACATTATTTTGCCTTGGGTAAGGAATCTATGCTCCTCCAACTCAATAGGGATGGTCTTTTACCTCATTTCATTTTAGACCGGGGGTTTCTAACAGTTTTTACCTGGGGAATCATAAGTAAAAGAATATCACAGAAAGATGCTTTACAACAACTAAACCTTCTTAGGGATAAAGGGTTACTTGTAAATTTGAAAGTTGCGGTGGTGGAAGGGACCAATCCAGAATCTAGAACAAAGGACAATTGGGATTTCAGAGAAGGTACAATGGAGGAAAAAGAAACCTTGATGAATTTCATTTCCGTGATCAAATTGATTCAACCAGATATTGAAATTGTGAAACTTACCAACGATTTTACCCATATGACCACAAAAAATCTAATTCATTTGATTTGATATGTGTGGTATTTTTATTAATGTAGACGGGGAAAGCTCAAGATTAAATTCTATTTCGCATAGGGGCATAGAATCAAATACTATCGAGAGAGAAGGTGTTTTCTTGTCCCATGTTAGGCTTCCTATTCAAACACAAGAGGGGGATGGATGGAAACAACCCATTGAAATCTCATCTGGGATTTTCTTATTGTATAATGGAGAAGTCTTCAACTATGACAGAACTGTCTTCGGGTCCGATATAGAATATATCTGTCAAACATTCGCCACCTGGAAAGGAGGTTCGCTTCAAATGTTTTGCTCCATGTTTATTCCCAAAATCCAAACTTGGGACGGTTTTTGGTCCATAGCCATCTATGATTCCAAAACCAAAGATATAATTTGTTTTACGGATCCACTTGGAAAAAAATGTTTATATACAAACGATGATGGGGAACTTTCCTCAGAAATTAAGGCTGTTAAACATTGGTTCAGCCCACACGACTCACATTTCATTTCTACTGTCCGAAAATTTGGGTATGTTACTGATGATTCTACACCTTATCGGGACGTGAAAAGAATTTTACCCAATACGATTTACCTTTACAATTTGGAAGTTCCAAATTTCAAATCTACCTACCCAAATTATTATAGAAGTTTCAATTTTCCAATCCAAAATCTAACACCAGGAGATTATGAAGCTCATATGGATTGGTTATGGACAAAACTTTTTGAATCTGTTCGTAATAGATTAATTTCTAAAAACTATCCCATTTCTCTTTTGGTTTCTGGAGGTTTAGATTCATCAATTATTGCTGGGGTTTTATCACAGATGGCACCAGAAGTAAAGTGGTTTTCCATAGAAAATGGGGAATCGAAATTTGTTAACATTCTATCTGAATTTTATCAGAAACAAGTTAATTTTCTGGATTACAACATGGATGAGTCCAGATTAAAAAAAATCTACCAAGAATGGAACGAAAGTCCTATAGATCTTGGTTCGGTCATTCCCCAATTTTTTCTATTCGAAGCTGTTAAAAATCAAGGAGATTCTAGAATTGTATTAAGTGGAGATGGTGCTGACGAACTTTTTGGTGGATATTCTAGAATTCATGAGTATGATTCACAATTTTCTGATATCTTCGATGAACTCAGATTTTATCATCTTCCTAGATTGGACAAGCTTTCTATGGCACACACTTTAGAACTCAGAAATCCATTTTTACATCTGGATATTGTTCGTTTTGCTTTACATCTCCCAAAAGAATGGAGAACAGATAAAAAAATTCTGAAAGATACTTTTGGTCCTTTACTTCCCCCTGAGATTGTAGATCGTCCAAAAGAGGCATTAAAAAATCCAAGAATTAAGGAAGACAAGTTGAAGTATCGCCAACAGGCGGTTGATCTTTTTTTAGAAACAGAACAAACTAAATCATTTTCTGAATCCGAAGTAGATATATAGAAAAAAACTTTACTCAGTAGAATGAAAAAAGTACAAAATTTCGATGAGTTTACTTCTTCTAAAGTCAATGAAAACATTCTTGGGGATTTTTTCTCGGGGACAACAAATTTTTTAGGAAACTTTTTCACTAAAGGATGGGGAGCATTCACAGATGTTCTGAAGAACAAGGTAACAGCTTATCTTCTTCAATACCTTGGGATTGGGGAAAACACGATTTTTTCCCAATTAGTTCAGCAAATGGTAGAACAATTCGATGTTAAAGATTATTGGGCCATATTATTCAATGGGAAGGCAGATGCAAAGTACTTGGCACCAAAAGCGGCTAAGGCAACACAAGAATTTTTGATCAAAGAAGGTTTAGATGGAATAGCAGAAAAATTGGGGGTAACCGACAAAAACGGGTATTTATTCAAAACTATATCGGAATATATTCAAAACGAAACAACAACAGGAAATTTTCCAAAAACCCTGGAAAATTTTTATTTACAATTATTTGGATCGGCCCCAGCCAACTCAGCAAAAGATTTTGTTGATAAATTAAGTCCTTCAGAAAAAAGTAAAATCAAAACTGAAGTTGTGACAAAGGCTAAATCTCAAGGTGTGGAAGTGAAGACAAGAGAAGAAGAAGACAATATGGTAAATAATTTATTTTCAAATTTAGGGTCATTAAATCAATCCAATCAAGGACAAATTTCTACAACTTCCGGAGAGGATTTATTTGGTAAACTAATAGGTCACAGTTTGTCCAAAAAATAAAAAAACAAAACATGAATATAAATGATGTCTCAAAAAGAGAAATTTTAGATTTCAAAGATTTTCTAGGAAAAGTTATGGACAATACATTCAAACCTTTAGCCGCAGAAAATCAAAAAGATTCTTATGATAGAACAGGATTTCATAAGATCAAAAGAGAACCTGCCTATGATTTTGTTGGATATGCCGATGCGGTATTTTCTCCAAATAAAGCAGGTATTGGTTTGCCTGGTTACAACGCCGGTAAAGACAGACAGTACATAAATGCAATTGGTGGACCTGGATTAGCTCCTACTAACGAATCGGAAGTCATAGATTACACTAAAATTAAAAGGTTGAAAGATTTCTAAAAATACAAATTTAAGGTTCAGGGACGGGTTCGAAACTCGTCCTTTTTTTTTGATATAAGAATCAAATATTATTTCATGTCTAAAATTCGATTGGTCCACATTTTGACCGAAACAGATACGCCAAGGGAACAAGCATCCATTGCTTCTTTATCCCCCCTCTCAAATTTTGGAGTAGAATATGTACAACAAATAAACCAAAGATACGTTGGTGACGACTGGAAATCAACTAAGGCTTTGTGTCAGAATGAATTTACAAATCATGGACCCGGGCATTATGGGGCTTTCCAATCTTTCAAAAAGGCTATGCTAGAAAATTTCGACGACGATCTAGATGCCTTAATTCTTTGCGAGTGTGATTGTGTTCTAGAGGTAACCCCGGAGGATTTCATGAAAACAGTATCAAGGGCTATTGAATTTTGTAACAAACACGAGATACGTTATTTTTCCCTAGGATCTAGATTTGTAAACGGGATTTTACAGTCCCCAGTTTCCGAAGTAGATTCAGATTTCACAGAATTTTATATCACACCAAAAATTATTTTGGCACATTGTGTTATCTTACACCGCTGTGGTAGAGAATTTTATTTGGATCGTTTAGGTGAAAACAATTGGGATTCTCCTGATCTTTGGTTTAATGAAATCAATTGGTTACATGGTAACTCTAGATTCGGCATCTCCTTTGAGAGATCTGCTTTTCAACACGAGGGCCATTCTTTGATTGATAATTGTTGGAAAGATTCACAATAAAGCCACTTGGTTTTCCAGATCTTTGATGAAAAGTTCTTTGGCAATTTTCAAGATGTTAGATTCCTCGTTGAAATCCTCGTGAATTTCAATGACTGTGACTTTTGGAGTTATAGATTGAACCCCTACGTCAATCAAAATTTCATTTACGAGATGATCATAAGAAATTGAAAAAAAATTGTTAGAAATTCTAACCCTTTTCATCATAATTCCAAAAGAAGAGGCATTAGAATATCTCGACCACCAGTATGAATAAATTTCATCAGTGGCAAGATTTCTAACCAATAAAATTCCAGAATCTGTTTTTTTATCCGGGGTTAGATTGTAGACTGAAATTCTTTTTTCTAATTTTTTCCAAATACTTGTTCCCAGCTCGGCGTACTTGTACAAACAATCCAAAGATAAATCAACTATTGAGCGAAGTTCTTCTTTCTGATCTTCTGTAAATTTTGACTTTATAAATTTTTCGAAAATTTGAATTTCTTCTTGATCCATTTTTTGGATATCCAATTTTTCGTTTGCCAAAATTTTTTCTGAAAATTTCAAACCTTTAATCGAAGAAAAAATTTGTTGGATTGGATGATAAATATTGTCCCTTCGAATTTCTTCATTTACTTCTTGTAGAAAGTCTAACAAAATGTACTGTTTGTGTTCGGTATCTATGGGTGACTGTAGAAACCAGGTGGACTCGAGATTTTTCATGGCCGTTGGTTTAAATTTTTGAAATTCATCATATATATTCTTGGGTCGGCCCTAAAAAGGAAAATGGGGTTGACGATATATAAACAAAGTAATTGTCATACATGAGGATTCAAGATTTTAGTTCGTATTCGGTTCAAAAGAAAAAAAGGTTCACTTCGGAGCACACTTTCACGGCAGCTTTGGATTATGTGGATGTCAAATTGACAAACCGCCCCCCCGAATTATCCGATGTAGATGATTTGAAATGTGATATTGAATATGAAATTTCTATTGAAAGACAAAAACAAGGAGTTCAGGATATATCATTCAAAATTAACCAAATCGAGTTGGAGGTGAAAGTTGACGACCATCCAGATGATCCGAAAGAATTTGAATTTGAAATTGTTCCAGGAGAAAATATTGATTCTAATCTGGTCATCATTCGGAAAGGGGAATCCCTAATTCCAACCGATCCGACCTTCTTACATATAGATATGAAAAAATCTGCCAAGGTAGCAGATTTCAAAGTCACAGTTTTGTTCGGAAAAAATGAATAATTTGGTTCCCAATTTCGAAGATTTCTTTTCTTTGAATGAGTCTAAATTTTCCAGTAAAAAAAATTTAGGAATCATCGGGCCTTTGGCGAATTGGTCTCTTAAACTTCAGGTTTATCCCGAGCCAAATCAGGGCATGATAGGGTATGCCATAGATGAAAATTGGATTGAACTGGAACACAAGGACAAGAAGGTGAAATTTCCTAAATCTTGTTGTGAAATGAAATCCAGCCCGAAATCTGCTACCATTCACATTAAGCCTCACACCAAGTGGTTCTCAAAATTGAAGAATAGAGAAGAGATGGAGGATTTCATTGATAATTTTGTAGAATCTCACACGGTTAAAAAAGAAAGTGGACTAGAAAGAATAGCAGAAAGCACACAAATCATTTTGGACTTATTTGGCATACATTCACAAGTAGAAAATACCGAAAGTAAATTCCCAGGCCTGTATGAAATGAAATTGGACAACGGGATGGAGGTGGAGATGGAAAAAAACGAACAATCTGATCTTTTTTCAGAAATGAAAATTTACAAATCCCGCGATGAAAAATTTCCAGACGTGAGAATAAAAAGAAAGAACAATGAATTTGTGATGGAATTCAGGGGTAGATCTGGTAAATTTGTGCAGTCGGAAGAATCTTTAGTTCATCTTTTTGAAAATAAAATTTGCACATATTTAACTAAATGTGTCTTGGAGATGGACTGTTCTGAAGAAGAATCACATTTGATAGGAAAGTTAAAAGAAGCTTTGTCCGAAAAAGTAGATCTTAAAAATTCAGACAGAATAGAAAAAAGAAAAAAAACAATAGAAAATTTAAGAGGGGTGTTGAGCAATTCCATCGAAAATTCACTTCTTGAAGATATTTTACAGAGAGAAGATTAGTTTGTAGGAGGAACTTTATTTGTGTTCCTCATATAAACAGGAATCAAGTTGTTAATTGTTTTGTGTTTTTTATTTTTTAAATTTCAATTTTAAATTAAATGAACATGAGATGGCTACAACGTTTATTCAGTAAATCGAAAAAAATGAATTGGAAAGATAAAAGTCTGGAGGAAATACAAAATTTCTTCCAAAATAAGGATTTTCAGTGGCTCAAGGGAGATCAGATGGGCAACATTGAAAAATTCAAATCCATAGAAAAAGATGATTCAACTGGTTTAATTTTCATATCTTTCAGGTCAGGTGGAAGAATGAATGTGGAATTGGTTGAAGAATATATGGACGTTTTCCCTTCACAAAATATAGATTTCAGTGCTGTTGCTACGCCCAATCCGCAGCCTTCTCCCCAATCCAAACCGGATAGTTCAACTCAGCCCATCAAGAAAAGTAATTCAGTTTCATCCATACAACTTTCTGAATCTCCGATATATAGTTTGTTGAAGAAACAAAAAACAAATTGGGTTAATGTGAACATCACCTTAAAATTAAATCTTCCTTCCAAAAATTTGTATGGGGTTCTGACCACTTCTTTCGAGGAAGCTGATCGTGAAATTGTTAACTTCGTGACAGAAGGGATCGACATAGATGATATAAAATCAGCATTGGGGGATTCTATTTTGTCGTATTACGACAAGAAAAAAAATTTAGTTTCTTCCGATAAATCTTTAGACCAAGTAGAAGATGGACAGTAATATTCTTTTTGAAAATAATCTTTTCCGCGTTGAGGAAAGAAACGGATCGACCGGAATGATTCCTCTTTTCACCAATGTGGTGATTATGCCATTCATCTCTGATGAACAGGGATTGCCTTTATCTATAGGAGTTTTAAAAGAGCCAAATCCTTTCAGAGAAGGTGGTATGTCAATTTCTTTGATATCTGGAACTACTGAAGAGGAAGATCCAGATTTACTTGCCACTGCCAAAAGAGAACTGAAAGAAGAAAGTGGATATGACGTACAAGACAATAAAAAGTGGTTTTATTTGGGATCGGTCACATCTTCTAAATTTGTAGACCACGAACAACCGTGTTTTGCAGTTGATGTTACGGATGTTCCTAAAGGTGATCCGGATCCAGATGAAACAGAAAAAGAAAATGGAATGGAGTTCAAATTTATTTCTGCCAACGACGTGGTAAAACACAAAGATATTTTCATCCCAGGTCTTTTTTTAAAACTTTTCAAGTTCGTACTGGGATTCGAGGTTCAGAACAAACCAGATGGACTCGAAAAAAGTAAAGGTTTTAAATTTTCAATTTAAATTGTATGAGTCAAGCTAGAAAAGCAAGAAGGGAACTTGCAAAATCTTTGGGTTATTTGAAAAAAGATGAATCTATGCAATCTTTCAGAGAAAGGGTGAAAAGATCACACGAGATGGGAAAACATTTCCACACTCTTCATCTTCAGAATGTTATGAATCAACAATTAGAAGCAGAAAAAATTAAAAGTGGGAAAAAATTAGAAAATTTCATAAAAGAAAAAAACCAAACCGAAGAAAATTTTGGAATCAATACCGATTCATTCGATTTTTTGAATGAATTCAAACCAGAGGGATCCTCCAAAATAGAAATTCCGGATAACCCAAAATAGAATGATTGATTGTTTGGCAGAGATTAAGATTTTTCTAGCTAAATGTTCGGCCAAAGAGGCCAAAAAAAAATTTGATGGGGGAATTGACCTTTCCATCATAGATATTGGTAAGATTATACGTGATTTAGGTTATGACAAACCAAATCTAAGCAAAGAATCGGAATTTATAATCAATTATACCATTCAAAGAAAAATAGACCAGGGGATATATAATACAAAGAACAACACCATAATGATCGTAAACAAAAATCTCTCAAATGATTTTATTTCGAATTTAAATTCTTTTTTATTAGAATATGAAAATGAATTCGAATTTTCGATCGAGATGTTGTAAAAATTTGTATGAATTGAATGCCTACTTTTCAAGGGACTAATCGACTAACATCCGGAAACGTTTTTTCTTTTACTGAAAGATTATTAATTCCTGGGCTGAAACAGTCTTTGTTTGGAGTAGACGAAGCTTTATCACAAAATCAATCCCAAGATATTGTAGGAAGAATGTCTAATATGGGATCGGTCAATCCAAACAAAGGACCAACTGCAAAATCCCTCTTTTATAATGCAGCTTTTTATGGAAAAGATTCTAAATATGGGCAATTTCTACTTTATTCTTTTTCTAACAATTCGAACAATTTCGATGCTCAATATTATCAATCGGAGCGGACCGAGTTTAATTCATCAATTTCTTCAATAGAATCCAAAAATCCATCCGCGGGTGCGATAATCAGAGCCTCGAATGAAATTCAGGCTATGTCCAATAAAAATTCAAATCCAAACGTCAACACCGGAAATAATACCAAAGGTTCCCCGGGAAAGATTATTGGTGGCGCTAGTGCTCCTTATTTTTGGAAGGATTTTCTTTATTGTAAATATTACGGGACTATCCCAAATAATTACATGATTACTTTAAGAAGATTTCCTGCCCCTATGAGGGATAATTTGTCTTTACCTGATTCAGTAATCCAAAGCGATCTTCACAACAAGAAAGGAGCTGGAAAACCAGTAGCTCAAGCTATAACCTGGTGGGGTGGACAAACTGGAAACACCCTGAATGATATAATCTCATTTTCAACCGGATTACAGTGGGACTCTAAGGGTCAAGAGGAACTAAAAGAGGTGAAAGGTTTTGATCAAGGATTTTTCAAAAGTGTTTTGGGTAGATTTTTAGGTTCTGCTACCAATTCTCTTGGTATTGGAGATTTGTTCGGAGCGGGTGTAGATTTAACTACACTAGCGGTTCTTGCAACTGATGGCGGAAAACAAAATCTGGTGACTGATAAACTTAATTTCGCTCTAAGAGACAAAATGCAAAACACCCCAAATGGACCATTATCGGATTTTATTTTCAATCCGGTAGATACAGTGTCGAACACATATATCAGGGGAAGAGGTTTAACTTTTCAGGGAGGTCAAATGTCTTTGAAATTTCACTATGAATTGACTTCTGTGGGTCAGGTGAATACCAAGGCAGCATTGATTGATATTTTGGGAAACCTGTTGGCTCTAGGAACAAATTATGGGAATTTTTTAACCCCAGATATTCGCTATGATAATGGTTTCAAGGATGCTATAGGATTTCCCGGCGGTAACGAAGGTCTATTCAATTTTTATACCGATCCTCTGAAATGGACTAAGGATCTTATAAAATTTTTAGCAGATCCATCGGGAACAACCTCATCGAATCCCGCGGTACAACAATTTGCCAAATTTTCTTCAGATATTCAACAAAAAACAGCACAGATCGAAAGTATACTTCAACAGGCTACAGCCGGGGACTCGGACATCAAAAGTATAGCTGCAGAAATAGATGGACCTTTAGGAAATATTCTAGCTTATGCTTTATCTGATGATCTTATCGAAAAAGCAGTTTTTCCTTTGTCTCTATTGACCGGAGCACCTGTTGGAGAATGGCATCTTGTGGTAGGTAATCCAATGAATCCTGTAGCTATGATCGGAAATTTGATTTGTTCTAATGTTAATATAGAGTTTAGCGAGGTTTTGGGTCCTGACGATTTTCCGACCGAAATCATAGCAACATTCACTCTGGAACACGGAAGAGATAGAGAAAGGGGTGAAATTGAATCTATGTTTAATAGAGGGGATGGAAGGTTATATCAATCCACGCTGGATACTAGTTCTAGCACACAATCTTTGGATTCTTTTGCACAAACAGATGGAACTGCTAGACCTGTAACTAAAGACAATTCTACCACACCAAATCCAGCACTGTTGTATTCGGATAATTTCAATTTCACTCCTCATGTCGAACAGAATAATACCATAAATATAAATTGATAGAAAAATGTTAGAAATAGATGTTTTATTTCGTAATAAGGGTATATTCAATCCAAATCGAGAACTCCAATCAAACAGTATTGGGATCTGGGATTTGACCTCTGGATCTTTGGATTTTAGTAGTATTGACATGAGGATTGAAAGATATTTTATGGTAAGAGAAGAATTCCAAATGAGACCAGATCAATTGGCGTTTCAGGCTTTCGGTGATCTTTCTTATACTGGATCCTTGATGAAAATAAATTCTATTTCAAATCCGTT
>Ga0172376_10004505_pt1 | contig 15896 bp, 13 predicted proteins | sample Lak35m_FD_121114 | JGI IMG/M metagenome (GOLD analysis project Ga0172376, IMG submission 121114) | Freshwater microbial communities from Kabuno Bay, South-Kivu, Congo - kab_092012_35m | ecosystem: Environmental > Aquatic > Freshwater > Lake | place: Democratic Republic of the Congo: South-Kivu... | reverse complement strand
GGCCTGGGCCCGGGAGGTGCTGGCCCACAGCCCCACGGCGATCCGCTGCCTGAAGGCGGCGTTCAATGCTGAAACCGATGGCCTGGCGGGCATCCAGGAGCTGGCGGGGCAGGCCACCCACCTGTTTTACCGAACGGCCGAGGGCCAGGAGGGGCGCAATGCCTTCCTCGAGAAGCGGGATCCGGATTTCTCCGGCAGCCCCTGGTTGCCCTGAGCATCGCCCATCCTCCCGACACGCTGGGTAGCGTTGGCCGGAAGCCGCGTCGCCGCCCGAAGCACCGTGCCACGCCCTGCGCTGCCCCCCGTGCCGAGGCCGGCGTTTTTCTGGTCCAGCCGATCCGCCGATCCCCTGGCCCTCTGGCTGGGGCTCCTCCTCCCGGCCGCGATCGCGCTCCCCTCCGCCCAGGCCGCTCCGCCTCCGCCCCTCCCTGGCTCACCTGAGCAAGCCGCGCCAGCCGGGCTTTCAGCCGCTGGTGGTCTGTCGGGGCCTGAGGGCAGGCCCGCTACCCGCCTCTCCGGGGCTGCCCCGTCGCCCCCGCCGCCACCCTCCGGAGCGGCGCTGCTGCAAGGCGATGAACCGCTCCTGATCGGCCCCGGCCTCCCCCTCGCTCCGGCCAGGCCCGCTCCACTGCCCCTCGCTCCGGCGAGCCTGGGGGCGGTGGATCCGCCAGCCCCTTCAACCCCGCCAGCGACGCCCCCGCCGGCAGGGTCTCCCCAGCCCGCCACCGCCATCCCCGCGGGGCGCGAGCTCGTGCTCGATCGCCGCCGCCGCCAGCTCCGGGTGGTGGAGAACGGCCGCACCCTGCACCGTTTCCCCGTGGCCGTGGGCATGCCCGGCCGGGAGACCCCGGTGGGCCGCTTCCAGGTGATCGAGAAGAGGCCCTATCCGATCTGGGAGCATCCCGAGAAGGGCACCCGAACGCCCCCCGGGCCCGACAATCCCCTGGGCAGCCGCTGGATCGGCTTCCATCGCGACTGCAATGGCCGCCGGGGCTGGGATGGCGAGAGCATGCTGGATGTGAAGGGCTGTGTGGTGGCCGGGTTCCATGGCACCCCCCACCGCTGGACCGTGGGTCATGCGGTGTCGCATGGCTGCGTGCGGCTCTACGACGAGCATGTGCGCACGCTCTACGAGCTGGTGAGCCTGGGGATGCCGGTCACGGTGCTCCCCTGAGCGGGCCGGACGGTCCCGACAGGCCCCGTACAGTGGCGCCCACCTGAAACCAGGCCCATGCGCATCCTGTTCGCCGCTGCCGAATGTGCACCGATGGTGAAGGTGGGCGGCATGGGGGACGTGGTGGGCTCCCTGCCCCCGGCTCTGGCTGCCCTGGGCCACGACGTGCGCATCATCATGCCGGGGTACGGCCGGTTGTGGAGCCGGCTGCAGATCAGCCCCGAGCCGATCTGGCGCGGCCACACGATGGGCACCGATTTCGCCATCTTCGAAACGCGCCATCCCGGCAACGGTCTGCCCATCTATCTGGTGGGTCATCCCGCCTTCGATCCCGAACGCATCTATGGCGGTGAGGATGAAGACTGGCGTTTCACCTTCTTCGCCAGCGCCACCGCTGAATTCGCCTGGAACGGCGGCTGGAAGCCGCAGGTGCTGCACTGCCACGACTGGCACACCGGCATGATCCCGGTGTGGATGCATCAGGACCCGGAGATCAGCACGGTCTTCACGATCCACAACCTCAAGTATCAGGGCCCCTGGCGCTGGAAGCTCGACCGCATGACCTGGTGCCCCTGGTACATGCAGGGCGACCACACGATGGCGGCGGCCCTGCTCTATGCCGACCGGGTGAATGCCGTGTCGCCCACCTATGCCCAGGAGATCCGCACCTCGGAATACGGCGAACGCCTCGACGGACTGCTCAATTTCATCAGCGGCAAGCTGCGCGGCATCCTCAACGGCATCGACGAGGAGGACTGGAACCCTGCCAACGACGAGGCTCTCACCGCCCCCTTCAGCGCCGCCGATCTGGAGGCCCGCGCCGCCAACAAGCGCACCCTGCAGGAACGGTTCGGGCTTCAGGTGAATCCGCGCTCCTACCTGATGGGCCTGGTGAGCCGGCTGGTGGATCAGAAGGGCGTGGATCTGCTGCTCCAGGTGGCCGACCGCGTGCTCGCCTACAGCGACAGCCAGTTCGTGGTGCTCGGGACGGGCGACCGGGGTCTGGAATCGGGCCTGTGGCAGATGGCCGCACGCCATCCGGGCCGCTTCGCCGTGTTCCTCACCTACGACGACGCCCTGTCGCGCCTGATCTACGGCGGCAGTGATGCCTTCCTCATGCCAAGCCGCTTCGAACCCTGCGGCATCAGCCAGATGCTGGCCATGCGCTACGGCTCGATCCCGGTGGTGCGCCGCGTCGGCGGCCTGGTCGACACGGTTCCGCCCCACGATCCGGCGGCACACACCGGCACCGGCTACTGCTTCGACCGGTTTGAACCCGTTGACCTGTACACCTCCATCGTGCGCTCCTGGGAGGCCTATCGCCACAAGAGCAGCTGGGAGGAGCTGCAGCGGCGGGCCATGGGGCAGGACTTCAGCTGGGCCCGCTCGGCCCGCGAGTACGACGCCATGTACCGCGAGGTCTGCGGCGTGAAGGAACCCACCCCGGCCGCGGAGGAGGTGGAGCGCTTCTCCCAGGGCCAGGGGGCCGATCCCAGCCTGCGCAACGGCGAAAGCCCCGAGGCGGAGTACCCCGTGCCAGCGGCGCCGGGCCGGTCCCGCAATCCGCTGTCGCTGTTCCGCCGGCTGGGTGAGGGATGAGCCCGGAGCGGCGGGAGCCGGCTGCCGGTCTCCCCGCTGCCTACGAGAGTCCATGGCGCCGGCTCGGGGCCGATCTGGTGGCAGTGGCGGCCTCGCTGCGCCTCAGGCTGCGCGAACTCCTGCGCCGCAACGCCGCAGGGGAGCTTCCCCGCCCGGGCTTCTGGCCGGCCACGCTGGCGGCGCTGTTCTGGCCGCTGCTGCTTCTGCTGCTGGTTGCCTTGTTCGGCGGCCTGGGCCTGCGGCTGGCGCTGCACGGCCCCCTGGTCCCACCCTCAGCGGAGCAGGCACCGGCCGCCACCGACGCCCCTGGGCGCCACGGCACGGGCGAGGAGCCTGCAGCAGCCGGGCGGAGCGAGCCCGCTGGCGACAAGTCCGACGACAACGACGAGGCCGACCCGGCTGCCCGGCCGAGCCTTGCCGGCGGCGCGGGCGCAGACAGCCCGCCCCCCGGAGCGCATCAACCCCCGGACACGGCCCAGCCGCCGGCCGAGCCGACTGAGGGTGGCGGCCCCGTGGCTGCCGCCGAGCCGCAGGCTGCGGCGCCGGAAGCGGCGCAACCTCCTCCGCTGGAGCCTTCCGCCGAGGAGCTGCTGCAGCGGGCTCTGCAGGCCGATGATCCCCACCCCTGGTTCCTGGCGCTGGAGGTGCGCGCCCCGGAGAGCCTGCTCCGGGCCACCATCACCCCGGGCTTCACCCCCCTGGCGGAGCAGGAGAGAAGCAGGCTGGCCAGCCTCTGGCAGGAGCGGGCGCAGAGCCTCGGCTACGAGCGGCTGGAGCTGTGTGATCCCCGCGGCCGGCTGCTGGCGCGGACGGCCCTGGTGGGCTCGGGCATGATCCTGCTCGACTCCCCCTCCCCCCCCTCGTGATGACCCTGCGCGACGACCAGCTCGGCCAGCTCTGGGGCTCGCCCCTCGGGGTGGAGGATCTGCCGCAGGCGGTGTTCGGGAGGGTGAGCACCGACAGCCGGGGAGATCTGAGCGGGGCGCTGTTTGTTCCGCTGCTGGGCGAGCGCTTCGATGGCCATCGCTTCCTGGCCGCCGCCCTGGCCGGAGGGGCCGCCGGCGCGGTGGTGGGGAGGGGGCACGTGGAGGAGCGCGAGCTGGCGGCGCTGGCCGCCCTCGGCCGCCCGCTGTGGCTGGTGGACGACACGCTCGATGCCTATCAGGAGCTGGCTCGCCTGTGGCGGCGCAGCCTGGCCATCCCGGTGGTGGCGGTCACCGGCTCGGCCGGCAAGACCACCACACGGGAGCTGATCCGTGCCGTGCTGGCGCCGCTGGGGCCTGTGGTGGCCAGCAGCGGCAACGACAACAACGACGTGGGGGCTCCACTCACCCTGCTCAGGGCCCGGGCGAACACGGCGGCCCTGGTGGTGGAGATGGGCATGCGCGGCCTCGGGGAGATCGAGCGGTTGAGCCGCTGCTCCGAACCCGACGTGGCCGTGATCACCAACATCGGCACCGCCCACATCGGCCGCCTGGGCAGCCGCGAGGCCATCGCCACCGCCAAGTGTGAGATCACCGCCAGCCTCCGCCCGGAGGGTCTGCTGGTGGTGCCGGCCGGCGATCCGCTGCTGGAAGCGGCCCTGGCGGCCTCCTGGCAGGGCCGGGTCTGCCGGGTGGCCCTCGCCGATGATCCCGCAGCGCCTGGCACCGCTCCGCCGGATCTGGTCGGCACGATCACCGCCTCTACGCCGGATCTCCCCGGTACCCCCTCCACAGCCCAGCCAGAGGAGTCCTCCGCCGCTGCCGCGGGCGGGCGGGCTGCCGGCGCGGCCCCCTCCGGCGGCGGGCCGGAATGGCTGAGCCTGCCGGGCCTGCCCGCCATCCCCCTGCCGCTGCCGGGCCGTCACAACGCCCGCAACCTGCTGCTGGCCATGGCGGTGGCCCTGGAGCTGGGGGTCGACCCCACCACCCTGCCCGCCCTGGCCGTGGAGCTGCCCGGCGGCCGCAGCCGTCGCCTGCGGATCGGCGGGGTGAGCGTGCTGGATGAGACGTACAACGCGTCTCCGGAGGCGGTGCTGGCGGCCCTCGAGCTTCTGGCCCGGGAGCCGCTGGCCGCCGGGGGCCGCCGCTGGGCGGTGCTCGGCACGATGCTCGAACTCGGCGATCAGAGCCTGGAGCTGCACGGCGCCGTGGCCCGCCGCGCCGCAGAACTCGGCCTCGATGGTCTGCTGCTCGTGGATGGCGGCCCCGAGGGTGCTGCCATGGAGGCGGCGGCAGCGGGCATCCCCAGGCTGGAGCGTGTCTCCGCCGCTGAGGAGGCAGCCGCACCTCTGCTCAGCTGGTTGCGCGCCGGCGATGCCCTGCTGCTCAAGGCCAGCCGCGGCGTGGCGCTGGAGCGGCTGCTGCCGCTGCTGCAGGAGGGGCTGGAGGGTGCCGCGGGAGGGGGCTGACAGCGGGGCCGGTGGGCAGGCCGCCGCTCACTCCGCCGATTGCCGGGCCGGTTTCACCACCTGCCGCGCCCGCCCGAAGGCGAGGGCCCCATCGGGCACATCGTGGGTGAGCGTGGAACCGGCAGCCACGGTCACGCCCTGCCCCAGGGTGATCGGAGCCACCAGCACCGAGTTGGCGCCGGTCTTGCTGCCGGCACCGATCAAGGTGCGGTGCTTGCGCACGCCATCGAAGTTGGCGGTGATCGTGCCGGCGCCCACATTCACGTTGGCGCCGAGATCGGCATCACCGAGATAGCTGAGGTGATTGGCCTTCACCCCGGCCGCCAGATGGCTGTTCTTCACCTCCACGAAATTGCCCACGCGGCAGCCGGCCTCCAGCCGCGCTCCGGCCCGCAGCTGCGCGAACGGACCCACCACGCAGCCCTCCGCCACGGCGCTGTCGCGCAGCACCGAATAGAGCACCTCCACGCCGCTGGCCAGAGTGCTGTTCTCGATCAGACAGCCGGGCCCGATGCGGCAGCCATCGCCGATCGTGCTGGCGCCGCGGAAGTGGCACTGGGGCTCCACCAGCACGTCGCGGCCGAAGCGGGTGGCCTCGCTGAGGGTGCAGCTGGCCGGGTCGCTGAAGCTCACCCCCTCCCGCATCCAGTGCTGGCGGAGCCGCTCCTGCAGCGCCGCCTCGCACTGGGCCAGCTGCAGGCGGTCGTTGATGCCGTTGATCTCGTCGGGATCCTCCGCCGCCAGGTACACCGCAGGGCTGAGCATCGCCACGGTGTCGGTGAGGTAGAGCTCGCCCTGGTCGTTGTCGGTGCTCAGGCGGGGCAACACCGCCGCCAGCTGGCCCCAGTCGAAGCAATAGATGCCGGCATTGATCAGGTCGATGCGGCGCTGCTCGGGCGTGCAGTCGCGATGTTCCACGATGGCGCTCACCTGGCCCTGGCTGTCGGCGACAACACGGCCGTAGCCGCTGGGGTCGGGGAGGCGGGCGGTGAGCAGGGTCACGGCGGCGCCGCTGCGGCGGTGGCGATCGAGCAGGCGCTCCAGGGTGTCCGGGCGCAGCAGGGGCACATCGCCGTTAAGCACCAGCAGCTCGCCCTCGAAGCCGGCGAGGGGCGCGAGCAGCTGCTGCACCGCGTGGCCGGTGCCGTTCTGGGGCTGCTGCCGCACGAACTCCAGCCCGTCGAGGGCCGCCAGGGATGCCTCCACCCGCTCGGCCTGGTGGCCCACGATCAGCAGCTGCCGGGACGGGGCGAGACGGCGGCAGCCGGCCAGCACCCGCTCCACCAGCGTGGCGCCCGCGAGAGGCTGCAGCACCTTGGGCAGATCGCTCTTCATGCGCGTGCCCTTTCCGGCGGCCAGGATGGCAACGGCGAGCATCGGAGCGGCGGCGGTTGGGCCGGAATCTAGGTGCCGATCAGACGGGCGGACCGCCAGCCTTCCGCTCCGGCCGCGGCGGCGTGGCCAGCACCAGCAGCAGGGCACTGATCAGGAGCACCAGGCTGGAGAGCACCTGGATCTGCGGCGAGATCTCGCGCAGGAAGGCACCGGCGAGATAAAGCGGCAGGGTGACGATCTCGCCGGCCGTGAAGCCGCTGATCACCATGTCGTCGAAGCAGAGCGAGAAGGAGAGCAGCCCGGCGGCCAGCAGCCCGGGGGCCAGCAGCGGCAGGGTGACGCGCCGGAAGGCCTGCAGGGGTGGTGCACCGAGATCCTGGGCGGCCAGTTCCAGAGCGGGATCGAACCCGGCCAGCCGCGCCTTGAGCGTGAGTGCCGCGTAGCTCAGGCAGAAAAGACTGTGGGAAAGGAGCAGGGTCAGCACGCCGCGGGGCAGATTGATCAGCACGAAGAGGTTCAGCAGGGCCGTGGCCAGCACGATCTCCGGGTTGGTGAGCGGCAGGGCCAGCAGCAGCGCGATCCAGCGTTGCCCCGGCAGGCGCCGCGCCCGGGAGAGGGCGATGGCCATCAGGCCCCCGAGCAGCACCGCCAGCAGCGAGGCGGCGAGGGCCAGCCCGAGGCTGGTGAAGAAGGCCTGGCTGAGGGCGACATCGGCGAAGGGATGCCGCCAGTTGTCCAGGGTGAAGCCCTGCCAGACGAGGTTGAACCGGCCGCGCGGGGCATTGAAGCTGAACAGCAGCGTGACCAGCAGCGGCGCATAGAGCAGCGCCAGGGCCAGCAGGCTGCCGAGGAGCAGCAGGAGGCGGGCCAGGCGTGTCATGGCAGGGGAAGCTCCTCCGTGCCGGCCCGGAGCTGCAGCAGCACCACCACACTCACCAGGGCCATCAGCAGCAGGGTGAGGGCCGCGGCCCGCGGGGCCTGCAGCTGCACCAGCAGCAGGTTCTCGATCGTATTGGCCACCATCCGGTCATCCGGGCCGCCGAGGAAGCGCGGGTTGACCACATCGCCGGCGGCGGGGATCAGGCTGAGCAGCAGGCCGGCGCTCAGCCCTGGCCGTGAGAGCGGCCACACCACCCGTCGGAAGCTGGCCAGCGGACCGGCATGAAGATCGGCAGCGGCCTCGAGCAGGCGCGGCTCGATCCGCTGCAGGGCCACCACCAGGGGAAGCACCAGAAAGGGCAGCAGCGTGGTGGTGAGGCCCAGCACCACGGCCGTGGCGGTGTTGAGCAGCCGCCCGTCGCGCAGCAGCCCCAGGGCATTCAGCCCATCGCGCAGGCCCAGGGCCTCGATGGCGCCCAGCACCGGTCCGTGGTCGCCGAGCAGGGTGCTCCAGGCGATGGCCCGGACCAGCTGCGACACCAGCGAGGGCAGCACCACCAGGCCGATCAGCAGCGGCTGCCAGCGGCCGCCGCGGAATCGGATCAGCAGCGCCAGCGGATAGGCCAGCAGCAGCCCCAGGGCCGTGGCGATGCCGGCGGTGCGAATGGAGCGCAGCAGGATCGGCCCCTGGTCGCGGGCCACCTCCAGGTAGGTGGCAAACCGCCCGCGGAACACGGTTTCGAGCCCGAAGCGGCTCAGCGGCTCGGAGAGGGAGAGCGGCACCAGGCCGAGGAGCGGCAGCAGGTAGAGCAGCACCAGCCAGAGCAGGCCGGGGGCCAGCAGCAGCCAGGGCCAGAGGGGCTGGCGCTCAGGCTTCGGTGATCGCCGCAAAGCGCTCCTCCCAGCGGGCCTCCTCGCGTTCACTGAGTGGTCCGAACACCTTCAGCCGGCTGCTTTCGGCTGTGTCCGGAAACATCAGCGGGCTCGAGGCCAGCTCCCGGGTGGCTGGATCGGCGGCCAGGATCTCCTGCACCCCCTCCACGGGTGAGATGTATTGCACGGCGGCGGCGATGCGGGCGGCCTCGCGGGGTTCGTAGACCCAGTTGAGCCAGCGGGCCGCCGCGCTCCGGTTGCGGGCTCCGCGCGGCATCAGCATCACGTCGGCCCAGAGCAACCCGCCGCTGTCGGGGACGAGGAAGCTCAGATCGGGCTGCTCGAGGGCGAGCTGCGCGATGTCGCCCGACCAGCCGATGCAGGCGGCCAGATTGCCGGCCAGCAGGTCGTTCTGGTAGTCGTTGCCGGTGAAGCGCCGGATCTGCCCGTCGCGGCGGGCCTTCTCCAGCCGGTTGAAGGCGTTCTGCGCCCCCTGCCAGCTGGGGCGGCTGATGTCCTGGCCGTCGGCGAGCATCAGCAGCCCCATCGTGTCGCGCATCTCGAGCAGCATCGAGACACGGCCCCGCAGGGCGGGATCGAAGAGGTCGTCGACGCTGCGCAGTTCGCGGTCGGTGGCCTTGATGTTGTAAGCGATGCCGGCGATGCCGGACTGCCAGGGGAGGCTGAAGCGACCGCCCGGATCCCAGGAGGGATTGCGCAGATCGGGGCTGAGATGGCGCACGTTGGGCACCTGCTCCAGCGGCAGGGGATCCAGCCAGCCGAGCCCGATCAGCCGCTCCGCCATCCAGGAGGTGAGCACCACGAGGTCCTGCGCGATCGGCCGCCCGGCAGCCAGCTGGGGGCGAATGCGCGCAAAGAACTGGCGCACATCGTTCACGTCTTCCAGGTAGCGCAGCTGGATGCCCGTCTCCTTGCGGAAGCGCGCCACGCTGCCCGGCGCGCCCGGTGCATCGGCATCGATGTAGAGGGGAAAGCTGGAGATCACCAGCTCGCCGCCGCCTTCTCCTGCCGCCGATCCGCTGCTGCCGCCGTTGCCCTGCGGCCCCCGGCAGGCCTGCAGCAGCGCAGGTCCGCCGGCGGCGGCCGCTGCCCCGAGGGCCATGCGGCGGAGCAGGGCGCGGCGGCTGCGGGGGTGGGGAACGGCGGGCATCAGGCTGCTGCGACGGGAACGGGAGACGGAGCCGGAGCGACGGGGGCTCCGGGCCGAGCGGGGCGCGTCATGGCGCGGAGGGCTGCAGCGGATGGCTGTCGGCGGGATCCCAGCGGCACCACAGCTCCGATCCGATCGTGAGGCTCTCCGGCAGGGAGGCGCCGGTGCCGATCGCGATCAGGTCGCGCCCATCGCCGCTGCGCAGGCGCACCTCCAGCGTGGCACCCTGAAACACCAGCTCGCGCACACGGGCGCGCAGGCCCCGTTCGCCGGGCTGCGGCGGGGTGGCACTGAGCCGCAGCCTCTCCGGCCTCAGCAGCCACGGCCCGGCGCCGCCGTCGGCCGGCAGCAGGTTCGCCGCTCCCAGGAACGCCGCCACCACCGCCGTGCGCGGATGGTCGTAGAGCTGGCGCGGCGTGCCCACCTGCTCGAGCCGGCCGGCGTGCATCACCGCCAGCCGGTCGCTGAGCCCGAGCGCCTCCTCGCGGTCGTGGGTGACGAGCAGAAAGGTGATGCCCACCTCGCGCTGGACGCGCTGCAGCTCCCGGCGCATGCTGCGGCGCAGATCCGGATCGAGGGCGGCGAGCGGTTCATCGAGCAGCAGGGCCGCCGGAGCGTTCACCAGCGCCCGGGCCAGGGCCACCCGCTGCTGCTGGCCGCCGGAGAGCTGGTGGGGGCGCCTGCGGGCCAGATCGCTCAGCCGCACCACCTCAAGGCTCTCACCCACCCGCCGGCGGATCTCCGCTTCGGCGAGACGCTGGGAACGCGGACCGAAGGCCACGTTGTCCCAGACGCTGAGATGGGGAAAGAGGGCGTAGTTCTGAAACACCAGGTTCACCGGCCGCCGGTGCGGCGGCGCCTCGGTGAGATCGCGGCCCTGCAGCAGGATGCGGCCCTGATCCGGCCGCTCGAAGCCGGCGATCAGCCGCAGGGTGGTGCTCTTGCCGCAGCCGGAGGGCCCGAGCAGGGAGAAGAATTCGCCGGCGCCGATCGTGAGATCGAGATCTCGCACGGCCGCCTGGCCGGCGTAGCTCCGGCTCACCCCAGAGAGCGCGATGGCGGATTCGGCCCGAACCGCCGCCGTCAGGGCCGCAGACGCGGTGGCGGTTTGGGGAACCGCGGCCATCGGCGACCAGACGTACGGGTTGAATGTAGAGAATCCCAGTTGGCCTCGCCCGTCACCGTGAACGTTCCAGCCAGCCTGGATGTGGTAGTGATCGGAGCCGGTCTTTCCGGGCTCATCTGCGCGCGCGCGCTCCGCCGCCTCGGGCTGGCGGTGCGGCTGTTCGAGGCCCGCGGGCGCAGTGGCGGGCGGATGCATGGCCAGCCGGTCGGCTCGGGCCTGCGGATCGATCTCGGCGGCCAGTGGGTGGGAGCCAGCCATCGGCGGCTGCTCGCCCTGCTCGAGGCGCAGGGGCTGCGCCGCTATCCCACCTGCTACGAGGGCGAGGGAATCTTCCACTGGAACGGCAGGCCCCATCGCGCCGGCATCGAGCATGCGTTCCGCGATGGCCTGCTGTTCTTCCGCCCCTCGCAGCTGAACCTTCCGGCCGCGGCTCTGGCGCGCACCCTGGCCGTGCAGGAGCGCTTCGCGGCCCTGGTGGATGCGGTACCGCCGGAAGCCCCGTGGAGCCTGCCCGGCGCCGAGGCACTCGACCGCCAGAGCATCGCCGCCTGGCTGGAGGGGCAGGGAGCGGACGCACTGGCGGGCTATCCCCTCGCCTGGCTGGCGCGGATGGGCGGTTCGGGGGGCTTCGAGCCGTGGGAGAGCTCGATCCTTCACCTCGCCTGGACCCAGGCCGTGGCTCCGCAGCACCAGACCCCCGAAGCCTGGCTGGTGGAGGGGGGCATCACCCAGGTGGCGGAGCGGTTGACGCAGGAGCTGGCAGACGTGCTCCATCTGCAGTGCCCGGTGGAGGCGATCGAGCAGGAGGGAGGTGGCGTGCGGGTGCGGGCCGCCGGCCGCCACTGGAGGGCCGGGGCGGCCGTGGTGGCGATCCCGCCACCGCTGAGGCTGGGCATCCGCTTCGATCCACCGCTGCCGGCGGAGCAGCAGGCCCTGCTGCAGCGCTCCCCGATGGGGGCGATGGTGAAGGTGCTGGCGATCTATCCCGATCCCTTCTGGCGGCGCGAGGGCCTGAACGGACTGGGCATCGGCGATCTGCCCTGCCTCGAGCTCACGGTCGACAGCTCCCCGCCGGGCGGGCCGGGCCTGCTGGTGGGCTTCATCGCCGGTGAGCGGGCGGTGCGCTGGGCCCGCCAGCCGGAGGCGGAGCGCCGCCGGCTCGTGCTCGCCGATCTGATCCGGCTCTGGGGGCCGCGGGCCGGCGAGCCCCGGGAGCTGCTGCTGCACGACTGGTGCGCCGAGCCCTGGAGCGGCGGAGCCTTCACCAGCTTTCTCAGTCCGGGCACCTGGTGCCGCCACGGCCGGGCCTGGCGCCAGCCCCATGGCCGGGTGGTATGGGCCGGCAGCGAGGCGTCGCGCCGCTGGCCGGGCTACTTCGAGGGAGCGATCGAGGCAGGCCTCGCCGCGGTGGAGGAGGTGCAGGCGCTGCTGGGCTGAGCTCCTTCAGCGCAGGCCCCAGCGGCGTCGCCAGGCACTGGTGCTTTCCGCCGCAGAGCTGGCCTGGGCCTGCCGCCGGGCGGCCAGGATCTCTGCGGCAGCCGCAGTCCCGTGGGGGTCGCGGTAGGGCTCGGCGGCGCGGGTGGCGAGGTGTTCCCGCTCCAGGCCCGAGAGCTCCCGCAGGGGGCCTGCCTGCGGCAGGGGCTCCGGGCTGGCCGCCGTTCCCAGGCTCCAGGCCCCCGAAGGCACTGCTGCTGGGGGCGCTTCCTGGATCGCCGCCAGCTCCAGCCCCGCCAGCCGCAGCCCCTGACGCACCGCTGCGGCGCTGCAGTAGGTGAGCAGCCGGCCGTGGGGCGCCAGCAGGTGGGCCAGAGCCTGCAGAAATTCCAGGCTCCAGAGCTCCGGGCAGCGGCCGGGGGAGAAGGCGTCGTGCAGGATCAGATCACAGCATCCGGCCAGCTCCTGCAGCAGCTGTGGCAGGCGCCGGCGGGCATCACCCGGCAGCCAGCGCCCCTCCCAGCCTGGATCGTTGCCGCCGCCGGGATCCCCGCCGTGCCACTGCCCATGATCACGCAGCTGCTCCAGCAGCCTCAGCGTGGCCGGCTGCCAGAGGCTCCGGTAGCCCGGCTCCGCCAGGGCCCAGGCCAGGGGACGAGGGTCGTTCTCCAGCCCCCACCACTGCAGCCGCAGCCCGCGGGATCGGGCTGCCTCCAGCAGCGCGGCGCTGTTGTAGCCGAGCCCCACACCCACATCCACCACCCGCAGCAGCCGGCCGGGCTCGAAGCGCTCCAGCTGGGCCGGCTGGACAAACTTGCTGCGGGCTTCGGCCAGGGCTCCGAGGCTGCTGTGGAAGCCTTCGCCGAAGCGTTCACTCCAGAGGCTGGGGCTGCCATCGGCGGTGACCCGAAACAGCAGGTCGTCGCCGCCCGGAGCCTCGCCGGGGTCCTCCCCCGCTGATTCCGCCGCTGCCTCAGCGGCGCAGGCGGGCCAGGTCATCCCAGAAGCCGGGGTACGACACGGCGGCGGCGGCGCTGTCGTGCAGGCGGGTATCGCCGCTGGCCACGAGGGAGGCCACGGCCAGGCTCATCGCCACGCGGTGATCGGTTTCGCTGTTGACCTCGGCGCCGCGCAGCGGGGTGATGCCCTCGATCGTGAGGCCATCGGGATGCTCCACCAGCCGGGCGCCCATGGCGCCGAGCTGGCGGGCCATCACCGCCAGCCGGTCGGTTTCCTTCACCCGCAGCTCCTCAGCCCCGCTGATGCGGCTCACCCCCTCGGCGCAGCAGGCGGCCACCGCCAGCACCGGGATCTCATCCACCAGCCGCGGGATCAGCTCGCCGCCGATCGTGAACGGCCGCAGCGGACCGTGCCGCACCTCCAGATCGCCCACCGGTTCGCCGGCCACGTCGCGGCGGTTGAGCACCTGCAGGTCGGCGCCCATCTGCTCGAGCACCTCGAGGATGCCGGTGCGGCTGGGGTTGAGGCCCACGTTGTCCACCAGCAGCGAGGCGCCGGGAGTGATTGCGGCGGCCACCAGCCAGAAGGCGGCGGAACTGATGTCGCCCGGCACCACCACCACCTGCCCGCGCAGGCGGCTGCCGGGGTTCACGCTGACCTGGGTGCCGCCGGGGCCGGCCACCGTCAGGTCGGCGCCGAAGGCCCGCAGCATCCGCTCGCTGTGATCGCGGGAGAGGGCGGGCTCGATCACGGTGGTGGGGCCGCTGGCGGTGAGGGCGGCCAGCAGGATCGCGCTCTTCACCTGGGCGGAAGCCACCGGCGTGCGGATCGTGGCGCCGTGAAGCTGCTGGCCGGCGATGGCCAGGGGGGCCAGGTTGCCGCCCTCGCGGCCGTGGATGGCGGCACCCATCTCGCCCAGGGGGCCGCCCAACCGCCGCATCGGCCGCCGCCGCAACGACGCGTCGCCCGAGAGCACGAAATGGCGCCCGGCCCGCCCCGCCAGCAGCCCGAGCATCAGCCGCATGGTGGTGCCGGAGTTGCCGCAGTCGAGCACGGTCTCCGGCTCGCGGAAGCCATCGAGGCCCACACCCTGCACGAGCACCGCACGGCCGGCCTCGATCGGGCTCACCTCCACCCCCATCGCCCGCAGGCAGGCGGCGGTGCTGAGCGGATCCTCGGCGGGCAGCAGGCCCTCGATGCGCGTGTCGCCCTCGGCGATGGCGCCGAAGAGCAGGGCACGGTGGGAGATGGATTTATCGCCCGGCACCCGCACCGCTCCCGCGAGGCTGCCGCCACCGCTCAGCAGCAGGGGCGCGGACGGGGCGGCAACGCTCATGGGCCCTGGGCGGAGGCGATGGGCCGATCCTATGGAGCGGGCAGCAGCAGCAAGCCGTGCCGCTGGGGCGAGGGCGAAACCCTGGCCTGGGATGGGGCTGGCGTCGCGGCGAAGGCCGCTCAGCCCTCGCCGGCGTGATAGCTGCTGCGCACCAGCGGGCCGCTGCGCACCTGGGCGAAGCCGAGCTCACGGGCGATGGCGCCCAGACGCTCGAAGTCGTCCGGCGGGATGTAGCGGGCCACGGGGATGTGGGCCAGGGAGGGGCGCAGGTACTGGCCCAGGGTGATCCGCTGGCAGTCGACGGCGCGCAGATCCTCCAGGGTGGCCACCACCTCCTCGAACCGTTCGCCCAGACCCAGCATCAGGCCCGATTTGGTGGGGATCTCCGGCGCCAGCTCCCGCGCCGCCGCCAGCAGCGCCAGGGAACGCCGGTAGGTGGCACCCCGGCGCACCTCGCCCTGCAGCCGCTCCACCGTTTCCAGGTTGTGGTTGAAGCACACCGGCCGAGCCGCCAGCACCGCCGCCAGCCGCCGGCGCTGGGCCGCCAGCCCGTCTGCCTCGTCAGGATGGCCGCCCCAGAAATCGGGGGTGAGCACCTCGATCGCCACCGCCGCATCGCGCGCGCGGATCGCCGCCATCGTGCCGGTGAACAGGCCGGCGCCGTGATCCTCGAGATCATCGCGGGCCACGGCGGTGAGCACCACATAGCGCAATCCCAGGCTCTTCACCGCCTCGGCCACCCGTTCGGCCTCGGCCGCATCGAAGGGCACCGGCGCCTGGCCCTTCTCCACCTGGCAGAAAGCGCAGCTGCGGGTGCAGATCGGTCCCCCCAGCAGGAAGGTGGCCGTGCCGGCCGCGTAGCACTCGGCGCGGTTGGGGCAGCGGCCCTCCTCACAGATCGTGTGCAGCCGCTGCTGCTTCACCACCGCCTGCACCGCCGCCAGCTCCGTGGCGCTGCCGATCGGCGCACGGATCCACTCCGGCAGACGCTCGGCCGGGGGGATGGCGCTGTAGCGGCTGCGGCTGGTGGACATCGGGCCAGGATGGCGATGGGCAGAGGTTATGGCGGCAAGCCCGGCAGCAGGCTCATTCCACCGGCCGGCGGCCCTCGAAGGCCCGCGCCAGGGTGACGGCATCGGCGTACTCGAGTTCGCTGCCCACCGGCAGGCCGTAGGCGATGCGGCTCACGGCGGCAAACGGCCGCAGCAGGCGGGCCAGGTAGAGGCTGGTGGTATCGCCCTCCACGCTGGGGGTGAGGGCCAGGATCACCTCGCTGGTGCCCTCGTGCTCCAGCCGTTCGAGCAGCGGCGTGATCTGCAGCAGCTCCGGACCGATGCCATCCATGGGGGAGATCAGCCCACCCAGCACGTGATAGCGGCCGGCGAATTCACGGGTGCGCTCCAGGGCCAGCAGGTCGCGCGAATCGGCCACCACACAGATCTGGCCATTGCGGCGCTCCGGGTTGCGGCAGATCTCGCATTCCGCTTCGGCCGAGAGATGAAAGCAGGTGCGGCACTCCCCCACCTGGCTGCGGGCGGCCAGCAGGGCATCGGCGAAGGCGCGGATCTGCTCCTCCGGCTGGCGCAGCAGGTGCAGGGCCAGCCGCTGGGCCGTGCG
>Ga0172376_10004503_pt1 | contig 15898 bp, 11 predicted proteins | sample Lak35m_FD_121114 | JGI IMG/M metagenome (GOLD analysis project Ga0172376, IMG submission 121114) | Freshwater microbial communities from Kabuno Bay, South-Kivu, Congo - kab_092012_35m | ecosystem: Environmental > Aquatic > Freshwater > Lake | place: Democratic Republic of the Congo: South-Kivu... | reverse complement strand
GTTCGACGACGGCGCGTTCTCGCTCATACCGGGGTATCGAAAGGTGTATGAGCGCACCGCAGGCTCGATGAACGATCCGGCGGTCGTCTCCATAGGGATTCACCCGACGCCGACGTGACCGGTCGTGCTTCCCGCAGGACCGCGGCGAGGTTTTCTTGATTGGTCCCATGGACGCGTTCATGGATTGTGCCCGCTGACCGGGCCGAAGAGCGGCTCCACACTGCCGATGCGATAGCCAAATTTCGCCACGTGCATCCGCCCCTCCTGGTTCGAGGCGTTTGGGCCGAAAAGGATGTTCGCCGCGGTTTGATCGCGAGTGAGAAGCTCGCTGTATGGCAGGCGAATGACCTCTTTGCCGTCCACTTCCAGAAACAGCGACCCCGCAGCTCCGCCGGTGTGGACGAGGCGATACCAATGGAAGCGATCCGTGGTGTCCAGGGGAGTGCTCTTGAGAACCTTGTAGTTGCTGCCGTCCGTGCTCAGGATTCCCAATTCCTGGTCGCTGAGATAGAGCGCGGCATTTCTCCCGGCGGGCGGGCCCATGAAGGTGGCCAGTCCATAGTTCGGCTGCGTCCCCTTGTCCGCCACACGATACCAACCTTCCAGACACCAGTCCGCGGCGTCGTCCCAGCTGGCGTCTTTGGCAAAGCAGGCTGTGGTTGTGGCGCTGGCGCGGCTGTGCAGGTCGAGGTAGGCGATTGAACCCTCGCGAGCCAGTTGATAGCCGGAGGGCTGGCCGCGCATGGCAAAGCGTTGCGACGGGAGAATGCGGTCGTCGCTGGGGAGCAGCCCACCGTTGGCCGCCGGATCGTAGATGACGGTCTTCGCGGTGCCCGGGTCAGCCGCCAGGTAGGAGTAGAGGTCGGCATCCGTGAGGAGGAACCGGAGCCTTTTCTCCACGGGCTGCTGAGAGGACGTGAAGGCCCCGGTTCGCCAGCGCAGCACGTGCCGCACCTCGTCGCCGTGGAATGGGATGCAGTCCGTACGGGAGAATCCGTCGAGCGGCTTGCCCGTGGCGTCCACGATCTCGGCCAGGATCTGCCCGCCGTCACGGGTGCGGGCATTGATGGTGATCTCCGGCGTTTCCAGATCCTCGGCGCGGGTGAGGAGACTGCCTTCTTCCTTTCCGGCCTGCATCGAGCAGAAGCCGTCCAGTCGCAGCACGCCCAGCCCGATCGCCATCTGATTCACGGGTGGCCCGACGTTGTGAGGCATCGTGAAGCCGCCGTAGTAGAAATAGAGTTTGTCATCGACCACGACCGGCGCCCGCGCGGAACAGATCATCGCGGCATCGAATTGCCCCGTCTCTCCCAGAGGGATGAAACGATCCCGTGCCGGAGGGCGGTTCCAGTGAAGCAGGTCGCGACTCCAGGCAAACTGCACGTCCACCGTGCAGGGGCTCGTTTTTTCGGCCACCGCAAGTTCCGCATCGGTCGCGGGTCGGCCCTTGGGCCAGCGTGCGTGGTACATCCATGGCAGGCCGAGGTAATACCCCTGATAGGGAAACACGGGCATGCCATAGATCTGCGTCGCATCCGGATCGAGATCGTCCGCGAACATCACCGCGCCTTCGGCCGGCTTCGTCCAGGCGAGACCGTCCGGCGATGTGGCCACACCCACGGCCCGGCCGCGCGAGGTGGTCGTCTTCCAGGTTGCGACATACCGGCCGCGATAGGGATCGTGAAAGAAGTTCACCACGTCGCCGGAATCGAACAGCCCCTTGCCGCCCGCGAGTGGGGCGAAGGTCCACTTGAGTCCATCGGGCGAGAAGGCCACTCGCGGCACGTAGAACTCATAGGAGAAGCAATACAGCGCGTAACGCCGCTGTGGATCGGGATTCCACGGCTGATAGATGACGCTCGCATTGTGGCATTGGCCAAAGTTCTTTGGCGGCTTCTCGCTCAGATCGAGCGATCGGGTGGCGAACAGGTTGTTCTCCCGGGAGCCCTCGTAATCGATGAGCCCCAGGACGGGCTTGGTCCACGCGATGCCGTCGTGGGATTCCGCATAGCTGTTCCACGTGCCTTCCGGATTCTGGTGGTGATACCACATCCGCAGCCTGCCGCCGTCCCAGAAGACCGTGCCGTAGATGTAGGGACCGGCGCCTTCCCACGCTTTGTCTTTGACCAGCACTGGACTGGCCGGGTGCTTCTCGACCGCATGAAACACACGCCGGACGCCCTGCTGCTCCTCGACGACCGTGGCGTCCAGAAACAACCGGCGCCACGGTCCCGAAGGCCGGCCGGTGATGAGTTCGTCGTTGGGCTGAGGGAAGTGCTCCGCGGCGCGCAGCGTAGCCATCGGCGGAAGCAGGAGGGCCATGACGAGTGCGAGAGCGGATTTCATGGCTGGGCTCCGGATGGATGTTTCGCCGCCGGTGCATCGACGTCGCTCATCCTGAGCGAGTACGGCCGCACGGCCGCGAGAGGAGAGCGGCGAATCCGCTGCCGTGGCGTCGGTCATGGCTTCGGCTCCGCCGGCTGTTTCGGTGTGGGCTCCGGCAGGATATCAAGCACCTGCCGCCCCGCGAGCAGCCGTTCCCGCAGCCGGGCCTAGGGCACGTCGTGGCAGGGGATGCGGTGAGCCGCCGCGAGGGCCGCAGCCACGCCGGCGCTCTGGCCGAGCATGATCCAGGTCGGTTCGACGCGGATCGACCCGAGCGCTACGTGCGACGCCGAGAGGCAGACCGGCACGAGCAGGTTGTCGCATTCGGCCCGCGTGGGCAGGAGGGCCCGGTAGGGAATCTGATACGGCGCGCCGTGGGGCTCGTAGGGCGTGTGCGCGCTGCCCTCGTGGAAATAGCCGTCGGCGAGGGCCACCCGCTGCACGTTGTGGACGGTGATCGACGCGAGGCCCAGGCCGATCGAGTCGGGCTTCTGCGGCTCGCGGTCGATGTCATGTTGGGTGAGCACGTGCTCGCCCACCATCCTCCTGGCCTCGCGGATGGAGATCATCGGGGGAAAGTGGCCGGTATCGACATGCTCGTCCTTGGGCAGGCCGAACCGGGCGAAGCTGTCGCGGATACGCTCCGGCACCGACGGGTCGGTACGCATCTTGGCGAGCGCCATCAGGTCGCCGGTGTAGGTCGCATCGACGAACGCGCGGCCGGCAAGCAGGCGGCCGTCGGCGAGTTCGACCGCCTCGATCCGGCTGCCGGGCTTGCGGACGGCCACGACCGGCTGCCCGGTGATCACGTCGACGCCCGCCTCGGCGAGCAGTTCCTGGAAAATCTTCTCGGCGACCTTCGGCTCGTGGTACCAGCGGCCCTGGTCCTTCGGAAACCGGTCGCGATGGTTCGCGGGCCGGTAGGCGATGCCCATGCCGCCGGCGGTGTACATCCCGCCCACGCGGGAGAGTTCCTCGACGAGCACGACCGAGCGGCCCTCGCGGCGGGCCGCGACGGCGGCGGCGATCCCCGCGGGCGACGCGCCGATCACAACGACGTCGTGCTGCGTCGGGATTGCCGCCTGTTTCTTGCCGGGGGCGTTCTCGATTTCGTCGCGGGCCTTCGCAACGAGCCCCGCGAGCCGCTCGGCGGGCACGTCGCCGTGGAGGAGGATTGCGTAGCGAAGCGGCAGCAACTTCCCCGGCTCGAGCGTAATGGCCGGCGGAGAATCCTTCACGCCGTAGGCCTTGCGGCCGAAGGCGTTGGCGAGCACGAGGCCGTAGTCGCGGGCGTGGAAGAAGGGCTCGCGGGGATTGCCGGCCAAATCGATCACGGACGCGCCCACGCGGCGGCCGTCGATCGTGCCGGAGGCGTCCACCCATTCGGCCGCGCGGCCGAAGATGCCCCTCTCGTTCAGGCCGCCGTGGCTCGCGAGATATCGGCCGCCGCGGGCCGGCGACAGCGGCGTGGCGACGCGGAGGCCGAAGCCCATCTCCTCGGTGTCACCGAAGACCAGCGGTTTGTTCCCGCCCGGCGCGAGTTCCGCCTCCCAGAGCAGGAGCCGAACAGGAAAGCCGTCGATCACGCGGTCGCGGATCGAAACGCTCGATTGCTCGCGGCAGGCGACTGGCGCATCGGGCGTGTCGGCGGCCGCGGCGAGATAGTCGATCTTCGCCGTGAACCGCACGGCCCCGTCGATAACGGCTGGTTCGCCCTCGAAGCCCACAAACCGCACGGCCGATTTGTGCCGCCAGGGGTCGGCGCCCGACAGGCTACTGAAGCCGAGCCACACGCCCGGGTGCATCGTGGCGTGATCGTCGGCATCGACGCCCTTTCGCGGCGGGCAGGGACGCGTCACGACCGTGCCGCCGGGCGCCGCGAGGTCACGGATCGCAGGCCGCCCCACGGCCGGATCGGCAAACACGAACGCCGCCACCGGCTCGTCGCCAGAGGTGACCACGATCCGATCGGCCTCGCGGCGGATTGCAAGGTCTGCGGCAGGGGCTGCTGAAAGGGCGGTGCACAAACAGACAGCAGCGGCTGTAATTCCGGCGATGAGCATTTCCGTCATAACGATTCCCGTGGATGCCTCGACCGCAGACGCCTATCAATCCGCATCGGCAGACCAGCAGCGGCGGCTGCAGTTGCTGTTGCGGCTGCGGCTGCGGCTGCGAGAGTTGACGACCCGGCCCGCCCGGCCACTCGCTGAAATTCTGGACGAGGTGGGGCGAGCGGCGGCGGAGAAAGGTCTGACGCCCGCATCGCTCTCGTCGATTCTCGACGAGCGGTGACGTGAGATTCGTTTTCGACACGAATGTCGTCGTCAGCGCGGTCATGCTGCCCAGGTTATATTTCCTGTACAAGGCGATAGGAGGGTTCAGGAACAGGGTTGACCAAGGGAACCAGCGCGTGCGAAGACCCGTCAGTCCAGACGGTCGCGCCGCGGCCCGCGCGTCGTGGCCCACGCCATGAAGAGGATCGCGAGCGCGGCGTAGGCGCTGGCGAGGTGCCACGGCGTGCGGCCGGCCGCCTCGGCGGGGAGTTCTCCGATGGCCCAGGGAAGGAACAGCCGGCCGTCGGCGAACGGCGAGTGGATCACGCCCGAGAGCGTGAGTGCCGCAGCGGCCAGGGCCCAGCCCGCGGCGCGTCCCAGACGGTGATCGACGAGGGCCGTCACGAGGCCCGCCCACAGGAGGCTCGTGACGATGAACCCGGCCGCGAGAATCCGCACGCAGAACAGCTCTCCGGCGAGCTGCGGTGACGGCTCGGCCCCCGCCGCGAGCAGCTTGTCGGATTGGATCTTCACGAGCGCCGCGAGTGCCGGCACGCACGCGATCGCGACGGCGGGGTAATGCCGCTCGGGCGTCGCGTGGAAGCTCTGCGCCGTGATCTCGAGCCCGATGAAGACGAGCACCGGCAGGATGGCCGCCCCCGGCACGGCCTCGTAGATCCAGGCGAACGTGCCGGTGAGCCCCGCGGCGCCGATGAAGAGGGCCGTCGCGAGCGTGTAGGCCGCGCGGCCCCCCATCGCCTTGTAGGCCGGGTTACCGATGTAGGGCGTGGTCTGGATGACGCCGCCGCAGGCCCCGGCGACGAGCGTCGCGACGGCCTCGACCGCGATCACGCGACCGGTGTCGTACTCATCGCCGGCGGCGGCCGCGCTCTCCGCGCAATCGATGCCCCCCACGACCGTGCCGAGTGCGAAGGGGATCACGATGGGCAGGTAGGGGATCGCATCGTTCCACGCCGTCAGCCACTCGAGCCGCAGTGCCGCGAGCCATTCCGTGGGCCAGAGCGCCGCGGCCGGGTCGATCGGCGCGTGGGCCGCCACGGTCGGGATCCAGCCGAACGCCGTGCCGGCCGCGTGGGTGGCCCAGCCGGCCACGACGGCAAGGAATGCGCCGGGCACGCCGGCCGGGACCGGGATGCGGGCGGTGAGGCTCGCGAGCACGATCCCCAGTGAGACGAGGCCGACGAGGGGAGACGCGAGGATCTCGAGCGTCGGCAGGAACGTGATGAGCGCCAGCGCGATCGCCGTCAGGCTGCCGAGCAGTGCCGCGCGGGGCACGAGCCGGTGAATCGGTCCGGCCACGGAGGCACACGCCAGCTTGAAGAGCCCGCTGGCCACGATCGAGCACATGCCGATGTGCCAGGCGTGCCGTGCCGCCGCGATCTCCTCGAGGCCGTCCCCGCGGGCCGCGGCATAGGCGGGACCGACGACGAAGAACACCATCCCGAACGTGCTCGGCGTGTCGAGCCCGAGCGGCATCGCCGTGACGTCGGTGCGTCCGGTCCGTCGTGCGAGCCGGAAGGCCAGGCCGGTGAAGAGGAGGTCGCCCACGACGACGCCGAGGGCCGTCCCCGGCACGAGGTGGGCGAGCGCGAAATCGGCCGGATAGCCGAACACCGTGGCCAGGAGCGACACGGTCAGCACGAGGCCGGCCAGGTTGTCGATCGCAAGCCCGCAGAAGGCGTTGACGTCGCCCGGCGTGGCCCAGCGGTAGCGGTGCGTGGCGTCCATCGATGGCGGGAATGTCCGGCCGGCGAGCCGAAAAGTCAAATCCTCCAACAGGTTGCGTCGCAGGCCGGCGACGGACGCCGCGGGTATACTCCGTAACGGGTTTTTTTCCGCTCCCGACGAACCGGGCCCGGGCGGGGTCCGTACCGAGGATGGATCTGCACGACACCGACCGGTCGTCCTCTCGGGGCGGCATGACTGCCGTCGAGGGGAATGGTGCGTCCGGTGGCACCGTGCAGGACGAGGAACTGCTGCGGCGGTGTCAGTCGGGCGGCGATCCGGCCGCGTTCGAAACCCTGGTGAGGCGGTACGAACGTGAACTGTTCAGTTATCTCCGCCGCTACCTGGGAAACGCGGAAATGGCCGAGGACGTCTTCCAGGCGACCTTCCTCCAGGTCCACCTCAAGAAGGATCAGTTCGAGGAAGGCCGACGGTTCCGACCGTGGCTCTACACGATCGCGACGAATCAGGCGATCGACGCCCAGCGGCGCAACAGACGGCATCGCATGGCGAGCCTCGATGGCCGAGGGCCGACGGACGACGTCGGCACGCTCATCGAGATGCTCGCCGGCAACGTGCCCGCGGCCTCCGACCGCATCGAAGAGGAGGAGGCACGCGCGTGGGTGCGCGCCGCGGTGGATGAACTGCCCGACGCGCTCCGGAGCACGCTCGTGCTGGTGTACCACCAGGGAATGAAGTATCGGGAGGCCGCCGACGTCCTCGGGATTCCGGTCGGCACGGTGAAGAGTCGGCTCAATGCGGCATTACTGAAACTGAACCAGACGTGGCGAAGCACCAGGGCACCTTGAGATGTCCGACCGCTTCCGGTCGCATCGCAGCGTGGATGAGGAACACGAACCATGGTCAAGGAACCGGATCTCCGACCCGAGGATCTCCGACACGACCTGATCGGATATCTGCTCGGTGTGCTGGACGACCGCGAGACGCGCGAGGTCGATACGGCGCTTGCATCCGTGAATCCTGTGCACGGCCTGCAGCGGGACCTCGATGTGCTGCGGGGCGCGTTCGAACCGCTCGAGCATGACCGGGAGCCATTCGATCCCCCGCGCGGCCTGACGGAGCGGACGCTCGCCTTCGTGGCCGCGGCCTCCGTCGCCCCGCCTCCCGACGAGATGGGGCGGCGGTCGCCCCGGCCGAGGCCCGTGGGTGCGGGCACTCTCCCGTCACGAGGCCTCTCTCCCGCCGATGGCGATTGGACCGCGGCGGGTTCGCGATCGTGGCTGGATCGGCTCATCATCGGCGCAAGCGCGTTGGCCGCATGCGTGCTGGTGGCCCCGCTGCTCCTCGACGCGATCGAGGAGTCGCGGGCCCGCCGCGCCGAACGGAGGTTGCAGCAACTCTCCGCGTCACTGCAGGGCTACGCGGAATCCCACCGCTTCTATCCCACGCCCCCCGACAGCGGTCCGTTGTCGCGGGCCGGCCTCTACGCGCCGACGCTCGTGTCGGAGGAGCGGATCGTGGCGGACGACGGCACGGTGCTCTGCCCCGACTCCACGCTCTCCCGACGGGGAGGCTTTCGGGTGCCGTCGCTCGACGAGGTGAAGGCCGCGGTGGGCACACCGCGCTTCGAGGAGCTCGTCCAGACGATGGGGGGTGACTACGGCTACACGCTCGGCCACCGCAATTCGGCCGGCGTCCTTCAGCCCAACCTCAATCTGCGGCGTGGCGACTTTCCGATCATGGCCGATGCGCCGGACGAATGCTGCGAGAAGAGCAGCAACCATCCCGATGGCATCCACCACGTACTCTTCGAGGATGGTCGCATCAGGACGCTCCGTCCCCACACGCTCCACCGGGACGATCACCTCTACCGCAACCACCGGGGTTCCGTCGCCGCGGGCGTCGATCCTGACGACGCCGTGATCGGTGACTCACATCACCAGCCCTGAGATCGGCCCTGAGCCGTCGGCGGGTCCGACATCCGGGCGAGTCCGGCGCTTCGGCCGATCGATCGTTCAGGTCGTGGCGAGCGCATCGCGGGCCGCGGCCGCGACCGATTCCGGCGTGATGCCGAAGTGGGCATACAGCGTCGGAGCGGGCGCCGAGGCGCCGAATCCCGACATGCCCACGAAACGACCGCGCGGCCCGATCCAGCGTTCCCATCCGAAGCCGCAGGCGGCCTCGCACGCGACCCGCGCGGTGATGCTCGCCGGCAGGACGTGCTCGCGGTAGTCGGCATCCTGCGCCGCGAAGAGATCCCAGCAGGGCAGGCTCACCACCCGCGCCCGCACGCCTGCGGTCGCCAGGAGGCCCGCCGCGTCGAGGCAGATCTGGACCTCGCTGCCGGTGCCGATGAGGATGCACTGGGGTGGGCCGCCCGCCGATTCCTGCAGGATGTAGCCTCCCCGGGCGACTCCGGCGGCGGCGCCCCGTCCGGTGCGGTCGAGCGTCGGCACGTTCTGCCGGGAGAGCACGATGACCGCGGGCCGGTCGCTCCGTTCCATCACCGCGCGCCACGTCTCGGCCACCTCGTTGGCATCGGCGGGACGGAACACGGAGAGTCCCGGCACGGCCCGGGCGCTGGCGAGTTGCTCGATCGGCTGGTGGGTGGGGCCATCCTCACCGAGGCCGATCGAATCGTGCGTGAGCACGTAGATGACCCCGAGCGAGCCGATCGCCGAGAGCCGCAGCGACGGCTTGAGATAGTCGAAGAAGACGAAGAACGTCGAGCCGTACGGACGCAGCCCGCTCAGCGCCATGCCATTGCAGGCCGCCGCCATGGCGTGCTCGCGGATGCCGAAATGGAAGTTGCGACCCGCGCGATCGTCAGGCCCGAAGCTGCCCGCCCCCGGGACGAGCGTCATCGTCGATGGGGCGAGATCCGCCGAGCCGCCGAGGAGCCACGGCACACCGGTACTCAACGCCTGGAGGACCTTGCCCCCCGACACGCGTGTCGCCAGCCCCTTGGCGTCCGCCGGGAACGAGGGGACGCGCGCGTCCCATCCCGCGGGCAGGCGACCGGCGAGGAGGCTGTCGAGCTCCGCTGATGTGTCGTGCGGGAGCCCGGCGCGGGAACGACTCCATGCCGCGCGGGCCGCCGCCCCTCGACGGCCGAGCGTCTCCGCGAACCGTGCGGGCACGTCGGCGGGCACGAGAAACGACGCGTCGACCGGCCAGCCATAGGCCGCCTTCGCGCCACGAATCTCGTCGGGGCCCAGCGGGGCACCGTGGGCCTCGTGGGACCCCGCCTTCTTCGGCGCCCCGAAGCCGATGGTGCTCTTGACGATGATGAGCGTGGGCCTCGCGGACTCCCGGCGGAAGGCCTCGAGCGCCCGGTGGAGCGACGCCGTGTCGTTCGCGTCGGCCACGTGCTCCACGCGCCAGCCGAGCCCGATGAACCTCGTGCCGACGTCCTCGCGGAAGGCGAGATCAGTGTCCCCCTCGATCGTGATCGAGTTGTCGTCGTAGATCCAGCACAGGTTGGAAAGCTGCAGGTGGCCCGCGAGCGACGCGGCCTCCGCCGCGACGCCTTCCATGAGGTCGCCGTCGCTGCAGAGCACGTAGGTGTCGTAGTCGAAGAGCGTCTCGCCGGGACGGTTGTACCGCGCTCCCAGCCACGCGGATGCGATCGCCATGCCGACCGAATTCCCGCAGCCCTGGCCCAGCGGACCGGTGGTCGTCTCGATGCCGGCCGTCATGTGATGCTCGGGGTGGCCCGCGCACACGCTGTCGAGCTGGCGGAACCGTTCGATCGCCGCGAGGGGCACGGCCGGCTCGTCATGGTGAGGGTCGTGCGGCCCGCCGCGTCGGATGCCCGCGAGGTGGATGAGCCCGTAGAGGAGCATCGACGCGTGGCCGCAGGAGAGCACGAATCGGTCGCGGTTGGGCCAGGTCGGGTCGAGCGGGTCGTAGCGGAGGAAGTCGCGCCAGATCGTGTAGGCCACCGGCGCGAGGGCCATCGGCGTTCCCGGGTGGCCGCTCCGCGCCGCCTCGACCGCATCCATCGCGAGCGTGCGGAGCGTGTCGATGGCGAGCCGGTCGACGTCGGGCGAGGTGGCTGTGGCAGTCGGGGTCATCGTGTCTCCTTGGTCACGGCGGCGTGACGACGGCCGCCCCGCGATGCATGGATGGCCCGCAAAGTCTACAGAGCGATGCGTCGCCCGCCATGCCGTCGGCGTCACTCGCCAGCGAGGTGGGCTCGATACGCGGCGTCGAGCTCCGCATAGGACGTGCGGCACAACCGCGCGAGCGTGTCCGCGTCGGCCGTGCCCGCGTAGACGCGGCCGCAGTACTCGAGGAAGGCCTCGCGGTACCGCCCGGATGAGCCGTTCATGAGGAAATCGGCGAGCCCGGCGGTCTGTGCGTAGAGGTCCTCGAGCCGCTCGTGGGACTGAAAGTCCTCGCGGCTGAGCGCGGTCAGTCGCACGAGCGGCACCTGGAACTCCTCGTCGATGAGGATTTCGCGAGCCCGCGGCACACGGCCCGCGTCGCGGCCACCCACCGTCCATCCCGCAGGGGCAGGGCGGATCGACTCCATGTGGCAGGCGAGCGCCTCGATGGCCCAGAAGCCCGTGCGCTCCCCCGCGAGCTTGCTCGTGCGCGACGGGTCGCCGGCCTCGACGCAGAGCTGGTGCGTGGCCTCGTGATGCACCGTGTCGGGACGCGGCGCCCCGTCGCCCCCGGCGGGCTCGGCGTGGAAAAACCAGGCCGTGCGGGTCGGGGTCCAGTAGAGCCCGTCCACGTGGTCGGGCACGGCCACCGACCGCGCCACCTCCGTGACGAACTGCCTCCGGTCCGCGCAGAGGACGGCTGCGAACGGCTCGGTCGTCCGTGGCGGACTCGTCTGGGTGAGCCGCCGTTCCACGGTGTCGGCCGTCGCGCCGATCGTGCCGAAGACCTGCTGCCAGACGACGAACGTCTCCTCGAGTCGGGCGGCGAGCCCCGCGGCCGCGGCGAGCGGTGCGGCGGAGAGAATCTCCCAATGATCGGAGTCGAACCGCCGTCCGCGGTCGACGTCCGGCACGCGGCGGTCATCCTCCTCCGCCGAGATCCAGCGGCCGCGCTCGTGGCGCTCTCCCGCGCGGTACCGCGCGAGGCGGCCCTTGGGCAGCCATCCGAAGGCGGCGTCGTATTCCTCGCCCCGATCGAGGCGGCGGGCGGCGGGCGGCCACACCCATTCGTCCCCGCGCCGCACGGAGCCGATGGCGGCACGCGCGCGGGTGTGCGTGGGGTCATCCCGGAGCGTGCGATAGACCAGCCGCATGGCCTCGCTCGATCGGCGCGAGCCGGACGGACGATCGGCCGAGGGCGCGGCACGCTCGGCCCGTGTCGGGACGTCGCGGTGTGCGCGGGCCGCGTCGAGGGCGTGCTCGAACGTGGCCGCCGCGCGACGATTCCGTGCCGCCACGAAGTCGTCCCAGACCGCCGTCATCGCCTCCCCCGCGATCCAGTCGGGGCGCTCGAGCCGCGGCGGGATCGCGTAGGCGATCTGCCGATCCGCGGGCGCGGGCAGGTCCCAGTCGCGCAGCAGCGCGGCGAGCCTGTCGTCGCCGAGCGCGGCGGCGCGACGCTCCAGCGCGGCGACCGACGCCGCGAACGCCGTGTCGATGTCCTCGAGGGCCGCCGACGGTTCGCGGCCCGCGGCATGCGAGCGCAGGGCTCCCGGCCCGCAGAGCACGGCGACGACGAGTCCGCCGATCACCCTCCGCACGGTGCTCATGCGTCCTCGGCGAAGGCGGCGTCGAACTGCCGCGCGCTCGGCGCGAAGTCGAGGCTGCGCACGAAGCGGGCCGCCTCGGCCGCACCGTGCTCGCGATCCATCCCGACATCCTCCCATTCCACCGACAGGGGGCCCGCGTACCGCGCCTGGTTGAGCGCCCGGATGATCTCCTCGAAGTCGACGCCGCCCCGGCCCGGGGACCGGAAGTCCCAGCCGCGGCGCGGATCGCCGAAGTTCAGGTGGCTCGCGAGGATGCCCGAGCGACCGTTGAGCGTGACGATCGCATCCTTCACGTGCACGTGGTAGATGCGGTCGGGGAACGCGCGGATGAACTCCACGGAGCTCACGCCCTGCCAGTGCAGATGGCTCGGATCGAAGTTGAAGCCGAATTCCTCACGGTGGTCGAGCGCCTCGAGGGCCCGCTGGGCCGTGACGAGGTCGAAGGCGATCTCCGTCGGATGAACCTCCAGCGCGAAGCGCACGCCGCACTCGGCGAAGACGTCGAGGATCGGATTCCACCGCTCGGCGAACTCCGCGAAGCCGGCCTCGATCATCGACTCGGGCACCGGCGGGAACGAATAGAGGAACGGCCAGATCGCCGAGCCCGTGAACCCGTTCACGATCGACACGCCGAGCCGCTGGGCGGCGCGGGCCGTGTTCTTCATCTCCTCCGCCGCACGCCGGTTGACCCCCGCGGGGTTGCCGTCGCCCCAGACGTGCGGCGGCAGGATCGACTTGTGGCGTTCGTCGATGCGGTCGCAGACGGCCTGGCCGACGAGGTGGCTGGAGATCGCATGCACGGAGAGGTCATGGCGCTCGAGCTGCTCGCGCTTCGCCGCGCAGTAGCCCGCCTCGCCGACCGCCCGCGACACATCGAAGTGGTCCCCCCAGCAGGCCAGTTCCAGTCCGTCGTAGCCGAACGCCACCGCCTTGCGGGCGAGGTCGTCGAGCGGCAGGTCGGCCCACTGGCCGGTGAAGAGTGTGACGGGGCGTGCCATCGGCGCGACTCCTGGCGAGGACGAGAGGTCCCGAGCGGGGCGGCCGAATTCTGGCACATTCCCCGGGCCCCGCAACGGGTCGGCCGCGGATGGCAGTGCGGTCACGTCCGGACGACACGTCGCAGCAGCCACCATCCCCACGCGGCGATGAGCACGTTGCCGGTCCAGACGGCCACCGGCGGCACGACGCCACGCTTGGCCTGATCGACGCCGAGCATGAAGACCGGATAGTAGACGACGAGGATCGGCAGGAAGCACATGAAGAAGCTCGTGAGAAAATCGGCGTTGCGCATGCGGATGGCCATCGGCGCCCCCACGAGCACGAAGCAGAGGCAGCTGAAGCCGTTCGCCCACCGCCTCCACGGCTCCATGACGATCCGCCCGAGCCGCGACCGCTCGTGCTTGAGCGTCTGCTGGATGGGCTCGACCGCGGCCGGCACGGCCCCCTCCAGGCGTCCGGCCAGGAGCGCCTGCGCCCAGCGGCCGGCCGCGAGCTGCTCGAAGCGGTCGATGCGGCCCGCCTGCTCCTTCCGCGCCTGCGCGAAGGCGGCCATGGCGATCTCCGAGGGGCTCGTCGACGCGACCCCCTTGCGGCTGACCGCGTCGAGCGGCACCTCGCGCACGATCGTGTCGGGGAACGAGGCCTTCACGTCGCCCATGTGGAGCGTGCCGTCGCGAAGCGTGACGACGAGCGTGCCGGCCGCGGCGTCCGCCGCGAGCTCCGCCTCGGCGGCCGACACGGTGGCCGGCGCCCCGCCCGGGCCGCTCGCGAAGGAGAGCGTGGGACGGATGAGGCGACGTCCTTCGACCGCCTTCACGTTGATCGACACCTGAGCGGTGCTGTACGACCGCTGCTGCCGCAGCCTGCCGTAGATGATCTCCTCCACTCCTTCGACGATGACCCGCCGGATGCCGTCACGGCCCCACGACACGGCGACGTCGTTGAGCCAGACCGAGAAAAAGCTCACGACGAGGGCGAGTCCGATGGCAGGCCAGATGACCGCCAACGGGCTCACGCCCGCGGCCTTGAGCGCCGTGATCTCGTTCGACGCGGCCAGTCGCCCGAAGACGCTCGCCGCTGCGAAGAGCATGGTGCCGGGCACCGCGAACCGCATCGCCTCCGGCAGCACGTAGGGCACCAGCAGCAGGATCTGCACGAGGCCCAGGCCCTGCTGCTGCACCTCCTTCACGAGACCGACGACGATCATGAAGAGCGTGAGCGCGCCGAGGGCGACCAGGAACACCTGGAGCAGCTCCACGAGCACGTAGCGGGTCATGATCCTCATGGCGCCGGGAATGTACCGGGTGGCACGCCCGCCGGGCAGGCCGGTTTGGCGGCGTTTCGTCCCCAGGCGGGAGCGCTCGAAGCCTGTGCGGGACCGATCGAACCCGGCGCGGGCGCACGCGGAGCGGGTCGCGAGCGGCGGCGGCCCCGCGTGGCGCCCTACTCGCCGATCACCTTCACGAGCACCCGCTTCGGCCTCCGGCCGTCGAACTCGCCGTAGAAGATCTGTTCCCACGGGCCGAAGTCGAGCCGCCCCGCCGTGATCGCCACGACCACCTCGCGGCCCATGACCTGCCGCTTCAGGTGGGCGTCGGCATTGTCCTCGCCGGTGCGATTGTGCCGGTAGGTGCGGGGACTCGCGTCGAACGGCGCGATCCGCTCGAGCCAGGCCGCGTAGTCCTCGTGGAGCCCCGGCTCGTCGTCGTTGATGAAGACGCTCGCGGTGATGTGCATCGCGTTGACGAGGCAGAGCCCCTCCTGGATGCCCGAGCGCGTGACGATCTCCTCGACCTGCGGCGTGATGTTGAGGAAGGCCATCCGTGCGGACAGGTTGAACGAGAGGTGTTCGGTGAGCGACCGCATGGTTCTCGACTCCGGCACGACGGGGCGAAGGTGGCACAGCCCCCGGAAACGTCCGCGCACGCCGGCGTGGGGAGACGCACGGTGCCCGTCAGCCGCGGGCCTCTTCGATCGACCGCGCGTAGACGGCGATCGCTTCGGCTGCTGCGGCGACCGCTCCGCGGAAGTCGCCGTCCGCCGTACGGCGTCGCGCCGCCGCCACGTGCTCGAGCGCGTGGGTTCGTGCCTGGGGGGCAAGCCCGTCGGCAGCCGCCTCGACGCTCGCGACCACGCCCTCGATGAGGGGCTCGGTCGGCGCGCAGGCGTGGCTGCGGTAGGGGCCCTTGCCGAGCAGTCGCCCCGGGGCCAGCAGATCGACGCGCCGGCCGCTCCCCGCGAGCAGCATCGCGCCGACGGCGCCGGCCAGGAGCAGGCCACCGACCACGAGCATGACGAGGGGTACCGCGTCGCGGGCCGCATTGAGAAGACCGCCGCCGAACAACGGTCGCAGGAGTCCCGCCGCGATGAGCATGCCGAGCAGTCCCGCCGCGGCCGTCGCCAGCAGCCGCACCGGCGGTCCGACGCGTGACGGCGCCTCGGGCGACGGATCGGAGAGCGGCCACTCTTCCGTCGCCGCGTCGGGCTTCGTCGCCTCGTGCTGCCCCGCGCGGGCGGCGATGACCGTGACGTTGTCCGGCGCCCCGCGGACGAGCGCCAGCCCCACGAGCGTGGCGGCGGCGTCACGCGGGGAGAGCGAGGCCGCGATCAGCCCGATCTCGGCATCCTCGACCTGCCCGGAGAGACCGTCGCTGCACAGCACGAACACGTCGCGCTCGGCCACCGGAAACGGTCCCTCGAGATCGACGGTGACGTGGTCGTGGGGACCCATGGAGCGCGTGATGATGTTGCGGGGCGCGGCGGGAATGTCCGGGTCACCCGAGATGCCCCGCTGCTCCTCGAACTCCCACGCGAG
>Ga0172376_10004496_pt1 | contig 15903 bp, 8 predicted proteins | sample Lak35m_FD_121114 | JGI IMG/M metagenome (GOLD analysis project Ga0172376, IMG submission 121114) | Freshwater microbial communities from Kabuno Bay, South-Kivu, Congo - kab_092012_35m | ecosystem: Environmental > Aquatic > Freshwater > Lake | place: Democratic Republic of the Congo: South-Kivu... | reverse complement strand
TCGTCACGGACATCGACGGCACGCTGATCGATCACGAGAACCCGAGGGACGGTCATGAGGAGCTGAAAGACCTGCTTGAGGCCCGGGGCGACCGGTTCGCTTTCGCGGTGGCTTCGGGCCGGTCTCTCGAAAAAGTCCGTGCGATTCTGACCCGACACTCGATTCCCGTTCCGGACGTCGTGATCAGCTCTGTCGGAACGGCGATTCATTACGGCATGGACGAGCGCCATGGCGACAAGGCGTGGGATCGGCACATCGATTACGCGTGGGATTCGCAGAAGATCCGCGACGCTCTCGACCGCGTTCGCGGGCTGGAGTTGCAGGCTCCCGAGGACCAGTCCCGGTTCAAGGTTTCGTTCTTCATCCGTGACCCTTCGCTTGCGACCCGCCGCAAGATCGAAACAGCCCTCGGGCCGCGGCTGACGCTCAACAGTTGTCTCGTCTTTTCGCAGGATCAGTTGCTCGATATCCTTCCGAATCGCGCCGGCAAGGGTAAGGCAGTCCGATACTTATGCCGCAAGTGGTCGATCCCGATGCGGAACGTGATCGTCTCCGGCGATTCCGGCAACGATCTGGACATGTTCACGGGGATGGCCTCAGGCATCGTCGTCGCGAACGACGACTCACAGCTCCAAACCCTGCGCGGGGTCAAGCGCGTCTATTTCGCCGATCGCCGCAGCGCCGCCGGCATTCTCGAGGGATTCGATCATTTTCGATTTCCTGGCGACTTCTCTCAGATCGCCCGGAAAAAATACAGGAACCGCAAGCAGGAAACCCAATGACCGCAGGATTGCACCCTGATTCCGACGAGTGGTACCGGATCAACGCGGCTTCTTCGCTGAGGCGAATTCTGCCGAAGCTCAAGGAGAAGTTCTGCAACGTCGCAGCCCCTGAGTGGGAGTCGTTCGAGGAACGGCTGAACCGTCATTTCGAACGACTCTTCCGTAATCTCTACCGTCTTTACGGAAACAAATACGACTTTTTCTATCATCTGGACAGGGTGCTTTCGACGGCCGTGGAAAGCTGGGCGGCACGTCCGGCACACCTGAAAGCCCTGGACGCCGCCCATGAAACCGATCGTTGCTGGTATCAGTCGCACCGTATTCTCGGGTATACGGCTTATGTCGACCTGTTCGCGGGCGATCTCGCGGGAGTCCGTTCCCATATCCCCTATTTCAAGGAACTGGGGGTGACTTACCTGCACCTGATGCCTTTGTTCCGAAGCCCTTCAGGAGACAATGACGGCGGTTACGCCGTCAGCAGCTATCGTGAAGTCGAGCCGAAGCTCGGCACGATTCAGGACCTGGCGGAATTGGCGACCGAGTTGCGCAATCACGGGATCAGCCTGTGCCTCGATTTTGTGTTCAATCACACGTCCGACGAACATGAATGTGCCAAAGCCGCACTGGCAGGCAGTGTCGAACATCAGGATTACTACCGAATGTTCGACGACAGAAAGTACCCGGATCAGTTCGAAAGGACTGTCCGATCCGTATTTCCCGAGGAGCATCCCGGCTGTTTCACCTATCGCAACCGCATTCGTAAATGGGTCTGGACGACGTTCAATAACTACCAGTGGGATCTGAACTACGAGAACCCCGCGGTTTTCGTGCGGATGGCCGAGGAAATGCTGTTTCTGGCCGATCAGGGGGTCGACATCCTGCGTCTCGATGCGGTCGCGTTCCTGTGGAAACGGCTGGGAACCCCGTGCGAGAATCTGCCGGAAGTGCATGATGTCATCCGTGCATTCAACGCTCTTGTGAGCATCTCCGCACCGGCTCTGGTTTTCAAATCCGAGGCGATCGTCGCGCCCGAGGAAGTCGCGAAATACATCGCCGAGGAAGAATGCCCGCTTTCGTACAACCCGAAGATGATGGCCCTCATGTGGGAGGCCCTCGCAACGAGGAGCGTACGACTTCTGCGGCATTCGCTGCGGAAACGTTTCGCGACCCCGATGAATACGGCCTGGGTCAACTACGTACGCTGCCACGACGACATCGGTTGGGCATTTTCCGACGAGGACGCCCACGAAGTCGGCATCGATCCCCAGGGCCATCGGCGATTTCTGAACGAATTTTATGCGGGAGATCACCCCGCGAGCTTCGCCCATGGACTGGCCTTCCAGCAGCATCCCGTTACCGGCGACGCCCGGGTCGCCGGTACGACCGCTTCGCTCTGTGGCCTGGAACAGGCACTTTCGAAGAATGACGAGGCCGGTGTCGAACTCGCCATCCGGAGAATCCTGCTCCTGCATGGAGTCATGTTCACCATCGGTGGCATCCCCCTGATTTACTTCGGCGACGAACTGGCGATGCTCAACGATATGTCGTTCCTCCAGGATCCGCTCAAATCGGGCGACGAACGTTGGGTCCATCGTAATCGCCTGGACTGGTCCCGCGCCGACAACCGTTTCGTCAAGGACACGATCGAAAACCGGGTGTTTCAGGGAATCATTCGGTTGGGGCAGATCCGCATCAACAACTTCGCGTTCACCCGGTCCGAAACCGAGATCGTCGATGCCGGCAACGAGCACGTTCTGGCCTATTTTCGTCAGCACATGGAGCAAAGCGTGCTCGTGCTCGGGAATTTCACCGAGTCCAGTCAATCCATCGATGCCGTCCGGCTCAGGCAACTCGGCCTGCGTCGAACGATGACGGGCCTCGTATCCGGGTCCGTCGTGATCGCTTCGGAAAGCCTCACGATGGAGCCTTATCAGTTGATGATCCTGCTCGCGGCACGCAACTGAACCAGAAGAATGCCGTTCGAGGAGAGGCTTGGCCGAATTCGCCCCGGAGATCCGTATCGATCATGAACCTGATCCCGGGGCGGGATTCTGGCGAAGTTTTCGTCATTCGATCGACCAGGCGACCCGGGCCGTCCCCCGGCCGGTGAGACGCCACCAGCTAGCCATGACACAGTTCACGATTTTCCGGCAGGTTCCTCGATGGCCTGGCGTGGAAGGCGCCGTGGGATAATGGATTTCGACGGGAAATGCCAGGCCTGGTTCCGGTTCGGGAACGTGCGTCGGTGTCGTGCGGTCGAACCAGGTTTCGCTGGCGGCGTATCGGGTGCGGGATCGGGCGATGTTCACGGTTTCGGCGAAACGGAACGCGGGCGTGTCCGGCTGGGCGTCTTCCATGGGCAGCCGGCTGAGCAGGTCCATGATCCAGAGTTCGATTTGCGGGTCGTCGGCCAGTCGGTTTCGGATTTCGGCGGTGCGGGTCATCTGGGGCGTTTCCTTGGATGGTTCGGAGTGTCGTTTTACGGTGAGGGTTCGAACGGTTCGGCAGTGGCGGGCGAAACGAACTAACGAACAGGAGCCGTAAGCACTATCAGCCCGGGCATGCCCTCGCGAAGCGTCGATTGGTTGAGAATCGTTCGATTTTTCGACACCGGGACAGCACTTTCCGAAGGACCGTCGGTTCTTTCCTGAACGCACTTTTCGATTCGTCTCGTCAACTCTTCGGAAATCGTTAAACTACGGGTCAAAGAGTCCATGGAAGGCCCACGCTCCAGCGCCGGCGTCCGCGGCCCGATCGATCGAGTCACGGCGGCCAACGATAAAGGAATTCGCGTGACATGAGCACGGAATCGAAGCGGTTGATCGCCCTGATCGTCTGCGGATCGGTGATGCGGCTGATGCTGGCCGCGTGGTTCCCGCTGAGCAACGACGAGGCCTATCACACGCTTTTCCTGCGGCATCCCCAGCTTTCGTATTTCGACCATCCGCCGATGCTGATGGTCGTCGAAAGCCTCGGCATGGCGGCGTTCGGGCAGATGCCCGAAACGGTCTCGTCGCTTGCGGCGAGGTTCGGGTTCGTCGTCCTGTTCGCGGGCTCGACCTGGCTGACGTACCGGATCGGCCGCCGGCTTTTCGGTCCCGGCGCTGGCTTTCTTGCCGCCGCCGCCCTGAATTGCTCGGCCTATCACTCGGTGGCGGCGGGTACGTTCGTGCTGCCGGACGGGCCGTTGCTTTTCTTCTGGCTTCTCACGATCGACCGGCTCGCCGTGGCCCTGGACGCCGCCGAACGGGGCGAGAAGGCGACGGGCATCTGGGTCCAGGTCGGTGCGGCCTGGGGCATGGCCATGCTCAGCAAGTACCACGCGGTGTTCTTGCCGCTGGGGGCCGTGCTTTATCTGGCCATGCGGCCCGCAGCGCGGCGCACCTTTTTGACGGCTGGCCCCTGGCTGGCCGTGGCGATCGGCACGGTTCTGTTTTCGCCCGTGCTCTGGTGGAACGCCACCAATGAATGGGCATCGTTCGCCTTCCAGAGTGGGCGGGCCGTGGGCGGCGGGTTCCAGCCGGACTACTTCGCGATGGCCCTGTTCGGGCAGATTCTCTATCTGACGCCCTGGATCTGGCGCGACGCCGTGACAGGGCTGATTCGGCTGGCTCGCGGCAAGTCAGCGCCGGTACAGGCCGGATCCACGGCCGCAACCGCAAGCGATGGCGATAGCTTGCCTTCGCTCGATCGTCGGGCGTTTCTGCTATCGCTGTCTCTGCCGATTCTGGCGATGTTCTTCTACGTAGCCCTGCGCAAGCCGGTCTTGCCGCACTGGTCGCTGGTCGGTCTGTTGCCGGCGTTTCCGCTCATCGGCCGTGCCTGGGCCGAAAATCTCGGAAGTGTGACGAGCCGGCCACGTGCACGATTCCGGCTGCGGTGGTCGCTCGGGTTCGTCGTGGTCGCGGCGATCTTCACGGCCGCGCACGCACGATTCGGGCTGGTGCCCTGGCATCGTTTCGGCAGCTATGGGGAAAAGATCGCGAAGGTCGACGCCACGCTCGACGGCATGATCTGGGACAGACTGGCGCGCGAACTCGAAGCACGGGGATGGACACCGGGTCCGGACGAATTTCTCTTCACCAGCCGATGGTACGAAAGCGGCCATCTGGCGCGTGAACTGGGGGCCGGGCGAACGGTGCTTTGCTATAATCGGAAGGACAGCCGCGGATTCGCCGATTGGGCCGAACCGCGGGATTTCGTCGGTCGCGACGGCATCCTTGTAAGCATGTCGGCCAGGCCGGATATCGAACCGGCCTGTTTCGAAAGCTGGTTCGATGCGATCGAGCCACTTGGGACGATCGAAATTCGCGACGGCGATCTGCTTTTGCGAACGGCCCGAGTCTATCGCTGCCGCCGCCAGGTGACGGCGTTCCCGTTCGACCGGCAACCGCTGGGCGAGCCTGTGACGAGGCCCATCGCGAACCGAACCAGAGAGGGGGCTGGCGATTCGAGCCGGCGATGAGATGCCCCTCGAAGGCGAAGGCGCGTTGATTGAGTCAGCCTGGCATCCGCAAGGCATGTTTTACGGAGTCGAGCTTCGTCCGCATGCGGTTCGACGGCCGTTCCGCAAGCTCAACCGCATGGACGAAGCACGGCTCGTGCTGCCGGCGGCAGGGGTGATCAGCCGGGCCGACTTGCTCATGAGCCGCGCCCATGCCCGGCGAATGAGGCAATGCCTGAAGGCCGAATATGACGCGATGCGGCAGGAATCGCCGGGCTTGATTTCGATCCCCGGTTCGCAGGATCTGACGGCGAACGACCTGGCGTTTCTGTCGTCGGATACGGGGCACTATTTCGCGTATCTGCCTGAAACCGCACCCGGCGAAAAGCTGGGAGCGATGGTGTTCCTTCATGGACATGCCGGGAATTTTCGGCTTTTGATCTGGCGCTGGCGTTCTCTGGCCCGGCGTGCCGGGCTGGCGGTTCTGGCGCCTTCCGGCGGCTTCGGCTTTTGGGGGCGGGATTCGTCGCGGATCGTCGCCACGGCTCTCGAGGACGCCTGCCGCCGCTGGCCCGTGATCGATCCCGGGCGCGGCCTCTGGCTCGTCGGCCTCTCGGCCGGGGGCAGCGGCGTGATCCGCGCGGCGAAGTCAATCGACTGGCATGGCCTGGTGTTTTTGTCCGCCGTCATGCGTCGCGACCTTTCGGAAAGCGTATTCAGGACCAGGCCGCCCGACGTGCCGGATATGCTTGTGCTCAATGGTCTTCGTGACCATAACGTCAGCCCGCGTTCCGTAAACCGGGGGATCGAACGATTCGCCTCGATGGGTGCCCGGGTCGATCATTTCGCTTATGATAAGGAGGATCATTTTCTGCTGTTCTCACAGGCGGAAGATGTGGACCGGCGGATGCTGGACTGGATGACGAACCGGAATCCGATTTCCGGGGCGGGTCCGCTATTGGGTCATGGGCAATCACGGCGTGTCTCGTATTCGGTTGAAAATGCACCATGTTCGCCTGGATTCGAAGATGAACGATCAGCTTGAAACTGCCCAGGCCGAGCCGGGCACGACATTTCGGAACGTGATGGTGCTGCTCGCGATCGCGGTGGCCGGTGCTGGCTTCTTTCTGGTGCGGGCGCGGCTCGATGCCCGGATGCGGAAGCTCGGCCTGGCGGACCCGGACGCGAAACGGCATCTGGTGACGGAGCCGATGAAAAAGAACGCTTCGACCTACACGGCGAAACCGGCCCCTGACTTCGCCCTGATCGATTCAGCCGGCAACCCTTTGAGCCTGAAAGAGTTGACGCAGGAGAAGCTGACGGTCGTCTATTTCGTCAAGGACGGCTGCCCGTGCAGCGAAACCTATGAGCCGTTCATGCAGGAAGTCGGCCGGAACTATTCCGATGTCGCCCACTTTCTGGCCGTGATCGACGGCACTCGCGAAACGGCCGCCGCGTGGTCGAGCCGGTTCGTTCTGCCGTACCGAATCGCGTTCGACCCGAAATCGGAAACCATGGCACGCTGGGGGGCGACGAACTCCGCATTCACGGCCCTGGTCGACCGTTCCGGCAACATCGTGGAATACTGGCCGGGTTATTCGCACACGATGCTCGAAACGCTGGGTGGCAGGATCGCCGAACTTGCCGGAGTGCCCCGGCGCCGGCTCGCCCTGCTCGATGCCCCCTCGCAGCTTTTCACCGGTTGTGCCTTCGGGACGGAGGACCCATCGGAAATCGTACGGCCCTGAAATCCGGTCGATTCGACCTTGCCATGCCTGAACCGAACCGGTATGTTCAGTACCCGAAAGGTTCCTCAGCCGAACCATCCTCCGATCTGGATTCGCACTGACAAGATTCGACCGCTGCAAAGGATGGATCCTATGACACGCATTCGTGATCCCCGTTCGTCCGTTTTTCCCGATGCCACCGAACCCGGCTGCGCCGGCTTCGTTTCGAATTCCTGAATTCTGGTTCGTCGATTCCGGCGTCGTCGGAATCGGTTCATGGACGACATCGACGTGCCCCGATGTATCTTCTCGATCTCATCATGTTCTTCGGCAGGTTCGCTTTACGCGGACCGAACCGCACGGCGATAACGCCCTTGGGATGAGCATCGTCGGGATTTCGTGGCTCTCGATCCAAATCACCACGAGGAGTGACAACCATGCAAGTTCGATGGAAGCCCCTGCTGATTCTCAGCGGCGTATTCGCGGCGACGGCTCTGGCGGGTCTGGGCGTCTGGGTGTTCGGCTTCGGAGCCGGCGGCGGTGAAGATCCGGAAACCATCCTGAAACAGGCACGCGACGAACGCGAAAGCAAGCAGTTCGATCGTGCCATGATTCAGTATCGAAGGGCTTTGCAGGCCGCCGGGGGAGCTGATCCCGCGATTCACGAAGAAATGGCGGCACTGGCGGCCGATGCGATCTCCACCGCGGCCGATGACCAGAAAACCGAGCTGCGAATCAGCCGGATCCGGTCTCTGGCCGAAGCCGCCCGGCTCGACCGGCGCCGTGTCGAACCGCGCCGGATGCTGATGAAGGAAGCCCTGGCTGACGGGGAAGAGGCCGATGCCCTGCGCTGGGCAGAAGAACTCATCGTGCTCGATCCGAAAGACGCCGATTCGAATTACCTGCTGGCCGAAAAGAACCTCGACCGCACCGCTCAGGACCTGAACAAGGCACGCAAGTATGCGGAAGCCCTGGCCCAGATCGAACCGGAATCCTGGCGTGTCGAACTGGTCACCGCCCGTCTGGCGGCCGAATCGAATCAACCTGAGAAGAACGCCGAAATCTTCGAGCGGGCACGCAAAACCCGGCCAGCCGCCGATGCTTCGATGAACGAGCAGGTCGCCTGGGTTCGTCTGAAGCTCATGGAATTCGAGGCCGCGACGGCTCAGGCCGTATCGCCGGCCCAGCTGGAATCGCTGCGAACGGATCTCGAGCCGCTCCTGAACCGGACCGAAACGCCGGTCAGTTATCGGGTCGACTGGACGCGTGTGCTGCAGAAAGCCGCCCGTTCGATGCCCGATAACGATGCAGCGAAGAGTGCCACGGAACGAGTGAGCCTGCTGGTCGAGAATTCCCTCAAGCAGGCGATCGAGGCCAATCGGAACGACCTTCGACTGCAACTTGCGCTGGCTCAGCACCTTCTTGCTTCAGGCCGATACGCCGCCTGCATCGAGTTGGTCGATAACGCACTGAAGTCGCCCGAAGCCAAGCACCCGGCCGCGCAGCGCTATGTCTATGGTCTGCGTGACCTGGCCATCAAGAGCCTGCTGGCCAATCCCAACGATAAAGAACGGTTCGACAAGGCCTCGGTTCATGTCCAGGCACTTCTTGCGGCGAAACCGGCCGACGTTCAGGGCCTGGGTCACCTGTTCCAGGGAGCGATGGACCTGGAACGTTCCGGCGTCGGCGAAAGGCCGATGGAAGAAATTGCCGCGGATGACGCCGAGACGACCGATCCCGCCAGGTCCGAATCCAGCAAACCGAAGACACCGGCCGAGCTTCGCCGCAGTGCGATGACGCACCTGAGCAAGGCCGCCGAGAGCCTGCCCGACGTCTCGACCGCCCAGGCGCTTTACGGCGTTTCGCTGATTCTCAACCGCGAACCGGAACTCGGCCGCCAGGCGCTCCAGAAGGCGTGGCGGCTCGGGATCACCGAAGTCCGGTATCAGGTGTGGATGGCCTGGTCGCAAGTCATGGCCGGATATCCTGAAGATGCCCTGCCGATCGTCAACGAACTGATGGTCCGGGTGGGGCAGGAATCGACCGCGACGGCATTCGAACCGACGCTGCATCTGCTGCTGGGTGAGATCCACCAGGCACGCAACACGCCGGAATCCCTCCGGCTCGCCTATGATCATTACGCCAAGGCCCTCGCCGTGAGCAAGGATGCCTCCAGCGCCGTGCACCTACGCGTGGCCCAGCTGGAACTGCTTCTGCAGCAGAGCGAACGCGCCGATGCCCGGTTAACGGCCCTGTCCCGGAATCAGGACACGGCCGCGGCGGCTTCGCAGCTGCAGATTCTCCGGCTCGTCGACAAGGGCGATGTGGCCGCCGCCACGAAACTGCTTGACGAAGTGCGGTCCAAGTTCCCGGAAAGCCCCGAACTGGCCACCACCGAAGCGACGATGCTGCTTCGTGAAGGCAAGCCCGAGGAAGCCGTGGCGGTTCTCGCCTCGTTCGTGAAGCAACGCCCGGAGATGGTCGAAGTCGTCCAGCTTCAGGCCCAGATCATGGCCGAACGGCTGAACCAGTCCAAAGAAGCCCGCAAGATGATCGCCGAACATCTGGCCAAAACGCCGAATTCGGCGCTGCAGGCCCAGGCGGCTCAACTGGCGATCATGGCTCGGGATTTCAGCGCGGCGCGCGACGGCATCACGAAGCTCAGGGCCCAGTGGCTCAACGCCGCTTCGGCCGATCTACTGACGGCACAATTGAACCTGGCCCAGAACAACCTTCCTGGTGCCCTTGCCGGGTTCCGCGAAGCGTTGAAGAAAGACCCCAACAACAAGGTCGCCCAATTCTGGGCCGCCCAGATGGAAGTTCGCCTGGGCTCGGTCACTTCGGCCAGCGAAGCGTTTCAGAAACTCGTCGCCGAGGCGCCTACGAAGCTGATCGATGCCGGTCTTTCGTTGAAGGACGCATCGCAGGCCGCACTTGCCAATCTGGAGATCGACGCCGGACAACCTGATGCGGCCATCGCCCGCCTCGAAACGGTCGTTCGTGAAGCCAAATCCGCGGATCTGGCTCGTAACGCCCGCTGGCAAATCGTGGCTGCGGAAAGTTCCAAACGGGACTGGAACCGCATGGCGGGACTGATCGACGAATTGCTCGCGGACAAGGGGGCGACGTTCGAGGAACGAGTCAAGGCCGCGAACTACCTGCGAGTCGCGGGGTTCGAGGACAAGGCCATGACGCAACTTGACATGGTCCTGAAGGAGCAGCCGATCCATCCTGGCGCCGCGGCTTTGAAGGGTTTCGTTCTGGCGGACAAGAAGCGTTACGACGAAGCCGCGGCCGTATTGTCGGCCGCCAACAAGGCGGAATCGGCGCCGGTGTCGCTCGCGCTGCTGCTGGCCGCGATCGAAAACGCCCGTGGCACCGAAGAGACTCGCCGCATCCGTTCCGTCACGGTTCTGGAAGAGGCTCTGAAGCGTAACCCGGAATCGAACGAGTTGATCAAGGCGATCTATGCCATGCGCCGCGGCGTCGATTCACGCGAGGCCATTCTCGCCTGGGTCAATGCCACGATCGATGACAAGGCCCCGGTCGCTCCGCGGCGGCTGAAGGCCCAGATTCTGGCCAACGAAGGCGAAGCCGAAAAAGCCGACGCGATTTATGCGGATCTTGTTCTCGCGAACGTTCAGGATCTGGCCCTCGCCCTCGAAAGGCTCCAGACGATACGTTCGCGCGTCGGGCGGCTCATCGCCTCGGGCGACCGGGAAACGGCCCGATCGCTCAATGTCCAGCTGGATCAGCTCGTCGAAACCTATCGGGGCCGATTCACGGCGAACCCGGAAATCTTCGCGTTCGAAGCCGAAGTGGCGGCGGATCGAGGCCAGATCGACAAGGCCGTCGAACTGAGCCGGAAGATCGACACGATGAATCCGGAAAGTCCGCTCGGACCATTGGTCCGGGTTCGGATTCTGACGCCACGGCGTCAATGGGCCGAAGTGGCCCGCAATCTCGAGGAGGCGATCGCTCGCGACCCGCGTCGCCGGGACTTGCGGATTCAGCTCGCGAGTGTCCGAACCGAACAGGGCGAGATCGGCGAAGCCTTGCGAATGGTCGACGAGGTGCTCACCATCGAACCGGGGCAAGCCCAGGCCACGATGATGAAGGCCCGGCTTCTGGTTCAAACCACCGACGATAAACAGCGGCCCGTGCGAGCCGACGAAGCCCTCGCACTGCTGGAAAATCTGGCCAAGGCCCAGCCGGATCTTGCGGAAGTCCACGAGGAAGCCGCTTCGATCGCCGCCATGGCCGGCAAGACCGATCAGGCGGTCGCCTGGATCCAGCGAGGTCTGGCTTCGAAGCCCGACGATCCCGTCATGGTTTCCATGCTCATCGAAACGGTGGCCGGCAAACCCGAATTCGCGAAGGTCTTTTCCGAATGGAAGGTCAAAGCCGCAACCGATTCTTCCGGTAAGCTCGCCCTGGCGGCTTCGATCGCACTGCAGCGATCCGGCCGACTCGAGGACGCCCTGGAAATGGCTGACATGGCGGTGCAGAAAGCTGACATCCCCGGAGCCTGGATCAACAAGGGCGGCATTCTTCTGGCGATGGCCGAATCCGGGCCCGAAGCCCACAGACGGCAACGATTCGAAGAATCGATCGCGGCCTACGACAAGGTTCTCGCGAAGGCCCCCGATTCGATCGAGGCCGTCAACAACAAGGCCTGGATCCTGCACCAACATCTGGGCCGGCACGAATCCGCGGCCCAGGTCGTCGATGCGTTCCTCAAGCGAACGGATCCATCCCGCGTGCCGGCCGAATTCGACGACACGGTGGGTGCGATCCGCGAAGCCGTCGCCCGCAATCGCGAGGCCGAAGAATCGTTCGCCATGGGTCTTTCGAAGTCGCCGGCGCATCCCATGCTGAACTTTCACATGGGTCGGCTGCTTTCTCGTGACCCAGGCCGGCGTTCGAACGCCCGTACGTATCTGGAACGCGCCCTGAACAGCCCGGACCGTCTCGACGAGAACACCGTGGCGGAAGCCCGGCGGATTTTGTCCGACCTGGAAGGCAACGCCACCGGGGCCGGAACGATTCGGGCCAACTGACCCTTCGCCCGGCACGCTCGAACGATCCGAAATCGACGGATTTCCGGGACTTCCGGATTCGGCACCACAATCGCCCGGCCCCGCAAGGGGCCGGGCTTTTTCGGTTCCGTTCCGGACAATCCGTTTCTTTGACGGTCACCCTCCCTGCTGCCTATAATTCGTTCAGGATCGAATCCGTCCAGCATGCTTGTTGCCATGCCTTTTTCGGTTCCATGAAGAATCGAGGGCGATAATCGACGATGCTGCCCCATGCCTTCGATGGTTCACGCCTGATCGCACTGGCTCTATTGGTATGGCTTGCAGGCGTTTCGGCCCTGGCGAACCAGGAGCCCGCGGATAACGCCAAGGCCGCTCCGGAAAAAATTCCCGGGCAGTTCTTCATCGTCGAGGAACCGATCACCGAAACGTCCGTTCGGCGTCTCGAACTGGCCGCTCAGGCGCTCGTCCGGCGTGAACTCGACGCCGGCATGTCACCGATTCTGGTTTTCGAATTTCGGGGCAAGGGTTCGTCCGAATCCGGATCGACTCGCTTCGGCGCCGTTCTTGAGCTGTGCCAGGTGCTTTCCCGCAAACTGACGGGGGCCCGACTCGTCGTCGGTTACGTGCCGGAACCGCTCACGGGCTTCGCCGGTCTGGCTCCGCTGGCATGTCAGGAAGTGATCTTCGGCCCGAAGGCTTCGATCGGCTCGATCGTCCCGCCGGGAACCGACGCGTTGACTCAACGAACCGTGAGGTCGTTCGTTGCGGATCTTGCCGCCAGCCTGGGCCGTTCGCCCGATTTGTACGAGGCGCTCGTCGACGATCGTGCGGAACTGCTGGAAGTCACTTCGGGCGACAATACCCGGCACTATGTGCTCAAGGACCGGCTCGACGCATTCGCCAAAACGCGTGCGATCGCGCTGCAGCAGGTGGCCTGGCCGCCGGGTTCCAAGCGTGAACTCTCCGCCGACAAGGCCCGCGGCGTTCTGTCGCGGTTGACCGTCGACAAACGCACGGAGATTCTTGATGTCTACCGGCTCGATTCGCTCGCCCTGCGCAGCGATCCGACCCTGGGCACAGGCGGGAAGGAATTGCTGATCGAACTGAAGGGCAATCTTGACCAGTTCAATGCCGGCTACATTCGCCGCAAGCTTGGCCTGCTCGAGAATTCCGACATCAACGTGGTCGTTTTCGAGATCGACGCTCGCGGGGCCGATCCGATCCTGGCGACCGAAATCGCCGACCGCCTCGAAAATCTCAAAAATGTCCGCAAAATCGCTTTCGTCACTGGTAAGGCCGAAGGGGCCGTGGTGTTGCCGCTTTTGGCCTGCGACCTGATTTTCGTGAAACCCGGGGCGAGCGTTGGCGATGCTTATCTGCAGAAGCTGCCGGATGTCCGCAACAAGCCTGAGCTGCCTTCCCGCGAGATGATCGCCACGATTCGCTCCAGGGCGGTCGAACTGGCCGGGAAGCATGCCTATCCGCCGGGTCTGGCGACGGGGCTGTTCGATCCCGACCGCACCATCGTCGAGGCCCAGGACATGAACTCCGGCGGGGTCATCGTGATCGACAGAGACGAAGCCCAGGCCGATCCGAAGCGCTATCTTGTGCGCCGCGAAGTCAAGCCCGCCGGCGAATTCTGGCTGCTGGATGCGACGTCGTCCGTGGGCCTGGGCCTGGCTTCGCTCGAACAGTCCCGCGAAACGCTGCTGCCACGCCTCGGGCTCGACCCCAACGAGATCGAGACGATCGGCCCTTCCTGGGTCGATTTTCTCGTCGCCGTTCTCAACAACCGGCCCGTTTCGTTCATGATCCTCACGCTCGGGCTGTTCCTGCTCGTCCTGGAATTCAAGCTGCCCGGTATCGGTCTGCCCGCGATCGGCTCGGCCCTGTGTTTCACGCTCTTTTTCTGGAGCCACTACCTCAGCGGCACGGCCGATCAGCTTGAAATCCTGCTTTTCGCGATCGGCCTGATATGCCTGGCGCTCGAACTGTTCGTGTTCCCTGGTTTCGGCATTTTCGGCCTGGCCGGCGTGCTGCTCACGATCGTTTCCCTGATCCTGGCCAGTCACACGTTTCTGTGGCCCAGTGGGTCCGAGGAATACCGCCAGATGGGGCTGACGCTCACGCAGCTGCTCGGAGCGATGGCGTTGACCGTGGTCGCCATCGTCTGGGTCGGCAAGAACATGCATCGCATTCCCATGCTCAACGGCCTGATTCTCTCTCCCGATGCGGTCGCCGATCCGGCCGCGACTCCGGAATCGATGATCTACGGCGATTCCGAACTGAATCTGAGCTTTCTGATGGGCCGGATCGGCAAAACGGCGACTCCGCTGCGGCCGACCGGGAAAGCCCGCTTCGAGAATCATTATGTGGATGCGACCGCGCTGACCGGCTACATCGATGACCGCCAGGAGGTCGAAGTGGTCGCCGTTCGCGGCCTGCGGGTGATCGTGCGTCCGGTCCGCTCGCCGGACGAACGCGTTCGGGACCCGAAAAATCCGTTCTCTTTCGATGAAGGACTTTTCGAGTCGTGAATCTCTATGTCTGGCCCACGCTGCTATTGATCGGCTCCCTCCTGCTGGTCTTTCTGGAAGTGTTCATTCCTTCGGCCGGGATGATTCAGCTTCTTGCTCTCGGGCTCCTTGGGGCCTCCCTCTGGAGCGCGTTCGCCGTTTCCACCATGACGGGGCTGGTCTTTCTGACCATCAGCCTGGCGCTTCTGCCGATCGTCCTGCTCTTCGCGGCTTCGATATGGCCCCACACCTGGGTCGCGCGTTACTTCATGCTCGCGCCGCCGGAAGCCGACGAAATGCGTCCGACGGCAGGTGACGACAGCCCCTTCGCGGAACTTCAGCACTATGTCGGGCAGGTCGGCCGTGCACTCACCGATCTGCGGCCCAGCGGCACCGTCGAGATCGCTGGCAATCCCGTCGACGCCATGACCGACGAAGGCTTTCTTCCGGCCGGGATCCCGATACGTGCCATCGGGATCAAACAGGCCCAGTTGCTGGTTCGTCGTTACGAAACGTGACGGCAAACCACCGGCAATTTCCGAGGCATCGTTCATGCGGCTCTGGAGCGATCCCCCGAAAATCGAAAAAGTCGAAGACCCTCGCGGTTGCGGTTCGTCCATTTCGCATGACTCGACGGCGACGCGTCGAATCTCGATAGCACCCACATCGCCACGCAGCGTAAGACGACAAGACGGCAAATCGCCCGCAGCGCATAGAACGCTTGAGGCTTCTTTCGAAGTGGGTTAGGATTCGGGTGTATCCGCCTTCCGTACGTTCCACTACGGGTTGAGGGGATTTTCCTTCGAATTTGCAAGTCGCCGGGGAGTCGCATTCCATGTCGTTGGATCGCTTGCGCCAGCTTCACATATCCCGATCGGCCATGACCGTTTTGCGGGCCGCCGAGGAGGCCGGCCAGCTGACGATCGTCGAATCGGTCGAACAACTGGCGAAACTCGCCGTTCCGGAAGATCGATGCGATCCCCAGGGATATTTCACCGTCGGTTACGACGTTCCTGGCCGTGGATTCGTTCCAGAGGCCAGGGTCTGTCGCGTTCGGAACGGGATTTCGGCGAATTATCTGGAACCATACATGCGGCGCCGCGATGCGGACTGCATGGTCATCGCGGATGAGAAGGCCACCGACAAGCCCACATTCAAGGGGCGATTCGGGGCCGATTTCGCTCCGCTCCGGCAGGAGACGATGGATTGGCTCAAGACTCAGCCGCTCGCCTGTTTTTTCTTCGAGTCCGGTTTGCCCGGATATGCCCTCAATGCTTTGGCGATTTGTCCGGCGAATGCCGGCTTCTTCGCGCTGGGGCTGGCGATGCTGCAGGGAATCAAGCCACTTTCGCACCTGGAGGAGCAGGGGGAGAGTTACCGCATCGGTGCAATCGT
>Ga0172376_10004495_pt1 | contig 15905 bp, 18 predicted proteins | sample Lak35m_FD_121114 | JGI IMG/M metagenome (GOLD analysis project Ga0172376, IMG submission 121114) | Freshwater microbial communities from Kabuno Bay, South-Kivu, Congo - kab_092012_35m | ecosystem: Environmental > Aquatic > Freshwater > Lake | place: Democratic Republic of the Congo: South-Kivu... | reverse complement strand
GGCCGACCGAAGCCGCTCACGTCATTGCCTCATCAAACCATCAACAACAGGAGCCATCATGCCGCTCACCGTTTCCGAGAAAGAACACTGGCGAGACCGCATCGCCAAGCGCATCGACAAGAAGATCACCGCGATCACGAGTCGTGATTCGCAGTTGTTCCAACGACTGAAAGCCGAAGCTCGTGAGAAAGCCGTCGCAGCACTGGGCCTGACAGAACTGCTCGCCGCGCAATCTCAAATTGAGAACGAGAAGAAGTCCCTCGAAGAACGCGAGATCGAAGTCTGCCGCCAAGTGCTGGCCAAGGTCCGAGGTACGACTCCCGACCGAGTCGACAGCTACCACCGTTACTCGTCCGACCCCGAAGTCGCCAAAGCCATCTCGCTACGACAGATGCTGGTGGAAGATGAATTACTCGCCGACCACGAACCGGGCCGCGAGATCCTCAAGCTGCGTTTGGAAAGGGAGAACTTGCTCGACACCGTCTTCCTCGCCACATCGCCGATCCAAATTCGAACGCTGTGGCAACAAGTCTCCGACCTACTGGGGGACGAGCTATCGCAATTGCAGAAGTCGGCCATGCAAATCGTACCCGTCGCAGATTAAGTATCTGACGAATTCAAAAGACCGACCGGGCTGCAAAGGCAGCCCGGTCGGTCTCCTTTTTTAGCTATTGGCCATTTTGTGGATATGACAGATTTTCCCAAACGCACCGATGCATTTTTGATTTCAGGGCACACATTGCCGATTGTCGGGTCGACATTCCCCACGAGGGACCGCACGTTCGAGGCTCCGCGGCGCGAACCGAAGCTCGTCACGATCTTCGTGCATGACGCTCAAGGTCGCATGCTGAAGCACAATCAGGCGACGATCGAAGGCACGTTCGGCGGTCCCGATGCGCCGGCGGAACTCGTCGCCATACACCTGCATTGACTCGGCGCGGCGCATGCAATACACTTTATATTCATGACCGATGGGGCGCCGTGGATCTGGGAGCGGATTCGGCTGATCAAGCGACTGGCGAAGCTCGACGGCGTGAAAGCTCACGAAATCTTGGACTGCTGCCATTCGGCGCATCACCTCGCGGGAGCGTTGAAGGCTTTGGGCCTCGACGATACCGCGCGACTGCACCGCACCCAGTGGACGCTGTTGAGAAACGGTCAATGGCGTCAGCTTGTTAGAGAACTTACAGGCCCGGCGGCAGACTTCGTGGGCGACGCCGCTCCCAACCTACGGTGTCGACCGAGACGCCTACCTCGGGAAGCACGGCACCGCTGGTCGCCTGAGCTATCCGCAATTCAAGAGTCTGGGTCTGCCGCAGGGGAGCGGAGCCATCGAAAGCAGCACCCGCCGAGTGATCAACGGGCGCTTCAAAAGCAACTCGACGAATTGCCAAGCGCCGAGTCGCTGTTGCAACTCCGCTCGCAACTGCTGACGAACCGTTGGGACGAGTGTCTCTGTGCCGCCTGCGATCGCGACTGGCTGCCGACTCCCTGGGATATCCTTGGCTCACGCAGCGTCTGTTCCGGTATCACCTGAGTCCGCTCCGCAAGCACACGTCTGACTTTATAAAATAAGCCCATCCCCCCCCCCGCAAAACGGGATTGCACCCGGTGAATCGCTCAACGATTAGGCCCGAAGTTTCTCGTCAATTCTATAAAACTCTGAGGACTCTTTTGTGAATCTCCGAATACACAAGTCTTATAAAACCGTTCTTCGGGCGTGCCCTCCCAATTCGCCATTATTGCGAGAATGTGTTGACGAGCTTCGACTGCATCTCGCAACTTGGGCGAAATAGCCGCGACATCCCAATCTCCTAATCGAATTCCAGCCAGCATCCAATGAGCTCGTAACGCAACGTTTCCACGAACGGACCCCTTAACATTCGTCAATTCTGTAAACGCCTTGACGGCTTCCGAATGCTGATTGTTGAACAATGCGTAGTAGGCCTCGACTTCTTTACTGCGAGATTCATCCAGAAGCGGCACTTTTTCTTCTTTTAACCCAATCACCGTCGCACTGCGGTAATCGTAAGCCTTCTGTAGGTGATCGGAGAACGGCTTCAAATTGGACGCATGCCCTCCTTTTTCCGCTAAATTATAGTGGCACGAAGCGATCCACAGATGAGCAATCGGATTCTCTGGCTCATGGGCTATCGCCACTTCAAATTGCCCCAGGGCGTTTCGCATTAAGTCCGCACTTAATTGTGCACTTTCTGCATCCTGTGCGTATGCAGGTTTTAGGTAAGCAAGCGACTGCTCCAACATTTCTAATCCAGCGAGCATTGACCTCTGAGCACGCAAATCGCTGGCAATCGGTGTCACCAGTGCCTTGCTCTCAGGGACACCGATGCCTTTAGTAAAAGCACGCGCATCCTTTGGATTGGCAAACAGTGCCGGATCCGTGACGTATTGGCTCAACTTTCGAAGCGACTGCTGCACTTGGTCCCTAAGTGCAAATTCGTGTGTAGAACGAACCGAAGACTTGGGCCCTTGCACTAAGAGTTTTCCATTTTGGCCGCTATAGATGCCTGTCGTCAGTATCGATTCATCGCTCCCAGTTTCATACTTGCCCCAGACAATATAATCCGCATCCACCGCTCGCGCGATCCGCGTTAGGTACTCGTCATCTCCTTTCTTGGGCATTTCTTTCACCAACCGCTGAATGATTGCTTTCACTTCTGCGGAATCACCAACAATTGCGAGACCATCCCGCCCCAAATGTGGTAGAAATTGTTTCATTTCAGTAGCAACCAACACTTCTGGATGTGGCTGATCGCCTTCTTCCTTCTTCACAAACCACGTCAATTCCTCAAACTTTCCGTGGGGAAGCACGGCAACCCGGACACTTGGCTCGTTGGTGTTAATTCCGGAATTCTGACGCGCAGAATCAATGTCTCGCTGAGAGATTGTTCCAATCTCTCTCCTGACCTTGAATTGAGGATCAATCATTCTGCGAATGCTATCAGAATCCGACATATCGGTATAACTTCCGCCTGTTCCACTTGATACATCTTTCATGAATCTAATCATGTCGGGACGATACTCTGCCGCAACCTGCATCAATTGGGCGTTTCTTGCGTTTTGCCCTCCAAAGCCGGACGCGCAACAAATCCCATACACGCTTACGCCTTTAGCATTGGCCAGGCTCACCAATTTTTGTGTGGTGTATTTTCGAAAATCATCCCCAGAATCTTCTGTGTAAGGGGGGGCATCGCCGCACAAGACAATCCAGCGAGCGGAATTTTTAGTAGCAAGTGGAGCCCAATCGAGTTTCTCAATCGCCTCGTAGAGACCTTCGTCGACTCGTTCTTGATAAAACGGCTCGCCGGTCTCAATCTTCATCTCGTCAAATTTTAACTTGAATTCGTCGACGGTTAGGAAATCAGTAGAAACCATCTGAATGGGATGAGCCGCTCCCGTGTCCCGGTAAACGACGGCTGTCATGCGAAGTTCAGTGGCACCGTTTCCGCAGGTTTTCAGCAACTGATCGGCGAAAACATCCAGATTCTTACGTAAGGACGCGAATTCCTCGGTCATGCTCTCGGTGCCATCCATGACAAACGCCAGCTGAATGCGTTCTACCTGACCTTCGAAGTGAAGAAAACGATTTGTCCGCTGGAGATTCTTGGATTTCAATTCCGAGATTGCCTTGAGAATTTCGCCAGCCGTTCTCGGCTTCTCATTCTCAGCCCCTACAACAACCCCCAACGAGAATACAACCAGGCTTCCAATGACAAGTCGACACAGCTTTAACATTGCTCGTCCTCCCAGCATTAAATGGCTAGACAGAATCGTAAGTTCAGTTGAGATTGGAAATGCTCCAACCACCGAACGACGAGGTGTAAATGACCAACCGCGCATCCTTAAGCCACCCAAAAACGCCGACTGGAAAAGTTGTTCGCGGCCGGGCATTCCATCTGACAGCACGACCGACACCAAAAGTCAGGCTGATCCTTGCCTATCTTCTCGAACAGCCTGCAGTTGAGAAGCCGCAAAGGCTGTCGAACTTAGAACTTGCGCCGAAAGACACAGCCGAGCAATCAATTCGAATAGTCGCCAATCTTATCAACGACATATTCGTATGCGACATGGTAAATCGTTCTTGTTTCCGGACCAGATTCTGAACGTTCATCCAATGTGGCGCCTTGGAAAATCCTACGATCCGCCCCCAGGGATGTCAGTAAATCGCGCACCGCCCCATATTGCTTCAACGCTGTTGCACGATCATTTCGCAGTTCTGAAATTCGAGCGTTCTGCAATCGTTCGCGAAGCGTGTCAAGGATCGGCTGCTCATCGGGCGTGCTCCGTTTTAGCAACTCCTCAAACTCGGGGCGAATTTGAACAGGGCTCGCCACGCCTCCGTCTCCGGGTTGTTCCAGCAAATCTCGGCTCAACAGGGCATACACCAAATCCTGAAAACTATGTCGATGATGACCCTTAGCAGTCCTGGTTTCGTCTCCCGAGGGCACTGCCCACCAAATCATAAGTAATAGCACAACAATCAGCATCCAAGTTAATTGATCGGACTTTGCCTTGGCTTTGGCGTCGATCTCCACTGAGCCAGTCGGGAATATGACGTCGTCATTACTATCGAGATTGTCGTCTGAACCAAGATCTCTAGCCTTGGGAACGGGTCTCGGATCACCAGAAGACTCAAGCCGAAGACGTGTACCGGAAGCAAATTGAACAATCTTGCCCGAGCGCCAACTCAACGTAGCGTCGGGGGCCAAATCCGTACCGTCTACACTGAACGTGGCTTTTGTTCGATTGTAAATAACAAAGTTACCATCCCGAAATCGAAGGGTTGCTAAGGTTGGCGACTCCCCGACCAAACAGATTTCACAAGCAGAGTCGCCGCCGATCGAAACCACTGGTGCCTCAATTTCAATCTCCCGATTCGACTCACGCCCTGTAAGTACTACAATTCTGGACGGCATCTCATATCTCCTCAGTGCGCCTATAATGTGTTGTTAAGATCTTACAATCTAACTAGCGGGCACTCACCATCGCCGGCAACACAAACGGCGCCATCACAATTGCTAAGCACGTCAACATAATCAACATCCCAGGAAATACGATCGTCACTTGAGCTCTAGCTGCCGCTGCCTCCAGCCATTGAGATTGCTTCTTTCGCAATTGGTCGGCCTGAAGTTGCAAGAGTTTGCTGAGCGGCGTCCCCATTTCTTCGCCTTTATTAATTGCAAACACAAGCTCATTGATATCAACGTCGAGTAAGCGATCACGTAAATGCTCTAGAGCCAGATGCCGGCTTCGCCCCATGGAGATTTCGTTGAGGATCGTCGCGAATTCCTCGCCTAAGATATGATCCTTGTTCTCGGCAACAACAGTTGCCAGCGCCTCGTGGAATCCCGCCCCCGCCTGCATCATGAAGCCCATCAAGTCGATGGCATAAGGAAGCCTTGCCTTCAGCTTCATCAGACGCTGTTGTGCACGATCCTTGACCTGCTTCTTAACGAGTTCAAAGTAGCCGTACGCTCCCAGAGGCAGGCATAAAACACCGAGTTCAACATCAAGTAACAATGAACCCAAGACGAAACTAACAATCCCGCAAACAAACGCCTCTAGAATTGAGGCTGCAAAATACAACTCGGGCGGCTTCCAGGCGCTTGAGACCCCAGCTGCATCAAGGCGATGAGTCAGTTCGTTTCGTTCATCCTCAGTTCGTTGTCGCACAAAACTCTCATTCACCTCCTCAATCAACGGTTCGAATCCCCGAAAGATTGCGGACTCCTTTCTCAACCTGACCCGCAATGATTCGTACTCCCAGGCCCGTGCGTCTGCGGAGTGTTTCCGATATAAGACGTTGATTAGGCTCCATGAAAAAGCCGCAACGGACAGCCCCAACAGAATCGACACCATCTGAATGGCTTGAACTGGTGTCATATAATCTGTCAACATCATTTAGAATACTCCGCCACGAATTCATTGGCGATCCACAGCTTCTCGCAGCACCAGAACGACCATTGGCCTTTGCGCTACTTTGTGATTCCGCTCCTTGAGCCCGCTCGCCTCTTCTCTAGAGCCGGACATTCAGGATATGAATGCACCATTTTACTGACCAATATATGACTGCAATAATTCCAGTTAATAATAACTGACCAATGATCGTAGTAAATAGAAGCGACGTGTGAGCGTAATCAATGCACAAGAACCCCACCAAAAAGACAAACGGAAATATTCCCAGAACCCAAGCGGTGGAACGCCCGGTTGCTGTCTTAGCTTCCAAGTCTCGTTCCAGTCTCTGATTTTCGGAAAGGCTATAGCTAATACGCTCCAAAGCCTCCGTAATACGTCCGCCTCGTTCCATACAAGCTTCAATGGCAATCGAGAACAACGAGAAGCTGTCTAAGTTAAGGCGATCCTTTACATCCAAAATCGCACTATTCAAGGGGCGCCCAGAACGCCACTCGAAGACAATCGTCCGAATCTCGGAAGCGATCGGCTCAGGTGTGTCGTCAACGATCGCTTCCAGTCCCTGGGCCAATGCAAGGCCGGCTCGAACGGAATTTGCCAGAGCAACACTCACTCCTACCATTTGATCTCGCAGCAAACGCCGCCGCTTTTGTACCTGCCAAGTCAATAAATAGTGCGGCGCCACGTACACGAGCCACGTCAGCATCAGTGACAGTGGGATTTGATGTAAAATAAAGAAAAGTCCGACAAATGTAGCCAACAGGCAGCCGCCCCACACTCGGAGCATGATACTCAATTGTCGAGGTGAAATGCGCAAGGCAGTCAACTGCGGAGTCAATTGTGCGACTGCCCGGCTAGACACCATGTCCCACGCTGGACCAATCCATAAAGCGGCTAATACGACCGCTCCGAAAACAGCCAACGAACTAAGAGTGACCAAGGAGTCAAAACTAAGATGGCTGAGGTATTCCACGAGTCACTCTCAGGCGTAGCTGCAACTGGCACAAACCAATGGTGCTACAGGTAAAAGGAATCTAGGTCGATTAGATTTGATGCAATTAGTTCGCTCATAAATGTTGGCAAGCAGCCGGTAGGAACCAAGCGAGTACCCAGCCCACAGAATTCCAAGAGCTCGCAAATCCGAAGTCGCTCTAGATCCGACAAGAAATCCATCGATTGCTGAGCGGTACGCAATTTCTTGACATGTTGAGTGATTTCAGGCCCAAATGCTCGAATGCTTGATAAAAACGCCTCGTAATCATCCGCGCTGAGACGCCTCAATGAATTCAGATAATCTGCTTCGGTCGACTCAGTGCCCGCTAGTACGAATATGTCCTTAGTCAGAATTCGTTTCTCGCGTTCGTCATAATCAGACACTTCGGTGATTTGGGAGACAACACGGCGTCCGTTTCTCAGCCTCTCCAATTGAACAATAACATCTACTGCGGATGCAATTTGCCGATGAATCGACTCGATAGGCAGCTCGGCCGCCATCTGCACCAAAACTTCCAATCGAAGGATTACGTCGCGCGAAGAATTCGCATGAATTGTCGTTAGGGAGCCATCGTGACCAGTATTCATGGCTTGCAGCATGTCGAGAGCCTCGCCACCCCGACATTCTCCAACCACGATCCGATCGGGACGCATTCGCAGGGAATTCTTCACGAGATCACGAATACTGTATTCTCCTGCCCCTTCGATATTCGCCTGTTTTGTCTCAAGCCGAACAACGTGATCTTTCTTTAATCGCAATTCTGCAGTGTCTTCGATGGTAACAACTCGTTCTCGGTCGTCGATATAGTCACTGATGCAATTAAGCAGTGTTGTTTTACCCGTTCCAGTGCCTCCCGAAATGATAATATTCTTTCGACAGTGAACCACGGCTCGCAGGAATTCCGCCGCGGTGTGCGTTAACGAGCGATATGAAGTGACCAGGTCGTCCATCTTCGGGCGGTATTCTGGAAACTTGCGAATGGTCAGGCTTGGGCCGCTGACCGCCAAGGGCGGAATCACTGCATTAACTCGACTGCCATCAGTCAGGCGCGCGTCAACCAATGGCTTTGACTTGTCGATTCGACGGCCAACTTTACTGACAATCCGCTCGATGATAGCTAGCGTCACTTCGTCTGAAACAAACCGTCGCCCTGAGTTTTCGAGTCTGCCATTTCTCTCGATGTAGATGTGCTGAGCATCAACAACCATGATTTCCGATATGGACGGAATCAATACGAGATCCTCAAGGGGACCATATCCGAATACAATATCCTTGATCTGCTTTTTCAAGTAACGGCGCGCTAAATAGACACGGAATTGTGTCAGTAAATCTTGCGATCGATCCGCCCACGAATTCCAAAAGCTGTCTTCGACGCGGTCAATCTTATCACTAAGCGTCGAGAGTTGTGCCAATCCCAGTTCATCTTGCAATCGCCGGGCGAATCGATCGAGTTCATCTTCGAAACTCGGGCTGCGAGTCAACAACTGCCTCCAGCGACCTGTAGATATCAGCGCACTTGATTGATTGGACGTTTCCAAGAGCTCCTCAAGAATTCGCGTTCGAACAGCATGACCAGCGATGTGTAGTCCGAGCTTCTGGTGAGTGCCCTCATCGATTCCACGAACGCGGCTAATCTCGTCCAGGTTTCGCTCTAGGTTCTGAAGACTTTCGTCGTCATCGCGCATTGGATCTGCACCGAGTCGCAGGTCCATTCGTCGTAGTAAATCGAGATGGACTTGCATCATCAAATTCGACATTTCGTCGTCGAGGCGTTTCCGAATGAGTTCATCGGGAGTGACCTGATCAGTCGGCAACTGAAATTCGAGTAAATACGTAAATAGGTCTGCCTTCTCATCCTTGTCGATGAGAATTGTTTGACCGCCGCAGAGTTCTCGGCCACCGATAATGCAGTAATTCAACTCAAGAACTTTGAGCACCCAACCGTCTGGGGTCTTGCGCAAAACCACGGCATCTTCGCCATCGCGGATTTGAGGACAATCGAGTTTAATGTCACTCTCCGGCGAGCGTCCGATCCTGATTCGCGGGCCGCGTGCGTCGAAATACTCACGATTCGGGGCACCCAGGCGACTGTAGTAGACTCGCATTGTTAATTACCCAATTTTCGCACGCTGCGGCTATTCATGAATGCTTCGGATCGAGCCTGGCGATCGCGCGCTTCGATGAAGCACAATCGAAATGACGCCTGAACGCTGCGATCTGGCGAGCAAGAGCAAATTGGTCTTGCGGTCCGTTTTTCCGTCTTTATCCACAGGAAAGGCAATGGTAATTACCTGGCCATCGACTGTGCTGCTGGCTCCTTCTTGCGTTCTGGTCAAGCGTTTTCCGACACTCAAGAGTCGGAACGGGCCGACGTAAACGGGCTCTTTAGCACCAGGCTGCGACGACACCATGATTGGCGACTCGAACGTCGATCCACTGGGTTTCACTTGAGTAGCAGTAGTAATAGCACCATCGACGTAAAAGCCGATTTCTTCCCCGACCAACAACAAACTCGGGATGATATCAATATCGTGCAGGGAAATCGGCAGCGAAGCCTCGCCATCGAGTGGAGAAAGTTCACGATCAGGAGGCGTCGCATCCCTCCAAAGCACCAGGTCACCTGCTTGAAGTGGCCGCGGAATAGGTCGTCCCAATAGGACGGCGCGTTCATCCCACGGAATGGCAGTGCGCAGCAGTTTGGCGACATTGTCATTCAGACTTCGTGGCTCAATGTTATTGATACCGAAGACTGAGTCAGTGCCGACATCACGGCTGATAGCAACAAACACCTTTGGCTGCAATTTATCGGTCATTATCCTCGTATTGAGAACGACTGCCACGAGCCCTAGGCCCAAGGGTATTAACAACCGAAGCCAAGTCTTCATTGAGAAATCCTATCGTCGACTCAAGATCACCGGATTTTAGTCCGATTTAGTAGCACAAGTTGCATGGACGGAGACGAATCCTTAGTCGTCGCTACTGCAGTTATAAATTCTCGGCCGCGTTGGCAGTGGATCATGCCGAACGGGATGTCGTTAACGGATTCCCGATGAGCGGTCCATCCCGCAGTCTCCCAATCTGCGATCAAGCGATGACCTCCGTCCTGCAGATTGAAAACCTCTAAGAGTAAATGCCCATCTCGCGATGTGCGTGCGCAAATCCGTCGAGCCGTTTCGGGTACTGGCAACAAATGATTAGAAACCATTTCGCCTGAAACATTATCCGAGTGAAATGCGAACTCAAGCAGCATCCAGTTTTCACCAGAGCGAAAACCGAGCCTCGCGGCACTGATTCGTTCGACGGCGTCTAATCGAACCGTCTCGGCGTACGTCCAAAAGTCACCTTGAAGTGATTCAAATACTCGTCCGTTTTCAAGTTCAACGGTAGGAACACGGAGATTAACCAACCATTGAATCACCTGATTTTCAAAATCCACAGTATTGGGGAGAAATATTTTACGCTGCCCGCGCCTCCCGATTTCGAGCTTGAACTCGGCGCCTGATAGATGTCGTGCATTAGCACTGATTGCAGCGCTAGCAAAGGACCACGTTCCGCCATTATCTTCAAAAAGTTGCTGCAGCTGGCCACCTTCATGTTCAATGACGGGTTCACTCTGATCCGCTCGAGGCGGCGAAAACAGAAAGCTCCATGACTTTGCGGTCCAGAGTCCGCATCCCAGTAGCAGGATAGTGACGACTGCCCGCGCGACAATCGATTTTAACCGCTTACAGACGCTGATGGCGGTGTCTGTCATAAATACTTCTTCCGATCCTAATACCAGTCCTGGGGGACCCGTAGTTCGTACGCAGACAATGATAGCGTAACTCCCTGGGGTGGAAGGCCATAGTCAAAGAAAAGAAGCGCTGCGCCAGATTCAGCATAGTATTCCATGGACTGAAAGTAGGCGGACAACATTTGCGGCCCATTTGTCACCAATTGCAAACGGCTTTGCGTTGCCTGAAGCGCCTGCCACTGAATAGTCCGAGTAAGTGTATCTGTCGACGTAACGATGCCAGAAATCGTTTGTCCGGAAACTCCAGTTGGCCCAAGCAGCGATTGCAGCGGGACTGTGTGTATTGTGATCCTATAAACAGGTTCTCGCAATCCAACACGACGATTGTCGTCCGTCCATGAATCCATAATCAAAGCGCTCTCGGTCTTAGCCGTTACTAGGCCTCCGGCGTCGGTGAGTCCTGGCACGTTTGGGCGTCGCGCATCGCGTTCAAAGTCGCGTTCAACTTGATTCTTGCCAGCCTCGTTTCGATTCAATACTCGCTCTGCATAACTCTCGCGATCGTTTCCTTGCGGAGGCCGCACTTCCCATGCTTTGTGACGCGAGCGAATTATTGTTGAAGACTTCTGCAGATGGACAAAACCGAGGGAAAAAATCATAGCGCTCAGCCATACCATTATTGGAAAGAAGAGGACCAGTTCAATCGTTGCCACTCCCCGTCTGCAGTCAGCAGGAATTCGTCTGCTTTGGCAATGAGTGTTCATGCGGCACCTTGGATGGCAAGAGTCTGGCTAGTGTGTTCGGAATTGCGATGGCTCGCGCCGGAAATGGCCAATCGGTAATCGTCGAATGGCTTCCCCGAAGCGAGTTGGTAACCCATCCGAGAGTTCATGGAGCCGAGATGCAGGCACAAGTTTGGTGCGCCAGTTAATGTATATTCTTGGCTCGTCGAATGGCGGATCAGGGTCGCCGCCAGTATGAAAATAGCTGGAATGGCCCCCTTGTTTCTTATACTCAGCAACGTCATTAACCCAGTTCAAGGTATCCCAAGCGACTCTTGGTTGTCGATCTGTCGGAGTCTGTCGGGGCGTTTGCCGATTCGCGTTGTAAATAAAGCTCTGCGAATAACACACAAATCCGCCCGAGTTTTCCGGATGATAGAATCCCGAGGATATCAAGTCAGGGGCGTCGCGACGTGCCAAGCCAACCTGCGCAAATAATCGATCTCGAAGCGAATCAGACGATAACGAATTTGCAGTCCAAGGCTCCGATCCCTTGTCAGAGCCAGCTAGGTCAAGCCCCTCAATGATCAGTAGATTTACTCCTGCATCCTTTAATTCTCGCGCCAAATCGAGCGTAAACTGATTTGTAAAATCTTTGTAGTGATGCGCGCCTCGAGACAGAGCCAGACTGACATGAAATAGTCTCAGGGGGGTTTGTCGCCAGTAATTGACCCAAGGGAATGCCGCACGAACCAACTGCGACTTCGTAAACACCGGCAAATGTTGGGATTCAGGTTCAGGCTTAAGCGGTAGATCCGACTTCAAGGCTTGCTCGCCCGACAAGGCATTCAGCACAAGACCGCCACGACCAAAGTAGGTGATGCTCTCGACGTGATGAATTTCATCCAGATTCTCTAGCATTTCGCGATGCAATGAATCCATCGCCAATCCACTTGAGTAAAATCGTGCCTGAGCATATAATGCAATTATCACGCCTTTCATGGCCGCTTTTACGGGCGAAAGGTTCTGTGCAAGCTGGCTGAGTGTGTCGAGGTACTTCCATTCCTCTTCGACGCGCCGCCCCCAGTCGGCCGAGAGATTACACAGTCTATTTCCAATCTGATACGACTGCTGAGCCTTGTAGAGCGCGTAGGGAACATTGGGGGGAAAGCCTAAATTCGCATCGAAGACCAGGAACATTCCTGGGATACTCTGCATAATCGCCCCAACGCCATGAACTATATGCGCCGAGTTGAGAATCTTCATCAGCCTGAGCTTGGAGCGAAAGACCATTGCTCCTTCGGATGACGAAGGTCCCTTCGAGGCCAATTGATATGCGCCTGCTGGCATCGGAGGTGCTGGAATTGGAATCGCCGAGGCAAACTCGTCTCGAGCGTGCGAGATTCCAAGGTAACTTTTCCAGAACCCCACACGTTGCCGCTCCGACTGGGGAATTCGAGTACTCTGAAACGAAGATACTGTATCACCCTCTGGGCCGCAGATCGCATGGTGAATAACGGATAAGGCCAGCAATTCTCCAATCAGATGATTGCTGGCCGTGACAGTATTCATACCTCGCGCCACAAATATTCCAGATGAGTACGCTGCAGAATCGGCGGCATTTTGAATTTCGATCTTGTTATTGACCGTCAAACCGACGTTCCCAATCAATCCAATCAAAATGAGAAAGAAAAGGATCGCCACCATGGCTACAAAAGAAATCATTCCGTCCTCGCAGGCCAAACATGAGACCTTCGGCTGCGGGGTCGATCCACTGGTCACAACAGCATCTTCGCCACTGAGGATTTCATTCCAGAATTGTTTTGTGTTCATAATGCTTCACGGTGAGTTATAAGGTATCCCCATCGGAAATCCGGACACCTGCCGCTGACGTTCTGCCTGATGGGCACCTTCAAATGATAATGTCACTTTGGTGGTGATTGGGACAAACCGATCCTCCGTCCCTAAGACTTTCGCGAACCAAGCAATGTACAACGGCATTCTATAGGTCAATGTCAGCGTGACATCCTCATTTTCTTCAGGATAGTAAGGACTCCAGGAAACCTCAGTTTTCAACACAGCGCACTGGTACTTCCTGGCTAAGTAGGCTTCAGGCGCGGGTCCTGCTGGGTGATACGAGCGATAGGCCTGATCGAATGCGTTTGAGTCGCGCGTTCCGGAATCTGAAATTCCAAGCCATTCTGCATGCATGCTGGACGAACTGCCAAAGGGGGCCATGGCGTTGACGGCAGCATATTGAATTCGGTCTTTGGCGCGATAGGGCGGGTCGGCGGCGAGCCAAACAATACTTGATCGGGCTGCAGCATAGGCGGCATAAACCGTGCCCATTTTCACGACCAAAATAATTGTCGATTGTATGACAGCACAAACCAAAAGCATGAACGGCGGGAATGCGAGGACATAAGAAATGGTATAGGTCCCACCTTCTTCGCCACGTAGCAAGTCTTTGAAATCCCAGATCTTCCACGAACGGAAGGCTTTCCACAGCCAGACCGCAGTGAGAATTGTACTGAGAAACCAGATTCCCCATACCCACTCTACAGATCGAAAGAATTCGTAACTAGGAATCATCGCGCGATGTTTTCTAATACCATGAAGCGGCATGCATTTTGATGAGTTGCTATTGGATTGGGTCACAACTACATGAAGGGCCAGCCTACCAGGTTCGCAATTGTGTGATACAGATTGCGACAAGCTCGGATGCCAGCGCCCGCTAGAAATACTGCCGTTACAAACGAGGTAGCAGTGGCTAATACCACCTCGATGCTCGCCACTCCGTATCGATAACAATTCCTGGTCGCTGCATCAGCGGAATTCGATTTCAAAATGCGAAAAGCCATGAGTTGTCGACTCCGCTAAGGACATAGAGTGCAGACAATGCAAAATAGGGTCCAAGTGCCATCCGTCCTTGAAACAACAGGGCTTGCTCATTGGTTGGCGGCAGAACGTACATTGGGAGCAACCGCGATCCGATTCTACGAATCAGAGTGATAAATACTTGCCATGGCCCATTCGTCCAAGTCAGGAGAATAAGGGCTGATACTCCGCCGATGAGGTAGCAAAAGACGACGATCTTAAGGCCAAATTGTGCACCGACCAATGCGCCGATCGCCGTCGCCAGTTTAACGTCACCCGCACCGCCGCCGGTGAAATTGCGAATCATGATCATTGGGAAAAAGCACGCCAACGCTCCCAGGGCACTAGCCCAGAGACCAATCTCACCGGGAGCCAACTGATTTCCCTCTGATAGAGCTTGGCTGTCACCAATCCAAATACTCGAAGCGTTAAGAATTAGGGCGAATATAAAACCCGGATAAGTCGTCCAATTGAATATTTTCTTGCCGCGAATGTCAGTGATGGCTGCGACGGTCAACATAAGAAGGAGTACAAGACCAGATCGACCGCTCATGAAATGGCCGGGAAAGAACTGACTGCCAGCCATCGGCCATAGCGGCAGGATCATTCCAGGCACAGCAAATGCGACAATCCAACTCCATTGACGTCGCGGACTCAACGAGCGTTCTTGGGGTGATACCGTTAGGGAAGATGATGTTGTCACGATGTTGGATTCTTTGTCGGGGACTGGAGACTTGGAAACATCGCCTGAGGGCGAATTACGGAGACCAGTTGATGGCCAATTCGGCATTCCGCCGAAAGAACGCCACGATGTTGTTCCATTGATTGCGGATTGCGATGAGGGCCACTGCTGCGGCTCCCAGCAACATCACTGACTGAATGGCTTCAATACCGTGTTCTTCGGTATGGAATCGCCACACTGAATCCCAAATTACGTTAGGCTTTAATTGGCGTTGCATGAGTAATTCATCTACCACTAAGAGATGCGAGTCGCCTTTTCGAGATTGGACTCATAGAAGTTCTTGATCTCAGGCCACTTCAGTTTGACGGCGATCATCGCCACAGCCGCAGCACCCAAGATGAGTACCGCCTGAATGGCTTCGATTCCATCCTCTTCGTTGTGGAAAGAACTCCAAAACTCGAAAAAAATTACGGAGCGTGACGTCATTGTGTGAAGCATCCTTAGGCCGAGCATGGACCTAACACGCAGTGATGTAGTCGGCCAGAAACCTTAAAACCTAAAAGAGCTGCGATTAGGAGCTTGCAACTGGTTGTTTAGACTCAGGTAGAAGTCCTCTGCCAGCCACGCCGAGAACGAAACTATCAGGGAGTCCGGTAGTTTGCTTACGCTCTTGAGGGTCGAGCGGTCGGGTTAAAAGCAATTTGGGATTCTCTGTCCATGTATAGTTGGGGCCTTGCCAGAAATTCTGTGTTTTTTACCGTCCCGTATTTATGACGGCCCGATACAAGTCAGGGTTTCAGGCTGCCCCCTGCCAGCCCTTTTGAGCGTCATCGACGTTCTTGTCGAAGAACCCCTTGATGTCGTTCCATTTCGTCTTCACGACGATCATCGCAATGGCACCAACCGCCAAAATCACGACGGCTTGAATGGCTTCGACGCCGTCTTCTTCGCTGTGGAAGGCGT
>Ga0172376_10004494_pt1 | contig 15912 bp, 8 predicted proteins | sample Lak35m_FD_121114 | JGI IMG/M metagenome (GOLD analysis project Ga0172376, IMG submission 121114) | Freshwater microbial communities from Kabuno Bay, South-Kivu, Congo - kab_092012_35m | ecosystem: Environmental > Aquatic > Freshwater > Lake | place: Democratic Republic of the Congo: South-Kivu... | reverse complement strand
GCCGCGTCGCAGGCCGACTTCGAGAAGCGTTCGGCCGAGATGCGTCGCACGCTCGAGGCCGATGCCGAACGCAAGACCGCCGATGCGCGGCTTTCGATGCAAGCCGAGGTGCAGCGCGCGATCGAGGCGTCGCGGGCCGATTTCGAGAAGCGCTCCGCCGACATGAATGCCGAGGTGGAGAAGCGGATCGAGGCCCGCATCCGGGAGGCGAACGCGGAGGTGGAGGCGAGGCTGCGCGAGATGCAGGGCGGCATCGAGGCGGAGCGGGCGAAGATGGCCGCCACGATGGAGCGTGTCGCCGGCAACGTGCCGACCGAGGTCGTCGCGCCCGACCGGCCTGCCACGAGCGGCGACATCGACATGGCCGAGCGTTTCTTCTCACGATCCGCATGGCGTTCGCCATCGGGCATGCCGCTCGCGGTGCTCGGGGGCATGTTCGTCGCCGGCGTCGGCGTCGCCGGCCTGATGCTCCGCCGTCGCGACCTCACGGGACGCTGACGGGTACACTCGGCGCCGTGACTCGCCACGACGACACACACGACGACGATCGCCCCGGCGGGGCCGACGGCCTCGACGTGCCACCCACGGTGGTGGCCACCACCGAGATCCTCATCACCCGCCGGCTGGGGCGGGGCGGGCTGGGGGACGTCTACACCGCGAGCGACCGGGCGACGGGCCGCAGCCTCGCCGTCAAGTTTCTCAACGTCGCGGCGAGCGCGCAGGCCTCCTGCCGAGAGTCCTTCGCGATCGAGGCCCGTGTCACGAGCCAGCTCGAGCACCCGAACATCGTCCCGGTCTACGTCACGGGCGACGCGCCGGACGGCAGGCCCTATTACGCCATGCGGCTCATCCAGGGTCGGACGCTCGCGGCGGCCATCGCCGACCTCCACGACCGGCGTCGCGTGCGCGACCGCGCCGACGAACGCACCTCCCGGTTGAGCGAGCTCCTGTCGCAGTTCGCCCTGGTCTGCAAGGCGATCGCCTACGCCCACGACCGCGGCGTGATCCATCGCGACATCAAGCCGGCCAACATCATGCTCGGCCGCTTCGGGGAGGTGGTCGTGCTCGACTGGGGCCTGGCCTCGCGCATCGATCGCGACGACCGCGCCCGGTCGAGCGGCGAGGAAAGCATCCTCATGCCGACCATGGGATTCGACGAGGCACCTGCCGCGCGTCGGCCGGTGTCGGGCACGCCCGCCTACATGAGTCCCGAACAGCATGACGGGGGCCGGCACGTCGGCACGGCCAGCGATGTCTACGGCCTCGGGGCGACGCTCTACCACATGCTGGCCGGCGAGCCCGCCTACGCCGGCGAGGTCGCCGCGATCCGGGAGAGCGTGCTCGCCGGCCGACTCGTCCCGCCGACGCGGGTGAAGCGGGGCATCTCGCCGGCCCTCGAGGCCGTCTGCCTCAAGGCGATGGCCCATGATCCGGCCGAGCGTTACGACTCTCCGCTCGATCTCGCGCGGGACGTCGAGCACTATCTGACCGACCTGCCGGTCGCGGCCTATCGCGAGCCGCTGGCGCGGCGCGTGGCCCGCTGGACGAGGCGGCATCGCACGCTCGCCCAGGGCGGTTTTCTCGCGCTCATGACCCTGCTCGCGGTGACCGGCGCCGCGGCGGTGCTGCTCCGCCGCATGGCCGGGGACGAGTATCGCGCGCGGAAGACGGCGCTGACGATGGCGGCCCGGCTCGCCGCCGACACGGCCGCCCTCCAGATCGACTCGCGCTGGCGGATTCTGGAGCACGAGGCGAGTGACGCGCGGCTCGTGGCCGCGCTCGGGTCGCACGAGGCCGAGCGTGCGACGGCGGCCGGTTCGGGCTCGCCTCCGCCGCCCGTCGATCGAGCCCGGTGGGCGGCGATCCAGGTGGCCCTCGAGCGCATCGCCTCGGAGAACCGCGATGCGGTGGATGCCGAGAGCTGGGTGGTGTGCGACGTGGCGGGGCTCCAGGTCGCCCGCTCGCCACCGGGCGACACGATCGGGCAGTCCTTCTCCCATCGCGATTACTTCCACGGTGGCGACGGGGACCTGCCGGTCGGGACGTCGACGCAGCCGCTCGCGGAGCCGCACCGCTCCACGGTCTACAAGAGCCAGACGACGGGTCGTCTCAAGGTGGCCTTCTCGGCACCGATTTGGAACGGCCCTGCCGACGCGCCGGGACGCGAGCGCCTCGGCGTCCTCGTGATGACGTTCGACGTCGGCCTGCTCTTCCGCTCGATCGACGCCATCGCCGGCTGGAACGCCTCGGGCCTGCCGTTCGCCGTCGCCGTGATCGATCTGCGGGACGACCTCGTCGAGGGCGTTCCCCGAGCCGGCCTCGTGCTCGAGAACCCGGACCTCGTCCGGGGCGAGATCGGGGAGCATGACGTCCAGGCGGTGCGGGCTCCCGCGGCGATCGTGTCCCGGCTGCGGAAGGCGGGACGACTCCGGCTCGACGGCGGGGCCACGGTGGCAGCCGCGCCCATCACGTTCGACGACGAGGTGCCGACGATCGCCGCCGCGGAGGCGATCGTGCTGACCACGCGTCCACGGCATCTGGCCGATGTCGGCTGGGCCGTGCTCGTGCAGGAGCGATGACGTCGGCTCTGGATCGTGGGACGAGAGGACGTGCGGGGCGCCCGATGGATCGATCGAGGAGAACGAAGATGATGCTGGCAACGCGTGATCGGACGAGGCGCTCTGGCGTGGGAGCGATCGCCTCGCGGCTCACCATGCTCGTGGGGACCGTGCTCGTCGGCCCGGTGGTCGTGGGCCGTGCGGCTGAGGGTGTTGCGGCATCACGAGGCGGCCTCGGAGCCGACGACTGGCCGGCCTGGCGGGGACCGACCCACGACGGTCATGCGGCGGCGGGGCAGGACGTGCCGCTGACCTGGTCGGCGACGGACAACCTGCGGTGGGTGGTCGACCTGCCGGGCCGCGGCAGCAGCTCGCCGACGGTCGTCGGAGACCACGTCTATCTCACGAGCTGCGACGAGGCGGTCGGCTCCCAGTCGGTGCACGCCTTCGACCGGTCCTCGGGCGGTGCCCTGTGGACGACGCTCGTCCACCCGAGCGGCGCGATGCGGAAGAACACGAAGTCGACCGGTGCCTCGTCCTCGGTGAGCACGGATGGCGAGCGGCTGTTCTGCGCGTTCCCCACGTCCGACGCCGTCGTGATCACGGCGCTCTCCACGGCCGGCGCGCGGCTCTGGGAGACTCGACTCTGCGACTACCTCATCCACCAGGGGTATGGCGCCACGCCGCTCGTCTACCGCGACACCGTGATCGTGATCGCCGATCACAAGGGGGGCGGTGCCGTCGCCGCGCTCGACCGCGCGACGGGGCGCGAGGTGTGGCGCCGGGCGCGGCCGCCCGTGCCCAACTACTCCTCCCCGATCGTGCTTCACCTCTTCGGCCGCGACCAGCTCATCCTGATCGGCTGCGACACGGTGGAGAGCCTCGACCCGGCGACGGGACGCGTGCTCTGGGAGCGGGCCGGCGCCACCACGGAATGCGTCACGACACCGGTCACCGACGGCGAGCGCGTGTTCACGTCGGGCGGATATCCGCGCAACCACGTCTCGGCGGTGCGGGCCGACGGATCGGCGACGCTCGACTGGGAGAACGGCGAGCGGGAGTACGTGCCGTCGATGATCGTGCACGGGGGCCATCTCTACGGCGTGCTCGACGCGGGCATCGCCGTCTGCTGGAATGCGGCCACGGGCGTCGAGCAGTGGAAGCAGCGGCTCGGCGGGAACTTCAGCGCCTCACCGGTCCTGCTCGACGGACGCATCTTCGCCACGAGCGAGACGGGGCAGACCCACGTCTTTCGCGCGAGCCCGGACGGCTTCGAGGGGCTCGCCGTCAACACGCTCGGCGACGAGGCCTTCGCGTCGCCCACGATCTGTGGCGGCCGGATCTACCTGCGCTACGCCACGCACGACGGTGACCGTCGCCAGGAGCACCTGGCCTGCATCGGCACGCGGTGATCACATCGCGCCCCCGCGAGCGAACTGGAGCACGGGGGCGAAGGCGCGGGGGGCAACGCGTCAGGCGAGCGCCTCGCGCACGACCTCGCCATGCACGTTGGTGAGCCGACGGCGGATGCCGTTGTGGTAGAAGGTGAGACGTTCGTGGTCGATGCCGAAAAGGTGCAGGATCGTGGCATGGAAGTCATGCCACGGGATGGGGCGCTCCACCGCCTTCCAGCCCAGCTCGTCGGTGGCGCCGACGGCGGTGCCGGGCGCGAGGCCCGCCCCGGCGAGCCAGCAGCTGAAGCCGTAGCGGTTGTGGTCGCGGCCCTCGCCGACGGTGTCGGCCGCCGACTGCGTGAACGGCGTGCGGCCGAACTCCGTCGTGAAGAGCACGAGCGTGTCGTCGAGCATGCCGCGCTGGCGGAGGTCGCGGAGGAGCGCCGCGACCGGGCGGTCGATCCGCGCCGCCTCGGCGGCATGGTTCTCGCGCACGTTCTCGTGGGCATCCCAGCTCGCCCGGGGACTGCCGGCGATCGGTCCGCCGGAAAAGAGCTGCACGAACCGCACGCCCCGCTCGAGGAGGCGGCGGCCGAGCAGGCAGCGCCGCCCCATGTCGGCGGTCCGCGGGTCGTGCAGGCCGTAGGCCTCCTCGGTGGCCGGCGACTCCGAGTCGAGGCGGGCGACGTCCGGGATCGACGCCTGCATCCGCGCGGCGAGCTCATAGCTGCGCACCCGATCCGAGAGCATGTCGTCGACCGCGTCGGCGTCGGCGCGCCGCCGGTTCACGGCCTGCACGAAGTCGAGCGTCGCCCGGTCGGCCTCCGCGTCGATCGGTCGTGCGGGGAAGAGGTCGCTCACCGCCTGCCGCCCGCCACCGAGCACCACGCCCTGATGGCTCGAGGGCAGGAAGGCGCTGCTCCAGGTGGAGGCGCCCGTGTTGGGCGGCCCGCGCTCGTCGTTGAGCACGACGTAGGCCGGCAGTGACTCGTTCTCCACGCCCAGTCCGTAGGAGATCCAGCTTCCCATCGACGGAAACCCGCCGAACTCGAAGCCGCTGTTGGCGAGGAACAGCGCCGGCGTGTGATTGGCCGACTTCGACTCCATCGACCGCAGCACCGTGAGCTCGTCGGCGAGCTCCGCGATGCACGGAAAGAGGTCGGAGATGACCAGTCCACTCGCCCCGCGAGGGCGAAACGCCCAGTCGGCCTGCCGCAGCAGCCCCATCTTCCCGAAGAAGAGGTCGGGCTGTTCGGTCGTCTCGAGCTTCGTGCCGTGGAGGCGGGCCAGCGCCGGCTTGTGGTCGAACGAGTCGATGTGGCTGAGGCCGCCGATGAGGCAGATGTGGATCGCGCGCCGTGCCCGACGCGGCGTCGTCTCGACGGGCGGCCGTGGCGATGCCGCGCGTGCCTCCGCGTCGAGGAGCACTGCCACGGCCGTGGCGCCCAGACCGTGCAGCCCCCAGTCGAGCAGGTCTCGTCGCGTCGGGCGGAGGCCACGATGGGTGGCGTCATGCATGGCAGGTTCCTCAGCGGTGCGTCGCCGGGTGCTCAGTCGATGACGACGAATTCGGTGACGTTGAAGAGCCCGCGGCAGAGCGCCTCGAGGCCGTAGGCCGTGACGAGGCGTTCCGAGAGCCGCCGCTCGTCGGCGTCGGGCTCCCGGCCGATCGCGAGACGCCAGGCGCGGGCCACCTGCCGCGAGACGTCGCCCGTCTGCTCGGCCTCGATCCGCGCGGCGAAGGCATCGGCCATGCGCAAGACGAGGGCGTCGTTCATCAGCGCGAGCGATTGCAGGGGCGTGGTGGTGACCGTACGGCGTGGCGCGGTCGCCGACGGATCGGGGCAGTCGAACGTCTCGAGCAGGGCACTGCGGCTGCCACGAGGACTGAAGCGGTAGATCGTGCGCCGCGACGTGCCGGGAGCGTCGGTGTCGAGCGGCTCGTAGTAGGTGGTGCCGTTGTTGAGCGTGATCGACACGTCACGAAATCCGGGACCGCCGCGGGTGTCGTCGAGCGCGCCGGAGACCGCGAGCATCGCGTCCCGGAGCGACTCCGCCTCCAGCCGCCGTGCCGGACCATGCCAGAGCAGCCGATTGTCGGCGTCGAGTGCCGGGCCGCGGGGATCGGCGTCCGATGGCCGGCTCGCCTGCCGGTAGGTCTGCGACGTGACGATGAGGCGGTGCAGCCACGAGAGCCTCTGACCGTGCCGACGGAACTCGACGGCGAGCCAGTCGAGGAGGTCGGGATGGCTCGGCCTGCCGCCGTTGAAGCCGAAGTCGCTCGGTGTCTCCACCAGCCCGGCGCCGAAATGATGGTGCCACACGCGATTGACGACGACGCGGGCGAAGAGCGGATTGTCCTCGTGCGTGATCCAGTCGGCGAGTCGACGGCGGCGGTCCGCCTCGGACGCGTCGGGTGGCAGCCCGAAGTCGGCGGCCACCGAGGCGATGGCGGTGGTCGTGCCCGGTGGCACGATTTCGCCCGCGGCGTCGGGGTCACCCCGGCCGAGCACGCGGACCGTCTCGCCCGCCCCGGGTGTGAGCGTGTGGACCTGCACCGCCGCCAGGGCCGCCTGCTTCGCGCGCCTCCGGGACACGTCCTCGATCTCTCCCGCGAGCACCGTGCGCCGCATGCGTTCGGACTCGGTGAGCACCGCGGTCCGCTCCGCCTCCGAGACCGACTCCCCCGCCGCAGCCGCCGATGCGGCGATTTCCGCGGCCGACAGGGCGCGGTCGTAGAACGCGGCCCTGTGAATCTCGCCCGTGAGCAGGCGGTTGCCGCCGGCCGGTCGATGGCGGAGGCCGAAGACGATCTCCGCATCGCCGGGGGCGAAGCCCTGCAGCGGTGCGATGCGGGTCGGTCGGCCGTAGGGCCTGCCCTCGCGATAGCCCTCGATCGTGCCGTCCGCCCGGTAGACGATCGCCACGTGCACCGGTCGATGCTCGGCCTCGGCCTCATCCGACCCGTCGAACGAGCCGCTGCGTTGAAAGTTGTTGCTGCCGGTCATCCATCTCCCCGGCTCGCGCTCCCCGAAGACGAGCGCGTCGAAGATGACGCCGTCGCGCGTGCCGATCGCGATCGCGGCCCCGCCCCGCTGCGCGAGCGTGCCCAGACGCACCCACGCCTCGAGCGTCTTCTCCGCGACACCCGTCTGGACCGGGGGCGTGGCGACGAAGCTCGTGCCGTCGAGAACGAGGGCTCCGCGCTCGGTGCGGGCCGGGCCGACGGCCGTGCCGTGCAGCGAGCCGATCGAGTCGCGCAGGTCGCCCTCGAAGTCCCACCGCGCGAGCGGCCGGGGCGGGGCCGGCCCGGTCGCGCCCCGTTTCCGCGACGCCAGCACGCGGCGGTCGGCCGCCTCGTCGAGGGCCGCGACGTCGGTCCGCAGATCCTTCAGCCTTCGGTCGAGCTCCGCGAGCGTCGCCTGCTCGTCCGGGATCGAGACGGTGCGCGTGCCGAAGCCGAGCCCGGAGATCGACGACGCGAGCTGGTAGTACTCGCGCTGGGTCACCGGGTCGAACTTGTGGTCGTGGCACCGGGCGCAGTGGAACGTCAGGCCGAGGAACGTCTGACCGAGTGTCGCCAGCACCTCCTCGACCTCGTCCTCCCGCGCGAGCCGCCGCATGCGGGGATTGCCGCCGACGGTGGTGTTGTGGACCCCCGCCACCCAGAAGCCGGTCGCGGCGGCGCCATCCACGCCACCCACCAGCAGATCGCCGACGAGCTGCATCCTCACGAAGCGGTCGTAGGGCATGTCGGCGGCGATCGCGTCGATCACCCAGTCGCGGTAGTGCCAGGCGTGGTCCCTCGCGAAATTGCGCTCGAAGCCGTCGCTCTCGCCGAAGCGGACGACGTCGAGCCAGTGGCGGGCCCACCGCTCGCCGTGCGCGGGGGACGCGAGCAGGGTGTCCACGATCGCCCGATAGGCGTCGTCGGAGGGATCGGCGACGAAGGCGTCGATCTGCTCGGGAGTGGGAGGCAGTCCCACGAGGTCGAACGTGAGTCGCCGCAGCAGCGTCCGGGGATCGGCCTCGGGGGCCGGTCGCAGTCCGGCCTCGCGTTGCCTCGCCGCGACGAAGGCGTCGATGGGGTTGGCCGCCCACGCGGTCGCAGGGTCGCCCGCGGGTGCCGTCGGCGGCACGACGTGTCGCAGCGGCTGGAGCGACCACCAGTCGCGGCCGGCCCTGCTCGCCGTCGAGACGGAATAGAGGTCGAGCGCTCCACCCTCCCATCGTGCGTCGGCGTCGATCCAACGCGCGAGCACGTCCTTTTCCTCGGCGGGCAGCGGATGCTTCGGCGGCATCTCGTCGGCCGCGACACGCTGCCAGAGCAGGCTTGCGGCGGACGCTCCCGGAACGATCGCCGGACCGGTGTCGCCCCCGCGACGGAGGCCGTCGTGGTCCACGAGCCTGAGACCTCCCTCCGGCTGCGTGCCCCCGTGACACTCGAGGCATCGTGCGACGAGGATCGGCGCCACGTCCCGCGTGAAGTCGACCGGGGACGCGGCCTGGAGCGGTGCGACCCACGCCACGGCCACCATGCCGACGAGCGCGGCGGGCAGGCGGCGGGCTGCCGGCCGACACGCTCCGCGGCGGCGGTTCTCCGCAGTGCGGTACATCGCGAACGCTCCGTCGGCGGGGCACGGCCGGCCGCGCGGCGACCGGACCGGGATCGTGCCTCAAGTGTCATCCGGGGCGTGGGGCACTGCAATCGCAACGCCCGCGACATGCGGCCGACGGCCGGGATTCACGGCGACCGGGGCACCCCACCGGATGGCTCCGCGGCCGGGCGGGCCTGCGCCGGCGCTGCCGTCGCGGGCCGCTCGTCGCCGGCGGGCCCGCTCCCCGCGGGCCCTGCGTCGATGTACACCTCCATCTGCTGACCGACGAACAGCGGCGGCAGACCGACCGGGTCGCACGTGTAGATCACCTGGAGCACGCGGGTGTCCACCCGCTCGGTCGTCTCTCCGGTGAGCGACTTCTTCGGCACGACGAACGGCTCGACGCGAAAGAACTCGAGGGGATACCGCTGCTGCAGATTGCCCCGTGGCACCGCCGTCGCCGTGGCCGACTCGTGGAAGCGGGGAATGTCGAACTCATCGATGTCGACGCGGACGTGCAGCTTGTCGACGTTGCCGAGGACGACGAGCGGCTGGCCGGGTGGCGCACCGACGTACTCGCCGGGCCGCACGTTCACCTGCAGGACGCGGCCGGCGACGAGCGCACGAACGATGAGACGATCGAGATCGGTCTCGATCCGCTGCACCTCGGCCTCGGCCTTCGAGACGGAGGATCGCGCCACGTCGCGGTCATATTCCCACGAGCCCGCCTTGAGCAGGTCGAGATCGGCGGTGGCCTTCTCGAACTGGGCCCGCGCCCCGGCGAGCAGCTCGCGCTTCGAGACGAGGTCCTGCTCGGTCGAGACCTTCTTGGCGAACGTCTCCTCGGATCGCCGGAGTGCATCCTCGGCGAGCACGACCGCCGCCTGCGCCTCGTTGACCTGGGCCACGAGCACCGGAATCTTCTCCTTGCGGGGCTCCGCCTCGAGCCGCACGAGCTGGCTCTTCGACTCCGAGACGGCGGCCCGCTTCACGGCCAGCTCTCCCTGGAGCGGTCGGTCGTCGAGCCGGAAGAGCGGCGTTCCGGGCGTGACCTCGTCCCCCACCTGGACGTGCACCTGCGTCACGACACCCGGAGTCGCGGAGCCGACGGCGATGTTCTCCGTCTGGGCCTCGACGACGCCCGCCGCGGCGAGGGTCGTCGCGAACGGGCTGTGGGACGGCTGGATGGGCGGCGGCGGGGAGACGACGACGACGCGCTTCGTCCAGACGTACCAGCCGGCGAACGCGAGCAGCGCGGCGGCGAGAAGCGGCAGCCCGTACTGCGTGAGGATGTCGCCGAACGTGCTGCGACGCGTGAGCCGTCGCACCCGGGGCGTCGCCGGTGAGACATCGGGCGTCGCGATGGCCATGCACGAATCTCCCTGACTTCGGGCGCCGGCGGGCCCGGCGTCCGACCTGCCCGGCTCTAACCCCGAAAGACGATCGCGGGATCGAGGACGAGCACCTTGCGGACCGAGAGCACGCTCGCCGCCAGCACGATGAGGAAGACGGCCGCCGCCGTCAACGCCAGCACCTGCCACGGCATGAAGAACGACAGCCGTGTGGTCGTCCCGCTCCACCACCCGAAGCCGGCGGCGAGGCCGACGCCGACGCCGTACCCCACGAGGCCGACGTTGAGCGCCTGGGACAGCACCATGAGGAGGATCGTCCCATTTCCCGTGCCCATGGCCTTGAGGGCGCCGAACTGGCGGATGTTCTCCACGGTGAACAGGTAGAACGTCTGCCCGGCGATCGCGGTGCCGACGAGAAAGCCGAGCAGGACGGTCACGCCGAAGTTCACGGGAATGCCCGTCTTCACGAGGTAGTAGCGGATCGTCTTCCAGAGGAACTCATCCCGCGTCAGCGCCTGCAGCCTCGTCTGGGCCTCGATCTGGCGGCACACCTCCCGCGGGTCGAGCTCCGGCCGCGGTTGGGCGAGGATGAACGACAGCACCTTGCGCTCCGGTGGCGCGAACCGGACGGCCTGGCTGTAGCGGGTGTAGAGGATCGGGAAGCTCTGGAACGTGCGGCTCGCTTTCGTGATCCCCACGACGATGGCCCGGCGGTCGTTCATCTCGAAGACGCGGCCGAGGCGATAGGGCTCACCGGGCCAGATCCGCTTGTAGCCGGCCTCGTCGATGATCACCGCGTCGGGCCGACGCAGGTCCCCGATCGATCCCATGACGACGCGATCCGGGGCGCCGATGAGCGTGGCGTCGTCGAGCCCCAGGACGGTCATCTGCTCGTAGGTACCCTCCTCGAGCCGAGCGCGGGCGATGCCCTTGTAGAAGCGCACCGCCCAGTCGACGCCGGGAACGCCCTTCACGCGGAAGAGCTCGTTGTCGGACAGGGGCTTGATGTCGTCGACGAACTGGACGTGGCCGTCCATCACCCAGATCCCCGGTCCCTGCACGTCGCGGATCAGGCTGACGGTCAGCTGCATCAGACCGCAGAAGATCGACGACTGCTGGGCGATGAGCAGGGCGGCGAACACGACGCCGAAGACGATGCCGAGGTACTTGACCTGATTGCCGACGAGCATCTTCCAGGCGATCCAGAACATTCCCGCAGTCTACGGCGCGGACCCCGGCGGCGCCGCCGGGGAGGGCCGTCGCGTGACCGCCGCGACCCGCCGCAGGGCGATCGGGTGATCGGTCAGGATCGCCGCGACGCCGGCGGCGACGGCCTCGCGCCACGGGTCCTCCGCGGGCCCCGCCACGGCGGCCCCGGCCACGATCGTGCGCCGGCCGGCGGCGCGGATCGCCCTGGCGTCGTCGGTCGTGGGCACGAAGCGGAGGTACACCCAATCGGCGTCCGCTGCGGCGATGGCGTCGGGCAGGTCCTCGCGACGGCTCGCGAGGGCCGCGACATGGCACCCGGCGTCCGCGCTGCGGAGTCGGCGACGCACGTCGGGGTGGTCGATGGCCCGTCCGATGAAGAGCAGGCGGTCGAGCACGCCGTGCCGTCCGGCGATCGCGACGAGGTCGCGCTCCACCTCGTCGTCGTCCACCTTGATGTCGACCGTGTAGAGGCCCGCCGCGGCCGGATGGGCGGCGATGAGCGCCATGATCTCGTCGACGGTCGGCACCCGCATCCCGCGGAACGCCGGTGCGAACCAGCCTCCTGCGTCGAGCGCGCGCAGGTCGTCGAGCGTGGCGGCTGCCACCGGCCCCGTGCCGTCGGTGGTGCGGTCGAGCGTGTCGTCGTGGATGCAGACGAGCGCGCCGTCGCTGCTGCGTCGCACGTCGAACTCGAAGCCGAGGTGCGCGTCGAGGCAGGCCCTGAAACCGGGCAGGGTGTTCTCCGGCGCGTCGCGGAGCAGTCCGCGGTGGGCCACGGCGACGACGTCGGCGGGCGGCTCGCCGAGGAACCGCGTGAAGAAGGCGACGATCTGCGCGTTCGATTCGGGTGTCGGGGGATGTGCCGGGCGGTTGGCCATCGCGACCCGCTCGTGCACGCCGAGCAGCTCGTTCACGGCGACCGCGTGGTTGAGCGCCGCCCAGCGCGCGGGCGGATCCTCCGAGCCACCGGAGACCAGGAAGGGACGCGGTGCCATGAGCGCGTGGAGTTCGTGGAGGTCGTGGCCGCGGGCGACGAGCTCGGCGTAGGCGCCCGTGCGCGGATTGTCCGGGGTCACGAGCCCGGGCTGGCGGGTGCGGCCGGCGTCCAGGCCGAGGTACCACGGCTCCTGGTAGTTGACGCTCCCGCGCGTCTCGTCGAAGACGATGCCCGGATCGCACCATGCCGCGCAGGCGTAGCGGTCGTCGAGGCAGGATCCGAAGAGGGCCCACTTGCCTCCGTAGGAATGACCCACGATGCCGATCCGTCCAGGATCGACGTCGTCCCGGGCGGCGAGGACCGTGTGGCAGTTGGCCGCGATGAATCCGAGGTAGGCCAGCGGCTGGCACACGGCTCCGGCGCGGTCCGGCAGCCGGGCGTCGCCACCCGGCGACCCGACGGCCAGGCTCACGAAGCCGTGCCGTGTCAACTGGAGCGCGAAGTCCCGATGTTCGCCGCGCAGGCCGATGCTCGTCTCGGGCTCGTAGTACGGCACGAAGACCGCGGGAAACGGCCCCGTCCCGTCGGGCACGAGGAGGTAGCCGTCGAGAACCTGTTCGGCCGCCACCTGCACGCGCACCCGATGCTGTGTGAAGGACTCGCGGCGCTCGGATGCGACGATCTCCAGTCGTGGCGACGGGACGAGCGCCGGCCAGGAGCCGAGCAACGCGTCCCACGCGCCGCGGATTTCCCGCCGCCGCTCCGACCACTCGAACGCGTTCGTGACCCGCCGGCCGTCGCCGAACAGCAGGGGTGAACGGAGGCCCGCGGGCGCTCCGGCGAGCGCGGGTGGAGGGCGAAAGAGCGGCGCGAGATCGACCGGGGCACCGTCATCCGCCCGGGTCGGGGCGGCGAACACCCCGAACGCGCCGGCCGATGAGAGGCCCACGAGGATCGGCAGGATGCGGGCGAGCGACATGTCGGCAGAGTCTCCCTTCCGTCGCGGCCCGGCCAGCCGTCGCGGCGGGTGACCGGGGTCCGGGGAGTGTGTTACGGTGCCGGATTCCAGGCCCCTTGATCGTAGCGGCAGCGTGCCGCTCCGGCGCGGGCATGCGGACAGGTGCGATGTGTCCGACGTGGCACGGCCTGCTGCCGGACCGCAGTCGGGTGGAGGCTTTCCCGGTGGGCCGCAGGGCTGTGCGCGCGACAGGACGAACGGCGTTCCAGTCGGCTGAAGACGGGGTCGCGCGGCATTCTCGGGGCGTCGGACGCGACGCGCCCGCAGGGCGTCCGTGGTCCGTCGCGTGGAGCGATGCGGCCGTCGTCGTCGGCTGCGTCATGCTGACCTTCGCGCCGCTGATCGCGGCGGGTGGCTTCGTCGCCACGCACGAGGCCGAGCGCTATCCGGCACTCCTGGCCCACTTCGCCGATTCATTCGCGAGAGGGCACCTCTACCCGCGCTGGATGCCAGGCCTGGCGGGGGGGTATGGCTATCCGACCTTCGTCTTCTATCAGCCGTTGGTGTTTTTCGTCGCGAGCGTCATGCGACTCGTGCTCGGGGTGTCGCTCGGATTCGCCCTCGTGTTGGCGGTCGGCGGCCTGTTCGCGGGCGCATGCGCGGCCTGGATCCGGATGGCGCAGATCCTTTCGCCGTCGCAGCCGGCCTGGATCGCGCCGGTGATCTTCGCCCTCACGCCGGGCCTCTTCCTCAACCTCTACGTCCGTGGCGACCTCAGCGAGTTCGCCGCGACGAACGTGGCGGTGCTCGTGCTCGCGTCGTTCGTATGGTTGCTCGATCGCCTGCGCGCATCGCGGGGCGTCACGGCGCCGGTGTTTCTCCTCGGCGGATCGCTGGCGGCGGTGGTCACCGCGCATCCGATGACCGGTGCGGCGACGTGGTTCGTCATCATGTGCCTGGCCGTGGCGACGCTCGTCGGCGAGCCCCGCGACGGCCGGCTCGCGCAGGCCGGTTGCGTCACCGCTGCGCTCGTCCTCGGCGCGACGCTGTCGGCACCGTACTGGGTGCCTTTCCTCCAGCTCCGGTCGCTGGTGTCACTCGATCGTGCGATGTCGGGGTACTACGATCCGACCATTCACCTCGTTCATCCCATGCAGCTGCTGTCGCGGCAGTGGGGGTTCGGAGGCTCGGGTCCGGGCGTCGGAGACGGCATGTCATTCCAGCTCGGCCTGCCGCACGTCGTCGTGGCCGTCGCGGGGTGCGTCGCCCTCCGACGCAGCCCGCTCGTGTGCGGGGCGGGCCTCGTCTGGGCCGCGCTCGTCGTGGCGATGCTGCCCGTCGGGGCGCTCCTCTGGCGGTCCGGGTCTCCGCTCCATGCCTTCCAGTTTCCCTGGCGCCTGCTCAGCGTCATCGCCGTGCTCCAGCCGCTCTTCGTCATGGGGGTCGCATGCGGCGGGAGCGGGGCGACACCGGGCCGCACGAGGGCGGGCGCGATCGCCATCCTCGTGGTCATGCTCCTCTGGTACGCCCCGATGATGCGCACCAATCCGGAGGCGGCCGCGGTGCCATTCGCTGCCCTGGATCGGGCGCTCATGCAGCGATTCGAGGCGTCACGGCAGCGATTCGACGTCTATGCGCTGCAGAATGAGTTTCTCCCGAGAGGCGTGACCGACCCGCCGGCCGCGCCGCGGGGTGATGCCGCAGTCGTGGGGTGCGAGGCAGACGGTCGCGTCATCATCGATCCCATGTCGTCCGACGACGACATCCGGGCGCACGTGACGGCGGATGCTCCGTGCACGATCGTCGTCCGCCAGTTTCTCTTCCCCGGCTGGCGGGTCACGATCGATGGCCGCGAGGTCGCCCCCGAGACGCTCGCTGCGAGCCGTCGGCCGGACGGACTCATTCGCCTGACGATCGCCGAACCAGGCGGGCACGCCATCCGGGCGTGGTACGCCGGTCCACCAGGAGGCGGCATGCGGTGTGCCTGCATGCTCGGCGTCGTGGCCTCGATCGCCACAGTGCTCCACCGCGTGGATCGGCATCGTGGAGCGGCAGTCCGAACGGCGGAGCGTCGCCCCGTGTGAGCCGGTTGCGGCGCCCCGCACTCCTGCAGCGTCGTCGTTCACCGGCAGATGGTGCCGGGCGACCGCGTGACGCGCGTCAGCCGTCGATCGCGAGGTGGCACCGCCAGCGCACCGTGGCGTCACCCGATCCCCGCACTCCGACGCGGACGACTGGCGTGGCCGGGCCTCCGGGCGCGTCGTCCGCCGCCTCGTCCAGTTCGACACCGAATCCGTCGGGGGTTCCACCCGCCGGCCGCACGACCACGTCGTCGAGCGCGGGACCGTTCCCCGTCATCGCGACGCGTGACGTGACCTGGAAGGCCGCATGGACGCGGCCGTCGTCGCTGCGCGCGACCACGATGCCGCGCAGTCGGCCCGTCCCGTCGGTGGGCAGTCGCGGCGCGGGGCCCGCGAGCAGGTCGAGCCTGGAGCGGGCGCCACCCGCGGTCGTGCCGCCGAGGATCGCGTGCCCGCCGGGCAGCGGAGTGAAGGTGCCGAAGGACTCGATGGGATCGCTGACGAGGTTGATGTTTCCGCCGAAGCGCAGCCGCTCCGAGCGCGCCCATCCCGACGGGGAGTTGTCCCTCACCACGGGCCGCCCCGCCGTGTCGTCGAGCCGCACGTTGTCGACGACGATCCCGTCGGTCGAACGACGCCAGCAGTGGACGGCCTCACCGCGGCTCGTGATCAGGTTGCCGACCACCTCGTAGCGAGAGAGGTTGAAGTTGGGCTCGAGCGACGTCGTGACCGACTCCATGAGGTTGAAGTTGCAGCGGACATCGGTGAGCCGGCCGCGGTGGGACGGGTGGCCGAGCAGGTAGGCGGCCCCGAAGGGATAGCCGG
>Ga0172376_10004493_pt1 | contig 15913 bp, 14 predicted proteins | sample Lak35m_FD_121114 | JGI IMG/M metagenome (GOLD analysis project Ga0172376, IMG submission 121114) | Freshwater microbial communities from Kabuno Bay, South-Kivu, Congo - kab_092012_35m | ecosystem: Environmental > Aquatic > Freshwater > Lake | place: Democratic Republic of the Congo: South-Kivu... | reverse complement strand
GGCAGCCCAAAAACCCTCGCCTAGGTCTTAGCGAGCAAATGCCAAGTGTCGATAACCGTATCCGGGTTTAAAGAAATTGACTGAATACCTTCTTTCACAAGCCACTGCGCAAGGTCAGGGTGATCAGAAGGCCCCTGTCCACAGATACCTACGTATTTACCCTGCCTTCGGCAGGCTTGAATTGCCTGCGACAACAAGACGCGTACTGCTGGGTCGCGCTCATCAAAGGCGGAGGCGACAAGCCCTGAATCTCGATCCAGGCCGAGCGTTAGTTGGGTTAAATCATTGGATCCTATGGAAAAGCCATCGAAGTGTTCCAAAAACGCATCTGCGAGCAGCGCGTTGGATGGCAGCTCGCACATCATAATGATTCTTAATGCACCGCTACCATCGTCGGCAGCACCACTACCTCGTGAAAGGCCGTGTTCGCTCAATAAGGCAACTACTTGTTGCGCCTCATCAACGGTTCTCACAAATGGAACCATCAACTCAACATTGCTAAGACCCATATTATGACGAACCACGCGCATGGCCTCGCATTCCAGCGCAAAAGGCTCGCGGAAATCAGCAGAAAGATATCGACTCGCACCTCTAAAGCCGAGCATCGGATTTTCTTCCTCAGGCTCATAGCGAGATCCACCGATGAGCTTGCGATATTCATTGCTCTTAAAATCAGAAAGCCGAACGATCACCGTCTTTGGCCAAAAGGCGGCTGCAATGGTTGCAACACCCTCAGCAAGTCTTGCAACATAAAAATCTCGGGGTGATGCATAGCCTCGGGCCACGCTTTCAACGGCTGACTTCAGTGCGGTATCAACGTGAGGATAATCAAGAATGGCTTTGGGATGAATACCTATATCGTTATTAATAATAAATTCAAGCCGCGCTAAACCCACGCCTTCGTTAGGCAGCTGAGCGAAATCAAAAGCAAGCTGCGGATTACCGACATTCATCATCAACTTGGTTGGAATCGGCGGCAACTCTCCCGAATCAAGCTCGGTGATTTCAGTCTCAAGCAGTCCGTCATAGATGAAGCCCGTGTCGCCTTGAGCACATGAGACGGTAACCAGCGCACCGTCGCTCAGTTGCTCGGTGGCGTTACCACAGCCCACAACGGCTGGAATCCCGAGCTCGCGCGCAATAATCGCGGCATGACATGTGCGTCCACCACGATTCGTAACAATTGCTGCGGCGCGTTTCATGATCGGCTCCCAATTGGGATCTGTCATATCAGTCACCAATACCTCGCCTGCCCCGATTCGATCCATTTCGGAGGCATCGCGAACAATCCGCACCATACCTGCGCCAACCTTTTGACCAATCGCTCGACCACTCGCAAGAATCTCTGAGGTTGATTTGAGTTGATAACGGGTTTGCTTGCCCTGCTGTCGCGATTTCACGGTTTCGGGCCTTGCCTGCAAGATATAGAGCTTGCCATCTAGGCCATCTAGGCCCCACTCAATGTCCATCGGGCGCTGGTAGTGATCTTCGATAATTAAGGCATATCGGGCAAGTTCCATGACTTGTTCATCACGAAGCGAAAAGCGATGCCGTTTTTCTGCCTCCGTCTCCAAAGTTTTGACAGCGGCCTCGCCGACCTGGGACGCTGTGGCAAAGGCCATGCGGATCAGCTTCGACCCGAGTTGCCTGCGAACGATAGCCTGTTTACCCTGCCTCAGCATGGGCTTGTGGACATAAAACTCATCGGGATTAACCGCACCCTGCACCACGGTTTCACCCAGGCCATAAGCACTCGTAATAAACACGACCTGATCAAAACCTGACTCGGTGTCCATGGTGAACATCACGCCTGATGAACCCTCATCGCTACGGACCATGCGCTGTATACCTGCCGATAAGGCGACATCGACGTGTTCAAAACCTTGGTGAACCCGATAGGCAATCGCACGATCGTTATATAAAGAAGCAAAAACCTGTCTCACCTTGAGCAAGACCTCGTCAATGCCAAGCACGTTGAGAAAACTCTCTTGCTGGCCTGCAAACGAGGCATCTGGAAGATCTTCAGCGGTTGCCGAGGAACGCACCGCTACCGAAATGCCGGTCGTGGAATCGCCCTCCAAGGCTTGATAAGCCTCGCGAATGGCAAGTTCGAGCTCAGCTTGTAATGGTGCTGATTCAATCCAATGGCGAATCTCCTCGCCACACTTGGTCAGAGCCTTAACGTCTTCAACATTAAGTCCATTAAGTCGCTCAGCGATCCGCCCTGTGAGCTGATTGAAGTGCAAGAAGCTGCGAAAGGCATGCGCCGTGGTTGCAAAGCCACCGGGGACTCGAACCCCGGCATCAGCCAACTGGCTAATCATTTCGCCAAGTGATGCATTCTTTCCACCGACCGATTCAACATCGGTCATTCGTAATGCCTCGAAGGGAACGACAAGGCGTTCGCTCACGGGTTGGTTCATCGATTTTCCTAAACACAAGTTGAAAAAGCATGGGGACCTTGAGCAGTCTGGCTCATCATGGTGGATCCGATAGGGTAAATTCTACCCGTAGCCCTCGCAGAACAAGACAATTCGATGACCGAATCTAACAATCCTCCGCATGACAAGGCCAAACAACGCACCGTCTTCTATGTGTCAGATGGCACAGGGATCACCGCCGAAGGCTTTGGACATTCGCTTCTTGCGCAGTTTGAAAAGCTTGCCATTCGCGAGATTCGCCTCCCCTTTATTGACTGTATGGTCAAGGCTCATGAAGCGCTTGAAAAGATCAATCGGTGTAGCGCCGCAGAGCCCTATCGTCCCTTGGTGTTCTCGACCCTTGTGAATCCGGAAATTGCTTCGGTAATGCGCGAGGCAAACGCCTTTGTTATCAACCTCTTTGCGAGTTTCGTTGAACCTCTTGAGCAAGAGCTTGGGATGAAATCAACGCACACGATTGGGCGCTTGCATAATGTTGCTGACAGTCAGCAATACAAGAATCGCATCGAGGCCATCAACTTTTCCCTTGCTCATGACGATGGTCAATCCGCTGCCAACCTCAACGATGCTGACGTTATCTTGGTTGGTGTTTCACGCTCAGGCAAAACGCCAACCAGCCTTTATCTCGCGATGCAACATGGCCTTAAAGCAGCTAACTACCCACTAATCCCTGAAGATTTTGAGCGAAAAAAGCTGCCACCAGCCCTTCTTGCGTACCGGAGCAAGCTTTTTGGCTTATCGATTACCCCTGAGCGTTTGAGTCAGGTGAGAAATGAGCGCCGCCCAGGAAGCCAATATGCTTCACTCAATAATTGTCGACATGAGGTTGCAGAAGCTGAGCACATGATGCGTCGTGAAGGTATCCGTTGGTTGTCTTCCACCTCTAAGTCAATCGAGGAAATTGCCACCACGATTCTTCAGCAGCTTGGGGATCGCTAGCGCCTGGCGTTGACGGTATTGTTCGTAGAGCAGTAGACTTTGCGCGACCGCGGCATTGAAGGATTCCGTCTGACCTTGCATCGGAATCGCTTGGAGGGAAACGCCAGGATAGTTTCTGATGTTGGGCGAAAGGCCACGTCCTTCAGCGCCAAGCACCCATAAGCCTGGGCTTCTTAAATCACACTCGTGAGCAGGCTGGCCCCCAGCGTCGGCAGCACGAATTGGTCCCTTCACCCTGCCCGCAAGCGCTTCGAAAGCATGGTTCGCAAAGAGATCAAGCCGTTGATGAGCGCCCATCGCCGCCCTTAGTGTTTTTGGCGACCAAAGGTCTGCGCAGCCTGGTCCCGGAATACACGCTCTTACACCGAAAGCGGCCGCTGTGCGCATCACGGTGCCAAGATTTCCTGGATCCTGAATCCCATCGAAATAAAGCATATCGACACCTTGGGGCAAGCTATCCAAGCTTTGCTGTTCGACAAAGGGTGCGATAGCAACTGGTGCCCCATCGGCACCTAAACCCGGTAAGCCTTCGGCAAGACTGCCTTCCAGCAAAAACCACGCCGCTTGGTGGTCGGCTGACTTCCGTGACTGCGAGATCTTCTGCCATCTTGAGACAACAGACACGGAATCGCGTCTGCTGTACCACCGTTCAGGGATCAAAACAGCATCAAGTCTGGCACCCTGCCCTAGCCAGTCCTGGATTAAGCGCTCGCCGAGCAGCAAGCATTGACCCTGGGCCCTACGCCTCTCAGCATCGTCCGCAAGCCTGCGACAAGACTTAATCAAATCATTGCTGCGCGAGCGGATTACTTCCATGAGAATGAGCGTCGATGAATGTCACAGGGTCCCCGCAATGCGATTGCCTGACGATGCTTAAGCGTTGGGTAGCCCTTATGTCGTTCAAAGTCATAGCCGGGAAACCGCAAGGCAGCTTCAATCATCCACTCATCTCGGCTCGTCTTTGCCAGAATTGAGGCTGCAGCAATCGCGGGCACCAAATTGTCGCCACCGACTAGACAACGCGTTGGACGATTAAATGTTGGATCCTGATTACCATCGACCCAATAGCAGAGGGCCGAAACTTTATCGCCAATTTGATCTTCAAGTGCCCGTGCTGCGCGCCGCATTGCAAGCAAACTCGCCTGCAAGATATTTAGTTCATCAATTTCTGCCACGCTCGCACTCGCGATCCCATAGCCGATGGCCTTCATGATGATCATATCGCGAAGACGCTTACGCTTCATCTCAGAGAGTTTTTTCGAATCCCTCAAACCATCGATGGCTTGCTCTGGGTCGAGTAGTACAGCAGCAGCAAATACGGGCCCCGCGAGAGGCCCACGACCGGCCTCGTCAACACCAGCAAGATAACTTGTCATCGGGATAACAAAACTGACTGCAGTACCGCAGCACATCGGCTTGCGCAATCGCAGCGCAGCGATTCATAAATTGTCAAATAACTTGCCATAAGCGCTTCACGCGCAGGTTGATCGTGCCACTGCCATTCCAGCGCCCTGACGATCGCCTGGTTTGTTGCCTGCGACTGAATCAATTCAGGGACGAGGAATTTCTGTGCCAGGATGTTTGGCAAACCGACCCAAGCTTGTCGCTGCTGGCGACGCATCCAGCGATAACTCAGTGCTGGCATCCGATAAATAATGACCATCGGCCGCCCAATCAGCGCCGCCTCAAGACATACGGTACCACTAGCGGCCAAGACCTGGTCACTTGCTGCGATGCACGCTCGGGCCTTGCCCCGGTACAAAATGATTCGTTGACTTGCGACACGAACCTGTCGACTCATGATTGTCTGAAGTTGGGCATAGATGCCTGCACTGGCCGCCGGCATCAGAAAAATCGCTTTAGGATATTTAAGCGCAAGCGCCTGGGCGACATCAAGCATCAAGGCGGCATGGTGCGAAATCTCGTCGTTTCTTGATCCAGGCAACAAACAGAACCAGCGACTTGACTCAGATTCGGCTGCGAGGCGGCACAAGTGAGGATCGTGATAAAAACCAAGCTCTTGCCGCGCTAACAGTCGATCTGGATTGAAGCTTATCTGATCAGCCATTGGATGGCCCACATAGGTGGTCGCTAAACCAGTCTCGCGATAAAGCACCTGTTCAAAAGGGAAAAGCAATAGCAAATGGTCGAGCGATTGTGCAATCTTCCACTTCCGCTCGGGTCGCCAGGCCCAAATCGAGGGGCCAACAAGGTGAAAGCAAGGCATACCCTTAGCTTTAAGCGTTGCAGCTATCTCCAAATTAAAGTCAGGAGCATCCACACCTAAAAACGCATTAGCTTGCCAGCGAACAAAACCCTGAATAAGGTTTTTGCGCAAGCGCAAAAGTCGAGGCAGATGTCTGATGACCTCAACATAACCGCGCACTGACAGTGCATCAATATCAACATCACATTGCATACCTGCAGCAGCCAGGGCTGGGCCACCAACACCGCGGATCGCTAATGTATGTTGCGTTTGCAAGAGCTTTTTAACCACGGCAGCAGCGATTTGATCGCCCGATGATTCTCCGGCAACCAGTGCAAGCCTTATCGCCGCTTCATTAATCATGCTCTTCTTGCTAGGCTCACTAGGGCCTAATAATGCCCCGCCTGGTTGCCTCAAGAAACTTAAGGCTGATTGTCAAATCATGGACCTCATCGATCAAACCGGATTGCTCCAGTTGCTGGCGCTGATCGTGAAGCTTTACTAGCGCCTCTTCAAGACGCAAACCAGAACGGTATAAAATACGGTAGGTATCTTGCATCGACTTCAATCGCGAGTCGTTATATCCCCTGCGCTTTAATCCTTCTCGATTCAGCCCAAAGGGCTTAGCCGAATTACCCGAAATCATCAAATAAGGTGGCACATCTTTAACGATTACCGAGGCAATACCCGCCATGACATGGGCACCAACTTGGCAGTACTGATGGACACCCGTGTAGCCACCGAGCACGCTGTAGTCACCAAGCTTTACATGTCCTGCGAGATTCACGCTATTGGCAAGCACACAGTGGTCGCCGATCAAACAATCATGTGCGATATGCACATAGGCCATGACCCAATTCTCATTGCCAAGTTGCGTGAGTCCCTGATCCTGGATCGTTCCTCGGTTGACAGTGACTCCCTCACGAAAAACATTGCCATGACCAATCAGTAGCGTGCTGGGTTCACCGCGATACTTTTTGTCCTGAGGCGCCCCCCCAATGGACGAAAAAGGATGAAAGCGATTGTCCCGACCGATTCGGCAAGGTCCTTCGATCACGACATGAGCCATCACCACGCAACCCGATTCGATAACAACCTCGTCGCCAACAATGCTGTACGGCCCGACCTCGACATCGTGGTCGAGATGCGCCTTCTCACTCACGATGGCAGTTGGATGAATCCTTAGCATGATTCTTCTTCAGTAAGTCTTCTTATCCATAGCCCTCAAGCATGGCGCTCGCTTCTAGATTTCAACTTTACGCATGGTGCACATTAACTCGGCATCGACAGCCAACTGATCATCGACCATTGCTTTGGCCTCGTACTTCCAAATTCCACCCTTTGAGCGCAGGATATTGACCTTGAGATGCAATTGGTCGCCAGGCCCAACAGGTCGCTTGAAACGGGCCCCATCAATACCAACAAAGTAAAAAACTGAATGCGGATCAGCAGTTTGACCGATTGTTTGAAAAGATAGAATACCAGCTGCTTGCGCGAGCGCTTCAATCATTAGAACACCAGGCATCACAGGTATATGGGGGAAATGTCCCATAAAGAACGCTTCATTAATACTAACGTTCTTGATCGCATGGATTGATTGTCCTGGGACAATCTCAAGAACCCGGTCAACCATGAGCATCGGATATCGGTGCGGCAGGTGTTCCAGGATGCCTCGGATATCAAGGCCGGCAGGCGTCTTTTCAGACGGATCAATCACTTCATTCACGTGAGGTACTCCCTCGGTGTTGCCCGTTTCCGGCCTCAAGACGCATGATGCGGGCTCTTAAACTTGGCAATTGCTTGAGAACCGCAGCACTGCGATCGGCTTGCTTTTGCGGCATCTGCGGAAAAACGCCTCCGTAGACACCAGCTTGAAAAATCGATTGTGTGACTAAACTCATCGCGGCAATGACGACATCATCAGCAATGTTCAGATGTCCAAGAATCCCAGCGCCTCCGCCAACCATGACGCGGTGACCTAGCCTCGTACTGCCCGCAATACCAACGCAACCTGCAATGGCGCAGTCTTCACCAATATAAACATTGTGGCCGATCTGAATTTGGTTATCGAGCTTAGAACCGCGACCAATGTTTGTGGGATCCAAAGCTCCACGATCAACACTGCAATGAGCACCAATTTCAACATCAGAGGCAATCTGCACCGAACCAAGCTGATGAATCTTCACCCACTGCCCCTGGCGGGTTCGCGCAAACCCAAAACCATCCGAACCAATCACTGTATTGGCATGAATGAGGACATGAGCGCCGATCGTGCAATGATGTTCGACCACGACGCCTGCACGTAACTCACAGTACGATCCAATGACCGATCCTGGCCCGACATGCACGCCAGGACCCAGACGGACTTTGTCACCGATCATTGCGCCAGATCCGATGCTTGCACCAGCGCCCAAGATCACGCCCTCGCCCAAGCGTGCGTTTTTTGCAATCGCTACTTGTCGTGTTTCATCATCAAGTTCATCGTCACCGTTAAACCGCCACTGCGCTGACAGTTGTGCGTAAGCAAGATAGGGATCGTCCACAATCCATGGACTTGTCCCTGAAGGCAGGAAATCGACGTCATGTGCCCTGACCAAGACCGCAGCGGCGCAAGTCTTTGCCGCATCTTGGCGGTACTTCGTCGAAGCAAGAAAGCTGAGTTGACTGGCCCCAGCAGCAATAAGTGTTGCTAATCCTGTAATGGGATAGTCTGGGTCGAGTGAACAGTCTCCCCCAATTGATTGTTGGAGTTGTCCAAAGGCAATTGACTTTGGCATAAGCCCAGAACTCACCGATGTTGACCAGGCGCTATAGATCTCATAACCCGGATCCGTAAACGCTTTAGCTGCTCCGCGGCGAATTACTTAGCGCCCGAAAGTGCGCGCAGCACTTTGTCAGTCAGATCGATTCGAGGGCTGAAGTAAACAGCCTCTTGAAGGACAAGATCAAACTTTTCTTGCTCTGCAATTTGGCGAATCACGCGATTTACCCGCTCAACCACTTGGGAAAGCTCTTCGTTACGACGCTGATTCAAGTCTTCGCGGAATTCGCGCTGCCGACGCTGAAATTCTTTATCCAAGTCCGCAACCTCTCGCTGCCTTCTGGCACGTTCCGACTCGGCCATGACACTCGCGTCACGCTCAAGCCGCTCGCCAGCTTGCTTTAGTTTGACGCCTAGATCTTGCAGCTCCTTATCGCGCTTCCCAAACTCCTGTTCGAGTTTGCTTTGCGCAGCCTTTGCTGGGGCTGCCTCGCGAAGAATTCGTTCGGTCTGTACGACCGCGATCCGCGGTGCCTCAGCGGCCAATGACAGATTAGAGATACCCATCAGCGGCATCGCAATGGTTACCCAAACGGAAAACAAAACGCTCGCTGGCGCCGCTTCAAGGTAACGAATAACAAATCGAATTACCTTAGAAACAAACGGGACACTAAACATAGCAAACGGTTCCAGTAAAGATATCGCAAATCGGAAGGCGCGATGATCGCACAATTTTAAATAATTAAGCTTGCGCCGATGCCTTACAGTCCAGTTCCAACTTGGAACTGAATTCTTTGGGTGCGGTCATTCGGATCAGGCCGGATAGGCACGCCAAAGCTGAGCTTCAACGGACCGAAAGGCGACAGCCAGGCAATCCCTAATCCTGCGGAGTAGCGAAGAGATCCGCTGCCAGCTGCCCCCCCATACAAAGAACCGTAACTGCTCTCCGCAAGAAAGACATTACCCGCATCAGTGAATGCAAATGCCCTCATCCCCAAATCGCCCTTCGTGCCTGGAATGGGAAATCCCAGCTCAGCGTTGAAAATCGCCTTCGCCCTACCCCCTACTGGCGTGAGATCAACTTTATCCCGAGGCCCCAGCGATGATGGAAAATATCCTCGCACGCTTCCGATGCCGCCTGCGTAGAAATTCTTGAAAAAAGGATAGGGTTGATCACCATAGGATTGACCAAATCCTAGGTCTGCAGTAAGGCCAAGGGTGAGTTGTCTGCTAACTGGGAAATACCAGTTTTGTACATGGGTAAGCCTAAAGTACTGAAGGTCAGTTCCCGGGACAGCCGCATCCAAACTAGCAACCAGTAGGGAACCTTCGCGCGGCTGGAATGCGCTGTCTCGACTATCGCGTGACCAATTAAAGTTCGCCAAGACTGCGTTTGGGCTATCTCCAAACGAGGCTACGTAACTCAAAAATCGCTGGGGTGCGTTCGTTCCAAGACCTACTTGGGTTTGTTCGAAGCTCAGCCCAGCACCAACCCTCGTGAACTCTGTGTACGGCATGTAAAAGCGGACACCCAAGCCATTATTTCGCAGCGTGTATTGGCCGAGATTCAAGGTGGCAGCGTCGAATTTCCGCGTGTAAAGGTCAACCGAACGACCGATTCCTTCTCGACGCCAGTAAGGATTTGTCCACGAAATAGCTAGCGTCTGGTAAAGCCTACTTGTGTTGACATTCAGCGAAAGTGACTGGCCTGAGCCGAACAGATTGCTTTCATTAATGCCTGCTGTAAAAACAACCTTCTCGGTTGAGGAAAAACCAGCACCAATGTTGAAGCTACCGGTGGGTAGCTCTTCAACAACAAGGGATAAATCAACTTGATCGGCGGTATTTGGAACAGGCACTGTGTCGATCTGAACTTGCTTAAAGAATCCCGTGCGTTGAACGCGTTCCCTTGACAAGCGTATCCTTCCGGCGTCGTACCAGGAGTCTTCAAACTGCCTAAGCTCGCGTCTAATCACCTCGTCCTTGGTTCGTGCGTTACCAGAAATGTTGATTCGGCGGACGTACACGCGGCGGCCGGGGTCGATCATCACAGTGAAGTTGACTTCTCGCCGATCTCTAATGACTTCAGGCGCCGGGTTGACAGTGGCAAAAGCGTAGCCAAGCACCGCCAACTCATCAGTCATCCGTTTGATGCTCTCGCTTAGCAATCGCCCATTAAACACGTCGCCCCGCTTCAATCTCATCGCATCTCGAAAAACGTCTTCTCTCCCCAAGAGAACGCCGCCGAAGGCAACATCTGCTACTCGGAACTGCTCTCCTTCTTTTAATGCAATGGTGATGTATACATCCTGGCGGTCAGGCGTGATTGATACCTGGGTCGAGTCGACCTGGAATTCGAGATAGCCACGCTCAGTATAGAAAGACCTCAGTGTTTCAAGATCCGCCTGCAGCTTTTCCTTTGAGTACTGATCGTTCTTGGTATACCAGCTCGTCCAACCGGGGCGTTGAAGTTTGATTTGATCGAGAAGTTGCCGCTCCGAAAATGCCGAGTTTCCAACAAAACTGATTTGGGCAATCTTGGCGTTTTCGCCTTCGGTAACTTCCAGATTCACAGCAACTCGATTGCGCTCGAGCGGGGTGACGGTCGCAATAACACGCACTGCATATTTTCCTCGTGACAGGTACTGCCGTTTGAGCTCCTGTTCGGCTCGATCAAGCACGCTACGGTCAAAAATACGTCCCTCTGCAAGTCCGGAATCGGACAGTGCCTTGCGAATCATTTCTTTGTCGAATTCCTTAATACCGTCAAAGCTCACCGATCCGACTGCAGGGCGTTCCTCAATGTAAACCACCAGAACATTACCGTCACGCTCGAGGCGAACATCCTTGTAAAAGCCAGTAGCAAAAAGCGCACGTATGGCGCTAATCGCCTGCGCCTGCTGAATACTATCGCCGATGCGTACCGGTAAATAGCTGAACACTGTACCCGGGTCTGTTCGCTGAATTCCTTCAATGCGTATATCAGCAACTCTGAAGGCTTCAAATGCGAACGCTGATCTTACAAGCCCTGAAAAGGTTAGAAGTACCAAGAACAGGCACCAAATCGATGGTAAAGACCGTAGGCTTAAAAGCTTGGACGAGTTGCAGTTGGTGCGGTTCACGGGTTAGCTTTAACTTATAAGAATCTCGAAAAATCATTCCATAGGGCAATCATGGTGAGCGCCAGAATGGCCGTAAGACCAAGCTGTTGCAATCGCATTCGAATCGCCTCGGACAAGGCGCGCCCGCGAAAGATCTCAATGGCGCAATATACCAAATGCCCACCGTCAAGCATGGGCAGAGGAATCATATTGAGCACGAAAAGCCCGATGCTGAGCACCGCGAGAAAACCAAGATAGGCATTCGCACCCCGTTGTGCGCTTTGACCGGCTTGATCGGCAATACTCACTGGACCACCGAGCTGGCGCCAAGAAAGCTCACCCGTCAACATCCGCCAGAGACTTGAGACGGTCAGTGCGGTCACATGCCAAGTCTGGATGCTGGCAGATGCGACCAGGTTGTACCAATCTCTAGGCATTTGCACCATGTCAAATCCTGGACTCAAACTTGCCCCGATCTTCGCCGCTCCCTGGCTTGCTTTCGTATTGGCTTCCTTGGATGCAGCACCTTGCGCTAGTGACTCGACAACCGGGATGACTTGGATTTGCATACGCTCACCCTCACGCTCAACGTCAAAGCGCATCGGATGGCCAGCAGATTGGCGAATTGAGTTGATCAAGACTTTCGCGTCGCGAACAGGCTGATCATCAACCCGAATCAGGCGGTCGCCCGCACGTAGGCCAGCACTTTCTGCGGGGCTTTGCGGAAGCACCTGCCCAATTGAAAGCTCAATAACCATTGGCCGTAAGCCCAGAACACGTGGGTTTAACAAGTCAGGTGCGCTTCCAGTTGAGGTCATGGCAAGACCCTCGTTGGGCTTGAGCTCAACGATCCCTTGCTTTTCAAAATGAAGCTCAATCGGCTCATTGCCTGTGCTTCGGAGCGCCAACTCGAGGTCGCGCCAGGTTTTGATTTTCTCATCACCGACCCCGACAACGCGATCACCAGCTTCAAGGCCTCGACTCGCCGCCCAAGTTGATGGCTCCGGCGCATCGATCAGTGATGAGAGTTGTTCTGGCTGCTGCCAGACCAAAGCGGCGAATAAAAACCAGGCAAGCAACAAATTGGCAAGTGGGCCAGCTAATGAAATCCAAGCACGTCGCCACGGCGACTGCGCCGCAAAGGATTCAGCTAAGTTAGGATGTTGCTCGGAACTTTCACCGAGCATTTTCACATAGCCTCCAAGTGGGATCATCGCCAGTCGATACTCGGTTCCCCGCCACTGAATGCTCGCAATCGCGGGCCCAAACCCGATGGAAAAGCTCAAAACTCGGACTCCGCAGAAACGTGCCGCGAGAAAGTGTCCCAACTCATGCACAAAAACCAAAAACGTGATCGCAAGCAGGAAATAAACAACGGTCATGCATACCTCGAACGAAGACTTGCCATGGCCTCATCAGCCAGACTCCTTGCTTGAGCATCGGTTTGAAGAACTGCTTCAAGCGAGTCAGGCGCCGCCGAGTTTGCCATCTTATGGAGTACCACTGCCACACATGCGGCAATATCGGTGAATCGGCATCGATTTGCCAAAAATCCTGCTACAGCAACTTCGTTGGCAGCATTGAGTACACAAGGCGCATTACCCCCGGTCCGCATCGCATCGATAGCGAGGCCAAGTGCGGGAAAACGCTCAAGATCGGGCAATTCAAAGTCTAGGCGAGCAATTCGGCTCAAATCGAGCGCTTTCACACCACTGCCAATTCGATGTGCTGGACCATCGATCCAACCAAGAACTTGGGCAATCGGTGTTCGCATATCGGGCGCGCCAAGTTGCGCAATGACTGAGCCGTCGCGGTATTGCACCATAGCGTGCACAATGCTTTGAGGATGGATCAACACCTGGAGCTTATCGGGGCTTACATTGAAAAGTCTTTGTGCTTCAATAAGTTCAAGCCCCTTATTCATCAAGCTTGCAGAATCAACAGAGATCTTTTGTCCCATGCTCCAATTCGGATGCTTGACCGCCTCTCGCACAGTTGCCCTCTTCATTTGTTCGTAGGTCCAGGTGCGGAATGGGCCGCCGGAAGCGGTCAACGTAATCGATTCAACACCGAAGCGATCACTTGATGCGAGACTTGCAAGACCTTCTTGTCCCTGCCGGGCAGCTGCGGCAAATGGCAGACACTGAAATACGGCATTGTGCTCACTATCGATGGGCAACAATCTTGCCCCATGGCGCAAACACAGTTCGCTCAAAAGCGATCCACTCATGACGAGTGCTTCCTTGTTGGCAAGGGCAATGATTTTTCCTGCGCGCGCCGCTGCAAGTGCGGATGAAAGTCCGGCCGCGCCAACGATTGCGGCAACAACAACATCGACTACCGCATCAGCTGCGATCGCATCCAAACCATCAGCACCCCACAAAATCTCAGCACGTTCTCCGCAATTTATGCCAGTAAAATCTGCCCCGGCTAATGCGTCGCGAATAAGCTTGGCTGATTGCTCATTTGCCACCACAACACGGTCAGGTCGGAAACGTTTGCAAATCTCAATCAGCTTGGCAATGTTGCGGTAACCCGAAATCGACCTTAAACGAAAGCGCTCCGGATGTTGGGCAATCACATCAAGCGTGCTGTCACCGATCGAACCTGTTCCACCAAGTAATGCAATCGACTTCATGCAGCGATTCCAGCGACAAGCCAATGCAGCCAGCGGTCGATGACGACAATCGCTGGCAGCGTTGGTATAAGTGCGTCGATTCGATCCAAAATACCGCCGTGACCTGGTAGCAAGTTTGAGCTGTCTTTCACGCCTGCAAGCCGCTTAAGTTGAGACTCATATAGATCCCCGATGATGCTAAGAATCACAAGGACTAACAAGAGGCCCAGCACGGTTAATAGCGCCATTGTTTCATTCATCATCGGTGCCAGCAGGTCAAACCACCGACGCGACAACAACTGAGCCCATGGCTCAGCACTAAGCCAAATGCTTGCCACACCAATCAATCCAACGGCAAGACATGCGCCGATTGCCCCCTCTTGGGTCTTGCCAGGACTGATGGTCGGCGCAAGCTTTCGTTTCCCAAAACGCCTACCGGCGAAGTAGGCAGCAATATCAGCGATCCATACCAGGGCAAGACCGGAAAAGAGCAGCAGCAAATCGATTCGATGTAATTCAAGCAAGGCCATCCATGCTGCTAGCAAAAACAGCCATGCAAGCCATGCCTGCAGCCAAGCTGGCAGTGTTTTTCCCCTTAACGATCGGGGCACGAGCACAAGCCACAGTGTCGCGGCAACAAAACAACTCGCTGTGACGAGGTCTTCTAGCCAGCGCCGCTCCTGAAACACATGATCGAAGAGCAATATTGTTCCAAGAATCAACATCGCAAAAAACACCGAGCTTTGGGATCGTGATGGCTCTAATAGGCGCAACCACTCCCAGGCTGCAAGCATGACAAAGACGAAAGAGAATGCTGCCCAAATCCAGGTTTGCGGTGCAAGCAATGCAGGAATCAGAATCGACAGTAAAGCGAGGGCCGTTACAACCCTGCGCAGGAGCATCAGGATTCGACCTTGAGTTGCTCGCTGGTACGACCGAAACGGCGCTCCCGCGCTCGATAACTTTCCAAGGCCAGATCGAACGATTGTTCGTCGAAATCTGGCCAGAGTGTTTCGGTGAAGTACAGCTCCGTGTAGGCGAGATGCCAAAGCAAAAAGTTACTGATGCGTTGTTCACCACCTGTACGGATGAATAGATCCGGCTCGGGTGAATCTGCCATGGTCAAAAACGCCGAGAAATCTTCCTCGCCGATCTTTTCCGGGTTTTGCGCCAAACCCGGTTTGGCAGCGAGCATGTTCCGCATCGCCTGCAGCAGATCCCAACGACCACCGTAATTTGCGGCAATGGTAAGCTTAAGGCCTTGATTAATCGAAGTTAAAGACTCAGCGTTTTGAATTAAGTTTCGTAGATTTGGTTCAAAAGCAGACAAGTCTCCAATAACCCGTAGCCGAACCTGATTATGGTGTAGGTTCTTCACCTCCCGTTCCAATAGGGAGACAAATAAAGCCATTAGCCAGGAAACTTCATCGGGCGGACGACGCCAATTTTCCGAGCTAAATGCAAACAGGGTGAGTTGTGCAATGCCCTTTCGACCGCAGGCACTGACAAGCTTTCTGACGCTATCAACACCCTTTTTGTGACCCGCCACACGGGGCAGGCCTCTCGCTCGGGCCCATCTGCCATTGCCGTCCATAATCACAGCAACATGTTGCGGCGTATTGGAGGTCTTCGGAATGATCTGAGTTGAACTATTCACAACTCGGTTGTTCAAGTACCAGCAACAGGTCTGCGGCAGATTCAAGCCAAGGATACAAGGGCTATACCGCCATCAACTCTTGCTCTTTTGTTGCGATCACCTTATCGATTTCAGCAACGAAACGATCGGTAAGCTTCTGTACATCATCCTGCGAGCGTCGCTCCTCGTCTTCGGACATTGCCTTGTCCTTT
>Ga0172376_10004487_pt1 | contig 15923 bp, 9 predicted proteins | sample Lak35m_FD_121114 | JGI IMG/M metagenome (GOLD analysis project Ga0172376, IMG submission 121114) | Freshwater microbial communities from Kabuno Bay, South-Kivu, Congo - kab_092012_35m | ecosystem: Environmental > Aquatic > Freshwater > Lake | place: Democratic Republic of the Congo: South-Kivu... | reverse complement strand
CTCCTGCTTGCAATTGTGCCTTCATTTGATTTGTTTGTATTCTATCTGTTTCAAATTGAGTTAGATTTTCCATTAATAATGCTGGAGCAGCGCGTGCAATATTTCTTCTAGCAATTCTTTCTTCTTTAATTATCTCTTTGTCTTTATCTGTTAGTTTCTCACCTCTTTGTTTTTTAGCCTTTGCTTGTTCAAGTGCCCTTATATTTTCTACACCGAATTGTTCAACAAATTGATCTTGTAAGTCACCACCAATTCCTTGATTATATAGTTGTTGCCTATATTTTCTTTCATAAGCCATATTTTGTGTTTGTCTAATTACGTTTGCAGGAAGTAATTGTATATTATTTATACCTTCTTGCATTTTGCCTTTTCTAAATACTTCATAAGCCTTTTTAAGTTTATTTATGTTTCCACTAAGAAGTTTTATACCCTCTTCTCCTTGACTCTTTAAATGCTCAATGAATTCTGGACCAAAGGGGCCAGCAATAAAACTCTTAAATGCACCAGTTCGTTTGCTAATAAATTGACTCATTGCTTTATAAATTTTTTCTAAGTCTTTAAGTTGATCTTTAAGTTGTTCAATAATAGATTTTTGACCGCCACCACCGCCGCCGCCAGATTTGCTTTTTTCTGGAAGGAGATTAAATTGTTGATTAAGAGCAGCAATAGATGCTTTGGTAGCGTTAATTATTTCATCTGTTGACGTTATAATTTTTAGTGCTTCTTTCTGTGCTTGACTTCCAGGCGGGGCTTGTGTAGACATTTTCCATGCTATATTACGAAGTGCTTGTTGTGTTTTCAATAATTTTTCTAATCCTACTATTTCAGTTTGTATTTCAAACGATTTCATTAATACATCTTTTGGAAGTTCTTCTACTTTTCCTTTTCCAAATTTTTTCTCAAGTTTTGCGTAAACATCGTCTACCTGATCTTCAGGAATAGTATTTCCTCTACTATCTTGAACAGTTGTAATAAGTTGTAAAACTGCCTCTTTTTTCTTACCCTTTGACAATTTTTCATTATCTAATGATTTCCAGGCTTTTGATACATCTTTTACATTTTTTGCCACTTGCTCTGCACTTAATGCATTGCCTTCTCCATCAGTCATAATAAAACTAGCAACAAGACTTTTATCAATATCTGGTGGTAATTCATCAAGTATTTGCCAGTTTGCTTGTATTGTTTTAGTATCTAAATTTGCATATTTTTCTAAATCTTCTGGATCTTCTAAGTCTATGCCAAGGGCTAGAGTTATATCTTGTGGCAAATCTTTAAGATTTTCAGTACTCTTTGTTACACCTTCAACTGCTTTTGCGTATTGTTCTGGAGTAGTTTCTTCATTTCCAATTTTTTGTATTAATACTTTTTCAATAACTTCAGAAGAAACGCCTGCGGCAGACGCACTAGTTAGCGCTGCTTGAAAACCTTGTGTGTCTGTACTTTGCATATTACTCATAATTAAACCTGTAGAACTTAATCCCATTGATTTTAAAGTAGTTTCAGTATTTACTAAATTAGCAGCCGCTTCTCCAGTACCACCAGGGTCAGCAGCATCAACCCTTGCTTTAAAATCCTTTAATGCTTGGCTTGCATTATCAGCACCTTGCAAAAGTGCAGCAAAATTTTGTTTTGCAGATTCGCTACCCATTGTATCCATAAGTGTTTGAGCAGATTTTTGTTCTTCATCACTTAAACCAACATTTGGTAGTTGTATTGCAGCAGCAGTCATTGCAGCAATTAATGCATCTACACCACCTCCAAGTTCTTTAAATTTTTGGGCTGCAAGTCCAGTTGGATCTGCCTCTATTTGTGCAATTGTATTTTTTATTTGATTTGGATCGTAATTTTCCGCCTCTGCGGCAGCACCGAGTGCTGCTAATTGTTCTCTAACTGCTTCAATTGGGTCTGTATAATTTGGGTCTAGAAGATCTTCACCTAAGTCACCACCCATTAAGTTTGCATATGCTTGCCTTTGTTTTCTTGCTTTTGCGTCTATGGCAGCGGCTTCATCTCTACTTAAATCACCATATTCTTTTCCTTGTGCTTGTGCTCCAAGTTCTTTATATCTATCAAAATATGCAGTTCCATAGGCTCCACTTGGTGTTCCAGTGCCAGTTTGTGTATCAACACCCTCAGCAGCCCTTGCATAATAAGTTTTGAGTTCCTCTTCGGTTCTTCCTGTTGCATAGGCAGCATCTGCTAATATACCCTGAGTAGTTGCATTAGGATCATTACTTGATGCTCTTGCGGCATCTGCTGACGCCCTCCACTCATCCATAGACACTTTTGCTTTATCTACAACCTCTGTCATTTCTTGATATGAAATAATTCCTTGCCTATTTTCTTCTTCTGCCATTGCAATAACATCTGCATAAGACTTTACAACTTGTCCTGCTGCGGCAAATGCTGCTGCTGCTTGTGCTGAATTTCTCGTTCCTGGTGCGGCATCAACAAGATTCATTACCCTGGGATCGTTTCGTGTTGCTGTTTCTCTTCTTCTAGCAATGTCAAGTGCTGCTGAACTTCCAACGCCAGCATTTCTTGCTGCTCTTTCTCCAGCAGCGCCCAATGAAGTATTTTTTAATTCTGATCCAACTGCTTTTGCAAAAAGTACTGCTTGTTCATTTGTCATCATCTTTGTTGCAACTGCTGTTTCAATATAACCAGTTAATGTTTTTATCTGATCTTCTTGATTTTTTCCTTGTAATTCTGTAATAAACTTTTGGCCCTGTTCAGTTTGCAATTTTGATTGCATTTCATTATATGCTTCTTTATCTTTTTCTTGAACAGCAAATAATTCAACTCTATTTCTTTCTTGAACAGTTGCAGTATCAAGAATTCTTGACATATTTTGTGCAGCATTTGCTGCACCATTCAGTGATGCACCTAATCTTGCAGCATCTCTTGCTGCTTGATCAACTTGTTCTCTCCATGACTTTAGACCCATGCCTACGCCAACTGCTGCCGCTGCTACTAATCCCCAAGGACCAGGAATCATTCCAGCAACAGCAGTCATTGCCCCAAGGGCTTCAGTTGCTTTTCCAGTAACTTGTGTAAATTGAGTTGTATCGACACCAAATGCACCACCAAGTTGTCCAGCCAACACACTTGCACCACCAACTGCTCCTGTTACTGCACCCAACCCTAATTTCGCTTTTCCAGTTTTGTTTTGTTGACCCACAAAATCTTCAATAGTTCTACTAATACTAAACCCACCAAAACCAATATCTTCTTTTTTACCACGTTTTTGTGCTTCTCCTAAAGCATCTTGTTTTATTTGTGATTCTACTTCAAACCTTTGTTGTTCTTGTGCTGCTCTTTGTTTTAAAGATTCTTGTTCCTGTGTTTTAACATCCTTATTATATGCTGCTTGTTCTAATTGTGCGTCTAATAATTTTCTTTCAAGTTCTATTCTTCTTGTTTTAGCCGCTTCTAGTTCTATTTCAGTTTCCTCTCCCTTTTTCTTCCTTTCTTCAAGTTTTTTAAAAGTTTCTTCAAGTTTTTCTATTTCTTTTGTTGCAACTTCTACTGCAATTGTTAAACTTGTAGTTTGTCTTTCTTGTCTTTCTAGTAACTCTTGTTCTTGTTGTGCATATTGTTCTTGTAATGCTAAACGACGCTCAGCAGTTTGTTGTTGAAGATCTATTTCTAATTGTGCAAAATCTCCACTAATTCTATATTGTTCAATTAATGATTGTTTTTGTATATCAAGTGTCTCTAACATCATTTTTGTATGTTCTTCGGTATATTGCTTCATTAATGGTAAAACATCTTGTTCCCAATTTTGTAGGGGATTCATAGTTGGTGGCATTTGTTGTGGTCTTTCTGGATTAAAAAGACGTAGGAATGATTGCATTGATTCTTCGGTAAAAAGTCCTCCACCTTGAAAATATTGAATGCCAGGAATAATACCGCCTAGATTTCTTCTTACTGTTTTGCCACTATTAATTGCTTCTAGTAATGGTCTATTTGCTGCCGTTGCTTTTTTATTAATTACAAATTCTCCTGGAGTAAGTGCAGCGGGTACAGTATCTCTATTTCCACTTCCTGGCACATAAGTCTTTGATCTTGATTCAAATATTGGTTTTGTTGCAAATGCTTTAAGTGCTTCAACATCTCCACCAGTTTTGAAATATTGAAGACCTGAAATCATTCCACCTTTATTTTTTGCCTGTACCCCAGTAAGTCTAACAAGGGCATCAATTAGTTTTGGATTACCAATTTTTTGTGCTTCAGCAACAAGTTCGGCCATTATTGATTCATAATTATCACCATGTTGTGCTTTTGCTTTAGCATGAAAATCTTTAAGTCTTCCATACTCTAAACCTTCTTTAATGTAGTCAATCAAGAATGGCTCATCGTATTGATCAAATTCCCCATTACGGAATAATCTTAATAAACCTGTTGCATCTCCAAAATCTAAATCTGTCATAAATTCAGTTTTTGTTGGTTGAGAACTTTGACTACTATGTCTAGTACGAGAAGTTCCAGAAATACCAGCGGCAAGCATTGGTCCTTGACCAACCCTGTCATGAGCATCAACCATTGCCCATTGTTCTGGAGTTAATTCAACATTATTTTCTTCAAAATATCTTCTACCCTGACCAGGCTGAAGCCCTGACAGTATTTTTCTAACTTGACCACCACTTACAAGATATTGAAGACCTGGAATAAATCCACCCCTATTGGCAGTAATAAAATGTTCTCTTTCATTATGAAGTGGATCTTTTCCACCAGGCATAATTGGTGCTCCACCAATTTGTGTAATTGGAGTTGCAGAAACTTTTCCAGTTTCTAAAGTAAGCGTTGTTATACCGTCTGCCTGTTGTGTTGAAACAATTCTTGATTGTCCTGGGGCTAAATCAGATGAAGAAGATGGCCTTAATCTATAAACAATACCCTTGCCAGCACCCCTTGCAAGTAAATCATCATATTGTTCTGCTAATGCTTCTAGACGAGGAGTATTAAGGTCAAAGAATTCTCTACTTTCTCCCTTCCATTTAAACCATGCATCTATCTTTTCTTCTTCAGTCATGCCTGGTTCAACGAGGTGTAATGGCAACCTTCCAACTTCTTGTTGTCTTGCAATTAATGCTTCTTTTCCAGTTACTGGTTTTCTAAATTTTCCATCTTCTTTAATTGCATATCTTGATTTAAATAGTTCATCTCTTAATAATTGAAACTGTCTCATTTGTTCATCATGTGATGTAAATGATCTGGCAATTCTTTCATCTTCACTATATGATCCGCGTGGAGTCCTTATTGTTTTACCAATAAGACTTCCCTCATCACCAGCGAGTATTGCATCTACTACAGATTTATCTATATCTGAAGATAGTAATGAAGATCCCTTATATAATGGTGTTGATACTTCTTGTGCTGAAGAGGCAATTAATGCTCTTTCTTCATCTGTAAGAGATTTATACCCTTGAGTTTGTAGTTTTTGTGCTGCATCTCTTACTGATCCACCACCATTAAGACCTTGAACAAATGGTTGTCTTGATAGTTTTCTTGAAGCACCTAATATCCTTGGCGCCGATTCTGGAAAATTTGAATCTCTTGCCCTTGCCAGCATACGCAAGTATTCTGATCCATACATCATTGTGCCAATTCTTGCGTATGGTTTTTTACCGTCAAGCCAGTGCTCTGGTGGTTTCTCACCTACACCATCATCAATTTTTATCATCCATGCTTGAATTTCATCTCTAATTCTTGCCTCTTCACCCTCAAGAGCCATTAAGTTTTCATATGTTCCCCTCTTCAATGCTCTTGATCTACTACCTTCAAGTGCTCTTCTTCTTCCAATAATAGATTCTGCTAAATCTCTTTCCAATGCCCGTGTTCTACCCTGAGAAACGTCATTTGCTCTTTCAAGAATAAGTTTTGCTCTTCTGCCTTCTTTTTGAGGTTCTGCACCAACAACTCTATAGAGAACTCTTCTACCAGAGGGGTTGAGTGGAATAAATTCTTCTTCTGAAGTTAAATACGAACTTTGAGGTAAATTCTCAAGAATATCATTTACATAAAATCCGTATTGTCCACCTTCTGGTTCGTTAAGAACCATATCATAATAACCAAAATCTTGTGCCGCAGACGGGTCTATTGACCACGACCTTGGCTCCATAGCAAATGTTGTTCCTATAATGCTTTGAGCGGTTGCTTCTCTCTGAGCATTTCTTTCTGGTGAATTATCTGTTGGGTAGGATGCAAGAACACGCATAGCCTCTGCTATATTTGTTGGCAAAAATTCTGCTTCAGATGCTTTAAATCCTCTATACAATTCTCCACGATACATGGGATTAATTGAAGGAACAGTATTTAATATATTTGTAACTGCACTTTCATCTAATCCTTGTGGTCTTGATACCCATGTACGAACTAGTTCTGTTAAATATCTTTTTTTACCCTGTTCTGCCTTTACTCTATCTTCTTCAGATACTGCACCAGCATCTTCAAAATATTGAAGACCAGGAATAATACCGCCTTTATTTTTTCTAGTAAGATTTCTTACTTTTAAGCCTTTAATTATAGATCCATCTACATACTCTGCAAGTATTGGATCTACTATACCTTGAATTACTGGACCTACTTTTGTTGTACCGTCCTTTTCAGCATCTGTAAACTTTGTGTTTAAATTAGCATTTAAAAAGTCTATTATTGCTTCATCTATTATTTCAGATATTCTAGTTTGTTCATCAACGTCTGTAATACCAGCATTTCTTAATAATTGACTTTGAAAATTATTTGGTATATTAGATCCATTTGGACCATAAGTGGTGTCACGCCATTCTCGTCCAGAGATTCCGTTTTCATTAAATGCTAAATTTGCTTGTGGGCTTGTTTCTATTCCATACCTACTATAGAGGTTTGTGCCGTCCTCTGAAGTTTCCCTATCAGTCATATGTGCAAAATGTGTCGGCCTATCAATTCTAGAAAATGGTGGTAATCCTGCGTTTTTGAATAATTCATTAATAACTTCCTCATCGGATGTTTGCTCAAGGGCGCCTGTGAAATGTCTTTGACGTTTCCTTTTTTCGTCCTCAGAAGCATCCTTAGGTAGCGGGCCGATCAGTCGCGGCTTTTCGGTTTGCATATACTTTGAGTTCATGCCGATGCGATTCAGCAGTTCGGCATTAAGTGTTTCAGTAGCCCCTACTGGGTTTGATATATAATTTTGAAGAATTCTACCTGCTTCAGCAACGTCTTCTTCAGAATATCCTTTACTTATTAATAATTCCTTATATGCTTCTAATGCGTCAGCCATACCACCTCTTGCTTCAATAAAGATTTGTCCAAACTTTACTTTGCGTTTTATCTGTTTATTTGGTTGATCTTTATTTGATTGAGATTGAACTTCACCTCCAGGTGATTTTCTTTTACCAAAATATTGAATACCAGCAATGCCTCCAGCATTTAGTCCTTGTGGAGGAGCCATGTGAATTCTTGTTAGTCCAGGTATATCTTTTGCAATAGATTGATAACTAAATCCACGAGATGAACTATCATAGGTTAGACCTGGATTTATACCCACATCATATGGTGTACCTAGTGCTGAACCATTAACAACATATACAAGTCTTCCACCACTATCTCTTGTTGTTGAAACATTTGTTGCACCAAATACCGCTTGAAGTCCAGCACCGTGAACTGTTCCACTTTGAGCAGTTCCCCCTCTTAGTGCATCAGACACATCTGTTGGAAGGGCATATCTTATTGCACCACGTTCTGTTTCTAATGCATCAAATAACGAGGTTAGTCCAGCACTTTCATATGCCCTCCTTGTTTCTTCCCAAAGGGCGGTATCACCAATAACCATTTTTGATCTTAAAGATCCAAGTCTTGCTGGCAATGATTGTGCCATCATTCCAGCAGCAACTATGGCAGGAATGCCAAGACTTTGTAATGCACCCGCTGCTGCTGGAACATCTGAAAATGTTCTTTCATAATAGTCGGTAAGTGATGTAATGTCAATAAGATCTTCAACTGGTGCAACATCTCTTCTTAAACGACTATTTGTTGTTCTTCCACGATCTCCTCTTGCCAAACCTACGTTTGAACCTAATGTTGTAAGAACTGGAAGGCCAAAATAACCAGCCATTCTATCTGAAATAAGTTTTAATACGTTTTGATCTGTTATTTCACTAAGCAATTTATAGGCTCTGTCCTGTTTTGTACCCGATGTACGACTTGATGGCATTGAAGTTGCAACTGCTAATTGTTCTTGATGTCTAAGCAACTCTTCTAAATCAGAAACTCTTGATCCAGCCATGAGGTATTGCATACCTGGAATTTTTCCACCCTTATTAAATCCCTTTACTTTTTCTCCACTATTAATTGATTGAAGAAGTGGTAGATTCTTAGCAGTTGCATCCTTATTGATAACAAATTCTCCAGGGGTAAGCATTGCTGGAACAGTATCTTTATTTCCACGCCCAGGAACTCTATTGCCACTATTAAAATATGATACTTGACCACCAGAATTAAACAGCGTACCCTGAACTGGTGTTGATTGTTGAGTTGGCCCTGCTGCCCCAGCAGCACTAGATGCTGCTGCACCAGCACCAAATATAACATCACTTCTTTGTGCAACTTGTAGTTGCTTTTCAATTAAAATTTGATATGCATCTGTCAATCTTTTAATTGCTAGTTCTGCATTATCAGCAGCAGTTACTTGATCTAATAAAGCATCATTTGCAAAGACAGTTGAGTCTGCAAGTTGTTTTGCTGCATTTGATGCATCCATGTCTGCAAGACTTACATATTGCATAGACTGACTCATTGCCTTTATTGCACCAAGGAATCCACCACCGCCCTGCATTCCTTTAAATCCACTATGAATAATTGTAGTAAACTTTGTTAAAGTTCCAATTAAGTTCATCAAAAGACCCAAAAACATTGTGCCCGCTGGGACAACTACGCCAACAAATACGGCAGCAAGAGCGGTAAAATTCTTTGCAAAATCTGGTAGTTTATTAAACTTTTCCATTAATGAAGCAAAGAAATTAACAATTGGTGTTGCCATCTTCATAAACAATTCACCAATTGGAGCAATTGTAACCTTAAATCTTTCAATTGCTGCTGTAAACTTTACTGATACCGATTCAGATATTGCACTTAATTCTTTTTCAGCAGAGGCTGCCAGGTCTCTTGTAGACAATGATGCAAGACCTAATACCCTTGAGGCCTGAGTACCACTCTTATTAATGTTGTCAAAAAGAGCACCAAGTCTTGCATACTGATACTTACCAAATACTTCTTCTAATACTTGTTGTCTACCAAAATCATCAAGGGTAGATAGTGCTTTACCAAATTCTTGAACAATTCCCATAAGGTCGCCACGGTTTAAACTAATAATTTTTTCAAGATTGATACCAAATTCTGCTAACTTTTCATTAGCCTGCTTGCTTGGATTAATTAAAGATCCAAGACCGGACTTTAGTGCATTAGCGCCTTGTGCAGCACTTACACCACCTTCTTGCATAGCAGCCATAAATGCCGCTAAATCTTTTACATCTCCACCAAGACCTACAATAACTGGCGCTACTCTTGGAATAGCATCAGCAAGGTCTTGCAACGTAACAACTGTTTGGTTTTCAACCATGTTTAAGAAGTTTACACTTTCTGCTAATTTATCACCAGATAGTTTGAATGCGTTTTGAAGTGCAATAGTAGCAGTCAATGCTTCATTTTGTTCCATTTGTCCAAGGGTTGCTAACCTCGTCGCTTGTGTAGTGGCATCAATAAGGTCTTTACCTTTTGAACCAGCAGCAGCAGCCTCAGCAGCAAGTGCAATGGTGTCTTTAACAGCAATTCCATATTTTGTATATTCAACACCAAGTGCTTTGACTGCCTCAAGATTTTCTTTTATTTCTTCTGGTGGAGTAAATGCATCACCATAAACTTTCTTAAATCTTGTTGCTTCTTGGTCAAGTTCTTTGAATACTTTACCCGCTGTTCCTGCAAAAATAGACAATGGAACAGTAAAACCAACCATCAACTGACGACCAGCCCACTGGGTATTTTTACCAAAGTTAATCATAGAAGTGGTTGCTTGACGAAGCATTGCACGATGAATAGCAACTCTTTCATTTGCAACCAAGGTGGCATCATTGAATGCTGTCAGTGGCCTAATAGCAATTGCATCTCTGAATCCATTGGCAGCAGTCGATGCTTTAACAAATTGTGTTTCTAATGCTTGTGCTCTTGAATTAGCAAGAGATAAAACTGCTGCTGCCTCAGAACTACTCTTCATAAATCTTGCATTAAAATATTGAGCGAGTGTTCCTTTTCCTTTAGAAAGTGTCTGATCAAGTCTCCTTGCAGCAGTTTCCATCTTTACTTGCTCAGCAGTAAATGTCTGAGTAGCATTAACTGTATTGACTAATGTTTTTGCAAAATCTTGTGCTGCCTGTGCTTGTATAACATTGTTCTTATTGAGCGTAGCATTAAAAGCATTTATTTGATTTTGAAGGGCACGAAGTTGTGCAGAAGCATCACCAGTATTAATAGATACATCAATAATTGCCTTAGTTGTAGCCATTACTCAAGCACTCCGTAATCTAATCCAGCACCAACACCAAATCCTGCACGTTGTGCAGCATGTCCTTGAAGAGAAAGAATGTCATTTGGATCAGAGGTTTTGCCACCGCTCATAACTCTTGCTTTCATTGCCTCCCAAGGATTGACCTTTTGTGCCTGTTTTTCAATATCAATTCCATTTATTGCTGCAAAGAATTTTTTATTATCATAATCTTCTTTATGCTTTGCTTCAAGAATTGCTGTTAGTTCAGGCATTGAGAGGTTGTTCTCCATTTCTTGGTAATCCTTCCAGTGACCTAAAAGAAATACCTGAGATTCTATGGCGACTAAATCTAGTTCGTCCCAACTAGAGCCGCCGCCAGTGCGTTTGGGTCATTCAACTTGATTCCTGCTGCTATTTCAATAATTTTATATACTGTTGGCAAATCAACAATATCTTCCATCTGTTCCTTTGTTGCAATTTCTGGATTATACTGCTTCATTGCAATTGTTGCACATGATAGAAGAAGGTCCATTGACTTGATATTATCTTCAGCAATCTTGTCGTCACCAATCTTCTGAAACTCTTTCATGAAATCTCTAAGAAGAGAAATCTTTAATGGACGCATACTAATTGTTGAACCATCCATAAGTTCTACTTCTACTATTTCATATACTGATGTTGCCATTAATCCTCCTAAGATTATACATAAATTATAACATAGGCTAAATAATTTAGCCCACCCCGTTTTGGAGTGGGCCAAACTATTTTAATATTTATCAGACTGCGCCAGCGTAAGAAACAACTCTGTCTACGATCTTTCCGTAGGAGCCATTTGAAGCAGGCATCAAGCGGAATGTAACTTCAAACTGTGAAGCCTCATCACGCTTTGCAGTAACAGTTACGCTTTCAATTGAAAGAGCACGTAGACCAACATAGATACGCTCAACAGCAGCGTTTCCTACTGCTGTTGGATCACCCGTTCCTGGTCCAACTGCAATAATAGCACGCTCTAGTGGAACTTCACCAAGCGTACCAGACTGAATGTTGAAGTGGTCTAGTGTTGCTCCTTCTTGAAGATCATCAGTGTTACCAGCAGTTGCAACAAGAAGGTTTTCTAGAGTAGCCTCAGCAAATGCTGTAACAAGATTAACCTGCATACCCTGCTTGAACATGCGAGCAACGTCAAGCAACTGATCTACCTGAACCTCACCAAAATCTGGCTGGAACTGAATTTCCAAACCATTCATGGTGTATCCAACATTTCTCCAAGATGCTGATGCTGAAGTTGCTACTGTATCGGCATACTTTGCACCTGCAACTGCATTTGGATATCCTCTAGTAGAACCGCTGCCTGTAAAGTTATAAATTGCTGCGGAACCCGATCCACTTGCTGGATCAGTTGAGTAAAGGAGTGGGCCACCTTCTGCTACAAAGACCTGTGCTGCACCAACGATGATGTTTTTAGAATCACCTAAAAATGCCATTTTTTTCACCTCTTTATATAATAAAATTTTGGCGTGGGGTTTGTTTCCTCAAAATCATTATATATGTATATTTTAGTTATTATTGTATATGTTAGTTAAGTGATAATCGTAACGAATAATCAATTCAGTTGAATATCGTTCTTTTATACCATTATCTTTTGTAGATGTTGCAATATATTTAAGTTGAGATGCATTTATACAATGAAAATAGTATTTATTATTATTTAATGTTCCAGCAAATTCATTAATTTCTTTTGCAGCAGCATCTTCTCTGTCAAGGACATTAATAATAAAATCTCTCCAGTCATATATCTCGGATAAAGTTCCCTTTATTGAATACATTATCTGAGCACACTTAACTGGATAAAAATATCTATTTGTTGATCTTGCTCTAATAAAAGAATCATAGATAACGTATGGCTTTGTACCCCAGGCTGTGTCTCCAGCCTTTACGTCTGTTACTGGAAAAAATGGAACAGTTGATCCATACTGAGAATATATTGCTGGTTTTGCAATTTGAAACTGCTTCCATACATATTTATTTATAGCAACTTCTGGATACTCACTCATATGCATCACCTACTGGCATATTTTGTATCCAAGAGAGTGCTGTCTTTCTTCCTGCCATATTAGCATTACCCGATCTCATTGCCCCATTAAAATTTTGTTCATAAGGTTTTGCATCCATAAAATATTGATAAAACCTTATTGCTTTTAAGTATACATCATCTAAATATGTATTATAAAATTGTTGAAAATGCTCTACAAATGAACCACGAACATCTGGACCACCAGGATTTTCAATAACTATTGGTCCCGTTCTAAAATATTCAATTCCATCTATTTCAAAAAACAATGCTTGGGCTTCAACTTCTTGTATAACTACTGCAATGCCCTCTTCCATTATTTTTGCTTTTTCATAAAATGGTTCCTTTGCAGTATCTGACGGAACTTCTGAAGTTAAGAAATCAGAAGTAATAACTGCACTTTTTTTTGAAAGAGTTTTTTTTAGTTCAAATAATCTTGAGTATGGATCTCCAACTCTACCCCACTCATATACATGATGCAATATCCCTGGATTTACTCTTGCCAACTGATCCATGTACTCATAAAATCCATCAATACTTATTTTTGCTAACCTTGATGTTACGGTTGATTCTTGTGCTTTTGTTTCTTTAAGAAAACCATCTGTATATTCAACAAGATTGTTTAAAATTTTCATTGCTTTTTTTGCATCTATTTTTGCGGTAGGCATTATATTTCCTAAATTGATTGATTATCGGCACGGATGCACATTATTTTATGACCCATAACGCTATTTGATATATCAAGCATTGGCTCAACTGCTCTAATTTCAAAAAGTGTTGGGTTACTTGCATCTTCTTTCCATACAACATTTCCAGACGTATCTTTAATATTTGATATTAAAATTTCTGTAACTTTGTAAGTATCATTATTATTTGAAATTTGAATATCTTCATTTGTTCTAAAATTAATTAAAATATCGTATTCAAAATTTGTTGTTGTATCAATAAAGTTTGGCGTTCTTATTGTTGGCTTTATTGCAGAACATTTTATTGTTCTATCAAGAGTCCAACTTCTTACCATTTCTCCAAAATCGTTTTGTGTTTGAGTTGCATAGTAAATATCAGCACTCATGGGATAGAAAAGTTCACTCATCCCGCTCAACATTATATTACTCCAGGGACTATTCTATTTTTATAATTAGAAAGTATTTTATCAACAATAAGGTTTCCAGTGCCCTTGACATAATCTTTTGAAAATTGAACACGGAATTCTGTATTATCAAATACCTCAATATATTTATTTATATATTGATTGCTATTAGTTGAAATATCTGTTATAAGTAATTCACAAGCCTTTTGTATATCATTTGGAATGACGCGATACCCAAAATCTGCTTCAATGAGATAGTCATATCCAGTAGCAAAAGAAATATCAAGGTATCTGTCTCTCCATACCTTTTGATATTCAACCTTATTTTGTATTTCATCAATTGGCACTATTGAAGATTTATCTACGCTTATTTTGTATAAATTTAAATCAGGATCATTTGAATCGTGAATTAATGTTCCATTTTCATATATCTTATATAGTGTTTCTATTTTTTCACTTATTGGAAGATAATCAAGACCCATACCGATCACTTCTTTTTGTTTCTTCATAAAACTAAATGATCCAGCCTCTGATTCAATAATTGCCCTTGCTATAGACTCATATTCTATTGCTTTTGCCGTAGTAATTCCAAGTTTTTGTTTAATTGAATTAATATTGCAATATGGCCTTAACACTAAAACTTGATCAGAATATACATTATTTCCAGATCTATAAATATTAAATTCAATATTTCCAGAGTATGTCATATAATGATTGTTAAGAGTAAATGTTGCAATGCTACTACCATTTGAAGTAGCAGAAGCAGAATAGGATACATTTGTCACCAAATCTACATATGACGCAGTATAAAGTGTATTTGGCATATCTAATGTAAATGAAGCCTGAATAGATGTTGAATCAGGAAGCCTTAATATTTCCATTTATACTCCATATGCTTGAGCAACTTCTTGTGCCGTTGCTAAGCGTACTTTATTTGTCATACTTATCCATGCCTCTGCATTTTCAGATGTAACTATGTTATATCCTTTTACTAGTCTACCCAAAGATGCATCAAAAAGTCCATTTTCTGCAAGCACAGCGACCATATCTGACATATTTATCATTATATCATTACAAAATGCAGGAGGGGGGCCGTAGCCCCCCTCACAACATTATTTAGTTATTATGATTTCGAGCCGTAAGAAATTGCGTCTGTCTCTTCGATTTGAACACCGAAACGAACAAACACTGTATACTCAACAGTATCCTTCTTTGGCTTGAACTCACGATGGACAACAACATCTCTCTGGAATCCCCAAATACGGTTCTCAGGGAATGTAAGAACAACATAGTCGTCTGGAAGATAAGGAACCTCAACGATTGGTAGACCAAGTACACGGTACTGTAGTGGACCACCAACAATTTGTGGAACTGTTCCATCAACAATTCTCTCAACAATTCTCTCAGAACTGAAATTTCCTGTCTGAGCCAACTGATTAAGTAGGCTAGATAGAGTTGGGCTGCCTGCATAGAACTTCATTGCAGATCGTGAGCCACGGTACTTACGTGGCATAGCAAGAACAATATTCTGTAGATCCTGAACTGTCCATGCTGAACCACTGGAAGTTACGGCTGCTGCCTGATTTCCAGAGGCTTCTTTGGCCTTAAAGCCCTGCATGATGCTAAGGAATGAGTTTGTTCCTGCACCAGTACCATTGATAGCAAGATCTTCAAGATCGTTAGCAAATGCACGAGTCATTGTACGAACAAGATGATCCTCTAATGCTGAACCCTCAAGGTTGTCCTCAAGTGCTTCAGTAGATACTTCCCAATCAAGTCTAATCTTCTTAGTTGTGATTTCGACCTTTGTGAAAGCAACTGCTGCATTAGTATATGCACCATCGGCCTGGTTTGCTGCACGAATAACACGCTCACCAACATTGAGTTTTTCAAGTTCTGCCGTGTTAGAACGCATTGTAACTTTGCGTCCGTCCTGTGCGAGAACCTGCTGTTCCCAAATGTATTCGATGAACTGGCGAGACTGCTCAGGATTGAGAATACCGCCGTCGTCAGTTGTGCTGCCAACTACACCAAGATCGTAGAGTGTTGGATTGGTGACTCCACCAATACCACCAGAAACTACTGCACCTGTTGCGGCTGCCTTTTCAAGAATCTCATCTGACATTTTTTTCACCTCCTGGTTAATTACCGATATAGGTCAGCGGAACTGAGGAAACGACCGCCCCACATCGACTTATTTAGTTTCATTTCCTGTACGATCCCGCCAAGATCGCCAGACT
>Ga0172376_10004486_pt1 | contig 15924 bp, 13 predicted proteins | sample Lak35m_FD_121114 | JGI IMG/M metagenome (GOLD analysis project Ga0172376, IMG submission 121114) | Freshwater microbial communities from Kabuno Bay, South-Kivu, Congo - kab_092012_35m | ecosystem: Environmental > Aquatic > Freshwater > Lake | place: Democratic Republic of the Congo: South-Kivu... | reverse complement strand
CACGGGGGCGAGGGGTGATTTTGTGGCCAGCGGCCAGTGAGGCGAGCCGTGGGCGGGAGCCCACGGGTGTTGGGCGTTTCCGTAGCTCGGGCTTTCCAGCCCGAGTTCTGTCCTCCGCGTTTGTCGCGTCCGCAGCCCGCTGCACTGTTGCGGGTGCATTGCGGGCAGTTGGTCTCACGCGAAGCCGCGAAGCCGCGAAGAGGAAGGCACGAGGTCATTTGCGATTGGGCGAGCCGTGGGCGGGTGCCCACGGGTGTGCTGGGTGGCGGAAACGGGGGCCGGCAGGCTGCTGGCATGTCAGTCGTGTTTCCCGCGAAGGTGTTGTGTAAAACGGTAAATGCCGAGCCAGATTCCGCTGGCGAAAATTCCAAAGACCAATCCGGCAAAGGCGCCGACGCCGGCGCCAGCGAACCATGGCAGGTTCCAGCCGGGATTGAACGCCGCCAGTAACGCTCCGACCGGTGCCAGCACCAGCACAGAGACACTCACGAAGACGGCCTGAAACTTGTTGTCGCTCCAGCGGACATTGACCCCGGTGACTGTATCAGAGAGTACGTTCCACGCCTCTTTGATGTCGGCTTTGTCCGCTTCTGCCGAAGGAGTCCACGGGGATGGATCCGCGCTGCCGTTGTCTGGCTGACCGGGCGTGTTCAATGTCGTGTTCCTGGCTGCAGGTGCAAAAAAATCACTATTGCCGTGCGATGACGACTGCGGTGCCGCTGGCCGACACCATCAGCATGCCATTGGCCTGTCCGAGCACTTCGTAGTCGAGGTCGACACCGATCACTGCGTTGGCGCCAAGCGCACTGGCCTTCTGCTGCATCTCTTCAAGAGCCAGCTCTCGTGCACTTTGCAGCTCGCGTTCATACGTCGCCGAGCGGCCGCCGACGAGGTCCCGCAGTCCGGCAAAAAGGTCTTTGAACAGATTGGCACCCAGAACCGCTTCACCAGCGACAATGCCGCAGTAACGCTGGACTGAGTGGCCTTCGACAGTGGAGGTGGTCGTGACAATCATCGGGAAATCTCACGCAAAAGTGCTGGTTTCTGCAGGCGTGCCACTGGACGTCGGTGCCCGTTTGTGTGGTGGTGATTCGCCGGAGGTTCTGGTTTATTGACGGATTTCTGCAAGAAAGAAGGCTCACAAGTCAGAATGTGGCCTGCGCTGCCAGTACAGCCGAGCCGCCGCTGCGGACAGTATACCCGAGCGTTTCCAGTCTGGCTTTGTCGGCCGGTGTTGAATTGCCCGTCAGCTCGAGGGTCAGCGTGCCTTCCGTGTGCATTCGCGGGGCGGCGACTGCATCGTCAAGGCTGGTGTTGTCCGCCAGCCATGGTCGCAGCACGCTGAAGATGCTGTTGGGGATTTTGCGTCCGCCGGCACCGCCGATGGCGAATTGCGGCTTTGAGTCTTCGCAGGCAATCACGGGCACCATGTTGTGCAGCGGTTTTTTTCCTGGTCCTGGGCTGTTGGGATGATCGGGGCGCGGATCGAACCGCGACATGCCGTGTCCAAGTGTCAAACCCAGTCCGTCGGCCGTCACGCAGGCACCGAAAGAATTTCCGTGAGTCAGTGTGAGGGCGATCAGGTTTCCCTGATCATCGGCCGCACTGATGTGAATGGTGCCTGCCTGGTTGCTGGCAGTCAGCTGATGGTCGAGGATTTGTCCCTGATTGACCGCGGTGGCAACAGCCGTGGCTGACTGCTGTGTATAGTCCTGCGAAAGCAGTCGAGCGTGCGGAACAGCGGATGCCGCCGGATCTCCCAGCAGCGTCAGTCGGTCCCGCCAGGCAAGCCGCATGGTTTCCGCGATGCAGTGAGGTCTGCTGTCGGGCTGGCTGCGAAGTTCGTCTGGCAGTGCCAGCCAGGTGCGCAGCATTTGCAAAACACTGATGCCGCCGGCTGTCAGCGGTGGTGTGCAGACGCTGCGTTTGCCGTGCTGCAGGACGAGCGGTGCAGTTGTTTGGGCCTGATAAGCCGCGAGATCAGCCGCGGTGACCAGACCACCATTTGACTGGAAGGCGTCTGCCAGCTGCTGAGCGATCCCGCCGCGATAGAAGTCATCGACGCTGTTATGGCTGGCCAGTGTCTGCAGCAGCTCGGCCAGTTCCGGATTGCGGAATACTTCGCCGGCTGCCAGCGGAGATCCGTCGCGGAAATACAGTTTTTTTGAACCGGGGTCAGCGGCGAAGACTGGTTTTGCAGCAATCGCAGCAGCATAACCGGCGGGCCATGGAAACCCTTCACGAGCGACTTTCAGGGCCGGCTGCAGCAGTGTTTCGAGTTTCAGGCTGCCGAATCGGTCGATCAGCAGCTGCAGTCCGGCAAGCACCCCGGGGACTCCGGCAGCCAGCCAGCCGACGTCGTTTTTGCGACCAGGCACGGAACCATCGGGGCCTGGGCTGAAGATGTCATGCGTCATGCTCTGTGGTGCGGTCGAGTTGGCATCCACTGCGAGGATCTGCTGGCCGCCGTTGAGCGAGACCATGGCTGTCAGTCCGTATCCGCCGATGCCGGTCTGGCTGGGAGCCTGGACGGCAGCGATCAAAGCGGTGGCGACAGCAGAGTCGATCGCATTTCCGTCGGGTACGGGAAAGAAACTGACGCGAGCATCCGTGGTGCGTCCGCTCACTTTGGCAGCACGGCGGGCTGCCGGTCGGTGTGGTTCGCCACAGCGGGCGACCGTGCTGAGCCCGGCAACGGTGGCCGGTGCGGTGATGGTGTGCAGCAGAAACTGTCGACGGCTGGGAGATGACCGGCAAGTCGGTGTAGTCATAAGTTGTCCCTGTGTATTGAAACGCTGTGTTGGAAAAGCCTATTTCCTGCACCATGACATGCGGCGAGAGAAGTCCTGCTGGAATTCGGTTCGCCAGCGGCTGACTTCGGTTCGCGGGTCGTAGTTTTCAGCGAACGGCGGATCGCGATACCAGCCGTCATTTTCGCGAATGAAGCGTCCGCCCCAGCCTGGTTGCTCAGGGTGGGCCGGATCATTGCCTCCGCGGGGCAGGAAGAAAAACCACGACGGCGTATCGCCTTCCTTGAGGCAGCTGTGCGGATTGGGGGCGGTCCAGGTGTTGACCGGGTAGAGTGCTCCAAGGGGCCCGGTGCTGCGAATATTCTGTTCCACCCAGTCACGACTGGTGCTGGAGATATCCCCTGTCAGGTACATGCCGCGATAGATGCCGTCACGGCGGTCACGGCCTGGTGGTCGGGATGCCAGAATATAGAACAGTCCTGGGAATTCGCTGCGGATCCAGTCGGCCAGACTGTCCTGATCATTGATGTCGTAGACTTTGAAGTTGCGGCAGAACTGAGCAAACTGAGCGGCGTCGCGCGACTGTCTGGCTCGCCAGAGGGCCTGAGCAAAATCGGTTTGTCCGCCCCAGATGCTGATGTTGAGCGGATGTTCGGGAGCAGCCGACTCAATTTCCAGCAGCAGCCGGCGGGACGCGTCGGTGTCAAACTGTTCACCGACCGCCATGCGCCCGCGCAGTCGATTGCCAGAGCAGGTGCGGGACAGCAGCTCTGCGGCAGTGGGCCAGTGATCGGCGTGCTGCAGCAGCTGTGGGCGAACCTGTCCGTAGGCATTGATGATGTCGCGGATGAGTTCAGGGCGGGTGGCGGCTTCCTTGAGCTCGCCGACTGTGCCCGCGGCGGAAGCGATCAGCAGACGCACGTCCAGCTCATTGGTGTACAGCATCAGGCGAATCAGGGACTGCTGATCATCCGGATCACCACCGATGTCTGTGAGCACAGCCAGTCTGGGACGCTGCTGCTGCTGTGCAGCTGCGGCGGGCAGCCGGCAGTCGGGCAGCAGCAGGGCAGTCAGGAGCAGCAGTTTGCGGAGCATTGGTGTGATCCACAGGGGAGATTTGGTTATAGTGACTAAAAGAGAGCATACACAAAAGAGTCTCAGGACTCTTCTGTACTGTTGCATTTTGCGGCAATTTGCGGTTAGGGGGCGGCAGTTCTGGTCTGGCACAGACGGTTGTGCAGAAGAAGGTTTCCGATGTCGCTGGCGGCAATTTCCGGTGTGATTGAACGCAGGATTCTGGCGAATTACCGGATTGAACCTGAGGCGGTGCGGCGAGTGTTGCCGGCACCGTTCCAGCCGAAGCTGGTGTCTGGTTTTGCGATTGGCGGAATCTGTCTGATCCGACTGGGGCGAATGCGGCCGGCGTGGTTTCCGGTGGCCTGGGGGTTCGGTATTTTCCGACCTGCAGGCAGCATCTGAATTTTTTCGTCCCGGTTCGCTGGGGTATTCGGCTGATGCCGGCGGCAGCCGGCTGTATGGGATTGAGCTGAATTGTCAGAGGTGGCAGGTGGAATCGCTGGCATTAGAGCGACTGGAGTCCAGCTTTTTTGGGGACGTGTCTGTGTTTCCGCTGGGAACAGTGCACGTGGACTGTGCTTTGCTGATGCGGGGAATTGGGCATCGCTGGGACAATCGGGGTGCACTGTGCTGTGGTTGAGAACGTGTAGCGGTGAGGACCTGCGATGAAGTGGTGGTCAGTGATCTTTGGAGTGTTTGCGGGGGGCTCGGCCATCGCGTTTGCGCTGTTCATGCTGAGCTGGCTGGTTCGCCGGGTCAATACGATGTCGGCCATGCGAATCGCGGAATCGATTCCGGATGCGACGCAGATTCTGCTGCAGGACAGCGGTGCGAATTTCTTTGGCCTTGAGTCTTTCGGCGGAATGCAGCTGCGGGGGAATGGTGGCCTGGTGCTGACGGCAGACTGCCTGCATTTTTTCATGCTGTTACCGCGGCGTGAGATCAGGATTCAGCTGGAAGAGATTGAGGAGACGAGTCTGGTGCGGAGTCACTGTGGGAAGTCAGTGTTCCGTGATTTGCTGAAGGTAACGTATCGAGCGGAGCGTGGTGGCGAGCCGTATCGTGAGAGTGCAGCGTGGTATGTGCGGGATGCGACGGGCTGGAAGCGTGCAATTGATGCCGCGCGGAGCGAGTGATCAGTGGTCAGTATGTCGAGCCGCGGACGGGAGGGAGCGGTTTCGCCGGTGTGTGTTCTTCTGCGGCTGGCTGTGCTGCTGGCGACTTTCCGTAGCTCGGGCTTTCCAGCCCGAGCACTGTGCTGCACAGCCCTGCCAGTTTTGACTGCCTGAGCGGGAGATGTCCAGGGTGATGGCCCCCCTCACCCCCAACACCTCTCCCCCGTTTCACGGGGGCGAGGGGAGGAATGGTGGTCAGTTGGCGGTTTGGCTCACGCGAAGCCGCGAAGCCGCGAAGCCGCGAAGCCGCGAAGGAAGGTGCGAAGGGCAGCTGTTAGTGGGCGTTTTGCGAGTACGAGTACGAGTACCGTCCGCCAGGGCGGACTGAGTACGAGTACGAGGTGAGGTTTTTTTCGATTTGACTGTTGCGGTCGGGAAGTCCCTTGCTGTTGGAAGCGTGGCTTTTTGCGTAGCTCGGGCTTTCCAGCCCGAGCACTGTCATCCGACTGTGCCGTGAGCCGGCACAGTCGGAACGGCGAAAGGGACTGTTTTGCGGGCAGATCTCGGGCTGGAAAGCCCGAGCTACGATGATGTGCGTTTGGGGGATCATGGTGCCGGCTGGTGTCACCGCTGAGTTTGATCCGGGCCGGAATGACGGTTGGCTGGCGAGTCCGGCGTCGGGCTGGTATTGTTTTACAAGGGACATTTTTAAGTTGGTTGCGGGAGCACTGTGATGACTGTTGACGGACTGGGGCGTCGTGGTTTTGTAACGTGGGCATCTGTACTGGCGGCCGGGGCCGGGACATCGATCGTGAAGGCTCAGGACGCACCTGCGAAGCCGCAGGACGCGCCTGCCGGTGAGGCTCAGGCTGCTCCCGCTGGTCCGACAGAAGCTGCGTTCGAACGCGACTATGAGGCTCCGAAGTTTCGCCCGTCCTGGAAGAAACAGCAGCTCAGCCGGCTGATGCTGCAGGACTTCGTGATCTTTGCTCATTCAGAACTGGAGATGGTCCAGAAGCTGCTCGAGCGTGAGCCCGGTTTGCTGAACGGATCAGTGGATTGGGGTGGCGGCGACTTCGAGACAGCGCTGGGCGGCGCAGCTCACATGGGTCGGCGAGACATCGTTACATTTCTGCTGGAACGTGGTGCTCGGATCGACCTGTTCTGTGCGGCCATGCTGGGACAGCTGGAGGTTGTGAAAAGCTTTCTGACGCTGCAGCCGACATTGATCGATGCCAAAGGGCCGCACGGGTTTAGCCTGCACTTTCATGCTCAGGTCGGCGGCGAAGCTGCCCAGCCGGTGCTCGACTATCTGCAGTCAGTGAAAACAGTCGAGCTGAAGCCGGTGCCGTTTCTGAAGAAGAAATAGGGATTGCAGCGATGCCGTCCCAGCCCGCCCCAGGGAAGGCTCAAGGGACAGCTCAGGTGGCTGCCGCTCCAAAATCAGAAACTGTGTCGACGGTGCATTTGCGATCCAGGTGGGTGTAGCCACCGTCAACAAAGATGATCTGACCGGTGGTGTGGCTGGAGACCGGCGAGGCCAGGAAGACTGCCATCGCCGCCAGCTCTTCGATCGTGGTGAAGCGACGACCCAGCGGAATCAGGCGTTCGATGGCAGCTCGAGCGCCTGCTGGATCGGGCATTTCGGCAAGGCAGCGTTCGTACAGCGGCGTCCATGTTTCGGCGGGCAGCACGGCATTGACGCGGACTGCAGCCGGAGCCAGCTCGACTGCCCATTCGCGGGTCAGCGCGTTGATGGCGCCTTTGGAGGCTGCGTAACCAGAGGTGCCGCCCTGACCGGTTTCGCAGACCTTGGAACCAATGTTGATGATGCAGCCGCGCGCCTGTTTCAGATGTTCAAGCGAGTAGTGGGCCATGGCGTAGTAGTGCAGCAGATTGCGCTGCAGCGACTGCTGAAAGGCCGCCGGTCCGGCACCCAGCCCCACTCCGTCGTTCACTCCCGCGTTATTCACCAGAATGTCAATGCCGTGGAACTGTGCGACAGCCCGCTGAACGGCAGTGGCACACGTATCGGTACTGGCAAGATCGCCCTGCACATAAAGGTAGCGGTCGGGAGTCGCTGTGGCGGGCAGTGATTCAGCCGGGCTGCGGCTGACGTTGACGACCCTGGCACCTTCGGCCAGCAGCAGAGAAACGATGCCGAGACCGATGCCTTTGGATCCGCCGGTGACGACAGCGACTTTATCGTTAAGTGCAAGGTGCATAGTGATGGGGCCGTGGGTGGTTCAGTCGGGGTTGAAATGTAGCTCGGGCTTTCCAGCCCGAGTTCTGTATTAAAGACACAGCGTGCCGGGTGTCGGGTTGTGCTTTGAGCGGTACGGGTTGAGTGGCAAAAGGGAGTTGTTTTTAGGGGGTGTGCTCGGGCTGGAAAGCCCGAGCTACGTTTTTGGGGTGTTGTGGGTTTCGGTTTGGGTTGGCCGGGTGTCGGGTTGTGCCGTGATGTGGTACGGGTGAAGTGACAAAAGGGGGTTGTTTTTATGGGGTGTGCTCGGGCTGGAAAGCCCGAGCTACGGTTTGAGGGGTGTTGTTGTTTTCGGTTTGGGTTGGGTCGGGTGTCGGGTTGTGCTGTGAGGGGGGTACGGGTTGAGTGGCAAAGGGGGTTGTTTTTATGGGGTGTGCTCGGGCTGGAAAGCCCGAGCTACGGTTTTGGGGGTGTTTGGATTCGGGGCTGAGTTGTACCGGGTGTGGAGTGTAGCGGAAGACGGCCGGTGGACGAAGGCAGGGGCGGTTGGTTTTCCGGTGGCTTTGCCTGGCGGGGCGGTACTGAGTATTCTGTGCGGCTGAAGTGAACGATGGCAGCTGGCCGCTGGTCAGGAATTGGGGGGAGCTTGAAGTCATGCAGCGACGGGAATTTTCGCAGTCTCTGGCGGCTGCACTGGGAGCGGTACCGCTGGTGTCGTCAGGCAGCGGCGGTGAGGATCTGCAGGCGAAGGTTTCGCGGGCCTGCGAGGTTTTGACGACGGCCGTATCCGGCGGTCAGGTGCGTGCGGCCACTCTGCACGTGCGGCTGCGGGACCAGCGGGTCAGCGCCTGTTTTGGGCAGGCGAAAACGCCGGATGCCATGTTCCTGCTGGGTTCCATTTCAAAGCCTGTTTGTATGACGGCGCTGATGTCGCTGTTTGATCAGCAGCGATTTGCACTGGACGATCTGGTGTCGAAGTATCTGCCGCTGGCTGCCGGAGCGGGTCGTGATTCCATGACCATGCGGCACCTGTTGACTCACACGTGCGGCCTGCCGGATCAGCTGCCTGAGAACAACAGGCTGAGGGCAGGGCATGCGGGGCTGGAAGAATTTGTGGCGGCAGCTTTGCAGACGCCGCTGCTGTTCCGTCCGGGCACGGCATACAGCTATTCCAGCATGGGAATTCTGCTGGCATCGCGAGTAGCCGAGCTGCTGTCCGGTCGTGCGATCGCGGAGCTGGTTCAGCAGACGGTCTTTGATCGTCTGGGCCTGCAGCATTCTGTGCAGGGTCTGGGACGTTTTAGTCTGGCGGACGTTGTCCCGGTGCAGATTGAGCAGGCAGCTCCTGAGGCCGGTGGTGGCGATCCGACAGCGAAGCTGTGGGACTGGAACAGTGAATACTGGCGCAAACTGGGTGCACCCTGGGGCGGGACTCACATGTCGGCTGCAGACGTGGCGGAGTGGCTGTCGGAGTTTATGGATGTGCGGGAACGAGTGCTGCAGGGAGCGACGGCGAAGCTGATGATTCAGAATCATAATCCGGACGGTCTCGAGTCGCGCGGACTGGGTTTTGATGTGGGTCGCAGTGTGGGCAGTCGCGGCTGTTCAGAGCAGACATTCGGTCATACGGGATCGACGGGTACGATTGCCTGGGCGGACCCTGAGATTCGGGCGATCTGCGTGGTGCTGACCTCGCTGCCCGGGCGTGCCGTGGAGCCGCATCCGCGTGAGCTGGCCGGAGACGCTGTCGTGCGTGGCCTGCGGTTAATGGCGTAGTGTCCGGTGTGGCTGGGCAGAGACAGCAGTGACGCTGGAGGGGGCGAGCAGCATGTGCAGCGACGGTGCAAGACGAGTCATTCTTTGTCTGGGTTTCCTGTGTGCTGCGGCATTTCAGGCTGTGGCGGGCGATCCGGTTCAGCTGCGGGTGATCAGCTACAACATTCATCATGGCGAGGGTGTGGACGGTCGGCTGGATTTGCCGCGGATTGCGAACGTGCTGCTGGCTGAGCGGCCGGATCTGGTAGCGCTGCAGGAGGTGGACGACGGCGCTGCTCGCACGAATTCCGTGAATCAGCCGACCGAACTGGCTCGACTTATGAACATGCAGGTGGCCTTTGGCGGCAACATACCGCTGCAGGGAGGGCAGTATGGGAATGCGGTGCTGTCGAAGTTTGCGGTGCGGGCACACAGGAACCGGCCGCTGCCGAATGTGGGTGCGGGTGAGCAGCGGGGTTTGCTGGCAGTGGAGCTGGAGCTGCCGGGAACGGCAGAGCGGCTGCTGTTCTGCAGTACTCATTTTGACCATCGTCCTGCGGCGACCGAGCGGATTCAGTCGGCGGCGCGAGTCGGTGAGCTGCTTGTGGACTGGTCTGGCCCGGCGGTGCTGGCCGGTGATCTGAATGACGTGCGGGGCAGTGAGGCACTGCAGATTCTTGAGCGAGACTGGCTGTGTACGAATAAGACTGAGCTGCCAACGATACCGGTGGAACGACCGCTTCGGCAGATTGATTTTGTGATGGTTCGTCCGCGGCAGCGCTGGAAGATCGTGGAGACGCGAGTGCTGACGGAAGCCACAGCGTCGGATCATCGTGCGATTCTGAGTGTCATAGAGCTGCTGAGTCCGTAACGTTGATTGATAAATTGCACTGCGACTGAATGAAAGCTTTCAAACTGGTTGTTCGCCATGGCAAGAAGATTGCTGCGGCGTCGGCATCTTTGTGTTTTGTCAGTCTGTTGCCGGATCTGTCTTGTCAGGTGAGCGGGAGCCGGTGATTATTCGGTGGTGTTGCCGTGCGGAGCAGTTGCGGCTACGGAAGGATTGGCAAGGTCCGACGAGGGGGTCCGGTAATGGTAACTGTGATTATACCTGTGCTGAATGAATCTCGCAGTGTGAAATACGTCGTTGAGTTTGCCTTGAAGAGTCCGGGTGTTAAGGAGGTTATTGTTGTAGACGACGGCTCGATTGACGGGACTCCCGAACTTGCTTCCGGCGCTGGTGCCAGGGTCATGACCAGTACTCTGCTCGGCAAGGGCGCCTCGATGGCGGATGGAATCTGGGCCGCAACGAACGAACATTTGGTATTTCTGGACGGAGATTTGTCGATGCTGTCGAGTGATCTGATCGAGAGGATGGTGCAGCCATTATCGGATGGTTCAGCAGATTTCGTGAAGGCGCGTTTCAGCCGCAGTTCGGGGCGTGTGACAGTGTTGACCGCGAGGCCTCTTTTGCAGACGTTTTTTCCGGAGTTGAATTATATTGACCAGCCTCTGGGAGGCATCATTTCGGGGACTCGCACCCTGTTTCGCAATCTGCGTCTGGAGACTGATTACGGTGTGGACGTGGGACTGCTGATTGATGTCAGTCTGGCTGGTGGCCGAATTGCTCAGGCAGATATTGGCGAAGTGCAGCATGACAGTCAGAAGCTTGAGGCGCTGGGTGACATGGCCCGCCAGGTATCTCGAACGATTATCAACCGTGCAGCTCGCTACAACCGTCTGAGTCTGCAGCATATTCAGGAGGTTGAGGAAGTCGAGCGTGCATCGGAACAGGAACTGACCAGTTTGAGCAGTCGGGTTGGTCATCCTCAGAGGCTGGCATTATTTGACATGGATGGAACGCTGGTTCGTGGTCGATTCGTGGAGGCACTTGCGAAGCGGGTCAACAAGGTTGGGGAGCTTTCGGAGTACCTGGATAACGAGACAATCACGTCTGAAGAGCGAATGAGCCGGATAGGTGCGATGTTTGGGGAGGTACCGCGTGAGGTGTTTGAGCAGGTGGCGTCTCAGTTGCCGCTGATGCCCGGTGCTCGAGAACTGGTTGTCTGGCTGCGTGCTCGCGGATTTCGCGTTGGCATCATCAGCGACAGCTACTTCGTGGCCACTGAGATTGTCCGTCGCCGAGTCTTTGCTGACTTCAGCATCGCCCATCTGATGAAGTTTCGGGGTGGGATAGCGACGGGGATCGTGCGTGCGTGCCCGGCGATGATGCATAAAAGTGGCTGCGATTTACATGCTGTTTGCAAGCTCAATGCCGTCAGGCATTTGATGGAATCGCTGGGAATAGCGAGGGAGCGGATTCTGAGTGTGGGAGATGGGGTTCCTGACTGCTGCATGTTCAGGGGCTCGGGTTGTTCCGTGGCCTTCAACCCGCGAACAACCAGTGTTTCAGAGGCTGCCACCTTTGTGGGCGGGGAAGATCTTATGTGCGTATCGGAGCTGCTGGCGGGAACTCAGTTGTTGGGGCCATAGATGCCGCAGGGAGAGAATCAAATGAGGCTGATCCATCGAATCTGTGTATTGAGTCTGCTGGGGTTGCTGGGTGGATTCGGTGCGGGGCTGTCTGTATCGCGATCCGGCCAGGCGGCCGATCGTCCCAACGTTTTGTTTTTGCTGGCGGATGATCAGTGTTTTCGGACATTGCGAGCTGCCGGCAACGACGAGATTCAGACTCCCGCGCTAGACCGCCTGATGGCTCGCGGGACGTCGTTCCGGCGGGCTTACAATTCCGGCGGCTGGCACGGGGCGATTTGTGTGGCCAGTCGGACGATGCTGAACACCGGGCTGCAGCTCTGGAAGGCTCGTGATGCCGACAGGCGACTGCGTGCGGACTGGCTGCAGCGGGGCCGATTGTGGCCGCAGCTCATGTCAGGGGCCGGTTATCAGACATTCTTGACCGGCAAGTGGCATTTGAGTGTGGATGCGTCCCGGGTGTTTGAGACTGCGCGGCATGTGCGCGGCGGCATGCCCGAGCAGACTCCAGCCGGCTACAATCGGCCGACCGATCGTGCAGACCGCGAGTGGCTGCCGTGGGACGAGGCTCGGGGTGGTTTTTGGGAGGGTGGTCGGCACTGGAGCGAGGTGGTGGCGGACGACGCGGTCGATTACCTGAAGATGGCAGCGGCCGACGAACGTCCGTTCTTTATCTACGCGGCCTTCAACGCTCCGCACGATCCCCGGCAGGCTCCAAAGCAGTTTGTTGACATGTACCCGGCAGATCAGGTGCGAGTGCCGGCCAGCTTTGTACCGCGGTATCCGCACGAGATTGGTGTTTATGAGATTCGCGACGAGAAGCTGGCACCGCTGCCGCGAACGGAATGGTCGGTGCAGGTGAATCGGCAGGAGTACTACGCGATTATTACTCACATGGATCAGCAGATCGGCCGCATTCTGCAGGCCCTGGAAGAATCGGGTGAGGCAGATCGCACGTGGATTGTGTTCACGGCGGATCACGGTCTGGCCTGCGGCAATCATGGACTGATGGGCAAGCAGAATCTGTATGATCACAGTGTGCGAGTGCCGTTTCTGGTGTCGGGACCTGGTGTTCCGGCGGGTGTGCAGCGGGACGAGTTTGTGTATCTGCAGGACGTGATGCCGACGGTGCTGGAGCTGGCCGGGGCAGCGGTCCCGGAGCACGTTGAGTTTCGCAGCCTGCTGCCGCTGCTGCAGGGGACGGCTGGTGAGGCCGGCCTTGAGTGGCGGGACAGCGTGACAGGTTCGTACATGCAGAGCCAGCGGATGATCACGGTCGGTGATGACAAACTGATTGTGTATCCGGAAATTGGAGTCAGTCTGCTGTATGATCTGGCCAGTGATCCTGAGGAATTGCGGGACATTTCCGCCGCACCGGGCGGACTGGAACGGAAGCGGCGTTTGTTTGGCAGGCTGCAGGCAGAGCAGCGGCGGATGGCGGATGAGCTGGACCTGCGCGAGCGGTTTCCGGAACTGGTGGAACAGAAGTGAAGGTGTGCTGATGAGCAGGAAAAACGGGATGAATTTGCGAGCGCTGCGCGGGCTGGTCTGGGGGCTGCTGCCGCTGTTGGCTGAAGCTCAAGGGGGGCTGGCTGAGGACCTGTTCAACGGCCGTGACCTGACGGGCTGGCAGGGTGATGTTGCGTACTGGCGTGTGGAATCCGGCGCGATCGTGGGCGAGATTGGTCGGGGCCAGACGCTGAACCACAACACGTGGCTGGTCTGGACCGGTGGCGAGCTGGCGGATTTCGAGCTGCGACTGCGAGTGAAGCTGACGGGGCTGCCCGCGGCGAATTCGGGCATTCAGTTTCGCTGTCAGGTGGATTCCGTGGATCATGTTTCCGGTTACCAGGCGGATCTGGACATGGGAGCGGTCTGGCTGGGCCGCATTTATGACGAGCATGGGCGTGCCTTGCTGGTGGAGCGGGGAACTCGGGTTCGTCTGGCTGCCGACGGAGCTCGCACTGAGCAGCGGTACGCGCCTGCTGAACAGTTTGCGGTGTTGTTCCGTGAGAATGACTGGAACGAATATCGAATTGTGGCGGCCGGGCCGCATGTGGCTGTGTATGTGAACGGGACATTGTTCAGCGAGCTGTGGGATGAGCAGCGGGACGCGGCCGATCTGCAGGGACGGCTGGCATTTCAGCTGCACAGCGGCCCGGAGACTCGAGTGGAATTCCGGGACATCCGGCTGGATCGTTTGCCGGCCGATCAGTCAGTGCTGGGGAACTTCCCTGAGATCACGACGCTGGGCAAAGTCAACGAAAATCCGGGAATCTCGCCGGTGGATTCCGAGGGAAAATCGCTGAATTTAGGATTTGAGGCGGGGGATTTGAGTGGCTGGAGTGTGGAGGGGACTGCGTTTCAGGGTCAGCCGGTGCGTGAGGACGGGATTGCTCAGCGGTGGCGGGGTCAGGTGAGCGGCAAGGAGGGCCAGTTTTTTATTGGTGGTTATGAGCTGGTGAAGGATGCCGGGATCGGGACTTTGACGTCGCCGGCGGTGGAGGTTACGAAGCCGTGGGGCAGTTTTTTGATTGCCGGTGGACGTGCTGAAAGTACTCGGGTGGAGATTGTACTGCCGGGTGCAGCGGGGGTGGCTGAGTCGGTGTTGTTCAGGGCGACGGGTCGTGAGCGTGAGCAGATGCGTCGCGTGGCTTTTGACCTGCGGTCGGTGCAGGGGCGGAAGATCCGAGTGCGGCTGGTGGACGAGAACCCGGGTGGCTGGGGCCATCTGAATTTTGATGATTTTCGGCTGCATGACGAGCCGCCGTCCGAGCCGGAAGCCGGTTCAGCATGGCGCAGCACAGAGAATCCGGTACTGGCGCATTTAAGACCGAATCGTGTGTCGTCTGAGGCGACTGGTGCTGCTGCGGAGACGCTGCGTCAGATGCATGTGCCGGACGGTTTTTCTGTGGATGTGGTGGCGGCCGAACCACAGCTGCATCAGCCGATAGCATTCACGTTTGATACTCGGGGCCGTCTGTGGGTGGCGGAGGGTCACAGTTATCCGACGCGGCGGCCGGAGGGGCAGGGGCTGGATCGAATTGTGATTCTGTCAGACCGGGACGGTGACGGCTCGTTCGAAGATCGTCGGGTGTTTATGGAGGGTCTGAACCTTGTCAGTGGTCTGGAGGTGGGGCACGGGGGTGTCTGGCTGGGTGCAGCGCCGTATTTGTTGTTTGTGCCGGATGCGGATCAGGATGATCGGGCAGACGGGGCTCCGCAGGTGCTGCTGGACGGATTTGACTACGCGGATACTCATGAAACGCTGAACAGTTTCCAGTGGGGTCCGGATGGCTGGCTGTATGGAAATCAGGGAGTGTTCAACAGTTCGCTGATCGGGGTTCCGGGAGCGGCCGACAGTGCGCGAGTGCGGCTGGGTGCGGGGGTGTGGAGGTATCATCCGCAGCGTCGCAGGTTCGAGGTGTTTGCTCATGGCGGCAGCAATCAGTGGGGGCTGGATTATGACCGGCACGGCCAGTGGTTTATGACTCACTGTCGCAGTTTCTGGGGGCGTGGCCTGACGACTCATGTGGTGCAGGGCGGTCACTACTGGAATCAGTCGAATTCCGGATATGCGCCGTTTGTGTCAGCGGTGGCTGTGCCAGGTCGGCCGTGGCTGCAGAACTACCTGCTGGCATCAGCTCGTTATGATCATGGCGAGGGCGGGGCCGGCCGTCCGGGCACGGATCAGGTGTATGGCGGGCATTCGCATGTGGGGACTTTGGTGTATCAGGGCAGCAACTGGCCGTCTGAGTATCGCGATCACCTGCTGACTCACAATCTGCACGGGCATCAGATCAATCGCATGCGGAATGACCGTGAGGGTGGCGGCTATCGAACTCGCCATGCCGGCACTGACGTCCTGTTCTGCGGTGATCGGGCCTATGTTGCGGTGGACCTGCAGACGGGTCCGGACGGGGCATTGTATCTGAGTGACTGGTATGACGTGCGGCACTGTCACAATCCGGACGCTGAGCAGTGGGATCGCGGGAACGGCCGCATTTACAGAATGAAATATGATGCCTCGTGGCGTGCGGCTGCGGTGGATTTGACGAAGCTGAGCGATGTGGAGCTGGCCGGTCTGCAGCAGCATGAGAACGAGTGGCATGTGCGTGGATCGCGGCAGGTTCTGGCGGAGCGTGCGCGGGTGCGGTCGACTGATGCCGCAGCTGTTGACCTGCTGCGGAAGCTGGCTGCCGGCGGATCGACTGAGGTATTGCGGCTGCGGGCGTTGTGGACACTGGCGCAGATTGACGGTCTGGGCGACGAGCTGCTGCTGCGGCTGCTGACGGATGACAGTGAGTATGTGCGAGCGTGGGTGGTGCAGCTGGCAGTTGAAACGCGGTCGGCGGCAGTGGCGGGCCAGTTGAGCAGTCTGGCTGCGGCTGATGCTTCATTGCTGGTATTGCGAGCTTTGGCAGCGCAGGTTTCGCGTCTGGATGCGGCGGCAGCGTGGTCAGTGGCCGAGGCTTTGGCAGCGCGGGGTGACCTTGAGCAGGATGAAATGCTGCCGGGACTGCTGTTCTTT
>Ga0172376_10004485_pt1 | contig 15928 bp, 15 predicted proteins | sample Lak35m_FD_121114 | JGI IMG/M metagenome (GOLD analysis project Ga0172376, IMG submission 121114) | Freshwater microbial communities from Kabuno Bay, South-Kivu, Congo - kab_092012_35m | ecosystem: Environmental > Aquatic > Freshwater > Lake | place: Democratic Republic of the Congo: South-Kivu... | reverse complement strand
GCACCATATAAAGCAAAGATAATAAAAGATAAGCAGTATAGGATATCATAATGGATTGTAAACTTATCATAGTTTTATTAGAATGGTCATCCTTTTTGAGGGCGGCATGGCCAAGTGGTAAGGCAGAGGTCTGCAAAACCTTTATCCCCAGTTCAAATCTGGGTGCCGCCTCCAAACAAATACCTATCAATTTAAATTCAATACCAAAGGGAGATTTTTTGAATACCAAGCCTAGTCATGTAAAAAAAAACCATAAAAACACGTTAAAGTTGTCAAAAAAGTTTTTTTTAACGTTGTTTCCCACTTTGATCGGATTCACCATTATTGGGCTTGCGTTTCACCATCTTTTTTCTAGTAGTGAAATGCCTGCTTTATCTCAGTTTTTATTTGCCATTTTAGTAGGGTTTATATGGAAATTCGAGCTTCAAAAAACCGTTAAAGACAAAAGATTAGAACTAAGAAAAATTCGAAAATATGTCAAAGCAAAGAAAAAATATGCACAAGACCTCAGTGAAAAAATAAAATTAATGAGGCTTGAAAAACAAAGTTTTATTCGAACAAAGCATTTAGAATTAAGAAGCCGATATCAACAAGATTTTTTCCTGTTAATTCATAACTTAATTGAAAAAAAAACCGGGACAGTGATCACAAAAGGCATTGCACTGCCTGTATTGTCTGATATTCAAGAAGAATTGCGATACACAGCCTCTCATGAATTTTACAAAAACATTTTAATTACAAACATCAAAAAAGAAGAAAAGCCGGAACCTTTTCCTGTCACCATAGAATTTATATTTCCAACAGATTTTTTATGCCTTAATTAAAAAAATGATGACCTTACTGGATCATATTAAAGAACTTAGAAAACGAATCATTGTTTCTTGTATTGTTTATATCATTGCCTGCATTGTCATTGGTATTTTTTATGACCCTATTTTGGCTTTTTTTACTTCCCCATTTAATGGGTTAGACTCTTCGTTAAATCAAAAATTATTTATAACCTCCATCTTTGAAGGATTTGGCGTAGAGTTAAAATTTTGTTTACTCATGGGCGCGATTGTGTCTTTCCCTTTCCATTTGCTAAATTTATTACGATTTATTTTCCCAGGCCTCAAAAGAAAAGAAAAAATACTGATTATATGGTCTGTTCTGGCCAGTGCAGTATTAAGTGGATTTGGATTCTATTTAATTTATTTCAAAATCATTCCTTACTCTATTGAATTTTTAATGGGGTCAGGATTCATACCCAAAAATGTAGGCATTATGCTGAAATTTGAACAAAATTTATTTTATGTGATGAACTTTCTAATCTTTTCAATCCTTGTGTTTCAACTGCCCATTTTATTAGAAATCATGTTGTATTTGAATCTCATTACAAGGAAAACATTGTTAAAATATGGTCGGTTTATTGTATTGGGCATTTTTATTTTAGCAGCGATCGTGACACCCCCTGATTTTATTTCACAATGTGGACTGGCCATTCCCTTAACAGGCTTATTTTATTTAACCATTTTAATTGCAAAAATTTTTGGATTTGGAAACGAAAAATAAATGTTTGGATTCGGATTCTCTGAGCTTTTAATTATCTTTTTGTTAATCATTATTTTGGTCAAACCAGAAGAACTACCCTCATTAATCCGTCAAATAGGCAAATTTTATGGAACATTAAAAAGAATTTCCATGCAAATAAGAGATGAATTAGAATCTTTCGCCCCGGAAGAAAAAAATGATGTCAAAACACCCAAAGACACGATATCATACGAAAAAAAGGAGGAAAAAAATGATAGGAACAACTGAGTTAATTGTCATTGCAATTGTGATTTTTGTACTATTTGGCGCGGGCGCTATTCCAAAATTTGCAAAATCAATTGGACAAGCCAAATCTGAATTTGAAAAAGGCGTAAAAGAAGGAAGAAAAAAAGAAGAAGAAAAAGAAGAGAAGTCGCTCTAAATTCATCTTTCTTATATATCAAAAAAACTGTTTAACCGTTTCTGCTTAACCCCCTTGTTTTTAATCAATTAATTTTTAAAAAAAGACCTTATTTGCTCCACAATATAAGAAAGTTGGGTATTGTTAAGCTCTGCATAGATGGGAAGCGCCAAAATTTCTGAGGCCGCTTTTTCTGATTCAGGAAAATCACCCATTTGATATCCCAAATAAGAAAAACATTCTTGCAAATGCATGGGCCTTGGATAATAAATACCTGTGCCAATACCTCTGTCTGTTAAGTGCTTTTGTAAGGCATCTCTCTTTGGCGTTCTAATACAATATTGGTTGTAAATAGAAGGCGTTTTAAGGGTTGTAATAGGCGTTTGCACCAGATCTTTTAAAGCCAAATCGTAATAGGCAGCATTTTTCTGTCGGCCTTTGTTTTGTTCATCTAAATAAGGGAATTTCACCAACAATACCGCGGCTTGAATGGTATCCAACCTAAAATTGGCACCAATATACTGATGATGATATCTTGTGACTTCACCATGGGTACGAATGCTTTTAAGCTTTTGGTGTAACTGAACATCCGAAGTCACTGTCATTCCCCCATCTCCTGCACAGCCTAAATTTTTGCTGGGAAAAAAAGAATAAGTGCCCATATGTCCTATACTGCCCGCCATTTTCTGTCCATTTTCACTGTAATAAAAAGCCCCTAAAGATTGGGCGGCATCTTCTATCACCGTTAACTGATGTTTCTTGGCAATGGCCATAATCATGTCCATATCTGAAACCTGACCAAATAAATGCACAGGCATAATGGCTTTTGTTTTAGACGTGATTTTAGAGTCAATTTGATTAACATCGATATTAAAAGTCTGAGGGTCAATGTCCACAAAAACAGGTTTGGCACCAAGCCTTGCAATACTGCCCGCTGTTGCAAAAAATGTGAAAGGGGTGGTGATGACTTCATCGCCTGGCTGAACGTCTATGGCCATCAAAGCGGCAAGCAAGGCATCTGTTCCTGAAGACATGGTAAGCGCATAAGACACCTTGGCATAGGTGGTCACCAAAGATTCAAACTGCGGTAATAAATCCCCCAAAATAAACTGCTTACTTTTAATCACTTCTGTTACTTTTTGAATCACCAGCTCTTCGTAAGGCGCGTATTGGGCTTGTAAATCTAACAAAGGCACAGTAAACGGAATGGTTTTATTTGTCATCGTTAAAATCCTTTTGGGAAAACCCATGTCATTGTTTTGAATAAAAAAATAATACTTAACACGTGATTAAATAGTTTAAAGGTATCACAAATTTCTTTCTTTCACCCTATCTTTTTTGACGCTTCTTTACCTCGACTCACATTCAATAACTGCCTGTATTTATTCACCGTACGACGGGCAATATGAATGCCCTCCCTTTTTAAATGGTGTGAAATTTTTTCATCACTTAGATGAGGAAGCCTTAAAAACACATCAGAAAGCAAGACCTTAAACCGCTGAGACGTATGGCCAAAATAACGCCTGGGACACAGTTGTTTGAGTAAAAAAATACCATGGGGCGTTTTAACCGATTTATTAGATAAAATACGGGAGACAGAAGAGGGAGAAAGGCCTAAAGCAGTAGAAATTTCTTTTTGTAACAAAGGCTCTAGATAAGAAAGCCCGTACCTGAAAAAGGGATATTGGCGTTTTGTCAGAAACTGGATTAACTCATCCATCATCTGTTGACGCTGCTGAAAAACATCTAGCCATTCTTTTGCCTGCTGGTATTTTTCTTCTAAAAATAATCGGGTAGTGTCATCTGTAGCAGGGTCTTTTAAAAGCTGCATATACCGCTGAGACAAATTAAATTGTATCCCTTTTTTGTTTTCTAAGTTGATGATTTTTAACGCATTGTCTTGGCCCAAAATAACCTCAAACGAAGGAATTAAAAATTGAGGTTGTAAACAAAATTTTGAACCTGGATTGGGATTAAACTGATGTTGAAGGTAAGACACCAATGTGGCCACCGCTTTGGGCTCTAAAGACAAGGCGTTGGCAATGGCGTCATCATTTTTGTCGGCAATGTCTTGCAAATGATTTTTAATCAATAGAGAAAGTGTTCTTTTTAAGAAATCCGATTCAAAGTCTTGGGCCTCTAATTGTAAAAGCAAACATTCTTGTAGCGTTCTTGCCCCTACCCCTTCAGGTTCTAAACTTTGTAAAACATGCAAAACATGATGAAACTCTGAAAGTGAAATGTGATGAGATTGCATAAATTGTTCTTCGTCCAAATGCAAATAACCCCGATCATCCAAATGAGAAATTAAGTCCTGTACCAAAACATTTTCCTTGTCAGACAAATAAAGAACCTCTAATTGCTTTAATAAAAAAGACTCTAAAGAAGAAAATTCATCCAGCAGGAAATCTTCAGACTCTTTTTTGTGTGAATGATGGTCAAACAAGGCATCCTCTCTGACAACGTCAATCAACACATTTTCTTTTGCCTGGTTCAACACTTCAGATAATAAATCTGGGTAAGACAGTTGAAGCAACTTAAACCGTTGTATCATTTTAGGCGTCAAAATCATTTTTAATTGCTGAATTTGTCTTTGCTGAAGATACATAAACGTCATGATAAGTGAAGGCGAAGGATAAAAAAAGGCCCTACAGGTTAGCAAGGGGAGACTTTCCTGTAAGGCTTATTAATATTATCGAAACAAAGGGTCAAAAAGTTTCACTTTATTTTTAAAAGTCTTAAACCACTCCAAATTCTCAAGAAGAATAAACCCGTAAGGGAAGATTAGGGCAAAGCTGATGAACATACAAATAGTAAGCCGCAGCCCCTATCATGGCTGCATTGTCTGTACATAACCTGGGGTCTAAAACCTGAACTTTTTGACCGAAGGCATTTTTAAATGCGTCACTTAACGTCCGATTTGCCGCCACACCTCCACAAAGCAAAAGCGTTTCACAACCTGTTTGCTCTAAGGCTTTTTTCGCTTTAAACAATAAAACTTGAATCACAGCATGTTGAAAACTGGCCGCAATGTCTGCCACGGGAAGATCCCCTTCATACCTTTGGACCACTTGCATCACCGCTGTTTTTAATCCTGAAAAACTAAAGGCATAAGGATCGTGCTTTAAAGGCTGGGGAAATGGAAACGCAAAAGCATCCCCTTTTAAAGCCAAACGTTCAATTTCCGGTCCCCCTGGATACCCCAAATGCAATAACCTGGCCACCTTGTCAAAAGCCTCTCCAACAGCATCATCTCTTGTTTGGCCCATTAATTCCCATTTTCCGTGATCTTGCATTAAGATAAGCTGTGTATGACCACCAGAAATGGTAAGCGCTAAAAATGGAAAAGAAGGCGGTGTTTCAGATAAAAAATGGGCATAAATATGTCCTTGTAAATGAGACACCCCAATTAAAGGTTTTTTTAGCACAAAAGACATGACAGATGCCGCGGTAACCCCAACCAATAAAGAGCCCTCCAATCCCGGACCTTGGGTCACTGCAATGGCATCCAATGAAGAAAAATCACAAAAGGTTTCCGCCTGAGACAATAAAGTAGGCAACATTTCTGTATGCAATCTAGACGCCAATTCTGGCACAACCCCGCCATAACGACGGTGACGGTTTATCTGAGAAGCCACCTGGTTAAATAAAACATGCCTACCCTTTTCAATAATGGCAACGGCTGTTTCATCGCAAGAAGATTCAATGGCTAAAATCTTCATGAATCAAAAACCTGGTTATCAATTAAACGAACCCCCTGAAAAAAAACAGCAATCAGCATCCTATTGCCTAGGCTAACCTGTGAAACAGGCATTAAGGTTTCTGAATCCACAAAGCCCAAATAATCCAGCTGAAACAAAGGGTCTTCTTTTAAAAAGGCCAGCATTTTTTGTCTTAAAACAAGCGTGGAAACAATCCCTGAACGAAATAACAAAAGGCCCAATTTCAACGTTTCATACACCCGAGAAGCCCGTTTTAAATCGTCTAAATAGGCATTGCGAGAACTAAGTGCCAAGCCTGTTTTTGAATCTCGAACCGTGGGCACCAAATAAAGCTGAATAGGAATAAAAAAGTCAGTCAGCATTTTTTTAACCATGAGGTACTGTTGAAAATCTTTTTCTCCTAAAAAAAGAGAATGGGGTTTCAAGAGATGAATAAACCGTAACAGGACAGAACAAACGCCATCAAAATGACCTTTTCTTCTGGCTGCACACCATCGTTTGGCAAAAATTTGAACTTTTGCAACATTTGAAGAAGGATAAAGGTCCGTTACCTTGGGTAAAAACACAGCAAAAACCCCTTCTTTTTCCAGCAGCTTTAAATCTTTTTCTTCTTGTTTGGGATACCGCTGATAATCTTCATTTTTTGAAAATTGAATAGGGTTAACAAAAATACTCACCAAAACATGTTGAGATTTTTTTTTTGCAGCCCTGATAATAGACAAATGACCCTCATGCAAGGCCCCCATGGTAGGAACAAAAGCCAAGTCTTCAGGAAATGTCGAAGGAAGGTGGGAAGAAAACACCTTCATGTCACACGCGATACATGGCCCTTGATAAAAAAATGGAAATGAAAAAAGCGATTAAAACAATATCCCAATGGGTTTGAATAAAAGAAAAAAGAGACGCTAAGATTTCTTTGAACATTCTTGACAATAAACAGTCTCTTTACCTTTAAATTTTTTCTTGAACATCATGGCAGATTGACATTGGGGGCAAGTTTGCAAAAGGGGTTCATCCCAAGAAGCAAATTGACATTTTGGAAAAGCAGAACATCCATAAAACACTTTGCCTTTCCTGGTTTTCTTCTCAACAACAGGGGCCTGACATGTAGGACAATTCACATCCAAGGAATTCACAATGGGCTTGGTGTTTTTACAATCTGGGAAATTTGAGCAAGATTTAAACTCCCCAAATCGACCCGTTTTAATCACCATGGCACTTCCACATTTCTCACAAACTTCATCTGTTGGTTTATCCATTGAAATTTTCTCCATCACTTTATAAGCCTGATCAACCGTTTGGCTAAAAGGGGTATAAAATTGATGAATCACCTCTTTCCAAGGGTGTTTGCCTTCCATGATTTCATCCAGTTGGGTTTCCATTTGGGCTGTAAAATGCGTGTCGACAATGGTATCAAAATGCTTGGTTAATTGGTCATTCACCAACATCCCTAATTCTGTTGGGCATAAAGATTTAGATTGTTTGGCCACATAGCCTCTGTCTTGTATCGTACTTAAGGTAGGGGCATACGTAGACGGTCTGCCCACCCCAAATTCTTCCAAAGCCTTAACCAAAGAGGCTTCTGTATATCGGGCAGGGGGCTGTGTGAATTTTTCTTCAGAACGAAGGTCTTTTTTTTCTAAACCGTCTCCTGCAAGGAGAGGAGGAAATTTTGTTTGGTCATCTTCAGGGTCTGATTGTTGGTCAGAATCTTCGGTGTAAATGGTGGTAAAACCATCAAAAATTACCACACTGCCTGTGGCACGTAAAAAATAGCGTTCGTCCGCTTTAACCAAAACCTGGGTTCTGTCACTTAAGCAATCGGCCATTTGAGAAGCAATGAACCGATTCCAAATAAGCTGATACAACTTAAAATGATCGGGAGACAATTTGGCTTTCACCACATCTGGAGAAAGTGTAATTTGTGTAGGACGAATGGCCTCGTGTGCATCTTGAACGTTGGCAGATTTTTTAACCACTTTTTCAGACTTTAAAAGGTATTTTTCCCCAAAACGGTTTTTAATATAAGACACCGCCGCCACTTTGGCTTCTTCTGAGATTCGCACAGAATCTGTTCGCATATAGGTAATCAAACCTTGCTGTTCTCCATTGATTTCAACGCCTTCATAAAGTTGCTGGGCCACCATCATGGTCTTTTTTGAGGTCCAATTTAACTTACGAGAAGCTTCTTGTTGCAATGTAGAGGTAATAAACGGAGGCGCTGAACGTCGAGAAACCTTACTGGTTTTCACCTCTTCAACATGATATTGGGCCGTTTGTAAGGCCTTTACAATCTGATCCGCTTGTTCTTGAGTTGAAACCGTGATGGTTTCATCTGACTTGTCCAGGGCAAAAAAACGAATAAAAAAAGGCTTTGAAGACCCTTTTTTTTCAACCAAAACATCAATTAAAAAATAAGGGGTAGAAACAAAGGCTTGAATTTCTTTTTCCCTGTCACAAACCAAACGAACTGCAACAGACTGTACCCGTCCCGCACTTAAGCCTTTTTTAATTTTTTTCGAAATCACAGGGCTTAATTTAAATCCAATCAGACGGTCTAGCACACGGCGGGCCTGCTGAGCATCCACCAATCGCATGTTAATGTCCCGAGAATGCGTTAGGGCCTGCTTCACTGCAGATTCCGTAATTTCATTAAAAACAATGCGCTTTACCTTTTTTTTAGGCAGCTTCATGGCATGCTGTATATGCCATGCAATGGCCTCGCCTTCGCGGTCAGGGTCTGTTGCAATGTAAACAGAATCCACGTCCTTTGCCGCCTGATTTAAGTCTTTAATCACTTTAACCTTGTCTTTGCTATTCACATACTCTGGTTCGTAATCGTGCTTTACATCAATGCCTAGCCTGCCTTTGGGCAAATCCCTGACATGACCGTAAGAGGCCAAAATAACGTACTCTTTTCCTAAAAACTTTGAAATGGTTTTGGTTTTTGCGGGAGATTCAACAATCACAAGATGTTTGGCCATAAGGGGGAATTATTAAAATAAGGACATCCTATTTGTCAAACTAAAACTACACTGGGTACACCCTATTGTCGTGATAAATGGATTGATGATCTTCATAAGATAGACAAGAAACAATCAAAAAATAAACCTTCAAAGCGCTGTTATCCCATTAAAAAATTAGAAAAAAGGTCACTATCATTTCCTTCAAAAAAACTTGTTCATCAAAATCATTTAAAAAGTGTTTTAAAAAGGAATTCTAGGGTTTTTAGAACAAGCAACACACCATACATGCAAAATATCGGAAAAAAAGAGGGCCCAATCTGATGACATTGGATTAAAAAGTCTTTGACATGAGGATGACTAAAATACAGTGCCGTTTCTAATGGAAGTCGACCTAATTTGTTTTTTTGATGAATCAATTTATGATTTTGCTGATATTGCCTCATGACGATATCCAAATGACCCTTAGACACTGCCAAATGAAAGGCCGTATTACCCTCTTTATTTTGAAGACAAAGTAATTCAGGGTTCTGTTCACACAGAAATGTCATGGCGTCCAAATGTCCTTGCCTTGAGGCCAAATGCAAAGCCGTATTGCCCTCTTTGTTTTGAAGACAAAGTTCAGGATTCTGTTCACACAGAAATGTGATGGCGTCCAAATGTCCTTTTTCTGAGGCCAAATGCAAAGCCGTATTGCCCTCTTTGTTTTGAAGACACACTAATCCAGCGCTCTGTTGACACAAAAATGTCATGGCGTCCAAATGTCCTTGCCTTGAGGCCAAATGCAAAGCGGTATTGCCTTCTTTGTTTTGAAGACACACTAATTCAGGGTTCTGTTGACACAGAAATGTCATGGCGTCCAAATGTCCTTTTTCTGAGGCCAAATGCAAAGCCGTATTGCCTTCTTTGTTTTGAAGACAAAGAAATTGAGGCGTTTTCTGACACAAAGAGGTCAGTTGACGAACGTCCTCTAAAGCCTTTTCAAGTTTATAAAAAGGAGGTTTGAAAACAAATGTCCTGGCCGAAGAAAAATAACTTTCTTTTTTTCTTGAAGGGGGCGAGTTTTTTATAGGGGAAGAATTTGGATCTTGAACGTTTTGACCAGGGTGTTGCGTGGGAGATTTTTGAGGAGATTTTTGACCAGAAAAGAGACGTGGTTGTTTTTTTTTAAAAGAAATTGAAAAAGGAGGTGTGATACGCATAAAAGGTTTCCTCAGTGCAGTCATGTTTTTCTAAAAAGATCTCAGGGAATGCAAATAAAAAAATTAACCCTGAAATGAGTCTCTCAGGGTTAATGAAAAAAACAAAATAGTCAATTAAAAAAGTTATTGAGCCAAGTTCACCAATTCCCCATTTCTATACACTTGAATAACCAAATCGGCTTTCTCATTTATAACCAATTGACCTATCTTCTTATCCTCAGCATTCAAAAGAGAGATATTTAAAGGAAGGGAAGAGTTAGAAGACAGTTCAATAACTGGGGTATGAAATGCCTGGCCTGCCGCGGTCAAAGAAAAGCTAATTTGAATAGTTGAAGAATCTTTATAATTAAAAACTCTAAATGGCGATATAGATGCAACAGCATAAACAGCATTGGCATTATCTAAAAAATTTATTTTGGATTTTGAAACATCAGTATAAGTAGAGTCTTTGTCGATATGGCCGGAGTCTAATGTTACAAAATAATCGGTTTCTTCAGATACCCTGCGAATGTGTTTAACTTTATCCAAAATTTCAAATTTTAATTCCCAATGAGAATTATTAAAAATTCCTGTATTTGCTTTGGTTGCGCTATGGATAAGCTGGTAAATTTTAATCAACAGGGTCTCGTTTTCAAACTCATAATAAATCTGTATTTTCCCTTCAGGCGTTGTTCCTACAAATGCGGTTCCGGGAATCACCGTCCCATCGTATTTTCTAAAATCAGAAGCACCGTTGAATTGAACCGGAAATTCATAAGCAATATCATCTATAGAAAATGATTTGACAGTAAGGTCAGATGGATCCGCCAAAAGATTTAATTGGGACTTAGGAACAGATTTAACAATAGAATCTACAGCGATGGAATTAAACGCTTTGCCTTCCTTAAAACTCATAATCTGAAACGATTCAATAGGGTTATTGGCAACAGGCTTTTCAACCGTTGTGTTAGAAACAGGATTTGAGCAGCCATAAGAAAAAATAAGAACGCTTAAAAAAAAGAGGGCATAATATTTTATTTTCATAGTCATTTTCCCTATTTACTTAGATTGAATTCTAAGAACAGTTTGGCTGGTTGAAACCGGTACTAATGCCGGTACCAAGGGTTGTACCGAAGGCATTCCTGAACTGCCAAAATCGGAAATATTAACTGAACGACCCAGAAAAGATTGTAAAGCAGCTATTTCAGAATCTGAAGTGGTTAACACATCTGTCGCCCCAGAGCTGGTTGAACCAGAACTGCTTGAGCCCGAATCTGCTGCGCCAGAGCCACTTGAGCCCGAATCTGCTGCGCCAGAGCCACTTGAGCCCGAATCTGCTGCGCCAGAGCCACTTGTGCCAGAATCTGTCGTTCCTGAACTGGTTGAACCTGAACTGGTTGAACCAGAGCTACTTTAACCTGAACTGGTTGAACCAGAACTACTTGAACCTGAACTGGTTGAACCAGAACTGGTTGAAGAACCATTATTTGAAGACGATGCCGTATTGTCCGCAGACACGCTAGAAGCGGCCTTTCCACAAGCAGACAAAAGCAAAACGCAAGGTAATAACAAAGAAACAACTATATTTTTATAAATCACGATAAACGCTCCTTTATTTTGATTAATTTTGAATATTTAAAAGCAATGGATTTAAAAAAATGTTTCAACTTCAAAAACCCCAGAATCCCCCTTTTTTAAGTTTACTAATAAAGTTATCGAAAATAGACTGAAAATGATTTTAACGAATTTTCTTGATGTTTTTTTAATTTATTTAAGAAAGAATTTCTTAAATTGAGACTAAAAATTTAGAAGGAAAAATTTAAAAAGTCAAGTTTTTTTTAAGAAAGAAAAAACTTAATATTAAAGCCTCTTTCTAGGTATAAAAAAGCCCCTTGAAAGGGGCTTTTAAGAGATTAAAAATTAAATTAAAAACTAGAAAAAATAAACCCCTGATACAGAAAGCGTCTGTAATTTACCACCGGATACTGTACTTAAATAATCCGTTAATGCTGTTTCATAACGAAGATCAACGGCAAGCTTTTCCCATTCATAACTTAGTCCTGAAGCAAGCCCGCATTCAAAAGTATTGACGGCTTTTGATGTTCCTTCTACTGAAGCAGAAGCTGAAGCACGAGAGGAGCCTGATGAAAGAGATGCTGAAACCTCTATTTTCGCTGTACTCGCTAAGGCCAATGACACATATGGACCTGCATAAGCACGAAATCCATATGCCTTAGAGAATTGATAATTTAAAAGTAATGGCACCTCTAGGACAGCAGAACGAACTTCTAGAAGAGTAGACTCTCGATAAGTAGCAGATTGTGAATTAGATAACTTCACTGGTCCAACGTTTAAGATTGTTTGTCTTAAAGCCTTTGAAATGAACAGCAATTCAGAATGAATTTGAAATTTATCATTGAAAGACAAAGGATAATAAGCAGATTTTACACCAAGAGAAATCCCTGATGCAGATTCAGGAGAAAATCTTTCTTCATAAGAATCTTTCGGTAGTAACCGAGCTGAAAAAGTGGAACTGGCAAACCCTACCTTAACACCAAAATTTTCCTTCCTGGCACCAAGTTTTAAGTTTATTGCAAAAAGACTTGAGGAAACCAACACACTTAAAACAAAGCCCAATAGCATTGCTTTTTTCATAATAAACGCTCCTTTATTTTGATTAATTTTGAATATTTAAAAGCAATGGATTAAAAAAGATGTTTCAACTTCAAAAACCCCAGAATCCCCCTTTTTTAAGTTTACTAATAAAGTTATCGAAAATAGCCTGGAAATTGTTTCAACGAATTTTCTTGATGCTTTTTGATTTATTTAAGAAAGAATTTCTTAAATTGAGACTAAAAATCTAGAAGGAAAAATTTAAAAAGCCAAGTTTTTTTTAAGAAAATTTATTTCGATTTTTGATATTGCTGCCAAGCATCTGGAGTAAAGGTTTGAACAGCCATGGCATGTAAATGGGTATTAAAATCTTGTTTTAAGGCATTAAGTACCTTTTGATGCTGTTTAACCAAGGGTAACCCTAAAAAAGAAGCGCTAACCACAATGGCTTGAAAATGCTGGCCATCTTGATTTGGATCTGCCACATAAACTTCTGCATCTGGAATATGAGATAAAATAGAGCGTTTTAATTGCTCAAGCATGGTTTTTTTTCAGCCAGGAAATGATGTCATCAGATTCATAAAGGGGTTTGCCGTCTATCATTAAACAAGGGACTTGCTTTTTACCCCCAAGTGCCAACAACTCTTTTTCAAAAAGGGGCGTGGTCTTAATGTCTTTTTTAGTCATACCGGATATCCCTTGAGCCTTTAAAAAAGACAATACCTTTTGGCAAAAAGGACAAGATTCAAAATAATACAATTCTAACGTCATAAGATCGCACTATATTATAAATTCTGAAGCTGTTCAATTTCTTTGGCAGCAGCCATACTGGCCACTCTTGCCAGCAACACATAAGTTCTCATTTGCTCATCTGTTTCTAAAAAAGCAGCATCGTCTGAAGCCATAAAAGAAGAAAACGTCATCCCTGAAGAATTCAAATTCTCCCTGGTATTTTTTTGAGCATTAAGCCTATAAAATCCCCCCAAAAAATGATGCCCAATACTATATAAACAAGGTTCTGCCACCTGCTGATTCACGCGCAATTGGGTAGGAATGCCTTCTTGAATTAAAAAATGATGACTATGTCTGCCGCCCTTGCCTTTGTCTAAGTTATTTCTAGATTTTCGATTCAATGTCAAAATGTCCTCTGGAAATTCAATGGCTTGAACACCCATGCCATAAGTCCCGGAATCTGATTTTAAAAACAACAACGGCTTGTCCTGAATACCCTGCTTTTGATACAGCACTTGAATGTCTTGAAACAAAGACACCGCCTCTTGATAAAGACGATATCGGTCTGATTCTTCATGAATATCCACATCTGAAACAGACCTAAAAAGACAGGTCCATTGCTGACAAGACAGTCCCAACTTTTCTGAGATGGTTTGGAAAAGTTGGTTCATAAAACTAAAATGCTGAGACTTTCGCCTAAGATACCAGCCCGCAGACATGGATGGAAAAATAGGAATAGACCATTTATCTAATAAATGAATAGGGCCTGTACTTAAATCATTGTTTAAAATCACGGCATCAAACTGAGACTGTTTTGAGGTGTCCAAAACACGTTTTAAGCAATATAGCTTAACCTGCCGTTGAGAAGCCGTTTGCAATTCAACATACCCCAAGTCTTCACAAAAATCTGGAGGATGGGTAAAAAAAGAAGCCAGTAACACATCGAATCCAGCTTCTTGTAATAAAGTTTGTAAAACCAGAACATTTTCTAAATACCAAACATTACGGGTATGTTCTTCTGTGATTAATAAAATACGCTTGGGCGTCAACCCATGGTTTGTTAAATATTCTTTGAAAAGAAGAGACGCTTTTTGTAATGCATCGGGTTGCAAATTGTTGAACCCTGCGGGGTACAAATTGGTATCAACCACCGCTGTTTTAAAAGCAGACTGCCTAATGTCTACTGAGGTGTATAAGGGATACTGTGTAAAAGGGAGTATTGTCTCTAAATAGTCAAAAATTTTTTGAAACGTTGAAAATGAAAGCATGGACAATTAATGTTTAATCAAAAAAAGAAAGTCATCGTTCATCAAATTTTAATAGGAATAGCCACAAAAGGAACGTTTGTTAAACATAAACGTTGCTGTAAAGCAAACACCGTGTGGTTATGTAAAAATCTGGAAAACATGGTTTCTTCTTTAAAAACCAAAAAACCACCAAAAAACATGGCTTTGGGAAATCGAACTAAAATTTGTGGCACCAGAACCAAGACTTCCTGAATAATATCTGTTCCAAACCCGTAATAGCCGTCTCCATAATACCCTTTTCGTTGAACATAGCCTACGTAGCGCTTAACATCAGATTCTATCTTTTTACTTAAATTTTCGATTTCTTCAGCCCCTTTAAAATTACCCGCATCAACCACCCCAATTTGAACAAAAATAAAATTTTTATATAAGCCCCCAAATTGATTCAAAATGGTATTCAAGGTATGTATCCCAATGCCATCGAAGCCATTTACAAATAACACTGCCGTATGGGCCTCAGAATCTTGAGGAGAAACAGCATGCAGAGAAACCCCTTGTTCATAATCTTCAGGCAAACCCTCTAAACGATATTGCTTGTGAACCTGAAAAATCACTTTTGCAGTTTTGTAATAATGACGCTTAATAATGAAAGCAAAAAAAGCAAAAGAAAGGGTAATAAACATGGTAATCCATCCCCCTTCTTCAAATTTAATCACAGTCACCGCAATCAAAATAAACAAACACAAACATAACCCTACCCCATTGATACAAAACTTTTTAAACCAATCTCGAACAACAGCTTTTTTTAACCACCAATGCCTCACCATCCCAAGTTGAGATAAAACAAAGGTGATAAAGACATTAATGCTATATAAAACAACCAAGAATCGAACAGAACCATGGGTTAAAATAAGCATGCCCAAGGCCGCAAGGCCCATAATGACTATGCCATTTCTGGCCACTAAACGCTCGTTTAACAAAGCAAATCTCGTGGGAAACCAACGGTCAATGGCCATGCTGGCCAAAATACGAGGACCATCCAAAAAACCTGCTTGTGCAGCAATGAAAAGAAGAAGGGCTTCAGATAACAAAGTCACCCATAAAAAAACAGAACCAAAAAATCCCCAATGAGACGTAACACTTTCAATAAGAACCGCATTCAACGTTTTACCAGGCACATGAGAGACCTTGAATAACAGATAGGCCACCAACAAACCAAAAACCATAAAAGAAAGAGATGTGGCCATATACAACATGGTACGCTTTGCAGTTTTAACCTTAGGCTCTCTAAGTAAACTAACCCCGTTGCTGACCGCTTCAATGCCTGTATAAGTACCTGCACCCATGCTGTAAGATTTTAATAAAATCATCACCAACCCCAAGGTTCCTAACTCACGCCAAGCAAAACCCACATCTCTGGATGTGGTGGTCACCACAGCAGGTAAATCACTGGAATGGGTAAAAATGGCATAAACAATAAGAAAAACATGGGTAATCAAAAATACCATGAAAATAGGAATCAAGGGTTTAACTGTTTCTT
>Ga0172376_10004483_pt1 | contig 15933 bp, 5 predicted proteins | sample Lak35m_FD_121114 | JGI IMG/M metagenome (GOLD analysis project Ga0172376, IMG submission 121114) | Freshwater microbial communities from Kabuno Bay, South-Kivu, Congo - kab_092012_35m | ecosystem: Environmental > Aquatic > Freshwater > Lake | place: Democratic Republic of the Congo: South-Kivu... | reverse complement strand
TGAATTTTCTGACGAACACGCCCGTCGCATCACCGTCGCCATTTCCAGTCCATGAGATCACGAACTCGCCGGTGGCATCGACTGCGATCGACGGCCGAATCTGATCGTTGCTGGTCGTGTTGTTGACCAGGATGGGCAAGCCATTGACATCGCCGAATGATGTCAGACGTTGGGCATAGATGCCCTCTCCAAAGAACACCGTCGACACTTCCATCGCGACGACAGAACTCCCATCTGCCGCCATGCCGACGACAGCGTTGTGTGCGTTATCGAGTAGGCCATCCACTTGGGTGTTGATCCCGACGGGCATGCCCTCCCATCGGTACTTCTGAGTCCACACATCCTCGCTGTCATCCCACGCGACGACGAAGTCTTTATCGCCATTGATCGCGATCGAGGCACGTGTCTCGGAGTTGCTGGTCGCGACATTGACACGTCGTTCAACCGTATCCAGTGCCACGCCACTGGAGTCAAAGCGTCGATAGAAGATGCCCGTCGCATCGCCGTTACCTTCACCTTCCCAAGCGACCACGAACGACCCGTCAGCCGCCACAGCGAGCGACGAACTCTTCTGCGCGTTGCTCGTCGTTGTATTGACGAGAATCTCACCCGTGCGCGCGGTCCCATCCGCTTCATACACTCGCGCGTAGACACCGTGGTCGCTGCCGTCTTGCCCGGTGCTCGTCCAAGTCACGACAAAACGACCATGCGCGTCATGATCGATTGCGGACCAGTTCTGCATGCCGCTCGTCGTGGTGTTGATCCGGAACTCGCCACCCAGGGGACTGCCAAAACGGCTATAGCGGCGGGCATAGACGCCCGCGTTCGAGCCGTCTTGGCCATTGCTGCTCCAAACAATGACTGACTCGCCCGTCGGTGCGATCGAAATCGACTGAGCTGCGTTGCGTGATTCGTGCGTCGTGGCTTGCACGTCGGTGATTGCGGCGTTGACGCGTTGCTCGGTCGTGGACCAGAGCCGAGAAGCTCGTTGATAAGCACCAATATCGCTGACTGAGCCGCGCGCATCGCCACGCTGATCTGTCGTGAGTCCCGGAGCTAATCCCGTACTGATCGCCGGACTGTCGGGCAGTAACGCCAGCGTCTGCGTCAGTCCACCATGATCTGCAAGAGCCATCAGGCGGGGATCGAGTCCATTGCGATCGCTGGATTGATTGAGGCCTGCCGTTCCATCGGAGTCGATGTTGTGACCATTCGAAATGAGCACCGACTCGGAATTCCCCCCCGAGTTACTGCTCAAGATTGAATTCTGTAGCGATGCACTGCCACCTGGAGCGACCTTGATGCCTCCGGCTCCAGCGTGACCTGTATTCCCGGCAATCGTCGAACTACTGATTGAGACGTTGCCATGAGTATGAATCGCGCCACCGCCGGTCGTTGAGCTGTTGAGAGTGAATGTGGAATTGGTGATCGCCATTGACATTGCGGTCGACATGACGGCCAGTCCACCCCCTTGAGTCGCGTCGTTATTGGACAACGTCGTCCCCGAGATAGACGCCATACCCACCAGGCTCAGTCCGCCACCGAAACTTAGCGCGGTGTTGCCACTGATTGTTGAATCAATCACTTGCAGCGTGCCTCGGCTGTCGATGCCACCGCCTTCAAATGCCGAATTGTTAGTGACCGCGACTCGCTGGAGAGTCAATGCGGTCGCCGCGCTCGTACGCACGCCACCGCCATTCGAGAAGTCGAGGCTGCCATTGGTGATGGTCAGATCCTGCAGCGTGGTATTTCCCGAGGCCAACACATCAAACACGCGATCAATCGAGTCACCGTCAACAATTGTCGTTCCCGATCCCGCCCCGGTGATCTTCACGCTGTCGGTGATATCAAGGTCGCCGCGCAGATTGCCGTCATCTGGTAAGCCATCCAGCGCCAGTTGGTAAGTTCCTGCCGACAGTTCGATCTCATTAAGACCACTGGTGTTGTTCGCCGCAGTGATCGCTTCACGTAACGAGATCTTGCCATCGCCACCTCGATTCCCAATCAACGCACTCAAGGATGACGTGTCGCCGTCAAGCACATCCGCAGTCGTATCAACACGCAATGAGTTGGGTGGCGTATAGGTCACCACCAACTGAGGGCGCTGACTGATCGTGCTCGTTTCCGATGACTGAAACCCCCATGAATTTGAGCCTGGCTTCTTAAGGACTAAGCCGTGATTCGGAACCCCGTTGGCCCAGTGTTGCACCGTACTTTCGAGCCCGCTGATCACCACGCTGCCGGAAGCCGTGGGACTCGCGACCATGCCCACCGGGATCGCAGTCGCTTCGACGTTGTCGGTTTGCACTCCCGAGTTCAACGTGTTCCAACTGCTGGTTTCCGTGAACGAAGTCAACAGGCGGTAGGCCGATATCTCCTCGCCCGCGTCCGCTGGATCGGTGACATGCACCACCAACTGCGCTGCAGTGATCGTCGAGCCGTAAGGAATTCTCCCGGCTGCGTTGCCGAACAGATTGTCGAAGCGAATCAGCGTCTGTTCTTCGTCCGCATTGCCTTGGCTTTGCGTCGTGAGCAACGTCGTGCTGCCAAAGTTGGAAGTTGCATCGGCGTTCTTAACCATCGTGTCGACGGTACTCGCATAGCCGTTCGTGCCGTCTTGGAACGAGATCGAATTCAACGTTCCGAACCACTCTGTTTGAGTGTGCTCAGTGAAAGCACTGGGAGCAGTGATCTCGCCCCGCGAAAACTCCAACTGCCAGTCGCCTCCGAGGCGCTCATGTCCCGTGATGTCAGTGCTGGCCGCAACGTCTGCACCGGTAAGGACACTGATGGTATCCAGCAACCATTGGCCCTCGTCGTTCGCCGCGAGGTTGCAACCATAGAACAAGAGGTCGGCGTCACTCGCGAGTGACTGTCCCCACCGCGCGAACTCGCCGACATACGCACCGAGCACTGAAAGATTGAGCCGAGTGCTGCCGAGCCACACCTCGCCGCCATCTCCGTGTGAGATGATGTGAACCGCATGCAGTCCTGTGTAATGGCTGAGTGCATCGGAGATCTGATCAACGCCATCGCGCAGGTCGTCGAGCATCACCAGATCAATCGCACGCCCAGCGATGTGCTGTTGATTAAGATCCTCAACCAGCCTTCCCAAGTCCGCCGCATGCGGGTCAAGGAACACCAACTCTCGCACTTGGGCGGCGGGGCTCACTTGCTCAACAGTCGCCGTTGAGGCTGCTGCGATATCGACGGTTTCCGCCATGATGGCACCGTCAGGAGCGATCGCTTGCAAAACCTCATCCAGAGACGGTTGCGCATTCGGCCCATCCATTGGTGCATCAGCAACCGCGACAGCCGGGCTGGCGCTCATCAAGACGCGTTCTTCGAGTCCCTCGGCTTTCAAACAGCGGGGCGTCGGCACATCGACATCCAACAGACACGTTGTCCGATTAAGGACCGACTGCCAGGCCAGTTGTGCCGACAATTTGAGTGAATGCCAAGACATGACGCTGCTGTGATCGTGAGGAGCAAGCTGACCGGGAACCTCTGAGGGCAATGCCGCAACAATCAACTCTACCCGGCTTCCGCTGACCTGCCGGATTTGGCAAGCAATGCCGATTGGTTTCGTGGAAACAATCCGCGAAGTCTGACAGTTGCCGCACATCACAACGGTCGCAGCAGTCAATCCAATCGCGAGACGAGTAACGATCGTGTGTTCGTCGTCAGCCTCGCTGCCCACTCAATCCGCAGTTTCGTTGCATCCAGTATCGACATCGCAATCCGAGCAGCACGCCTCAGCGCACCGCAGCCAACTCGCTGACTCGCACCTCATCACCTGACATGTGCCGCCGACCGCCAATCAGCGCAGCTCTTCATGCCAGCAATCTGTCGGACGCACTGAAACCGCCGCCGTTGCTTGTTCTTACGAAGTAGATGACTGCGAGTGATTCACTCTGGGGAATCGCGCTGCGGTGTCATTCCGATGTCGCCGTTCGTCTCACTTCGCAACTTGAGGTTCGCTCTGTGAAGCCAACTGAGTCCCAGGTGTTGCATGTCCGCGTTGTGACAGGCGCGGGCGGCGGGCCTGAAAAAACTATTCTCAACACTCCCCGGTACTATCGCGGCACCGGTTACTCAGGTGTCTGCGCGTATCTACATCCACCGGGCGATCCGGGCTTCGAAGTATTAAGAACTCGTGCGCAACAAACCGAGGCTGAACTCGTCTCGATCCCAGATTGCGGTCTCACAGATTTCAGCGTCGTGAAGCGACTGATCGCACTCTGCCGGGAACGCGACGTTCGGATCTGGCACGGGCATGACTACAAATCGGACGCACTCGGTTTGTTGGTGAGCAAGTTTTATCCTCTGAAGTTGGTCACCACGGTACATGGTTGGGTTGATCACACTTCGCGTGCACAGCTTTATCGCCGTATCGATCTGAAGTGCTTGCCTCGCTATGACCGAATCGTTTGTGTCTCAGAGACCTTGCTCGCGGAATGCCTCGCGGCCGGAGTGCCTGTTGAGAAACTCTCGTTGATCGAGAATGGCATTGTGCTGGACGACTACCGCACTGATGCCGGGTCGCTACCAAAGACGTCATCGAGCGTGCCGGTGGTTGGTGCCGTCGGTCGTCTCTCACCAGAGAAAGGCTTTGATGTTCTGATCCGCGCGTTTGATCAACTCCTGTCCACGGGCACGGCAGCTCAACTTGTCATCGCTGGCGAAGGCGGCTTGCAGCAAGAACTGCAACAACTCATTCGCGACCTGAAGCGAGAAAACTCAATCACGCTGCTCGGTCATGTGCCCGATGCACGCTTGGTCTTCAACACGTTGGATGCGTTTGTTTTAAGCAGTCGTCGCGAGGGACTTCCGAACGTCTTGCTCGAAGCGATGGCCAGTCGAGTTCCGACGATCACCACGCCTGTCGGTGGAGTACCGAACGTCGTCGCTCACGAACACGACGCGTTGTTCGTGCCGGTCGATAACGTCGATGCGCTGACGGTGGCTCTCACAAGGTTGCTCAACAATGCGTCCTTGCAGCAGCAACTGGCAGACAATGCTTATCGCACAGTCGCTGATCGCTTTAGCTTTGAACGGCGGATGCACAAGTTTGTCGCGTTGTATGACCAGTTGCTCGGACGAGAGAGCGTGCAGTCACTGTTCGCACCGTACGAGCAGCCTGTGGCTTCGGACTGCGGTGAGCCTTCACTGCACTGCGGCGCAACCACTGGCGTGCGCTCGGACGACATGACTCGTCCATCCAAAGCGGATCATGGCGAGGACTTCAGCGGTTCGACGGACTTCACTGGCGCAACCGCAGGTGTCGCCGTCTTTGCGCACCCACAACTCGCGCTCCAGCCCGTTGCGTTGGGCCAAGTGAAAGTCGAGCTGACATCGACGCCCGAAACATGGGACGGTTACCTAGCAGCGAAAGGGCATGCCGGCTTCTATCAGCGTGCGGCGTGGTTACGCGTGCTGCAGGACGGCTTGCAGCACGAGCCCGCTTGCTTGCAGGCGACTGTTGGGCGGCAGCTTGTGGGAGTCTTACCACTGGCCTTTGTGAACAGCCCGCTCTTTGGGCGATTTCTGGTCAGCCTGCCGTATGTAAATTCGTCCGGTCTCGTGGCGGATTCGCCGGAAGCGGAACTCGCCCTCGTGGAGCGAGCGATCGAACTCGCCGACCAATTAGATGTGCGATACCTCGAATTGCGTCACGAGCGAGCAGTCAACCATCCACTGTTGAAGCAAGCTGTCACCGACAAAGTCCACATGCGACTGCAGTTACCGAGCACCACAGACGGGCTATGGGACGCCATCAAGTCCAAGGTCCGCAATCAAATTCGTAAAGCGCAGAAGAATGAAGGCTTCAGTGTGCATTGGGGCGGCCTGGAGATCCTTGATGAGTTCTATGACGTCTTCTGTCGCAACATGCGCGATCTCGGTACTCCGCCGTTTAGTCGCAAGCTGTTCGCTGCGTTGATTGACCACTTCCCCGGCGATGCCGAGTTCTGCAGCGTGCGTCTGCACGGTCAACCGGTCGCTTCTGGGTTGTTGGTTCATGGCCCCGGTACGACCGAAGTTCCCAGCGCCAGCTCGCTGCGCCAGTTCAATTCGACGAACTGCAACATGTTCTTGTATTGGAGCCTGCTTACCCGAGCCGTCGAGCGTGGCCAAAATACGTTCGACTTCGGTCGGAGTTCACGAGACAGCGGTACCTATGCCTTCAAGTCACAGTGGGGCGCGACCGAATCCCCTGCCGTTTGGCAGCACTATGTACGCGAAGGCGATGCTCGGGATATGCGGCCCAACAACGGTAAGTTCGACCTCATGATCCGCGCTTGGCAAAAGCTGCCCGTGTGGGTCACGCGTTTGATCGGCCCCAGCATTGTGCGGGGGATTCCATGACGTCGCCGAGAAGCGAGGACCGGCATCCATCGCCCTTTTCTCGCGGCTCAACCGAACGAATGCCTCTCACCACACCGCCTCTTCCGCCACTCATCATTCTGGAATCGATCACTCATGCGATCCCTCGCCGACATCGCGAAACACTCCTCGATCTACGGATTGGCGGCGTTGATTAGCCGGTTCGCGTCGGTGTTATTGCTGCCACTCTATACGCACTACCTGACACCGCATGATTACGGCGTCATCGCGATCCTCGATCTCACCACAACGGTGCTCGCGCTGCTAATTGGCGGCGGCATGGCGCAAGCGGTCACGCGATTTCAATTCGACGCCGATTCTGCCAACGGGCGGCGCCGCGTGTGGTGGACCGGTTTGCTGTTCGTTGTCGGGATGGGAATTGTTGTCACCGGGCCGCTGTGGCTGATTCGTAACTCACTTGCTGTCTGGACGATTGGAGCCGACGTTCCTGACGGCGGCTTTCTGTATTCACTGGCCTTCGCCACGCTGATTCTGATGATGACCAGCGAGCTATTCGATGTCTTTGTGCGAGTCCAAAAGTGGTCCGTGTTATATCTCGTGGTGTCGACCGGTCGGTTACTGCTGAATGTCGGACTCAATGCGTGGTTCCTATGTGGACTCGGAATGGGAGTGAAGGGGCAACTGCTCGGTAATCTGCTCGCCACAGTCGCTCATTCTTCGTTCGTGTTCGTGATCTTCTGGCGACATAACCAGCGCGTCCTCTTTGATGTCTCGATCTTGAAGCGGCTCATCGCGTTCAGTTCGCCGATCATCGTGTTGGCGTTCTTGTCGCTGCTGATGCACGAAGCGGATCGCTACTTCTTGGCCGCGTATCTCAGCCTGGAGGACGTCGGTGTCTACTCGTTGGCTTACAAGATTGGGCAAGCGGTGAATTCACTGACGCTTTTGCCATTCGGCTCGATTTGGTCGGTCACGATGTACGAAATCGCCAAGCAACCCGATGCCAAGCAACAGTACGCGGCAGTCTTTCGGCACTTCGTGAATGCGATGCTGATCCTGATGCTCGGCGCGTCGCTTGTCGCTTGGCCGCTGTTGCCGATCCTGACGACGCAGGCTTACGAAGGAGCTGTCGACATTCTCCCAGTCATTCTGTTGGCCTTTGTGTTCTTCAGCGCTCACTCGCTGTTCAATGTGCCGGCCATGTTGGCCAAACGCACGGTCGCGATGTTGCCGGCGGCTGTGGCCGGAGTAGCGGTCAATTTGCTGCTCAATACCTTGATCGTGCCGCACTTCGGTGGTGTGGGAGCCGCATGGGTGAGCGTTGCAACCTACGCCACATACTCGTTTGTAGGACTCGCGCTGTATCGGCGGATCGACGTGATCCCCTATCAGTTCGGCCAAAGTTTCATGTCGCTGTTAGGCATCGGGGCGACCTATGCGGCCTTACGGTGGGGACACATCGAACGCTGCGGGGCAGTCGCTCAAATTGGTGTTGCGATCGGAGTGTGTTCTGTATGGGCCGGGTTATTGTTCGGCCCGTTCGCGTGGCAACTCTGGCGCGAACGTCTGGAACAGCGCAAGCTTCATCGCAACTCCCGTCCGAACTTTGGTATGCGATGAGTTGTGCTTCGATTGTCGTGTGAAGCGTGCACCGCACGTTGCTCATCATGGAGGGAGTCGACGTCATGGCCGCATCGCCGCACGCGCGACCGCTAATCCTGATCGGAGCCAGCACTCGGGCGACCGCCCAGTCCGCTCGCCGCGCAGGTTTTTTGCCGTATTGCATCGATCAATTCGCAGACGAAGACTTGCGAGCCTGTGCCACGCTGCTGGCGTGTGATTGCTTCCCCGCAGACTTGCCAAGCACGCTCGCCACGGCGCCGTTTGCTGAGTGGCTCTATACCGGTGGCCTCGAAAATCAGCCAGAACTGGTGGAACGACTGGCAGAGATTCGCCCGCTATTGGGCAACCGTGCGCAGGCGTTGCGACTCGTGCGCGATCCGTTCTGGCTGGCCAATTTGTTGCGAACCCATCAGCTCCCCACGCTTGCAGTGATGTCGCTGTCTGATAGCCGCAGCACATCGAACGCGTGCCGCCGACGTTGGTTGAGCAAGCCCCTGCGAAGTGCTGGAGGCAAAGGCATCACGGCCTTCGATGCGCATGCGGTGTTACTCACTACCGAGCAACTCGCGACGCATTACTTGCAAGAGTTTGTGAACGGCATGCCAATCTCGGGACTCTTCGTGACCGACGGACAACGTACTCGCTGCTGCGGCCTCACGCGGCAAATCATCGGAGAATCGTTCACACACGCGCCTCCGTTCGGCTACGCCGGTTCGATCGCACCGCTGGACGACGATGACTTACCCGCGAGCGCACGCGAGCAAGTCGTCGCGCTCGGTTCACTCATCGCAACTCAAGCCAAGCTACGGGGACTCTTCGGCATCGACTGCATTTGGGACACCGAACAGCAAGTGGCTTGGCTGTTGGAAGTCAATCCACGCTACACGGCGGCCGTCGAACTCTTTGAGCAAGCGACTGGAGCCGCGCTGCTCGCGCGTCATTACCGTGCGACATCATCACCGGAAAGCACTGACGACTGGCTCGCTCCCATGCCCCGCGCCACGATGCGATGCGGCAAGTTGGTGCTCTATGCGGCTCGCTCGCTGATCGCGCCTGATTTGCGCGACAATCCGTCGATCGCCGATATCCCCACGCCGGGCAGTGAGATCCCCGTCGGCATGCCGATCTGCACGGTCTTCGCGCGCGGAACGTCAACGATGGAATGCTTCCAGAATCTGCATGCAGAAGCACATCGAACGGGACTGCCGCTCGACTAACGGCGTGAGCGGCCTCCTCATGTGGTGTGGAACTGAGATCTCGCTTGAGCAAGATGCTAACGTCAAACCATGAGCACTCCTCGACTCGCATCGCCCGTCCCTCAACAACGAGTCATCGCGTTCGCGTTGATAGTTTTGGAGTGTGTCGTCGTTGGCCTATTCGCACGCACGATTGTGTTCCCGGCGGTGGTGCTCGGCGTCAGCATTCTCGGTGTGGCGACTCGCTGGCGCATCGAGTTCAACCGCCAACGAACCTTCAATCTCGCGGTCCTCATCTGGTTGGTGATGCTCGCCCAGTACGGGTTACTGCCGGCCAATCCGCGCTACAACGAACTCTTCTCGGGCCAGCAAGTTGCTTACTTGCTAGCGCAGTATTTGATGAGCGTGCAGGCCGCCTCGTTCTTTGCGGCGCGCCGCGACAATCTCGTGCCGACGTCGTTCGTATTGTTCGGAACCGGCGCTCTCGCTTGCTTGGCGATCGTGCAACTGCGGCGAAATCACGAACCAATCCTGCTGCAAACTCTACAGGCGATATTTGTCATCGGCGCATTGTTGTTCTGGGGCAGTTCGCGTCGGTTGAGTGCCGACGCTCCACGGCGTTTTTCAAGTCGCACACTGTGGAGTGGCTGCGCGGTGTTGATGATCGTCACCAGTGGTTGCAGCCTGGCTTGGTTGATGGCGCGGTATGAAGCGCAGCTTGATCGATGGGCGATGAGTTTGCTCGACTTTGAAAAGCCAACGACCGACGTCGGCTTTGCAGAGACGTCGCGCATTGGAGCCGTGCGGTTTAATCAGTCGCAGCACTCGAATCAGATTGCGCTGCGCGTGACATCCGACACTGAACCGGGTTACTTCCGAGGCAAAGTGTACGACTCGTACTTTGACCGCGAATGGCATCTGGCACCGAGTCGCTTGCCGGTGCAACGAGTGACTTCGATTCCGCCCAACATGCGGGTTCATGTGGAAGACGGGCTGCTCTTCAAGCTTGGTGCGATGGGAGCTCAACCGCCGCGAGTCATGACCATTCGGCCCAGCAACGGTTGGAGTGGCATCTACTTCGCGCCGCTCGAAGCGAGCTATCTGCAAGTCCCGCGTGGCTCAGTCACTCGGGATCAACACAACGTGCCGCACTCCGACGATCTCAGCACGCGTGGCTCGTACAAGCTGTTTGTCGCCGACTCGCATCGTTTGACCGACAACGTCTCGGCAACCGAATTCTCGCCTGAACTCGATGATTTACTGTTCGTGCCGCGTTCAATTCGTGAGGACGAACGAGTACTCGCGCTGCGCGACGAACTCTTCCGCGAGACCCCATCGACGCTCGACAAGATCGCCGCCGTCGTGAAGTACATGGGGCGCTATCGCTACAGCATGACGGTCACTCCGCCGCCAGATCGTGACCCCGTTGGCTGGTTCTTGACCGAGAAACCTGATGCGCATTGCGAATACTTCGGCAGCGGCACGGTCATGTTGCTGCGACTAGCGGGCGTGCCGAGCCGGTACGTCACGGGCTTTGTGGTTGATGAGCAGAACCCGATCAGCCGTGAATTCGTAGCTCGTCAGAAAGATGCGCATGCTTGGGCTGAAGCGCGGCTTGATGACGGGAGCTGGGAGTTGATTGAGACAACCCCAAGCGGCGGCCTGCCGTCGCAGAATGGTCCGTCAGAAACGTCGCCCTGGTGGGACGCGATTTTCGCAATGTGGGAGCGATGGCGACAAGACATCGCTGATCGCGGGATCGAGAACGTGCTGCGCGATTGGCTGATGATGAGCGTGAAGATCATCGCGGCTGCTGCGGTGCTTGGGGCGTGTGTTGTGATGCGGCGTCGCTATCGCCGAGCCCAGAGCAATCGACCACAACTGCTCTATCAGCCACATGCTCGAACTGCCGAATTGCTGAAGTACGACCGCTTGCTAGCGGGCCATTTTCGTCCCCGTGCCCCGCATGAAACGTTGAGCCAGTACGCAACTGCACTCGATGCAGCGGCTACGCCCCAAGAAGAAAGTATGGATCGCTTCGACCTCAAGTCCGCCGCGTTGTGGTATCGCGCGTACGAGCAACAGCGCTTTCGAGCGACCTCGACGGAGAACGCGACGTGAGGCTATCGGCATCACCGAGTTGCTAGACTTGCTGCAGTGGCGACCATAGCACAGCACCCGCGTGATGTGTCTGCGATCAAGCGTTTTGATCAAGACGACACGGCTCGTTCGATTTTTCGTTTCATGGTGTCTCGCAACTTTAGGAGATGGTTTGCAGATGATCCTTCCTCGATTTGTTCGCTGGGGAGCATTAGCTCTCTTTGGAATGTTGGCTCCGTCACTGAGTGCGGCGGAGAAGCTGCGGCTCGCGAGTGCTTTTTCCGATCATGCGGTGCTGCAACGAGATCTTGCCGTGCCCGTTTGGGGCAAGGCTGAGCCGGGAACAAAACTTACAGTCGCCTTTGCCGGGCAAGAGAAGGCCGTGACGGCGGACAAAGATGGCAAATGGCTCGTGCGATTGGATCCGCTCGCGGCTTCGGCGGAAGGGCGCGAGCTGACCGTGAAGTCAGAGGCCGAGTCAGCGGGCATCAAGGACGTGCTCGTCGGCGAAGTCTGGGTCTGCAGCGGGCAGTCCAATATGGGATGGACGTTGAGTGCGTCGCTCGGCGGCACCGAAGCGATCGCGGCGGCGGGCGATGCTCAGTTGAGGTTGTTCAACGCTCAAGCCCGCGCGGTTGATGAGCCTCAAGAGTCGATCGGCGGCGCATGGGCGGTTGATAGTTCGGCGTCGGCAGGCGGCTTCTCGGGAGTCGCGTACTTCTTCGGCAAAGAGCTGCGAGCAAAGCTCGGCGTGCCGGTCGGGCTCATCAAGTCGGCAGTCGGAGGCACCGTTGCCGAAGCATGGACGCCGAAGCAAGACCTCGAAATGAACCCCACTCTCAAGCCGCTCATTGATCAGCAAGCGGCGAAGTTGGCGGCTTATCCGGCTCAAGTTGAAGCCTGGAAGAAGATCGAAGCCGACGAGATCAAGAAGTGGGAAGCGGCCGTCGCGAAGGCAAAGGCCGAGAACAAACCCGAGCCGCGCAAGCCGACCGGTCCTGCTGATCCGGCTTCCAACGTGAATCGACCATTCGGGCTCTACAACGGTTCGATCGCCCCGCTTGTGCCGTATGGAACGAAGGGCTTCATTTGGTATCAGGGCGAATCAAACTCGGGTCGCGGCAAGGAATATCAGACGCTGTTCCCGGCTCTGATTACGGCGTGGCGCAAGAACTGGGGACAAGGCGACGTGCCGTTCCTCTTCGTGCAAATCACGCCGCACAACGGCATGTCGCCCGAAGTGCGTGAGGCTCAGCGGCTGACGGTCCAGACGACTCAGAACACCGCGATGGCCGTGACGATCGACGTCGGGCATCCGAGCGACATTCATCCCAAAGATAAGAAGACGGTCGCTCAACGATTGGCTCTCGGCGCCCGAGCGTTGGCCTATGGAGAGAAACTTACATACTCGGGACCGGACTACGACGCGATCAGTGTCAGCGGCAACAAAGCGACGCTCAGCTTCAAGCATGTGGGCGGCGGGCTCGTCGCGAAGGAAGGCGGCTTGAAGGGCTTCGCGATCGCCGGCGCCGACGGCAACTTCGTCGAAGCGAAAGCCGAGATCAGCGGCGACACCGTCATTGTTTCGAGCGACGCGGTGAGTGCACCGACTCAAGTCCGCTACGGATGGGTCAACGTGCCCGAAGGGACCTTGTGGAACAAAGACGGTCTGCCTGCGTCTCCCTTCCAAAGCGACAAAGCATGGACGCTCGAAGAAGGCTTTGAGTTGTTGCTCAACCTCAAAGACCTCACCGGTTGGCACTACGCGAACGGCCCCGAGTTCAAAGGTCTGACGAACGCGAGTGATAACCGTTACACAGCGCGCGATGGCCGCATCGTCGTCAATGCGGGCAAGGGGCTTGCTCAGCTCTGGACGACGCGCGAGTTCCCGGCGGACTTCCATTTGAAGCTCGAATTCCGAGCCGGCTCAAACGCCGACAGCGGAGTCTTCCTGAGGAAGCCTCAGCTTCAATGTCGCGACTACCTCGTCGCCGGTCCGTACAAGGAATTGAAGACCTACAAACCGCAGGACTGGAACGAGATCGAAGTCATCGTGAAAGGCAAAGTCGCAACCTGCACCTGCAACGGCGAGGAACTGAAATTCCCGAACGAACTCCCGGCAACCGGCCCCATCGGCCTCGAAGCCGACCGAGGCCAAATGGAGTACCGCCGCATTCGGATTAAGGAATTGAAGTAGTGGTAACGTGTGCGACCAGCTCGCACTGACAGGTGAAGCCGGAGAGAGCAGAGGTTGAAGACCTCGGCTTGTGTGTGGCCTTTGCTCTCTCCAATTCCTACCCACAGCCATCGCTCACTGCGAACGCAGCGTCAGCAGATAAGCCATCAAGTGCCGAAAGTCTTCAGGTTGCAGTTGCTCGACGACGTTGGCGGGCATGAGGGAGAGGCGCGAGGGGACTCGTTCTTCGATGTCGGCGAGCGGGATCGTTTGCGGCTTGCCTTGATTGTCGATCAAGGTCAGCTCTTTCCCTTCGCTCGGCTTCGCGAGGCCCGAGATCACTTTGCCGGACTTCGTCACGACGGTTGTTACTCGGAAGGCGACGTCGACGTTGCGGTTCGGGGCGAGCACGTCTTCCAGCAAACGGTCGAGACCTCGGTTGCCGATACCGTCGAGGTTCGGGCCGACTTGTGCTCCTTGACCGGCAACTTGATGACAGATCGCGCACGACTTCTTGAAGATCGCGGCTCCCAGTTCCGCGTTGCCGGGCGTCGCGGCGATGTCAGTTTTCTTACTCTTGATCAACTCTTCGACCTTCGCGTCTTCAGCGGGTAAGGCCGAGACCAATGCGGCGAGTCGCTTTTGGAACTCGTCGTTCTTCACGACCGCGAGCTTTGTTTGCACCGACGGTCGCGTCAGCAGCGCGGGTTGCAGACGACCGTTCTCGGCAAGCGCTAAGAGGTCCGCTGCTCCGACCGTATCGCCCGCGAGTTTCTCGGCGATGCGGAGTTGCTCGGGAGTCGTCGCGACTTTGACGGAGTCAGTCACAGCAAGCTCAAAGTTCTTCGCGCTCGGAACGAGCAGTGCGGCGACGCAGGCGGCTTTGAGCTTCGGGGTTGAACCTGCAATTCGAAATCCATCAACGAGCGCGCTGAGTTTCGGCTGCCGTTGATTGGCGACGAGCGCTTCCGCAACGGCGATCGAAGTGTCTTTGTCGGTCGAGAGTTGCTGTAACAATTCGCGCAGGCCGGGGACGAGTTCGCTCAGCCCGAACGCTCCGACAAGTTGTGCTCCGACTTTGCGATCATCCGAACTGCGATCGGGATTGAGTCGCTCGTCCGAGAACCGTCCGACCGCGAGCCATGCGTACGCGCTGCGCGTATCGCCGTCGACGATCTCGACGATGACTTGCTGGCCCGCATGCGGCGTTGTGTCCCACTCGGTCTTCTGAGCGGTGTCGTTGCGCGGCGGCATTGCTTCGAAGAGGACGGCGTTTGTCTTCGCGTCCTTCAGGCGAATGAAGGTCGTCTTCTTGATCGGTGCTCCGGGCAAGCCGTAATGGCCCGCGCACCAGAAGCTGAATTTCTTCGCGACCTCAAACGCCCCCGAGCGGTAGTAGCCCGTGCGTTGCTCACCGAGCGGCAGGCTGCCGAAGTAGAGCGCCTTTTGGTTGTCGGCAGAGACTCGCTCTTGCACGACGAAGCAGTTGCCTTGATCGGCTTGACCCTCAAACGGCGAGTAACTCCAACTGATCACTTTGCTCTCTTCGCCGACTCGCAGCAGCGGCTTCGCGAGCGCTAAAGCCCACTCGCGCACGCTCGATGGAATTTGAGTTCCACTCTGAGCGAGACCTTGTCGGACCGAGTTGATCAGCTCGATCTGCAAGCCGCGATCGTCTTCGAACCTCGAACGCGCGACAGTCACGATCTCACCGACGTTGCTTGCCGATGCCTGACTGGCAGCGGCTTTGACGATCTCGACGAGCTTCGCGCGATCGGTCGTCGGCACCTTCGAGAGATGCTTGATAAGGAACGCTCCCGCCGCCGGCGTCTTGACCCCGAGCGCGAAGCTGGCGATCGCTTGAGCCTCGGCATCGGTCATCGGCTCTGAGGTCAGCTTCGTGAACGCCGCTTCGTTTCTGAGTTGATCTCGCAGCGACATCTTCAGCGCATGCTGCAAATGGACGTCTTCTTTGTCGGCCTTCGCGAGCGCGACCATCAGCGGCTTCACCGCACCAGGATCGTCCGCTTGTCCGAGCGACAACGCCGCCGCGCGTTTGACCTGCGGATGCGCGTCGTTGAGGAGCTTGATGAGAGCAGCGATCAGTTCCCGTTTAACCGCGACTCTCTGAGGAACGCGTTCCGGAGCGGCCGCTTGAGCAAACGCCGCGCGTTGATCGTCGAGGCGATTATCACGCGGCAAATTGAGTTGATCGGCGGCGATCGTATTAGCCCCAAAGGGGCGGGATTCGATAGCCCCGGGCGCTAGCCCTGGGTACGCGGATCGAGCAACACCGTTAGCCCCAACGGGGCGAGATTCGGTTCCCGCTCGGCGTGCCAGAGGGGCATCGTTGCGCGACGGTCGTTCGACGAATGACACTGGTTCGACCTGCAACGCGGCTGCCGAATCTCGCCCCGTTGGGGCTATCGCGTTTTCGGCTCGCGTTACCCCGGGCTGGCGCCCGGGGCTATCGAATCCCGCCCCTTTGGGGCT
>Ga0172376_10004478_pt1 | contig 15950 bp, 13 predicted proteins | sample Lak35m_FD_121114 | JGI IMG/M metagenome (GOLD analysis project Ga0172376, IMG submission 121114) | Freshwater microbial communities from Kabuno Bay, South-Kivu, Congo - kab_092012_35m | ecosystem: Environmental > Aquatic > Freshwater > Lake | place: Democratic Republic of the Congo: South-Kivu... | reverse complement strand
CTCCGCCGCCGCAAGCGGCCAACAAGCACGACAACAGGAGGACTGGGTTCAGCCAGCACGCGGAGCGGAGGTTCATGACGAGGGTTCCTTCGTACGAGGGGGATCGCGGCGCGTCTTTGCCGCAGTACGAGCAACACGTGAGCGCGGCGGATCCAACCGGGAAAGAGGCTAGCGCCCGAAGTGCGCCGAGTCCGGCGCTGCTTCGAATCGGCCTAGCAGCCGACCCAGTCGCGGTGGAACTCGATGAAGCGCGCCACCAGCCGGTCCTCGACCGCGGACAGGCTGCACGCGGCATGGTCGGAGAGGTTCGCCATCAGGCGCGGATCGAGGCCACAGGGGTTGAAGCCGGAAAAACGCGACAGGTCGGCGTCCACGTTGAGCGCGAGTCCATGCCAAGTCGTCCAGCGCCGCACCGCGACCCCGATCGAACACGCCTTGCGTTCGCCGATCCAGACGCCCGTGTAGCCTTCGACGCGGCTGCCTTGCACGCCGAAGTCGGCCATGGCGTCGATGACCACCTGCTCGAGGCCGCGCAGCCACGCATGCAGGTCGCGACGCCCCTCGGGCAGGAGCACGATCGGGTACAGGACGGCCTGCCCGGGTCCGTGCCAGGTCGCTTCGCCGCCGCGCTCGACCGACACCACCGGCATCTCCACTCCGGCGGCGTCGCCCGGCAGCGACTTGCGACCCAAGGTCACGACATCCTCGTGCTCCGCGACGAGCAAGATGTCGCCGCGCAGGCCATCGGCGCGCGCAGCGACCAGTTCCTGCTGCAACCGATGCGCGTCCTCGTAGCGCGTGCGGCCGAGCCGCCGCACCTCGAGCGCGGGCGCAGCTGGACCTCTGGAGCTCACTTCTTCTGGTAGATGTGGACCGCCATGCCGTGCACGGCCTCGGCGGCTTCCATCATCGCCTCGGGCAGCGTCGGGTGCGCATGGATGGTGCGGGCGACATCCTCGGCCGTGGCGCCCATCTCGATGGCCAACGCGGCCTCGGCGATCAACTCGGTCACCTCGGGGCCGACCATGTGGACGCCGAGGATCTCGTCGGTCTTGGCGTCCGTGATGATCTTCACGAAGCCCTCCGTCTCCATCAGGCTCATGGCGCGGCCCGAGGCGGCGAAGGGGAAGGAACCGGCCTTGAAAGCCAGACCCTTCTCCTTGCACTGGTCCTCGGTCAGGCCCACCGAGGCCATCTCGGGCGAGGTGAAGATCACCGCCGGCACGCAGCGCGCGTCGTAGACCTCGTTCTGGCCGGCGATCACCGCCGCGGCCACGAGGCCTTCCTTGCTGCCCTTGTGCGCCAGCATCGGCTGGCCGGCGATGTCGCCGACGGCGTAGATGTGCTTGACCTTGGTGCGCATCTGCGCGTCGACGGCGAGGAAGCCCTTGGCGTCGACGGCGAGGCCGGCCTTCTCCAATTGCAGGCCCGAGCTGTACGGACGGCGACCGACGGTGGAGAGGATCTGGTCGCACTCGACGGTGGAGGCGACGCCCTTCGTCTCGATCTTCACGGTCGTCTTGCCGCCCTTGCGCTCGTAGCCCTTGGCGAAGGTCTCGGTCTTGAGCTCGACGCCCATCTTCTTCAGCGAGCGCTCGACCACCTTGACGCAGTCCCGCTCCTGGCCGGGCAGGGCGCCCGCCGAAGCCTCGAGCACGGTGACCTTGGCGCCGAGCTTCTTGTACATGATCCCCAGCTCGAGGCCGATGTAGCCCCCGCCGATCACCACGAGGTGGCCGGGGATCTTCACGGGCCGCAGCGCGCCGGTCGACGACCAAACCGCGTCCTCGTCGTTCTTGAAGCCCGGGATCTCGATCGGCACCGAGCCGGTGGCGATGACGCAGTCGTCGAAGGCGATCGTCTTCGCGCCTTCCTTGGTCTTCACCGACAAGGTCTTCTGGTCGACGAAGCTCGCCTCGCCCATGACCACGTCGACCTTGTGGTTCTTCAACAGGACCCCGATGCCGCCGGTGAGCTTGCCGACGATGCCCGCCTTCCACTCGACGAGCTTCTTGACGTCGACTTCGACGCCCTTGACGGTGATGCCCATGGCCGACGCTTCGGCGAGGCGGTTCACCAACACCCCCGCCGCGATCAACGCCTTGCTGGGGATGCAGCCGACGTTGAGGCACGTGCCCCCCAGGTACTCCTTCTCGACGACCACGACCTTCTGGCCCAGTTGGGCGAGACGGATGGCGCAGACATAGCCGGCGGGGCCGGCACCGATGACGACGACGTTGCGGGGCATGGAGGGTCCTCTCGTGGCGCGCGGGCCTCTTTCGGCCAGTGCGAGGCGAAGAGTCTAGCCTGCCGGGTCGTCGCGTCGCATCCGTGGCGCGGATCCACGACGACGCGGCCCGCGCGCTGCAGCGCTCGAACATGGTCTCCCAACATGCCTGCTCGGTTCGCTAGCCTCACGCTGACTTGCCGCTTCCCGATCTCCGCAACCGCACCACAGTCCATGCTCGCCCTCTCGCTTGCACTCGTCACCATCTCCACCACCGGCGGCGCCCTCGGCGCGCCCCATGCGCCCGTTCGTCCCGAAGCTTTGCGCGCCTGGAGCATCGTCGGCTCCGGCCCGGCGACTCCGAGCGAGGTCATGTGCCCCTACCTCGAGCTGTCGCCGCAAGGCGTGCCGCACCTCGCCTACCAAGACCTCGGCGTCGCCTACTCGCGACTCTCCATCCGACGCTGGGACTCGATCGCCCAAGGCTGGAGCGATGTCATCGCGCCGGGCAGCGGCAGCACCGCGCAGAGCTGGTACAACCGCTTCGTCTTCGCCTCCGACGGCAGCTTGTGGCACGCCGCGCGCGAGTACCAGCAAGCCACCGCGATGGTCCACCAGTTGAGCCGTGCTGGTTGGCGCGTCCTGCCGACAGGCGCCAGCCCCGGCGACGCGCACTATGTCGACCTCGACATCCTGCCCGATGGCCGTCCCGTCGTCGTCGCGCAAGATGGCTCGAGCACGCCAGCGAACCGCACCGTCGTGCGCGCCTTCGACGGGCAGTCGTGGCGCACGCTCGGCGACGCACCCGTCAGCCCGGGCACCGCGGCCTACCAGTCGATCGCCGTGCGACGCGACGGCACCGTGCTGTGCGCCTACTCCGACTCGACGGCCGGCGGACGTCCAGTCGTCAAGCGCTTCGACGCGACCGCCAACCAATGGGTCGACTGCGGCACGCCGGGCTTCAGCTCGGAGAATGCAGCCAACCTGGTCTTGGAGCTCGGCCCCGATGGCGCGCCCTGGCTGGCGTGGACCCTGACCTTCCAGAAGATCAGCGTGTGGCGGTCGGGCCCGAGCGGCTGGCAACAAGTGGGCGCCGAAGTCGACGGCGCGGACACGCCCGTCGTGTCGAGCGAGAACTGGCGCCAGTGGCTGTGCTTGCGCTTCGATTCGCAAGGCCGGCCATGGACCGCCTACCAGGCCGCCAACCTGCAGGGCCGCGCCACGGTCAAGCGCTTCGAAGAGGGCCAGTGGCGCGTGGTCGGCGCGCCGGCCTTCACGCCACAAGCGGCCGACTACCTGACCTTCACCCTCGGCCCCGACGACACGCCGTGGGTCGCGTTCCGCGACGGCCTCACGCGTCGCGGCATGGTCATGGCTTGGCGCTGAACGACGCGCCGCTCGTGCGGTAGACTTCCGCGCGATGGCCACGGCGACCGCCCCCCGAACACACTGCCCCAACTGCGGGGCCAAGCTGCACCGACCCGACCTGTCGCTGTGCGCCTACTGCGCGACGCCGTTGTCGATTGGCGCCGCGCAACCGGTGGACGCGGCCACGATCGCGCGCCTGCAACGCATGCGCGAGCACAAGAGCTTCGCCGCCGCCATGGCCTTCGTCCCCCCCGACCAAGTGGTGGAGCGGCGCGCTGGGCGCTTGCTGACGCGCGGCTCGATCGGCGTCGCCGCGGGCGCCATCCTCGCCTTGGGCGGCCTCCTGTTGCGCGACAGCGCGGCATTCCTGCCGCTGCTGGTCGTCGGTGGCCTGCTGGCGTTCGGCGGCCTGCTGGCCTTGCTGCGTCCGGCTGCCTTGCGCGCCGCGCATCGCGCCGCGCCCATCTTGCGGCGGCCGGCGTTGGTGGGAGAACGCCGCAGCACGACGGCCGTGGAGGGCACGGTGGACTACTACTTCACGCTGCGCTTCGACGATGGCTCCGAAGGCGAGTTTCACTGGCCCGGACAGGGCACGATGTACGAACCGCTCTCCAACGGCTACACCGGCATCGCGTACACGCGCGGTGACAGGTTGATCGACTTTCGTCGCCTGACCTGAGACCTGCGACTCCGCTGGCGGTTCAACCGACCACGCTCCACGCTTCCACGACCACTGGCGAGCCCGTCCGGGCCGCGGCCAGCAACCACGGAACACATGACCACCACATCCCTCCGCCTCGTCGGCGTGCTGCTCGCGGCCGCCGTGTCCGCCCCGCTGTTTCTGGCATCCGCCCGTCCGGCGCCCGTCCACGACGGGGCCAACGAGAAGATCGAACACGCCATGGAGGACCTGAACGGGTCCCTCAAGCGCCTCGAGAAGGCGCTGGCGGAGAAGGACTCGGTCAAGTGCTTGCCGCTGGTCCTCAAGATGCAGGTGGCCTGCCAAGACTCGAAGGGCGAGGCCCCTTCGATGGCGGAGACCATCACCGACGCCAAGAAGAAGGCCGACTTCCTGCTGGGCTACCGCAAGAGCATGGTCGAACTGCAGAAGCAGCTGCTCGACCTCGAGGTCGCCATCCTCGACGGCAAGTGGGAGGACGCGGCCAAGCTCGTGTCGGACAAGATCAAGCCCTCCAAGAAGGCCGGGCACGACGCCTACAAGCCCGAGTAGCCGGGTCGTTGCTCCTGACCAACCACGGTCAGGTCTGGCCAACCAAACATCAGGCGCGGGAGTCAAGGACCCCGCGCCTGAGCATTTCCAGAGGGGTTTGGGTCCTTGCCCGAACTGGGAAATTCCCCAGATCACTTGCCAGATTTGTAATTTCCTGATGCCCTTGGCGTTGGCTGTCCGACGTCCGGACGGCTTGGCGGCCGTTCCGATCCGTTCCCCACACCCCCTCGCGATCAGGACTCGACCATGCTCCGTGCCAGCGCCGCCTTGGCGGCCATCGTCCTTCCGTGCGCCGTGCTGCGGGCGCAGGAACTGCAGATCCACTACATCAACGTCGGCTGGGGCGGTTCGACCCTGATCGTCGGCCCCGACGGCACCACGGTGCTGCTCGACGGCGGCAACACGGGACGCGGGACGCAGCGCATCGTCCCCTACCTGAACTCGATCGGCATCACGCCCTCGACAGGCCTCGACTACACGATCGTCAGCCACCAGCATTGCGACCACAACGGCGGGCTCGACGAGGTCGTGCAGGCCGGCTGGAACGTGTGGGTGGAGAACTGGGACAACGGCTCCACCTACTCGACCTCGTGCGTGACGCAGTGGGACTCGACCGCATCGAGCACCGCCGCAGGCATCCCGGTGGCGATGCCGGTCGGAACGGTGGTTCAACTTGGCGGCGGCGCGACCCTGACCTGCATCGCACGCAACGGATCGATCATCGGCGGCGGCAGCGTCGCCGTGAGCGACGAGAACGACCGCTCGATCGCGGTGCTGGTCAAGCATGGCGGCTTCGAGTGGATCTGGGCCGGGGACCTCGGCGGCGGACAGGGCGACTCGGCCTGCACGGGTCGCACCACCGCGCAGACGAACGTCGAGACCGCGGTGTTGACGGCCATCTCGCCCGGCGGCGCCTTTCCGCTGATCTCGGCCGGCGGCATCGACGCGCTGCACGTGAACCACCACGGCAGCGAGAGCAGCACGAACAACGACTGGTTCGACCTGGCGCGGCCCGCGGTGGCTTTGATCGCCACCGGGGGTGGACAAGCCAGCAGCTACCACCTGCCGCGCAAGGACGTGGTCGAGAAGGTGCTGTTGGCGCAAGCCACGGCCTGCGTGTCCTCGACTCCGGCCCTCGTCCTGCAGACCGAAGAAGGCAGCCCGACCGGCACGAACACGAGCTTCGCGGGCCACTGCGTCGGCAACATCGTGCTGCGCACGAATGGCGTCTCGAGCTTCACGGTGAGCGGCGACGGAGCCGTCACGACGGGTCCCGACGAACGGGCGGCGGCGGGCTTGCCGCGGACCTTCGCGCTCGACGACCAAAGCGGCCCGCCCGACACGACGCCGCCCGCCGCGCCGACGGGACTGGTCGCGGTCGCGGGCAACGCGAAGGTCGACCTCTCCTGGGCAGCCAACGCGGAGGCCGACCTGCGCGGCTACGACATCTATCGTTCGACGACGGCCGGGGCGCTCGGCACGAAGCTCAACGCGAGCGTCCTGACGACGCGGACTTGGTCTGACGGCGGACTGGCCAACGGCACGACGTATCGTTATTCCATCAAGGCGATCGACAACGCCGGCAACGCCTCGGCGGCATCGGTCCAAGTGGCTGCGACACCCGTGGCTCCGCCGACGCCGAGCGGCACCCCGTGGATCAACGAGTTCCACTACGACAACTCGGGGGCGGATGTGAACGAGTTCATCGAGATCGCCGGCCCGGCCGGGACCAATCTCGCTGGGTGGACGCTGGTGGGCTACGACGGCAGCGCGCGCACGGCGTACAAGACGGTGACCTTGAACGGCACGCTGTCCAACCAATCGAACGGCTACGGCACGCGCTCCTTCGCCTTCTCGGGCCTCCAGAACGGCGCGCCCGATGGCTTCGCCTTGGTCTCGCCGACCGGCCTCGTCGTGCAATTCCTCAGCTACGAGGGCGTGTTCACGGCCGCCAACGGACCCGCCGCCGGACGCGCTTCGCTCGCCATCCCGCAACTGGAGAACGGCAGCGGACCGACCAACGGATCGATCCGCCTGACGGGCACGGGTTGCGGCTACGCCAACTTCACCTGGGCGGCGCCCGGCACCGCGAGCCAGAACGCCATCAACCAGGGCCAGTCCTTCTCGGTCGGCTGCCCCTGAGACGCGCGCCAAGGACCGATCGGTCGTCAAAATTATTTGACAGACGCGAGCGGGGCGCGAATGATCGCGCCACGCCCCGGCTCAGCCGCGAAGGCACGCCAACGCCTCGCCGACCGTGGCGCGCACGGGCAGGACGCGCGCGATGCCGCCTGCCTCGAGGATGCGAGCGACGTGCGGATTGGGCGTGCACGCCGCGAGGCGCGCGCGCTTGGCGGCGGAGATCAGCACGCGCAAGCCGGCGCTGCTGGCGTACTCGATTCCCGACAAGTCCACCACGATCCGCGTCGCGCCAGCCGCCACCGCCGCCTCGAACGCGTCCTGGAGGCGCGGCGACCAGACCACGTCGAGGCTGCCGGTCAACTCCCACACGAGGATGCCCGCCTCGACGCGCTCGAACAGCGCGAAGCCCGGCCGCCCGTCGCGATCGGCGAAGAAGCCGCTGCGCGCCTCGAGGTCGAAACGCGGCGAATCGAAGTGGCGCCGAAAGCGGACCAGCGCGGCGCGGGCGACCGCGACCGCGGAATCGCTCGCGGGCATGCGGGCCACGAGCGCCTCCAGCTCGGCGAGCCGCTCCGTGGCGCGCGCCACATCCTCCGGCTTGGCGGAGGAAGCTTGGCGGCAATGCGCCTCGAGGCGTTCGATCTCGAGCTGCGCTTGGCGGGCGATGTCCATGGCGACGCGAGCGTCCGCACGCACGCCGCTCAGAGCGGGAAGGCGCCGTCGCCCGGCGTAGCGTGCCCGAGGCGCTCGGCCACCTCGATGAAGGCGTTGTACTGCTTGCGCAGATGTCGCGGCACTTCCGCGTAGACATCCTCGACCAGCGTCTTGAGCGCCATCTTCGGCGCCTGCTCCTGGCGGTGGATCTCCTCGTCCACCAAGGCCTCGAGCTCGAGCTGCACCTTGACGCGGTGCTTCTTGTCGATCGCCTTGGCGGCGACGAGGCGCTTCTCGAAGAGGTCGATGGGATCGCGACGGCGCCAGGCCGCGACTTCCTTCTCGTCGCGGTACTTGGTCGGGTCGTCGGACGAGCTGTGGCCCATCATGCGGTAGCTCGTCAGCACCAACAGCGACGGTTGGTGCTTGCGCGCCAGCTCGTGCGAACGACGCGCCGCGGCGACCACAGCGTCGACGTCGTTGCCGTCGACCTCGAAACCCGGCATGCCGTAGGCGGCCGCCTTGTCGGCGTAGCTCTTGGCCGCCGTCTGGTTGCGGCTGCAGACCGAGATCGCCCAGCCGTTGTCGATGACGACGAAGTAGCACGGGACGCGCCACACGCCCGCGAAGTTGAGGCCCGAGTGAAAGCCGCTGCTCGAGGTCGAGCCGTCGCCGCCGTAGATGGCGTGCACCTCGTCGAGACCGCGCGACTTGGCCGCGTAGGCGGCGCCGACGCCATGCACGATCTGGGTGCCGATGACCGACGACCAGCTGGGGTAGTTCGTCCCCTTGTGCTGGAAGTGGTTGCACATCTGGCGGCCCTTGGCCGTGTCGTTGCTGTTGCAGTACATCTGCGCGATGTAGTCGCCGAGCGGCATGCCGCGCATCACCGCGGCGCCACCCTCGCGCAGGCCCGACCACAGCCAGTCCTGCGGGCGGAGCGCCCAGGCCGAGCCGATGATCGACGCCTCGAGTCCGGTGGCGGAACCGGCGAAGCCGACGCGGCCTGCGCGCTGCAACTTGAGCATGCGCTCGTCGAGCACGCGGATGGCGAGCATGTGGCGCAGGAGCGCCTTGCCCTCCTCCGCCTTCGACAGGCGCGCGGAAGCCGCGGCGGGCTGCTTCGCCGGCGCGGCCTTCGACGCGGAGCGGGCTGCGGACTTGGTCGCCGCGCGGCCGGTCTTCGTCTTCGTGGTCGCCTTCGCCATGCGGATCAGAGCGCGAGCAGGCCGGGGTTCTCAAGTAGGCGCTTGACGTGCACCAGGAAGCGCGCGCCATCCGCGCCGTCGGCGAGGCGGTGATCGACGCTGCACGACAGGTTCATGTACTGGCGCACTTCGATCTTGTCGCCCTGCGGCGTCTCGACGACGCCGGGACGCTTGACGATGCGATGCACGCCGAGGATGGCGACATCGGGGAAGTTGATGATCGGCGTCGCCAGCGTGCCGCCGATGTTGCCGGCGTTGCTGATCGAGAAGGTGCTGCCCTTCAGCTCGTCGGGCTTGACCTTGCCGGCGCGCGTGCGGTCGGCGAGGTCGGACAGCTCGGAGGCGAGCTGCAGCACGCCCTTGCCCTGCACTTCCTTCACCACCGGGACGATCAGGCCCTGGTCGGTGTCCATGGCGATGCCGAGGTTCACGTAGCCGTAGCGCACGATCTCCTGCGCCGCCTCGTCGAGGTGCGCGTTGAGCTGCGGATACTTGGCCAGTCCCAGCGCGACCGCCTTCATGATGAACGGCATGAAGGTGACCTTGACGCCGACTTCGGCGCCCATGGCCTTGGCCTTCTCGCGCAACGCGACCAGCTCGGTCACGTCGAGCTCCTCGACGACGGTGAAGTGCGGCGCGGTGTACTTCGAGCGCACCATCGCCTCGCTGATCTTCTTGCGCACGCCGCGGAACGGCACGCGCGTCTCGCGTTCGCCGGCGGCGAAGGAGATCGGCGCGGCGCTCGCGCGCGCGGGAGCCGCCACGGTCGACGCGGCGGCGGGCGTGGCGACGGTCTTCGACGCGCCCGAGGCCGCGTAGGCCTCGATGTCGGCGCGACGCACGACACCGTGGCGGCCCGAGCCGGACACGGCGGCGAGGTCGATGCCCAACTCGCGCGCCAGGCGCCTCGCGCTCGGCACGGCGGGGATGCGCCCATCGCTCGCCGACGCGGCGACATGGGCGGGCGCGGCGCTCGCCATGGCGGGTGCCGGCGCGGCGACCTTGGCCGGAGGCGGCGCGGCGTGCGCGGCGGCGGGCGCGTGGTGCGCGAGCTGCGCGGGAGCGGCGCCGCCCGCCATCTGCAGCGTGAAGATGACGCTGCCGACCGGCACGGTCTGCCCGGCTTGCGCGCGCAGTTCGCCGATGACGCCGGCAGCGGGCGAGGGTACTTCGACCGTGGCCTTGTCCGTCATCACCTCGACGACCGCCTGGTGCTCCTTGACGGAGTCGCCCGCCTTGACGAGCCACTTGACGATCTCGCCTTCGGCGATGCCTTCGCCGATGTCCGGCAGCTTGAACTCAAGCAGCTTGCCCGCGCCACCCGCGGCCGCGGGTTGGGCCGGGGCGTGCGCGCTGGTCGGCGCGGCGGCGGGCGCCTTGGCCGGAGCCGCGTGGCCGCCACCGTGCGACATCATCACGGGCGCGGCGCCAGTGGTCTCGAGCGTGAAGATCACGCTGCCCACCGGCACGGTCTGGCCTTCGGCCGCGCGCAGTTCGCCGATGACGCCGGCGGCTGGCGACGGCACTTCGACCGTGGCCTTGTCCGTCATCACCTCGACGACCGCCTGGTGCTCCTTGACGGAGTCGCCCGCCTTGACGAGCCACTTGACGATCTCACCCTCGGCGATGCCCTCGCCGATGTCCGGCAGCTTGAAGTCGATCTTGGCCATGTGCGTGGTTGTGCTCGTGTTGCTCGGGTGCGCTCAGTAGTTCCAGACGCGCTCGATGGCGTCGAGGACGCGACGATCGTCGGGCATGTAGTGGTGCTCGAGCGTGTTCGGGAAGGGCGTGTCGAAGCCCGCCACGCGCACGATCGGCGCCTCCATCCATTCGATGCAGTTCTCGGCGAGGATCGCGCTGATCTCGCCGCCGAATCCGCAGAAGCGCGGTGCTTCATGGACGACGACGACGCGTCCGGTGCGCTTGGCGGCGTCGATGACGCCGTCCTCGTCGAGCGGCAGCAACGTGCGCAGGTCGACGACATGGCATTCGATGCCCTTCTCGGCGGCCTGCTCGGCGGCGCGCAGGGCGACCGGCACCATCGCGCCATAGCAGAACACCGTCACGCCCGAGCCTTCGCGCGCTGTGCGCAGCGTCGACAAGTCGACCTTGTAGCGCCCCTCGGGCACCTCGCCCTTGACCGAGCGGTAGAGCGCCTTGGGCTCGAGGAACAGCACCGGGTCCGGATCCTCGATGGAAGCGAGCAGCAAGCCCTTGGCGTCGTGCGGCGTGCTCGGGATGACGACCTTCAGGCCCGGCGTGTGGCAGAAGTACGCCTCGCCCGACTGGCTGTGGTACAGGCCGCCGCGGATGCCGCCGCCGTACGGCGTGCGGATGACCATCGGGCAGGTGTACTGGCCGCCCGAGCGATAGCGCAGCTTGGCCGCCTCGCTGACGATCTGGTCGAAGGCCGGGAAGATGAAGTCCTGGAACTGGATCTCGGCCACGGGCTTCAAGCCGTTGACGGCCATGCCGATCGCGGCGCCCACGATGCCGTCCTCCGACAGCGGCGTGTCGAAGCAGCGGTTGTCGCCGAACTCCTTGGTGAGTCCATCGGTGGCGAGGAACACGCCGCCCTTCGGTCCCACGTCTTCGCCGAAGACGAGGACGTTCGGATCGTCGCGCATCGCGGTCTTGAGGGCGTCGTTGACGGCCTGGATGAGAGTGAGCGTCGCCATGTCTTTGTTCGTGGGGGTGCGTGCGGGCCGGATCAGAGCGGGAAGGCGCCGCCACCGGCGGCCGCGTCGCCCTTGCGGGCCGCGAGGTCGAAGGCCGCTTGTCCTTGGCGGCGGATGTGCTGCGGAACGGTCTCGTACACGTCGCTGAAGATCGTCTCGAGCGCGGGCGGCGGCGTGGCTTCGGCGATCTTCACCGCGTCGCCCACCTCGTCCATGCACTCGGCGTAGATCTTGTCGCGCAGCGGAGCCTTCCAGAGCTTCTTCTTGGCGAGGTAGCGCTCGAAGCGCGCCACCGGGTCCTTCTTCTCCCACTCGAGCAGGAGCTTCTTCGGCACGTACTTGGTCGGATCGTCCGAGGTCGAATGGCCGCCCATGCGGAAGGTGTAGGCCTCGATCAAGGTCGGACCGGCACCCTTGCGCGCGCGCTCCAAGGCGTCGAGCACGACCTGGCGCACCGCCAGCACGTCGTTGCCGTCGACGAGCACGCCCGGCATGCCGTACGCCTGCGCCTTGATGGCGTAGCCCTCCGACGCGGTCTGCGACGCGCTCGGGCAGGAGATCGCCCATTGGTTGTTCTGGCACAGGAACACCACCGGCGACTTCCACACGCCGGCGAAGTTCAGGCCCGAGTGGAAGCCCAGCGACGAAGTGCCGCCGTCGCCGAAGCTCGCCAGCACGGCGTGCTTCTCCTTCCGGTATTGCATCGCGTGCGCCGCGCCGACCGCCTGCACGATGTGCGTGCCGATCGGCGAGCTGATCGAGAAGAACTTGATCGGCTCCGTGAACGTGAAGTGCACCGGCATCTGGCGGCCCTTGGCGCCGTCCGCGCCATTGCCGTACATCGTGTGCATCATCTCGGTCGGCGTGACGCCGTGGTACAGCGCCATCCCGAAGTCGCGGTAGCTCGGGAAGATCCAGTCGGTCTTGCGCAAGGCGGCCGCGGCCCCGATCTGCGTGGCCTCGACCCCGCGGTTGGGGATGGAGAAGCCGATGCGACCCGAGCGCTGCAGCTTCATGCACACCTCGTCGAAGGCGCGCACTCGCAGCATCGTGCGGTAGATGTGCAGCAGTTCGTCGGGGGCGAGCTTGGGGTCCTTGCCCTTCACTCCGCCATCGGGCTTGATCAGCGAGTACATCTCGGTCGCGGTCACGATGCGTTGCCTCCGTCGGCGGACTTCCTCTGCGCGCGGCGCTCGTGGACGAGACGCGCGGCGTAGTATTCGCCCGCCTTGTAGCTGGATCGCACGAGCGGCCCCGCGGCGACCTGCAGGAAGCCCAGGCCGCGGGCGTGCCGTTCGAGTTCAAGGAAGCGCTCGGGCGCCACGTACTCGCGCACCGGCGCGTGGCGCTTGGTCGGACGCAGGTACTGGTCGAGCGTGAGGAAGTCGACGCCCGCATCGCGCAGGAGCCGCAGCGACTCGAGCAGCTCGTCGTGCGACTCGCCCAGACCGACCATCAGCGAGCTCTTGGTGAAGCAGTCGGGATGCAGGGTCTTGGCGCCGCGCAGCGTCTCCAGCGAGCGCTCGAAGCTGCAGCGCGGATCGCGGATCTTCCTCTGCAGGCGCGAGACGACCTCGACGTTGTGCGCCAACACATCGGGCTTGGCCGCCATGAGCGTCGCCAAGTCAGAGCCTTGGTAGTCGGGGATCAGCGTCTCCACCACCGTGCGCGGACTGCGCGCGCGGATCTCGCGGATGCAGGCCGCGTAGTGGCTCGAGCCGCCGTCGGCCAAGTCGTCGCGATCGACCGAGGTGATCACGACGTACCCGAGGTTCATCCCCGCCACGGCGATGCCCACGTGCTCCGGCTCCTTCTCGTCGGGCGGAGCGGCCTTGTCGACCGTCTTGACGGCGCAGAAGCGGCAGCGACGCGTGCACTCGTCGCCCAGCACCATCAAGGTCATGGTGGCGTGGTCGCCCTTCCAGCACTCGCCGATGTTGGGGCAGCGCGCCTCCTCGCACACCGTGTGCAACTTCAGCTCGCGCGCCAAGGTCTTCAGCCGCGCGTACCCCTCCCCCCCGGGCAGCGGCACCTTGAGCCACGAGGGCTTGGGCAGGGACCCGTCGGAGCGGCGCGCTTGGGCATGGTCCGGCTCGGTGCCGGGCGCGGTGTCTCGAGGGGTGGCGCGATCCATGGGACGGGTGGGATTTTGACCGGCAAGGCTACCAAATCCGAGCGCATGACCGGGGCTGGCCTAGGGGTCAGCCGAACCGCAGTGGGTCCAATACACCCGCGAGCACCTACAAGGCAATTTCGAGCTGCGGCAAGCCCCGGCTGGCGCACGACAGCCGCCATCCCCACGGCGACCAACACAGCGAGGCCTTTGTCAAACGCGCAGATCGCCAAATAGACACCATTTGGACGCATTTAAGATCTACTTTGAATGCATTTTAACCGCTAAAGAAAATAGAGGAGGCCCCGTGCGGCGCATCCGCACGGGGCCCCTCCCCAGAACTGCCTCTGCAGCGCAGCTTGCGCTTCAGAAGTTCGACATGTTCAAGCGGCCGTTCATGTACACCTTGCCGCTCAAAGACGGCGTCGCGGTGCGGTGCAGCAGGATGAAGCCGCGCGTGGTCGGCGCGCTGTGGGTGGGACGGCTGGCGCGCCACACCGCCACCGCGCCGGTCACGAAGGGCGCCGCCATCGAGGTCCCGCTGTACAGCCCGTAGCGGTTCTGGGGCAGCGTCGAGCGGATGCTCTCTCCAGGGGCGCCGATGTCGACCGAGATCGGGCCGTAGTTCGACCTCCACGACAACGCTCCGCTGCTGGTGATGTTGGCCACCGAGATGATGTGCGAGTGGTTGTACGAGGCCGGGTAGTACGGGGTGGTGTCGTTGTTGTCCCCGACGTAATCCAAGCCACCGTTGCCCGCGGCGACGACCACGACGATGTCGGCGAGACGCGCACGCTCGAGTGCGTCGTACACGGCCTGACTGTACGACCCAAAGCCCACGGACATGTTGACGACGCCGATGTTGATGCCGCGCCGCGACTTCAAGTCCGTCATGTAGTCGAGGGCCAGGACCAGGCTGGCGACGCTCCCGTTGCCGTAGTCCAGCACCTTGGCGGTGATCATCTTGACGCTCCACGCCACGCCGGCCCCACCGATGCCGTTGCCGCCGCGCGCCCCGATGATGCCGGCGACGTGGGTGCCATGCTCGTCGCGGAAGATGTCGGATGGCGTGCCGTCGTAGACGGTCCGGTCGTTGTTGTAGAAGTCCCAGCCGTACTGGTCGTCGATCTTGCCGTTGCCGTCGTTGTCGACGCCGTCGATGGGCTCGTTGGGGTTGCGCCAGATGTTCGGCGCAAGGTCGGGATGGTTGATGTCGACGCCTTCGTCGATGACGCCGACGTGGACAGTCGGCGAACCCGTCAGGCCGCGGGCCCAGGCTTCGGCGGCCTGGCTGCCGTATTGGTTCGCGGGCATCGACAAGTCGCCGTAGAGGCCCCAAGTCTGGCCACCGACGACGGCCGGGTCGTTCGACACGCTGGCCCTGCGCACGACTTGTTCGATGTCCACCGCGCGCACGCCTGGCAGGCGACGCAGTTCGGCGGCCGCCAGCTCGAGATCCACGCCCAGCGGCAACTCGAAGGCCTCGAGGCCGCCATGGCCGAAGATCTGCATGGCGGGCGTGCTCAAGTCGCGCGTGGAAACCGCGCGCGTCAGCGAGCGCGCGGCCAGCTTCTGCGTCTCGAGCGCATCGGCGCGCCAACTGACGAGCAAGGTGCGCGCGATGCGCGCTTCGGAGGGTTGCGCGACGCTTCCGAGCGCCGGCGCGACGACCGCTTCGGCGGGCGACTGGAACGAGGTGGCTTGCGCGGCGAGCGGCAGGCAGCACAGGGACAGCAGGGCTTGGAGTTGGAGTTTCATGGAAGGTTCCTTCGATGCGTGGGAGGTAACGCGGAAGTCGTCGCGACGCGCGAACGAGCTGCGGTCGCTTCATCCCCATCGACAGGAGTCGCAGTGCGCGGCCTTGGAGGAATCCGCCGAAAGCGGGCGGCGTGCGCGCGATCGATCGCGCGCACGCCGCTCCACCGCCTCGGCGAGGTCGATGCGCCTCAGAAGGTCGACAAGTCGAGCCTGCCGCCCGTAGCCACCTTGCCGGACAAGGACGGCGTGGGGATGCGCTTCACGAGGATCGAGGCGCGCGTGGTGGCGGCGCTGTCGGCGGGCCGCGAAGCGCGCCACAAGAGCACGGCACCCGTCACGAACGGCGCCGCCATCGATGTGCCGCTCATGTTGCCGTAGCGGCCTTGCGGCAACGTCGATTGGATGCTGCTGCCCGGAGCGCCGATGGCCACCGCGCGCGTTCCGAAGTTGGAGTCGCTGGCGAGCGCGCCGCTGCTCATGATGTTCGCCACGGCGATCATGTTGCCGAGGTTCACCCCATGCGCGGCCGGATAGACCGGCGCGAGGGCGATGTTGTCGCCGATGCGGTCCG
>Ga0172376_10004477_pt1 | contig 15954 bp, 11 predicted proteins | sample Lak35m_FD_121114 | JGI IMG/M metagenome (GOLD analysis project Ga0172376, IMG submission 121114) | Freshwater microbial communities from Kabuno Bay, South-Kivu, Congo - kab_092012_35m | ecosystem: Environmental > Aquatic > Freshwater > Lake | place: Democratic Republic of the Congo: South-Kivu... | reverse complement strand
CTTCTCCTTGAGCATGCGCAGGTCGTCCAGCAGCATGCGCGCGTTGTCGAGGTTGGCCGAGGCTTGCCGCGTGAGCGGGTTCTCGACGAGCCCGAGCGAGATCAGCAGCTGGTACGACAAGCGCGTGACGAACAAGCGGAAGTCGCCGCCGGGCAGGGGCTGCTCCGACGCCTTGCGTGCCGGATCCTGCGTCACGACAGCTCCATCGCGCGCTTGACGGCGGAGCCGCTGGCCTTGGAGCGCGCCAGCGCGGCGGCCACGAAGCCCTTGAAGATCGGCTGCGGCTTGAGCGGCGCGCTCTTGAACTCGGGGTGGAACTGCACGCCGACGAAGAAGGGGTGGTCCTCCAGCTCGACGATCTCCACCAGGTCGCGCTCGGGGTTGACGCCCGACAAGCGCATCCTCGAGGCCGCGAAGGCGGCGCGATAGTCGTTGTTGAACTCGTAGCGGTGGCGATGGCGCTCGCTGATCAGCGCCTTCTCGTACAACCGATGCGCCAGCGTGCCTGGCTCGACGCGGCAGGCGTACGCGCCGAGGCGCATCGTGCCGCCCTTCTCGACGCCCTGCTGGCCCTCCATCAGCGAGATGACCGGATGCGGCGTGTGCGGCGAGTGCTCCAGCGTGTGCGCGCCCTCGAGCCCCAGCACGTCGCGCGCGTATTCGATGACCGCGCACTGCATGCCGAGGCAGATGCCGAAGAAGGGGATGCCGTGCTCGCGCGCGTGGCGGATGGCGGCGATCTTGCCTTCGATGCCGCGCTCGCCGAAGCCGCCCGGCACCAGGATGCCGTCGACGCCCTCCAGGAGCTTCAGGCCGCCGGCTCCCGAGACATCCTCGGCGCGGATCTTCCTCAGCACCACCTTGCACTTGCTGGCGATGCCGGCGTGCGAGAGGGACTCGTAGATCGACTTGTACGCGTCGTTCAGTTCGATGTACTTGCCGACGATGGCGATCTCGCAGGCGTCCTTGGTCGACTTGATGTCGGCCAGCATCGCGCGCCAATCGTCGAGGCGCGTGGCCGTGTCCAGCGGCAGGCCCAGGCGCTCGGCGACCAGGCGGTCGAGCCCCGCCTCGACCAGGTCCTTGGGCACCTCGTAGATCGAGAAGTCCACGTCGCGCTCCTCGATCACCGCCTCGGGGCGCACGTTGCAGAACATGCTGATCTTCTGCGCCATGTCGCGCGTCATGGGTTGTTCGGTGCGGCAGACGAGGATGTCGGGCTGGATGCCGATCTCGCGCAGCTTGCCCACGGATTGCTGGGTGGGCTTGGTCTTCATCTCGCCGCTGGCGCGCAGGTAGGGGAGCAGCGTCAGGTGGATGAAGATCACGTCGCCGCGCGGCTTCTCCAGCGCGAATTGGCGCGCCGCCTCGAGGAAGGGCAGCGATTCGATGTCGCCCACCGTGCCGCCGATCTCGGTGATGGCCACGTCGACGGGCTTGCCGTCGGGGCTCGAGACGCCTTCGTGGATCGCCTCCTTGATGGCGTCGGTGATGTGCGGGATCACCTGCACGGTGCGTCCGAGGTAGTCGCCGCGGCGCTCCTTGGCGATCACCTGCGAGTAGATCTTGCCGGTGGTGAAGTTCGAGCTCTTGGTCAACTTGGCGTTGGTGAAGCGCTCGTAGTGGCCGAGGTCCAGATCGGTCTCGGCGCCGTCGTCGGTGACGTACACCTCGCCGTGCTGGAACGGGCTCATCGTGCCCGGGTCGACGTTGATGTAGGGGTCGAGCTTCTGCATCGAGACGCGCAGGCCGCGCCGCTCGAGGATCATGCCCACCGCCGCCGAGGTCAGCCCCTTGCCGAGGCTCGACACGACTCCGCCCGTGATGAAGATGTGCTTGGTCATGCTGCCCCGCCTCCCGCCTTCGCCATGCCTTGTTCGGCGCTCCCGCGCGCGGCTCGCCGCCGCAGGAACGCATCGTAGTCTTCGCGCAGATCGATGCCGCGCTCGAGGCGCGGGCATTCGACGACGCGCATGCGCCCGCCGTGTTCCAGCCAGCGCAGCTGCTCGAGGTTCTCCGTGCGCTCGAGTTCGCCGCGCGGCAGCGCCACGAAGCGCAGCAGCGCGCTCGGACGCCACGCATACACTCCGACATGTCGCAGGCGCCTCGGCGCCGCGCCTTGGCCGTGGCCGTGCGAGGGAATCGCCGCGCGCGAGAAGTACAGCGCGTCGCCGCGCGCGTCGCGCACGACCTTGACCACGCTCGCTTCGCGCGCTTGTGCTTCGTCGGCGAGCGCGCAGCACAAGGTGGCGGCCTCGACGCTTGGATCCGCGAAGGCCGCGACCAATGCGCGCAGCGGCTCGTGCGGGATCTCGGGCTCGTCGCCCTGCAGGCCCACGAGCACATCGGCCGTGGTTCCGCGCGCGGCGAGCAGGCCCCACGCTTCGCGGATGCGATCGCTGCCCGAGGGATGCTCGGGCGAGGTCTCCAAGGCCGCGAAGCCGGCCGCGCGCGCCGCCGCCAGCAGTTCCGGATCGTCGCAAGCGGCCACGACCAGCTCGAAGGCGCCGCTGGCGCGCGCGTTCTCCAAGGTGTGGGCGAGCAGCGGCGCGCCGCTTTCGTCCAGCAGGAGCTTCCTCGGGAGCCGCGTGCTCGCGAGCCGCGCGGGCACGAGGGCGACGGCGCGCGGAGGCGCGCTGGAATGCGCTTCTAGTGCGGCCATCAGGGTGACTTGATCCGCTGGCGCTGGCGCTGGAGCACCGAGTCTTGCTGACGCCAGTCGGGAGCTTGTTCGACGGTCTGCAGCTGGTAGGTCTGGTTGTAGACCGCGGTGAACGACATCCAGCATTCGCGGAAGCGCTTCTGCTCCTCGAGAGGCGAAGAGGCTCCGACCCCGATCCAGCGCGTGGCGCCGGCCTGCTCGATCTCGATCGATTGGGACCAGCCTTGGCCAGCCGCGGGCGCGGCGCCGGGTTGCGAACGCAAGCCTTGGTCGTCGAGATGCTCGATCAAGGCATCCACCACGTCGTCCGGCGCGATCTTCGTGTTGGCGGCCGTGATCGGCACGGCTTGCGAGTAGGTCGAGGCGCGGTCGAGCAAGCCCTGGCTTGCGAGCGCGAGGTCCTGGCCGGAGGAGTAGACCTGCCAGCGCACGCGCAGTCGCAACGGCGCGCTCGTCGCGTTCGAGGCGTCCGGGTCGCCGTGGCGGTTCGAGCCCGAGCCGGTCGAGCCGCAGGCGGCACAGAGCACGACCGACAGCCAAGCGGCTAGGAAGCGTGCCGTCGTGCTGGGCTTCGCGAGGACTGCCTTCGCGATCGTGGCCCTCGCGCTAATGGAGATCGCGCTGGTGGAGGTCGCGCTGGCGGAGATGCCGATCGCCGAGATCGCGCGGGAGCTCCGAGCGGCCCCCGGGCCGGCCGAGTCGTCGGCGCCACGGCCCTTGTCCATGCCTGCGTGCATGGAACCGAAGCATAGATGCCGCGAGGGAGGCACTCAAGCATCGATGCATCTGCGCGTGCGTCTTCCGTGCCGGTCGCGCGAAGCCGCGCGCGCTGTGCCGTGGGGCGACAGGTGTTGCGCGGGTGGGCGCGTCGGACCTGGCGGGGCGCGCATCAGGGCGTTGCCGGCACGACGCGCAGCCGCCACTGGCCCTGCGCGTCGAGCTTGGCATCCGCGCGCGTCGGCAGCAGCAAGCCGCCCACTCGCGCCAGACGATCTCCCGTCCAGCGCCGTCCCTGCGCATCCAGGCTCTGCCCCTCGGCGGGCTCGGGCCAGGGCGCGCCATCGACGGGCGCCGCCAGCAAGCGATCCAGCACGCGCGCCTCGCCAGACTCGTCCGCGGGGGCCAACTGTCGCACGCCGAGCCACAACTCCAGCGGCAGGAGGGACCCGGCCCGCCAGACGCCGCCAATCGGACGCAGCTTGCCATCCGCCGCGTAGGGCTGCGAGCCGGGCGCGAGCAGGAAGCCCTCGCTGACCAACTCTCCCGGGCGCAAGTTCGCGTGGTCCAGCGCGTTGGCCCCCAGCGCGTGGTCGTTCTGCCAACCCGCCAGTTGATCCGCATCCGAGAGGCGATCGACGATGGTCCACGCGCGCGACAGCGGCGTGAGCGGCGTCCAATGGTAGGTGAGCCACCACAAGCCGCCGGGCTCGAGCGCGTGCAGCTCGAAGCCGTGGAAGCGCAGTCGCTCCGCGCCGTCCGCCGAGACGAAGTCCACGGATTCGCCTCGCAGGTGCCGTGCGGCGAGCCGTGTCGCCGCGTCCTCGGGCGACGCGCGCTCGAGGATGCGCGCGCCCGGTCGCACGTCGCGTCGCGCGAGGACGAGCACGGCGCCCAAGTCGCGGTAGCGCGGCTGGTCCCAGAAAGCCGCGACCACGTCGAACTGCGCGGCCACGCGCGCGGCGAGGTCGGCGTCTTGCTGCAGGATCGCGGGATGCAGAATCAGCGCGTCGAGCTCTTCGAGCGTCGCGAGGATCTCCTCGTGCTCGCGCACGCGACCGTCCGCGCCAGCCTTGTGCTGCCGCCACATGTTCAACTGCGCCGGCAACTTGACCAGCTCGATGCGCGGCGAGTGGCGCAGGTAGAGCGCCCAGTTGTAGGCGCTGGCCACGGCCAACTTGCCCGGCAGGCCGCCGGGATGGTGGCGCGACTCGAGTCCCTCGCCCGCGCGCGCGCACCACTCGTCGAGCCATTCGATGGCGCGCGCGTAGCCCGAGTACTTGGCGAGGTTCGCGGCCAACAACTCGCGCGTCGACAGGACGAGCGCCGCGGCGACGAGCGCCGTGCGCAACACGGCGCGCGCACCGCGCGCCGAGAGCGGCGCGACGGCGAACTCCAGGCCGTAGGCCGCCAATGGAGCGAGGAACGGCAAGAGCGGCAGCCACAGCCGGAAGTCCTTCGAGCCCTTGTGGCTCATCACGTACGCGTTCAACAGGAACGCCACGAGCAGCACGCCGGCGAAGCGCGCACGTTCCCGCGTCGCGCGCGCGAGGGACAACGCCAGCCCGGCGATGAAGGGCCACGCGAGCATGCGCGGCAATTCGACGGCGTAGTACCAAGGCGACATCAACGCGCGCGCCTCGGCCGTCGCCGGTGCGCTCCAATCGCCGCGGCCGAGGATGTCTTGCTCGATGTCGTAGATGCGGGCGGCGAGGGTCTTGAGCGGCTCCCAGCCGATCCACAGGTAGAGCCGGTAGAGGTTGCTGACGAGCGTGCTGCCGATGTTGGCGGCGAGGTAGTTCACCAGGCTGCCGCCGAAGTCCCCGTACATCAGCCAATCGATGCACGACTGCGCCAGGAGACCCAAGCCCACGCCCAGCGCGAGGAGGCGCAGCTCGCGCCACCTGCGCCACCCGCCGAAAGCCAGCAACGCGAAGCCCAGCGCGAACACGACCAGCAGCGTCTGGTAGGCCATGACGAAGGCCGCCGCCAGCCACAACCCGGCGCGGAACGGGCGCGGATCGTCGCGCGCCAGCAACGCGCACAGCGCGAGCCCCACGCACGAGCCGGCGGCGAGGCCGGACACGGGTTGCGTCGTGTACTGCAGGAGCAGCGGGTTCATCGCCGCGACGGCGCCGGCGAGGAGCCCCGTGGCGCGTCCACCCAAGAGCCACCCGACGCGCGCGCAGACGTAGACGAGCGCGATTCCGAGCGCCATCTGCAGCCCCACGATGGTCGGCAGCAGCCCGCGCGCGTCCTCGATGCCCAACCACTCCCACGCCGCGAAGAAGGGCACCAGCAAGAAGGAGAAGCCGAACGGCCGGATGTGCGCCGCGTCGACCATCTCCTCCCCGCGCACGAAGGCCCGCGCGCGCTCCATGAACTCGACCGAATCGGCCAGCTGGTACCCGTCCACCCGCGACAAGGCCAGCGCTTGCAGGACGAGCGCCCCGCAGATCAGCCAACCCAGCGCGCGGTCGCGCCGCCAAGCGTGTTGGACAGGCAGGGGCTGGTGGGGCGGGCTCGGGGGCATGCGGGCGGGAAGCACCTTGTACCTCGTGCAGGGATGCTGGTCCCGCTCGTTGTGCGCACCCGGCGCGAGGAATCGCGGTTGGCTGCTGTCGGCGCGCCTCCCACGTGTGTTTAGTCCTGCACACTGGAAAGCCACGTCGCACGCGGACCGGAGACCTCGCAGGGAGGTGAGTAGGCTGGGTTAGAGCACCCGGCGTTGAACGCCCGTTTGGGCCGCAAGCCACAAAATATTGTGGTGTCCACGCCATGCTTATACGGCCAGCGGTGGGTGGGGGCGCTCTTGGCTGGTCAGGAGCCCGGTGGGGTGGAGGCCCTTGCCGCTGGATTGCTCGACGCCTTCGCGCGCGTCCGTGGGTGGGCCTGGTGCGCACTCGCTGAGCGCCGGTCGTGATCGGACGCCCACGCCCAAGCCGAGGCTCGGTCGCGCGCGTCTCGCGTCCGCACGCGAGCCTGCGTCGTCGCGTGTCGCTGGCAGGGCTCGTCGTGATCGCGCCTGGACCGGATGGGTCTCGCGTTCCAAGACGCTCGGGATGTTGCTGGTGCAGCAAGCTCGCTTCGATTCGATTTTTCCTGATCGACGAGTCGCGCACAATGATCGGGACCAGCATCGCAACCACGACCGCCCATGGGAGTTGACGCGAATTCCCTTTGACATCGTTTGTACGAGTTCAGATAAGGCAAGCGGTCGCGCGCAACGTCGCGCGCGGCACTCGCAGAAGAACCTCAGCAGCAAAGCTCGCACTTCCCCGACGGTCCGCGCCACCCGGGGACACCCACATGGGAAAGGTCGAAAAACTCGTCGTCCTCTCGGTCTTGTTCCTCGTCGCCTTGATCCTCGTGGTCTCGATCACGATGGATGATCCGCAAGTGACGGCTGGCGGAGGAGTGTCCGCCGAGGAGCGCCAGATTGCGATGGTCCCGAACGACGCGCCTGCAGGCGCGGCCGCCGGCGCCGCGTTCGTGGCGCCGCCCATCGACTCGACGCCGCCGCGCGCCTCCACCTTGAGCGCCGTCGTCGAGACCGCTCCCGTGGCGCAGGCTTCCGCGCAGTTGGCGCCGGCCGGCTCGATCCTCGTCACGCTCGAAGGGCTCGAGGATTCGGTGCTGCCCGACTTCAAGCTCTACACGTGGCGCGCGGGCGATTCGTTCCGCCTGCTCGCCAACATGTACTACGGCGATTGGAAGAAGCTGACGCTGCTGCGCCAAGCCAACGCGGGCAACGAGGACGTCAAGGCCGGCGACCGCATCTACGTGCCGGTCTACGACAACCCGAACCTGCCGCAGCCCGAGGGCGCCGGCACCTTGGCCGACGAGCCGGCCGACGCCAAGCCCGCGAGCGAGAAGGCCGCCACCGCCGCGAAGGCCGCCGTTGCCAAGCAGTCCGAGCCCAAGGCCGCCGCCGCCAAGTCCTCCGCCGCCGGCCGCGTGCACGTCGTCAAGTCCGGCGAGTCGCTGTGGATCATCGCCAAGAAGGAGTTGGGGGACGGCTCGCGCTGGAAGGAGATCCAGGAGCTCAACGGGCTCAAGAAGCCCGAGGCCATCAAGATCGGCATGAAGCTCAAGCTGCCCTGATCCGCGCTCGCTCGGCATCCATTCCGCGCGGCGGCGCCGGCCTTGGTGGTCGGCGCCGCCGCGCGGCGTTTCGGCAGGTGGCGGCTCGACAGGTGGCGGCTCGACGGGAGGGTGCTTGGCGTGCGGTTGCTTGGCGCGCGACGCGCGCCCTCGCGCGCGGACCGTCAAATATCCTTGACGCCTCGCGCCGCGCCCGCCCGCCTGTCAAGCGAACTGGACAGCTGTCCGTCGCGCTCAGCGTAGCCCGTGGCGTTCGATCTTCTTGTACAGGTGGCTGCGTTGCATGCCGAGGCGCTCGGCGGTGCGCTTGACGTTGCCCTCGTTCTCCGAGAGCTTGCGCGCGAGGTACGCGCGCTCCGAACGGTCCTTGAACTCCTCGAAGGTCTCCGCGGCGAAGGCGTCCTCGGCCCCGCTCGTCCCCGCGCCGGCGCGCGCGCGCCCCAGCCCGGTCCGCGTCGGCGCCAGCAGCTCCTCGAGCTGCGCGCGCCCGATCTCGGGCTCGTCGCACAGGACGACCGCCGCCTCGAGCAGGTTCTTCAGTTGGCGCACGTTGCCGGGCCAAGCTTCCTCGGAGAGCAGCAGCAACGCCTCGGGCGAGAGCGACTGCGGCAGGCGTCCGTCGCGCGCGGCCACCTGCGCCAAGAAGAAGCGCGCCAAGGACGGCAGGTCCTCCTTGCGCTCGCGCAGCGGCGGCACGACCAAGGGCACCACCGCCAGGCGGTAGTACAAATCCATGCGGAAGTGCCCGGCCTGCACGGCCGATTCCAAGTCGGCGTTGGTGGCCGCCAGCATGCGCAGGTCGACCTTGACGGGCTGGACGCCGCCGACGCGCACGATCTCCCGCTGCTCGAGCGCGCGCAGCAGCTTGGCCTGCGCCGCGAGCGGCATGTCGCCGATCTCGTCGAGGAACAGCGTGCCGCCCTCGGCCGCCTCGAAGTGGCCGATGCGCCGCTCGTGCGCGCCGGTGTAGGCGCCTTTCTCGTGGCCGTACAACTCGCTCTCGACGAGTTCCTCGGGGATGGCGGCGCAGTTGACCACGACGAACGGCCCCTCGGCGCGCGGCGAACCGGCGTGCAGTGCGCGCGCCACGACCTCCTTGCCGGTGCCGTTCTCGCCGCGGATCAGCACGGAGCTGTCCGAACGCGCCGCCTGCGCCACCTGCGCCGCGAGGCGCGCCATGGCGCTCGAGTTGCCGACGAAGTCCGGCGCGCCCGCGAGGCGCGTCTTCAGGCGGCGGTTCTCCTCGGCCAGCCGGCGTTCGCGCAGCACCGCGCGCACGGTGACGAGCACGCGCTGCTCGTCGAGCGGCTTCTCGAGGAAGTTGGCCGCGCCCTTCTTGACGGCTTCGACGGCGGTGGCGACATCGCCGTGCCCCGACACGACGACCACCGGCAGTCCCGAGCCCGACAGGCGCTCGACGAGCCCCATGCCGTCGAGGCGCGGCATCTTCAGGTCGGTCAGCACCATCGCGACGCTCGCGCCCGCGTCCTGTTCCTTCTTGAGGCGCGCCAACGCCTCTTCGCCATCCTTGGCCACGAGCACCTCGTAGCCGTGGTAGTTCAGGCTCATCTCGAGGGCCAGTCGGATGTCGGGGTCGTCGTCGACCACCAGAATCCGCTCGCGCGACTGCGACTTCCGCATGCGTGGATCCTATCCTCGCGCCGCCCCGCCGGGCGCCAGCCATGGGAAACGCCGCCTCCATCCGCCCCGAGCTCCTCGAGCGCCTGCGTGCGCCGGGTGGACTCGTGGTGGCCGGACTCTTGTCGGGCACCTCCTGCGACGGCGTCGACGTGGCCTTGTGCAGGCTCCACTTGGCGCCCGGTGGCGAGGACTTGTCGCCGCCCGAGCTCTTGGTCCACGCCACGCGCCCCTTCGAGGACCTGCCGAGCGGCGCCTCTCTGCGCGCGCGACTCTTGCGCATGATCGACGGGCACTGCGACTCGCTCGCCGCCCTCGCCACCGCGCATCGCGACATGGCGCTCGCGTGCGCCGCGGCCCTCGAGCGCGTCGAGGAGGAGACCGGCCTGCGTGCCGAACTGCTCGGCAGCCATGGCCAGACCGTGTGGCACCACGACGGCATCGCCGAACTGCGCGGCGCGACGCTGCAGCTCGGCGACCTCTCGACTTTGGCCGAAGCCAGCGGTCGGCCCGTCGTGGGGGACTTTCGCTGGCGCGATCTCGCGCGCGGCGGCGAGGGCGCGCCGCTCGTGGCGCTGGTCGACCACTTGATCTTCCCCGCGCTGCCGCGGCCCGCGGCCATCCTCAACCTCGGTGGGATCGCCAACCTGACCTTGCTCGGGCGCGAGCGTGGTGAACTGCTGGCCTTCGACACGGGACCAGCGAACTGCGTGCTCGACACCTTGGCGCGCCTCCTCTTCGACGCACCTTGCGATGCGAACGGCGCCACAGCCCTGCGCGGTCGCGTCGACGAGGCCTTGCTGGCGCGTTGGCTCGCCCATCCTTACTTCGCGCGCCCGGCTCCCAAGAGCACCGGCCGCGACACCTTCTCGCGCGCCTGGGTCGAGGGCTTGGTGGCCGCCGAGCACGCCACGCGCGACGATGCGCCACGTTTGCTCGCCACGGCCGTCGAACTCGTCGCGCGCAGCGTGGCCATGGCGTTGCGCGCAGCTTTGGTCGAGCGTCCGCAACTCGTGCCCAAAGGTCCGCTGGTCGTCGCCGGAGGAGGGGTGCGCAACCCAGCACTGGTCGCGGCGCTCCTCCGCCACGCGGGGCCACTGGTCGAGGCGGGGGAGGTTGGACCAGCGGCTCGCGCGCGCGAGGGCTTGCTCTTCGCCTTGCTCGCCGCCCGTCACGTAGCCGGCATCCCCTCGACCCACCCGGGCGCCACGAAGGCGCGGGCGGGAGGAGTCTTGGGTCTGTACGCTCCGGCATCCTGAGGTGCGTTCGGCGGCGAAGCGAGATCAGGTGCGCTTTCCACAGGCGCTTTTCGAGGGCGCTTTCCACGACACTCGGGCGGATCGCCGGGGCCTGCGGTGGTAGCCGGCGACCCCGAACGGGGTAGTAGCCGGCCACAAGGGGACTTCGGGCGGCTGTCCGCGGCTTGAACTCGCGGCGTCCGCCGATATCATCCCCCGTCCTACCCAAGTCGTAGCTGGCCTCGGCGCGCGCCGCCTAGAGCCAGCCTCGGCTGCCCCCCCCAGACACGCGCCGCCCAGCCGCCGCCTCTAAGAAGCGTCGGACGAATCGGGCGCACAACCGTCGGCACGACAACCGACGACGCATCACTCGAGAGGATCCCCAGATGACCGGACTGCGCCGGACGATCGCCCTCGCCGCGTTGGCCTTGATGACGGCCCCCGCCCATGCCGCCGCCTTCGATGTGAAGGACGACTTCGCCATGGCGGTCGAGATGCTGCAGCGCGGCAAGAAGGACGAGGCCCTGAAGGCCCTCCAGAAGGTCATCGCGCAGAGCCCCGACCAGGCCACGGCCTACGAGTTGTGGCGCGGCACCGACTACGCCGTTTGGCGCGACATGCTCGTCCTCGGTGGCGACTTCGAACTTTCCGCCAAGCGCTTGATCGAGCTGGCCCGCCAAGGCCGCGCCGAGCGCAAGAAGGACGACGCCGCCATCTCCGAACTCGTGGCGAAGGTCGTCTCCAGCGAGACTGACGCCCTCGAGCGTCGCAAGGCGCTGCGCACGCTCTCGGCCGACCACGGTGAATACGCCGTGCCGGCGCTGATCGCGGGCCTCGGCTCGGATGGGGACGACGAAGCCCGCGTGCTCGCCATGCACGCCTTGTCGCAGATGGGCGCCGAAGTCGGCGCTCCGTTGTGCGTCGCGTTGGCGTCCGAGGACGCCGTGCTGCGCCGCAACATCTGCTTCGTGCTGGGCAACCTCGGCGATGCGCGCTCGGTGGGTGCCCTGCAGAAGACGGCCATGATGGACGGCGACGAATCCGTCAAGAACGCCGCCGCCGAGTCGCTGGCCAAGTTGTCGGCCTCGGGTGATGCCGAGTCGAACCTGCTCAAGGCTTCCGACGGTTACTACGCCGGTCGCGACATGTGGATGCGCGAAGCGGGCGACGTGGTCTGGGGCTGGTCGGAAGGCCGCCTCGTGGGCACGCCGATCCCCACGGCGCTGTACGGCGTCGAGACTTCGCGCCGCGCCGCGCTGCATGCCTTGGCCGTCAATCCTGCTTCGACCGCCGCCCTGGCCCGCGTGGCCCGCGGCTTCGTCGGCCTGCAGGTCAAGTGCGATGCGCTGACGGCCGCCGGCGTCGATTGCGGTGATTGGAAGACCAAGGCCGACGCGGGCGTGTTGGCCGTCAACGCCGCTGGCGTCGACGCGCTGGACGCGGCCCTCGCCGACGCCGTGACGCATCTCGATGCTTCGAGCGGTGGTGCCTTGTGCCGCGTGCTCGCCGGCCTCGCCAAGGGTCCGACCGCGGGCCTCGAAGCGGCCTTGCGCTGCTCGGATGGCGCCCTGTCTTCCGAAGCGGCCGTCGCGTTGGCGCACATCGCCACGCGCTCGGGTGGTTCGGTGGGCGCGGACGTCGTGACGGTGCTCGGCGCCGCCACCGGTCGCGAAGCACTGCGCCTCGCGCTCGTCGTCGATGGCGACGAAGCCCGTGGTTCGGCCATCGCCGCCGCGTTGACCAAGAACAACGTCCACGCCAACCGCTGGACCAGCGGCGCCAAGGCGCTCGGCATGCTGCACCGCGCGCCGGCGCTCGACGTGATCATCGTCGCCGACAGCTTGCCCGACTTGACGACGGCCCAAGTGATCGACGAAGTCCGCTCGACCGAGCGCTTCGCCAACACCCCGATCCTCGTCGCGACCGCGGACGCGGAAGGCGTCGCCTCGCTGTACGAGGACCGCATCAAGGGCACGCTGACGACGGCCGAAGACATGGCCAGCGTGATGGAGGCGATGGCCGGCGAACTCAGCGGCGACCGTGCCCTCGCCGAGACGCTGGCTGCGCGTTCCGCGAGCGCTCTGGCGCATGTCGGTTCCAAGTCCGACCTCAAGCCGGCCTACGCCGGTCTGCACGCCGCCACCAAGCGCGCCGACACGATCGCCGTGCCCGCGTTGCATGCGTTGGGAGCCGGTGGCTGCGCCGCGTGCATCGATGTGGTGCTGGCGGTGCTCGCCGACGACACGCGTGGCGATGAAGCGCGCGTCGCCGCTGGTGGCGCCCTCTCCGACATCCTCGGCCGCACGGGCGGTGCGTTGTCGGCTGACGGCAACACCGCGCTGCAAGGCGTGGTCAATGGTGGGGCCTCGCCCATGGTGAAGGCCGCCGCCGCGCGTGCCTTCGGCAACTTGGCCATCGACGCCGCCACCCGCGCCCAGTTGCTCGGCTCTATCGGCAACTGACGCCAAGGACACGTTCTCGTTCGCCTCGGGGATCCGCGGGCGGGCGAGACGATCCAAGCCCAAGGCACTCGCGCGCCGCGGTGATCACCGCGGCGCGCGAGTGTTTCCATGGGTGGTCGTAGCACCCCCGCAGCGCCTCGAATGCTGCGCGCCTTCTAGAAGTCCAAGTCTGCCCTCGGCGATCGTGTGGCGGGCTGTGGCGGGCTGAGCACGCCCCGTCCCGCGCTGATCGAAGGAACACAGCCCCAGGGGCGTCGACTTGCATTGGCGTTGCCAGCCGGAGTGCCGCGGGCACTGCTCGTCCAAGCGCTGCCGTGCCGTCCAAGGGCCGGTCGGCAGATCCAAACCCCTTGCACACTTCACTTTTCGTCGTCGGACGCTACACTTTTCCACCCGCAAACGACTCGTTTAGGCCCTCAAGGCCTGGCGGTCAGGCGGCCGACAATTTGGATCCGGCGCTCAAGCCAGACCGAAGCCTGGTGGCAACAAGCCAACAGGGCCGAAGATGGCTGCCAAGCGCCCGGCGGTGCGCGCGAACAGCGCGTGCTAGCCACCCTACTTCGCCAAAGTAGCACAACGGTAGTGCACCGCTTTCGTAAAGCGGGGGTTGCGGGTTCGAATCCCGCCTTTGGCTCCATCCAAGCGACCCCTTGCCAAGCCCCGGTGCTAGGCGAGGGGTCGTTGTTTTCATGCTGCAGCTCGGCAGCACGCGAACCGCCAAGTCGCCTCGAGCGCGCGTCATTTCCGCCGCCGCGTCATTCCCGCTGCGCGCCGCGTGCCACGCGCCGCTCGCGCCAGTAACCTCGAGGACGCATGCTGTCCTTCCTCCCTCCCCGTCGTCCCGCCCTGATCGGCGTCGTGCACCTCTCCGCCTTGCCTGGCAGTCCGCGCCAACACCTGGCGATGGACGCCATCGTGCTGCAGGCCGTGAACGACGCGCGCGCGTACGCGCAGGGTGGCGCGGACGCGCTCATCGTCGAGAACTTCGGCGACGCGCCCTTCGCTCGCGGCGCGGTCGAGAGCGAGACGGTGGCGGCGATGGCGTTGTGCATCGGCGCGGTGCGCTCGGCGTGCGCGTTGCCCTTGGGCGTGAATGTGCTGCGCAACGACGCCCGCTCCGCGCTGGGCTTGTGCCTCGTCACGGGCGCGAGCTTCCTGCGCGTCAACGTGCTCGCCGGCGCCGCCGTCACGGATCAAGGCTTGGTCGAGGGTGACGCGTACGACTTGCTGCGCGCGCGCGCGCGGCTCGCGCCGAGCGTGGCCATCCTGGCCGACGCGCACGTCAAGCACGCCACGCAGTTGTCGAAGGAAAGCCTTGCCGAGTCGTGCGAGGAACTGGTCGGTCGTTCACTCGCCGATGCCGTCGTCGTCAGCGGCCGCGCCACCGGCAAGGCACCCGCGCCCGAGGAGGTGGCCGAGGCGGCGCGCGGCGCGGCGGGCGCACCGGTGCTGCTTGGTTCCGGAGTCACGCTCGAGAACGCCGCCAGCCTGTGCCGCGCCGCGCGTGGCGCCATCGTCGGTTCCTCGCTCAAGCAGCGCGGCGAGCTGGCGGCTCCCGTCGATCCGGCGCGCGTGCGCGCGCTGCGCGAGTGCTTCGAGCGCCTGGGCGGCGGCGCATGAGCGTCGAGACCCATCGCGCGGCCGGCGCGCGGCCCTTGGCCTTCGCCATCCTGACCATCAGCGACACGCGCGATGCCGCGACCGACAAGGGCGGTCCCTTCCTCGCGGAGGCGTGCCTGGCGGCGGGCCATGGCGTGGCGCGGCGCGCCATCGTCAAGGACGAGCCTGCCGAGATCCTCGCCGCGATCGAGGCGCTGGTCGCGGACGACGCGGTCGACTTCGTGTTGTGCACCGGCGGCACCGGGCTCGCTCCGCGCGACTCGACGCCCGAGGCGCTGCGAGCGCGCTTCGACAAGGAGATCCCCGGCTTCGGCGAGCTGTTCCGCTGGCTGAGCTACCAGGAAATCGGCACCGCGGCGATCTTGTCGCGCGCCACGGCGGGCGTCGTACGCGGCAAGGTGGTCGCGTTGCTGCCTGGCTCGCCCAAGGCCCTGCGCTTGGCGTGGGAGAAGATCCTCGCGCCCGAGTGCGGGCACATGGCGACGCAAGCGCGCGGCGCCAAGTAGCGTGCGCGAGCGTGCTGCTCGAGGAACCATCGCAGTACTCCGCGCGCCGGCGGCGCTCCGCCGGTGGCAATCCGTCAGCGGCTCTTCATCAACGAGAGCGTCGCCGTGAAGAAGCGATCGCGCAAGTAAGCCTGCGCGATGCCGGGCACCTCGAACTCCACGCTGCAGGTGTTGAAGCCGCGCGTGCAATAGAACGAGTAGCTGGCTCCCATCACGATCGAGGGGACCGAGATGTTCGACACCTCGCAGGATGTGCCGACCAGCGCTTCCTTGATGCGTCCGGCGACCATGTTGGCCACTTCGCCGATGGCGTCGAGGTTCTCCTCCGTGACCTCCTTCTGCGGCTCGCCCATCAACGCGCCGGCGACGAAGAGCATCGTGCGCTCGTCGAACGACAAGGTCAGCGAGCCGTTGCAGCGTCCGACCATGCCGACGACCACCGCGATGGGACGCGAGGTCGACACGAGGCGACTGGCGCCGACTGGCGGGGGCGTGATGTCGGTCATGGCGAGTCCCTCGACCACGCCCTTCACGATGGCGGACAAGAGGACGGGGTCGATGTCGAGGAACGGCAGCGTCGCCTCGGGCGTGGTGGTCGTCACGAGTGGTGCTTCATGGGCGCGGGGTGGTGGAATCGCGACCTTCGCCACGGTTTTCGACCGTCGCGCGGGGCGCGCTTGATGCCGGTTGCGGCCTCCAGTCCCGATCCCGGTCCCCGTCCAAGCACCGGGCGGCGGGTCGCGGAGGCTTCGAAGGCCAGCTAGCGCCCGAGCACGCAAGTACTTGCGGTAATCTAAGAAATGACGACTTGGCGGTATTTCCAGTTGATTATCATCAACGCGTCAGGACACCTCTCTCCATGCTCCATTTGACGCACTCCACCGGTCTGTCCACCTCCAGCTTCCGTCTCGCCCGTCTGGGTGTCGTCGCGCTCGTCCTTGGCGGCGCGTCGCAGGCTCAAACCGGACCCGTCGTGCTGGGCGGCGAGAAGGCCAACGATCGCTTCG
>Ga0172376_10004474_pt1 | contig 15956 bp, 17 predicted proteins | sample Lak35m_FD_121114 | JGI IMG/M metagenome (GOLD analysis project Ga0172376, IMG submission 121114) | Freshwater microbial communities from Kabuno Bay, South-Kivu, Congo - kab_092012_35m | ecosystem: Environmental > Aquatic > Freshwater > Lake | place: Democratic Republic of the Congo: South-Kivu... | reverse complement strand
GCGGGGTTCCTGGTTTGTTGGTGATGTGTTATCATGTTTCTTGTTGGTGACGTCGTTGGGGGGGTGGATGATGTAATTGTTGCTGGTTCCGAAGCGACTCTTGACAGTCAACCAGCCCCTTTCTTCAAGAGTGCGGATATTCTTTTTTACCGCCGCTTCGCACAGGTCACACTTCCTTGCCACGGTCGCGATTGACGGGTAGCAAACGCCCTCGTCACTGGCATTGTCAGCAAGCGCGAGCATGACCAGCTTCTCAGTGTGCGTCCGGCACGGCGTCTCCCAGACGCGCTGCATGATGCGGATGCTCAACTGAACCTCCAAACTCTCAGTTCCACCGCCGTCAGAGGTGAGATGTCGCAGCGGCCTTTCGGCACTTTGGCAGGTTCGCTGGCGGCGGCAGAACTGAGTATTCGGTTGTTCATTTTACTGCGATTTCAGGTGAATCTCACTTCACCGTTCCATGTGGAACGAGGCCATCATTCGCTGACCGCCTCCGTTTGTAAAGCGGTTTCTCGCGCTTCCGCGACTGTCACAAGAGTTGCCGCCTCGGCAATGCGTCCAAGTGTCTCGCAGTTGTCGTAGCCTTCGGGGTCTTCGACCGCCTGCGGCTGAACTACTCCGGCGCGCACGAGGATGTCGGCAAGCTGTCGCGTGGTCATAGTCCGGCCTCCGCGATGACCTTCAATTCCGCCCGTTTCTGTAACGCCAACATCCTCTGCCTGTAGTCGTCGCTGATTGTCGGCCTCGCGCATCCGGCCCACGGTATGTATCGAGGCACGCCCACATCTGCGTCCAAGGTTCTGTCGGCGATTGGCTTTGTGATCGGCTTGACGTTCTTGTGGCGTGCGATTGGCTTTGGTTCCGGTGTTCCGCAATAGCAGCAACGGCTGTGCTCAGAACCTCGCTGGTAGAACCTATGCTGTCCTCTCCCGCAATCATGCCAGAAGCCGGATTCTTCCGGCCAAGGCCATCCGAATATCCCAAGCGCGTCCACCTTTTCTACTGCGATCGGCGGTTCCGTAGTCTCATTGGAAAGGAACTCAACGAGTCTCAAGCCCATCGGGAATTTCATCCACAAGTCGCAACTTGGGTTGGCGTCGGTCATAGTCCGGCCTCCGTGATGAACTGGCTCGGCTGGCACTCCTCAAGTCGTCGTTTCCAATGGTTCGGACGCTGCTTCGCCGTGCTGATTACGAGCGTGCTCTTGGCTCGGGTGATGCCGACGAACGCTAGACGGCGCTCCTCCTCAACGTCCCGGTTCGCCGGGATGGTGCCATCGTCGAACGCTGGCAGGAACACCGATTCAAACTCCCTTCCTTTCGCGGCGTGGATGGTGCAAACCGTCACGCCGTCGCCCTGCTCCTCGGTGGCGTCCGTCTCAACCAACGCGAAGCGTAGCTCCGTCAGTGTGGCGTTTGGCGGCAGCGTGGCGGCGGCTTGCTCCACAAGCTCGACGACGCTCAGGCTGAATCCTTCCATCGTCAACCGCTCCGTGAATTCCGAAAATGACCGACACTCCGGCCAAGGCGTCGGCAGCGCCTCGTTTACGCTGCAAAGGCGCTCCGCTGCGAGTCGCTTGATGGCCTTGGCTGTCTCCGGGCCGACACTCACTTTCAACCAGTCGAGCATGAGCCAGTCGTTGAACGGGTTGGCGCACACGGCAAGCAGCTTCAAGGCTTTTCGCCAGCCGTCCGGCTTCTCCGCCGCCTTGCGCCGCTTCACCGGCACGCCGTAGGCCGCAATCGCGGCGGCAAAGGCATCCACCAGCGCGTTCGTTCGCAGCAACACCGCGCAGTCGCTCGCGCTGCCGTTCTGCATCAGCCGGTGAATCGTCGCTCCGATGGCCGCGATTTCTGCCGGCTGGTCGGGGAAGCTGGTCATCTGCACGGTGCCGTCCTGCCCGGTCTGGCTGACGGTTTCCTTCGGGAGCCGCGCCGCGTTGTTGGCAATCAGCCGGTTCGCGGCCTCGCAGATGCGCCCGGCGCAACGGTAGTTCCCGGTCAGTTCGTGCCGCTCAAAGTCCGTCCTCTGCGCCAAGCTCAAGAGGTATTCCGGCTTGCCCCCCCTGAAGGCATAGATGCTCTGGTCGAAGTCGCCCACGAAGAACTTGTTTGGCACGGGCATGGCCTCGTAGATGGCGGCGTCCATCATGCCGCTGTCCTGCGTCTCGTCCACGAACAGGTGCTCGAAGTCGCCGTTGGCGTCGCCAAACTGAATCAGCCTCAAGCCCCGGTGCAAGATGCTCTCGTAGTCAATCAAGCCGGCTTCCTCCATCGCCTGCCAGAAGTCGGCTGCCACTACCTGCGGGCGCGTCATGGCGCGGTCAATCCCGTGCGGCCCGGTCGCCAGCACGGCGCGCAGTTCCTCCTTCGTGCCGGTGTAGCGCAGTCGGCGGATGCTCTCGTCCAGCATGGCCTCGGTTTGTTCGTCGTCGGCGACGGCCAGCCGGTTCGGTGCGGCGTCCTGATGCACGTAGCGCAGCATGAGGGAATGGAGTGTGCCACAGTAGCCGAGACGGATGTTGCTGTTGTCGAACACGCGCTGGATTCGTTCCTCAAGCTCCCTTGCGGCGGCGTTGGTGAACGTCACGGCGGCGATGCTGCTGGCAGATGTGCCTTCGCGGAGCAGTCGGGCGATGCGCTCAACGAGCGTCCGGGTTTTGCCTGAACCGGGGCAGGCGATGACGCAGATGCGCGGATGCCGGCTCTCCACTGCGCACTGCTGTTGTTCGTTCAGGTTCATTGGAGAAAGTTGACTGGCTGAAATTGAATTCGCGCCGTTCCGTCCATTGGCGACACGCCGCGAGCCGCGTCCCCGTGCGCGTAAATCTGCGTGGTGCTCATGTCCTCGTGCCCGACGAGCTGCTGGACGGTGGCGATGTCGTTCCCGTTCTGAATCGAGTGCGTGACGTAGGCGTGCCTCAGCGTGTGCGGCGTGACGCGCTTCGCGATGCCAGCGGCGGCGCTCGCGGCGCGCATCTGGTCTTGCACGGCCTTGGGCGTGACGTGCCAGCGGTATTGACCGCGCAGCACGGCGGAGGGAAACAGGTATTGCCAGCGAAGCTCCCGGTTCGCGTTCGGGTATTTGACGGCGAGCCGCCCCGGCAACTCGACGCGGCCCGCGCCGTTTGCCGCATCAATGTCATGCAGCGACTTCCGCCACGCGAGATGCCTTTGCAGCGCCGGCACCAGCATCACCGGCAGCAACGCGAGACGGTCTTTGTCACCCTTGCCGCCGTGGATTCTCACCGTGAGCGCGGCGAAGTCAATGTCCTGAACTCGCAGCTCGCACGCCTCCGCCACGCGCAGGCCGGAACCGTAGAGCAGCCCGGCGACAAGGCGCGGATGCCCGGTCATGCCGGACAGAATGCGACCGATTTCCTCGCGGCTGGGAATCACCTTGAGCGGCTTGCGTTCCGGTGGCATGGGCGGGAGAACGAGCTTACCCATGTCGGCCTTGAGGACGTGCTTGAACACGTAGGCCATCGCACAGAGCGCGGACTTGCGAGATGAGCGCGAGTAGTCCAGACCGTGCAGGTGAACCATGAACCGCTGAACATCATCGCCGTTCCACTCCGTTGCCCTCTTGCCGATGAATCGGTAGAACGCCCGCGACCAGTGCCAATACATAGCCAGCAATGCCTTTGAATCACTGTTGAGTGCGACGGCATCCTTGAGTTTGTAGTAAAGGCTCACGCGGTTATACGAAGCGGAGGCGTATATTCAACTGTTATGCCTCGTTGCCCCACGTCGTCCAATTCGGGCGTTCTCGGCGGGCGAATAGTTCGAGATACGGGCCGGGGGACACGCTCTCGACGATTGTTTGGAACTCCTCCGGTTTTGCGCTGTGCGGGCCGCGTCCCCATCCCCACCAGTTCCGCTCCGACCGTCCCTTGGCTTTGAGGCTTCCACGGCGGCAGAACAGGATTGATTCAGTGCAGAGTCCGAACGTTCCACCGAGGCCGCGTCCTTTCGGTTGCTTGAGCCAGTGCAGCAGCGTTGACGGCTCGAAGCCCCAAGCGCGGGCGATGTCGTAGGTTTCTTCAATGTAGGCATTGATTGTCCAGATGTAGAGGTGTGCATTTTTGGCGGCTTTCTCTTTCACCGGCAGGGCGGCGATTTCTTCCACGGTCATCGTTGGATATTCGAGTTCACGGCTTCGCTCATTCGGATCGTGCAGCGAGCGCGGGCCTGCTTTTACGTCCCAAGGCGGGTCTGCCACGATTGTCGAGAACTCACCGACGAGGCATAACAAGTCACTGGAGCGAACTGCCACGGGCCTTGGCAGTTCGAGTGCTGGTAGCGTGGCAGTCGTCATGGGTTATTCGCGTGGCAGTCGCTCAGTTCCGGCGTTCGGCGCATTGAGCATCGCGGAGATTTCCTCGGTGAGTATCTTCTCCCATGCGGGGCGTAGTTCCTCGTTCATCACGTCGTCATCTATCGCGCCCCATTCGTGTTTCAGCCCTTTCCGGTCGCGGATGTCTATATCCAGTCGCTCGAAGATGCGCCGAACCACGCGCTCCAGTGAGCCGGGCTTCGCCGGTTCACTTCCGCCGCTGTTTGAAATTTGGTCACTCATTTTGCTTTTGCTTGGTTGTCGCCAGCCCGGTCACTGAGCTTGGTCGTTCGGCATTTCTACGTCGCTGGCGATTTCGTTTCCCCACGACGCCCAGCCGTGCCGTTTTCGCCGGGCAAATAGTTCGAGATACGGGCCGGGTGATACCGACTCCACGACCGTTTGAAATTCTTCGGGCTTGGCGCTGTGCTTGCCACGCGGCCAGCCCCACCAGTTGCGGTCACACCGCGATTTCACCGGCAGCTTGCCGCGACGGCAGAACAGGATCGGCTCGACGCACGGCACGAACGCCCCGCCGAGTCCAAGCCCCATCGGCTGCTTGAGCCAATAGAGCATCGTTGACGGCTCAAAGCCCCACGCCCGCGCCACGGCGTAGGTCTGCTCGATGTAGCGGTTGATCGTCCAGATGTAGCAGTGAGCATCTTCCGCCGCCGGGAGTTTCAGAGCACAGATTTCTTCGACGGTCATTTGCGGGTATTGCAGTTCGTAGCGTTCCGCGTATTCCGGCTGATTCCATTCGCTGTCAGTCTCACCGTTTTGCGTGCGCGTCTTTCCGATTGGCAGCTTCCACGGAGGGTCAGCGACGATACACCGAAATGCCGAACCAAGCGGTGCAGCGAACCCGGCCATCGCGTCCAGTTGTAATTCGAGAGTCATCGTGTGGCCGGGTCGCTGACCTTATCGTTATGCCTCTCGCTCATGCAGCATTGCCGCTTCGATTGCGCCGCGAGCAGTGCCGCGAGCGATTGGCCAGTGTGACTCGTCGCGTCCGGTGTTGTGCAGCCGGAAGCCGCGTCCCGTAGTGGATTGTCTGGCTACCCATGACGAGCCGTCTGTTTTCGAGTCCAGCCAGTCGAGTAGCTCTTTGTCAGTAAACCGAGGCATAACAACGCGCTGCACCCGCAACTGCCGCTGGCGTTTCCGATTTGGCGCTTTGTTTTTCTTCATAGATTTTCAGTGCCGCCCACGGTCGCTTTCGCGGCAGTGGGGTGAGCTTGGTCGTCAGAGATTGATGGTCGTCACTTGGTTCAGCCCAGCGTAGTCCGTCGGGCGCACGTCACAGCCGCAAAACTGGTCAAGCGTGCCGGCTTGGATGGCGTCAACGACGGCCTCCATGAGCGCCTGCTTGTTTTCAGTCGTCAGGCGGTCGAGTTCGTCCACGATGGCGATTCGCAACGGCGACTGTGCGGCCAGTGCCACGCTCAAAGCGGCGTAGGTGACGGCCTGCTCGCTGCCGCTGAACGTGTGGTGGCTCACCCAAGTCCGTCCGTTCATGCGGCCAAGCTCGCCGTCCCGGTAGGTCAGCGGCGAGCCAAGCACTTTGCCGACGATGCTGTTGGCGATTCGCAGCATCGGCGTGAACGCGGTCTGCACGGCCTCGGCCTGCTCGTCTTCAACGAACTGGCGCACCTGTTTCCAGATGTCGGCCTCAATGCGGGTCGCTTCCGCCTTGTCTGCGGCCTTCAACTTAGTGGCGGCTTCGGCCCGGCTCATAATCAAGTCCTTCTCGGCCTGCCGTGCGGTTTCTAATCGCTTCGCGGCGGTCGCTTTGGCCTCCGCCAAGCGGTGCATCGCGTCGGTCATGGTGTCCACGTTCGTCTCTGGCGGCAGCGCGGCAAGCTCGCCTTCCAACCGGGCGATGACGCTCGCGTAGTCCGGCACGGCTAACAGTTCGCTGCGGAGCACGGCGAGACGGCTGCGCTTGGCGAACAGGTTGGCGGCCTGCTTCTTCGCGGCCTCGTGCTCGTCCATCGCGGAGGTGTCGGCGGCTTTTGCGGCCTCAAGCTCCAGTTCCGCCTTGCGCTCCTCGGACTCAATCTCAGTCAGGCTCCGGGCGGTCAGCAGCTTCATGCCTTCGGCGGCGCGGCGCTTGTCTGCCTCGGCCAGCGCGTAGTTGCTGCGCGCCTCGGCGAGTTTGGTCTTCAACTGCTCTTGCTCCTCATGCTGCCGTAAGGCTTCCTCATGGTCGCGGCGGGCGGCTGAACATTTGGCGAGCGCCGTGGCGTTGTCGGCCTTGGCCGCGTCGAGTGCCTTGGTAGCGGCGGCAATCTTGCCGGCCAACTCCTCGGCCAGCGTGGTTTTCCAAGCGGTGCCGGCGCTCTTGCAGTAAGGGCACGTCTCAAGGTGCGTGAGCCGTTCGCGCTCCTTCAAGAGCGCCGCCAAGTTCTCGTTGGCCGTGTCCTCGGCAACCTGCGCCCGGTGCGCCAAGTTGTTCGCATTGTTCACCGCTTGTTCACACTCCGGCAACCGGCTGCGGTAGCCGTCCACCTTCGCGGCGTTGAACGTGGTGAACTCATGCGCTTCGGTCAGCACGGTTTCGTTCTCGCCGGTTGGGTCAAGGATGGCGTCGAACTCGGCGCGGGCAGTGCGCTGGCGCTCGGCGCTCGCGTGTTCGTCTTGCAAGCCGGAGAGCTTCAAGCGCACGGCCCGCAGTTTCTCGGTCGCTTCGCGGAGCGCGGCCAGCGTGTGCGGTGCGGCGTCGCTGCGCGTCACAAGCTCGCGTTCAAGCTCGGCCAGTTCGTTGCGGTCGGCGTCGAGCAGGCTGGTGCGGTGCCGGGCCTCGGCAATGTCGCGGGCCAACTGTTCGCGCCGGGCGGCGGTGTCGTGATGTTCCTTCACCTTGGCCTCTAGCCGGCTGGCCTCGTTCACAAGCTCGTTGTATGCCGTCTGCGCTCGTTCGCGCTCGCGCTCGGCGTCTTGTGCCGGGCGCGTGGCGGCGGCTCGCAGTTCGGAGATGCCTGCCACGGCTCCGGTCATCCGCTTGGCGGCGGCGGTCAGGTCGCTCTGCTTCTGCTTCGCCGTGGCCGCGAATCCGTCGAGCCATTGGGCCGGCGTGCCTTCCTTCCGGCCTGTCCAGTCGCCCATGATTTCGGCGGCGATGGCCGCGCAGAGCTTCTCCGTCTCCGGCGTCGGCTCGTCGAGCTTGATGGCCTTGACCTTGGCGGCGATGTTCGGGCCGTATTCTCCCGTGGCGGCTCCGCTGATTCGGAACACGAGCGCGAGCCGGTCGCGGTCGCTCATGGCGAAGTATTCGGCGGCGTCCAATGCCACCGGCGGCACGTTCAGGTCGCAGCCGATGCGCTCCATGCTCACGCTGCCTTTCTTCTCGCTCCAACGGCGCTCCACGAACTGCCCGTCGCTCATGGTGGCGTGCGCGGCCATGACGCTGCCGCTGCTGAGGCGGAACAAGGCGCTGTTCTGCTTGCCGAGCTTCGGATGCGCGCCGGCCAGCGCGAGCAGGATGGTGTCAATCCGGGCGGACTTGCCGGCTCCGTTGCGGCCCGTGAACACTGTCACCGGGTCGAGGTCGTGGCTGAACGTCTGCCCTTTCAGGCTGACTCCCTTGATGGTCTTGATGCGCGTATTCATGTCGTGTAGTGGTGTAAGTGCGGCAGACGGCTTCCCGGTCTGCCAGCGGGTTTTGAATCTCGCTCAGAACGGCGCGCCGTCGCCCTGCGGAGGTTCGTCACAGGGGATACGGCCCTCCGGTTCGGTCGGCTGCGAATTCCACTCGACGCACTCGCTGAGTTTTTTCTGCAACCACTCCGGCAGATTCTTGAACTTCTCGCCGCGCCCATCTGTGATGGAGTAAATCAGCGGCTCGTTGAACGGTGTCTTCGGCGTCGGCGTGCCCTTTGGAATCTTGGTGACGTTCTTGATGTTGGCGTAGTTCTTGTCGCCCTTCTTCTCGTGAACAATGGTCACGAGGCAGGCGACACCGGCGAGCTTGGCGATGTCGAACCCGTCCAGTTCAGCCGGGGTGAACGCCCGACCGCGCCACGATTCAAGGTCGTGCCGCAGAACCGCCTTCTCGCCGAGCGACAGGGTGTAGAGCTTGCCGACCATCATCGGACGCGCCTCGCCGCCGTCGCCTGTGAGCATTTCGTCAGGCAGTTCCCACGTCACGCGGACGAGCCTCCGAGTTCGCGGCTTGCCCATGTATTCGCTGCGGTGGCTGCCCAAGTCCACGACGCCGATGCAGACGGCGACGTGCGTTCCTTCGGGTGCGAGGATGAAGTCTCCCTCGCCGGAGCTTTTTGCTATGATTGCGCTCATGTCGTGTTGTGTGTTTCTGCGTTGCCTCCCGGCGTTGTGCCGTGAGGAAATTGTTCAACCTTGGCCGGTCAGCTTGCGCCGCACTTCCGGCAAGCCGATTCCGACGGCCATTTCGGCAACCGCCGCCTCTGACGTGTAAATGCCGTTGGCCTTGGCGGCTTTGACGATGCGCCGCACTTCGGCGGAGCGGTCGGGCGAGAGGCGGGGGCGGACTGGTTTGGTTGTTTTCATGCTTTGATTGCGTAATCGCCATCGGCGCGGACTTCAAACCAGCGGCGGACACCGCCACGCTTCACGGCGGGCGTGTATATGGTTGCCGTCTTGTAGTAGCGGACTTCTCCGCCGACCGTGCGCTTGTCCAGAGCGGCCAGTTCGATTTCTGCGCTGGCGAGCGCGGCGGCTTTCATCTTGTCGGAGTGCGCGTCAGCGGCGGCGAGTTCCGCTTTCGTCGGCCAGACCGTGCCAATACCGCTCATGCGCTCTTGGATGATTGCGCCGTTGGCGATGATGTTGTTGACCGTTGCTTCGAGTGTCATTACGTGGGCCACTATGGGCCTTGGTGGCCCGCGTGGCAAGGATTATTTTTGGAAAAGAAAACGGGCACCCGGAATGCACGCCGGATGCCCGTTCACCACTCACACAACTCCGCCGCACCACCAGCGGAGACAACTTCAAACCGCCTTGGCCGTCGCAATCAGCGCCGCCTCTTTTGCCCGCCGCACGTCGCTCCGTTTCTTCGTCACAACCTCGCGGCTCCGGTCAATCAGCTTGTCATCGTCAGGTGCCTTGCCGATGCGTAGCGCGTCTAGCACTTGCGTAGCCAGCGCCGGGTCACGCTGACGGACGGCTGAGACGGCCATCTCGGTTCCGGCGACGACGTTCTCGAAGGACGCCTTCGACACCACGCCGGTCAGCGCGGCACTTCCGGGCATGACCTTCGACATGAACCCGAACAGCCGGCCTGCCAGCGGCGCTGCGGCTGGCACCAGCACGGCGAGCGCAATCATTCCGCCCGTGCCGAGCAAGTCCGCGAGCCGCGTCAGCCACGTCTTCGCTTGGTGCTGTCGCCACTGGTCAGCCACGGTGCGCTCGCCTACGTAGGCGTCTTGGAGCTTGGAGACGGCGGCTGCGTGCGACTGTTCGGCGCTGTCGAGCTTGGCCTTCAATTCACCAGTCAACCGTTGAAGCTCCGCAAGCTCCTTATCCTTCACGGCCAGCCGGTCGGTGGCTGCCGCCCGCTCTGCTGCGTTCGTGGAGAGCAGTCCGCCAACGATGGCGCGAAGCTCGTTCAGTTCGGCGACTGGCGGCTGCGGGAGCAACGCGGCGGCTTGTTGGTTGAACTTCGCGGCGAGGTCGGTCGCCGGCTCGCGGTTCGTGCGGGCGTCCAGCGCGGCTCCTGTCGCTGCTACTTTCCCGGCAGCCGCGTGAATAAGTTGGTCGCTATTCGCATCCACGGCGGCAGCGGCCTTGGCCTTTGCGTCGGCGGCGGTGCGCGTGTCCTTCGACGTATCGGCCCGCCATGTCCACGGCTTCCACCAAGAGCGTTCGACCTTGGCCGACGGCGAGGCGCAGCCGGAAAGGACGACGGCGAGCAGGATTATTGGCAGGATGGTTTTCATTTCTTTCCGAGGTAAATCAGCAGCGGCAACAGCGCCAGCGCTATCGCTCCTGCGGCGATGAATAACAGAACGAGGATGCGGATGGTCTTCACTTCAAACGCCAGTGTTGCATCGCAAGCGCGACGGCGGCGGCGGTCAGAATCGCCAGCACAATTTTCTGCGCGTTCTTGCTGTTGAAATACGTGTCAAACCGCAGCCATTTAAGCGCGGCGAAATTCGCGTCGCACTTCCGCTGCCATTCCTCCTGCGACTTGAAAACGGTGGCGTCCGCGATAGTGTGCTGAACGAACGCGGTGTTGCCATCGGCAATTTGCTTCTGAACCAAGCCGACTGACGCCAACAACTGCTTTCGTTCCTCCGCACCTTCGACCTGTTCCGTGGCTACATGACGGACTAGTTGCGCTGTGACGCTCAACTGCTCATGCAGCCACCTGTCCTTTGGGTCAAGGTCGTCGAGCAAGTGCGGCGGTATGTCCGGCTTAAACTCTGGAAGCTGCTTGTTCGTCATGCGGTTGCCCTTTCGCCCTCAAATCACCAGTCTCAGGCGCGATTCTTGCCCGCTCGCGTCGCCATCTTCAAGCGCGGAGAACGGGGCGCGATAGACCAACTCGCCTCGGCCAACCAAGTCCGGCGTGCCGGCGCTGAACTTGGCTCGTGGCGCGTTGAAGTCCAAAGTCCGCCCGCCGCCAAAGTCCGCCGTGATTCGCACGGCAACCTCGCTGTCAGCCGCCACGATGTTCGGCACCGTGTCGCCGGTCATGTAGAGTGCCAGTTCGCCCGCTGCCATCGGCGCTCCCGGTCTGAACGTCTGCGGCAGCCGGTCGCTTCCGAACCGTGCCGGCTGCTTCGTCTCCCGCCACTCGAAGCTCGCTTCCGTCGCCGGAACTTCCATGCCGTTGACGAAAGCGTGGAACTTCACCGCCGGGCAGGCGTCCGTCTGGAGCGGCTCCGCGTCGAGCAGCAGCGCGAAGCCGTCTTCCGTCGTCAGCACGAATCCGTCCTCGGTGGCGAGCATCGTGTCGCCGTCTAGCAGGCTGCAAGAAAGTCCGCTGTCGGCGTCCTCGTAGCACGGGCCAGCGACGGTCTCGGTGCGGAAGTTGTATTGCCCGTAAAACGTCTCGTCCTCGTGCGTGTAGTCGCGGGTGCTGGCGATTTGCTGCGAGCGCGCCGCCTTGAAGTCGAACCGAATCTTGGCCTGCCCCTTCGCCGTGGCTGTCAGTCTCACGGAGTCGAGCACGACGCCGTGCAGGATGTAGAACGGGCCGCTCGGCTCGTATTCGACGCCGAGCTTGGCGGACGCGAAGCCTTCGCTGTTCCGCAGCTTGAGCAGGTAGGTCGTCAGGCCGCTCGCCGCTGACTGGCTTTCGGTGCGGAGCAGCAACTTGATAAGTTCCGCCGCGAGCGCGCCGTGATGGTAGTCTCCATTCCAGCCGCCTTGCCAGTGCGTCACGCCGCTCTCGCGCTTTACGCGCTGCCGGTGGATGCCGACGCGCTCGCCTCCGGCACCGTGGACTGGCTGGTAGCTGAACCGGCTCTTGCCGGTCAACTCGCGCACCGGCTCCGTGCTGGCCGCTCCAAACGTCGTTTCCGGCTGGAAATAGACTCGGTTCGGCCAGCGGTCTATTGGCAGGGCGAGGCTCACGACGGGGCGAGCGCGCTGCCGAGCGCGATGATTTTCCAGTCCGTGCCGTCACTGACGGCGAGGCACGGGTTGCCGCCGTCGCCGTCGGAACACCAGACGACGGCGCGAGGATGGCTGGACGCCGGGAAGGTCGGGTCGGTCGGCGCGAGCGTGCCGACAAGCTCGTCCTTCGTGTAGCTCGGCAGCGTCACCTTTTCAGTCACGGTCAGCGCGGCGATGGTGGCGTCATCGGTTGCCACGAACTTCCCGGCACCTGAATCCCATTTGATGATCAGCCCGTCGTCGAGCGCGTCCAACTGCGCTTCCGTCAGCTTCAACAAGCCCATCGCAATCAGTTTCTTGGTGATGCCGGTCGAGTCGTGGCGGAAGGCTTGGTTCAGGATTTCCCAATTCCCGTTCACGATGGCGTTGACCGCTCCGCCGTTTGGGTGAGTTTCAAGTGTGGTGGGGTCTTGCTGTGCCATGTTCGGTTTGGTTTAGACTTCAAACGTCGCGCCGTCAACGGACACTTGCCCGTTCAACTCGCTGTAGATTCGGATGGTGGCAGTGTCCGCCTGCCGCGTGATTTCAATTTCCGCCATGCCAGCGAGCGGGTCGTCCAGTTCGTCCGGCGTAAAGGTGTGCGCCGTCAGTGTCTTGCCCTGAACGATGTCGCCGTTCGCCTTCACCTGCTCGACCATGAACCGCATCGGCTCAATCGTGGTGACGAGCGTGTTCGCAGCCTGCTCGAAGCCCTTCGTCGCGGCTGCCCGGTCGAAGAACTGCGGGCGGACGCGCATCGTGCAAACGAGTCCAACCGGTGCCATGTCATAAGGCTCCGGCGCGAGCGGTCGCTTGCCGATGCCGAGGAACAGTTCGTCGTTCGGCGCGGCGTGCGCGATGAACACGTCGCTGCCGAGGTTCACCACGCCCTTGTTGTCCACCGGGTAGCCCCGGAACCGCGTCTCGTTGCCGGCGTCCAGCTTCTCAGCCGATACGGTGGACGGCTGCGTCCGCGTGTAGAAGATGGTCGCGCCTTCCGCCACGTCGGCAATCTTCGTTCCGAACAGCCCGCGAATCAGGTTGATGGCGAGGTAGCGGTTGGTGCCCGGCAATGTCGTGATGGACCCAACTTGCAAGATTTCCTCGCCGATGAGCAGGTAGTCCTGCTCGCTGTTCGCCAGCGCGCTCAGGTGGTCGGAGTCTTCCACGACGCGGTTCGCCTGCAAGATGGTGCCCTCGTCCGTCGTCGGGTCGGTCAGGCTAAACTCAATGCCGATGGAACGGTCAATGCGCGGCCCGGCGGCGTAGGCCACTAGCACCGTGCCAGTCACGGCGAAGTTGGTCGTCGTGCCGATGTATTTGTAGTCGCCGTCGAACTGCGCGGCGTGCCCGCTGATACCCGTCAGTCCCGGCGTCACCTTCTGCCCAAGGAACGCCAGCCGGTTCTCCTTGCCGCCGGTCAGGATGGCCGGCACTTCAACCACTGCCAACGGCAGCACCGGCAGAGTGTTGCCGGGCTGCGGTTGAATCAGGTTCAAGTCTCCCTGCCCGTTGCCAGTCACTTGCTGCCAGTTCACGACGGACGGCGGCGTGACGGATGTTTCCTCCGATTCAATCGCGCTCAGGTCGGGGTCTTCTGTCGCTTGGACAGTAATGGCTTCCTCGTCGCTGCCGCCCGTGCGGACGCTGCTGACTTGGTAGTATCCGGTGACGGTGCCCTCGCTCCATTCATCCCACACGAACCGGATGATGTCGCCCGGCTCAAGGTGGCTGGCCGTGCGGTTCATCTTGAAAGAAAGCACGCCAAGCGGGTAGCTCGCCTCTTTGAGCAGCATGGCGGCGAGCCGTTGCGCGAGGGTGGTTTCCGTCACTCCGTAGAGGCTGACGCGCTTCTGGTTCACCGCACCGACAGTGTTGAAGTTGGCCGTGTCCTGCGCCGAAACGGCATCTCCCTTGTAGTTGCGTTCGCGGTTGGCGAACTCGGCGCGCACTTCGTTGAAGGTGCTTGTCCAAGTGGGGCGCGTGAACTTGACTTCGCTCACCTGCGACTTGGTGAGCGTGATGATTCGGCTGTGGACGGTGGCCGTGTCGAGCAGCGTGCGGAACTTGAGCTTGTCGCCATCCCAAAGGAGCAGCACGCGGGCCGTCTCGCGGATGCCGGAAAGCACGTTGGCGAGCTTGTCGGCGCGGTCGAGTGTGATGCCAAGGCCGATGTTCTGCGCCGCGAAGAACTCGCTCGCCGCAACCCAACTGGCCTCGTCAATCAAGGCGCTGCTCATGCCCCGGCCCCATACCTTGTCCGTCAGAATCTCGTAGATGATGGCAGCGGGGTTCGCCTGCTGATAGTTCGCGTGCGTGCTGGTGTTGCTGCCGCGTGTTTTCAGTCCGGTGATAATGCTGCCGTCGTCCCGGTAGCACTTCGGCAGCCGGCGAAGGATGAAGTGATGGCTCTGCGCCTGCGGATGCGTGCCGACCTTGTAGTCCTTAAACAGCGCCCAGCAAAGGTGCCGGTAGTGCATCCCGTGCGCGTAGTAGGGGTCGCCGCTACTCTGTCGCACCTGCCACGGCGTTCCGCTGTAAAGCAGGACTTCGCCGCCTTCCTGTCCGCCGGCCAGCGTCAGCGTCATGCGGTCGCTGTTGCCGAATGCGGTGGCCGTGTCTTGGTAGGTGCTGACGTTCGTGCCGGCGATGATGGTGCCGCTGCCGAGGATGCGCGTCAGTTCCAAGTTGGCAGTCGTGCCGGTCTTGCTCAACACCGTCCACTCGCCGAATCCTTCAATCGTCACCATCGCGTCAACGGTGAACTCGCTCACGTCGTCGAAGTTGAACTTGCGGGTTGCGCCGGTTGCGGCGGGCAACTGGTGAAGGATGGCGCTGCCGCTCGGCACGGTAACTGAACCGGCTCCCCAACCGGTGATTTGGTTTCCGAGCCGCTTGTCGAGCCGTAGCGTCGCGTTTGTCGCGTCGGCGTCGGCGATGGCCGTGACGGTGAACTGGCCGTAGTTCGGGATTTCGACGGCGTTGTTCACGGCCAGCAACGACGTGCTCTCCAGCGTGACAGCCACGGTTCCATTTATGGATGCTGGCCGCGTGAAGCTGGCCGTTGTCGTTGTGACGGCGGCGACGGTGGCGACAACCGGCGTGTCGTCAATCAGCTTCACCTCGCCCGGCGTGCTGATGACCTGTGCAACGGCGTCAACCTCGCCCATGCAGATTCCGTATTCGTAGGTCAGGTAGTATTCGTAGCCGACAACCTGCGAGCCGCCGCCGCCACCGCCCTTTCCGCCCGGCGTCGCCTGCCGAATCTCGACGGTGCGAAGCTGGCTTTTGTCATACTCCATGAAGTTGCCCGTCACCCGTTGTTCCCCAAAAATAACAGGCACCGGCACGCCGCTGGCGCTGGTCGCCATCTGCAACTCGGCGCGGCGGGCGTCTTGTAGTGACGGCGGGCTTGGTGACGTGATGGCGCTGATTGCCCCAGCGGCGAGGAGTAAAATGCCTCCCTTCACAAGAGCCGGGTTTCCGCTCAGTGCGCCAACTCCAATCAGGAGCGCACCGCCGATGAGTCCTGCAAATCTCGCCATAGGTCGGAAGGTGTCACGCGGAAGCCGGTTGCTTCAATCCTGAAAATCCGGTGAACCGCCGGCCTCCAAATCCGGTAGTTGCTCACGATGACGCTCTGGTGCGCGAGCGCGTGGGCCAACGTGTCGCCAAGCACGAATCCACAGTGGCCTGATGCGCGGCCCGTCTTGAACACCGCCAAGTCGCCGAACATTGGCGCGGTCTTGTCCGCCTCCGCCGCGTGAAGGCACCGGGCGAAGCCGCTGGCGATGCGCTCGCTCCGCTCGTGAAGTCCTTCCGACGGGTTGTAGCCGGGGAAGCGGAACATCGGAATGACGCCGCTCTCGGTCAGCACGGCGGCGACAAAGTGAATGCAGTCAATCCCGACGCCGGCAACGGCCATCCGGTCGCGGTGCGGCGTGCCGCGCCACTTTTCTACGCTCACCAGCGCCAGCGCCTGCCGCTCTGGCGTCCAGATCATTTGGTGGGCTTGGGGGTCACTGACAGCATTTCGTCGCTGC
>Ga0172376_10004470_pt1 | contig 15965 bp, 26 predicted proteins | sample Lak35m_FD_121114 | JGI IMG/M metagenome (GOLD analysis project Ga0172376, IMG submission 121114) | Freshwater microbial communities from Kabuno Bay, South-Kivu, Congo - kab_092012_35m | ecosystem: Environmental > Aquatic > Freshwater > Lake | place: Democratic Republic of the Congo: South-Kivu... | reverse complement strand
GCGGTTACACGCCGGCTGAAATCGGACTGGTTTTGTCGATACCGGCCCTGACCAAAATGCTGGTGCCGGTAGTGTGGGGCCGTTTTGCAGCACAACAAAACCGGCTATTGACGCTGATACGCGCTGCCAGTTGGTTCAGTCTGCCCGGTTTCATGCTGATGCTCTGGCCCTGGAGCCTCCCCGGCCTCGTCGTCGTGATGTTCGGTTACACCTTTTTTCAGAATGGCATCATGCCGCTGTTCGACACCCTGACCCTGGAGCATCTGCGCAGTGATTCGCATGGTTATGCCCGCATCAGGCTCTGGGGATCGATCGGGTTTATCCTGGCGGTGCTGGGCGTGGGAGAACTCTTGCAGGGGCCGTTTTCCGTCGAGGGGCTGCCGTATCTGATCGTGATGTTTCTGGGAGGAGTCTGGGTGATGTCGTTGAGTCTGCCGGATGGCGTGGGCAGCCCTGCACACGAGGCCAGCCCTCCACTGGCCCATATCCTCAAACGAGGGGATGTTCTTGCCCTTTTTCTGGGCTGTCTGTTGCTTCAGTTCAGCCATGGTCCGTACTATGTTTTTTTCTCGGTTTATCTCGACAGTCACGGTTACACCAAACGGGAAATCGGCGGACTCTGGTCACTGGGTGTGCTGGCCGAGATCATCCTGTTTCTTTTCATTCCTGCCCTGCTCAGGCGTTTCACGCTCAGGGCCGTTTTCGTTTCCAGTCTGGTACTGGGCGGATTGCGCTGGGGGCTGCTGGGCTGGGCGGTGGAATCCCCCTTGCTGATGGTGTTGATACAGTGTCTGCATGCAGCCAGTTTCGGCTCGGCCCATATTGCGGCCGTGCATCTGGTGCAGCACCACTTCAAGGGCATACACCACGGCACGGGACAGGCACTCTATGGTAGTGTCAGTTTCGGGCTGGGCGGTATGCTCGGCAGTCTGATGGCGGGTTACCTGTGGGTGCCCCTGGGGCCGCACGGTGTGTATATCCTGGCGGGTGTGGCCAGTCTGGCAGGAGCCGTGGTTGCCGGACGGGGAATGCGCAAAATCGTATACGGATGAAATCGTTACGTTCAGCGCGGGGACGATATCATTTTTCGTTACGGTGAGTACTTGACAATTTTGTTCGTTTCGGTTGACAGGGCGAGGGCGAGAAACTAGAATTGTCCGCTTTCCCGGGCTTTGGCCACCGTTCATGAATGATCGGACGCAGAGTCCTGGCAACAGAATTTTCATTTAAAGATTCCCCGGATCCGTAATAAAGTTTGGAGTTTGGTAATGACCACAATCAACCAGTTGGTTAGGAAGCCAAGGGTAAGAAAAGTAGAAAAGAGTAACGTACCTGCCCTGGACAGTTGTCCGCAGCGGCGGGGTGTATGCACCAGGGTTTATACGACGACCCCGAAAAAGCCCAATTCGGCCCTGCGAAAGGTGGCCCGTGTGCGTTTAACCAACGGTGCCGAGGTCAGTAGTTACATCGGTGGTGAAGGACATAACCTGCAGGAACACTCCGTGGTATTGATCAGGGGTGGTCGTGTGAAGGACTTGCCGGGTGTGCGTTACCATATCGTCCGGGGCAGCCTTGATACGGCGGGTGTTCAGAAGAGAAGACAGGGTCGCTCCAAATATGGTGCGAAGCGTCCCAAAAGTTAACAGGCCATCAGGATATAAATTTATATGTCGAGAAGAAGAGTATCCCAGCAAAGAGATATCGTACCCGATCCCCGGTATAACAGTGATACCCTTGCCCGTTTTGTCAACATGTTGATGTTGAGTGGCAAGAAATCAGTGGCCGAAAGGGTTGTTTATGGTGCACTGGATCACATACAGACCAAAACCGGTAACCAGCCCCTCAATGTGCTGGGCAAGGCACTGGAGAATGTGCAACCCCTGGTGGAAGTGAAATCGCGACGGGTTGGCGGGGCTACCTACCAGGTTCCGGTCGAAGTGCGTCCCTCACGTCGTACGGCACTGGCCATGCGCTGGTTGATTGATGCATCCAGAAAACGTAACGAAAAAGGCATGGTACTCAAACTGGCGGGTGAATTGATGGATGCCCAGGATAACAGGGGTTCTGCCGTCAAGAAGCGCGAAGATACACATCGCATGGCTGAGGCGAACAAGGCGTTTTCGCACTACCGCTGGTAAATAAGGGATGAGTGGACGATGGCCCGCACTACACCCATAGACAGATACCGTAACATCGGTATATCGGCTCATATCGACGCAGGGAAAACCACGACGACCGAGCGGGTGCTGTTTTACACGGGAATAAACCATAAAATCGGAGAAGTACACGATGGTGCGGCGACCATGGACTGGATGGAACAGGAGCAAGAGCGTGGCATAACCATTACCTCGGCCGCTACGACGACGTACTGGCGGGGCATGGGTCATAATTACCCCGAACACCGCATCAATATCATTGATACCCCCGGACACGTTGATTTTACGATTGAGGTCGAACGTTCAATGCGGGTTCTGGACGGTGCCTGCATGCTGTATTGCGCGGTAGGTGGTGTCCAGCCCCAGTCCGAAACCGTGTGGCGGCAAGCCACCCGGTACGGTGTTCCCCGGATTGCCTTTGTCAACAAGATGGATCGCTCGGGAGCCGATTTTTTCAAGGTTCATGACCAGATGCGGGAACGGTTGAAGGCGAATCCGGTACCGGTACAGATACCCATAGGCAATGAAGATACCTTCGTGGGGGTGATTGATCTGGTCAAGTTCAAGGCGATTCTCTGGAGTGAGACGGACAACGGTGCCAGTTTCACTTATGAAGAGGTTCCCGAGTCTCTGGTCGATGCGGCCGGCGTCTGGCGTGAAAAAATGATCGAAGCCGCTGCCGAGGCCAACGAGGTATTGATGGACAAATACCTCGAGGGCGTAGAATTGACAGAGGATGAAATCAGGCAGGCTCTCAGGCAACGAACCATCGCACTCGAGATAGTACCGATGTTGTGCGGGTCAGCCTTCAAGAACAAGGGTGTGCAGGCCATGCTGGATGCGGTGGTCGACTATTTGCCATCGCCGACAGATGTCCCGGCCATCAAGGGTATGGATGCCGACAGTGGAGAGGCCGTGGATCGTCCTTCCAGCGATGCCGAGCCGTTTGCTGCCCTGGCATTCAAGATCATGACAGATCCCTTCGTGGGAACGCTCACCTTTGTGAGGGTTTATTCGGGGGTTCTCAATTCCGGTGACAGCGTGGTCAACTCGCAATCGGGCAACAAGGAGCGTATTGGGCGTTTGTTACGCATGCACGCCAACGCCCGGGAGGATATCAGGGAAATCCGGGCCGGTGATATTGCCGCCTGTGTAGGGCTCAAGGATATCGTAACCGGAACCACGCTTTCATCGGTGGACAAACCGGTAATACTGGAACGCATGGAGTTTCCCGAACCGGTCATTTCCGTGGCGGTGGAACCCAAAACCAAAAGTGATCAGGAAAAGATGGGGTTTGCCCTGCAGCGGTTGGCACAGGAGGATCCCTCCTTTCGCGTGAGAACTGACGAGGAGTCGGGTCAAACCATCATATCGGGCATGGGTGAACTGCATCTCGAAATCATCGTGGACAGGATGAAGCGGGAGTTCAAGGTAGGTGCCAATGTCGGGGCACCCCAGGTAGCCTATCGGGAAACCCTCAGGAAATCGGTTGAACAGGAAGGCAAGTATATCCGGCAAACGGGGGGGCGGGGCCAGTATGGCCACGTATGGCTCCGGATAGAGCCCCTGGCAACGGGCGGTTATGAATTCGTGAATGGCATCATGGGGGGGGTCGTCCCGAGGGAATATATTCCCGCTGTGGACAAGGGGATACAGGAGCAGCTCCAGAATGGTGTACTCGCGGGTTATCCCATGGTAGACATCAAGGTTACCCTGTTTGATGGCTCGTATCATGATGTGGATTCCAGTGAAATGGCTTTCAAGATTGCCGGATCCATGTGCTTCAAGGAAGGAGCCAGACAGGCCAGTCCTGCGTTACTGGAACCCATCATGGCGGTAGAAGTGGAAACACCCGAGGATTACATGGGTGATGTCGTCGGTGATTTGAACCGGCGAAGAGGAATCATACTCGGCATGGATGACAATGCCGGTGTCAAGATACTGAAATCAGAAGTACCCCTGGCAGAAATGTTTGGTTATTCGACCACGCTGAGATCATTATCTCAGGGTCGCGCCACCTATTCGATGGAGTTCAAGAAATACCAGGAAGCACCTGCCAATGTGGCAGATGCAGTCATCAAAAAAGCCTCAGTAGGTTAGTGTTAAAGTAATTCATATCAAAGAGGATTCTCAGGTCGTGTCAAAAGAAAAATTTACTCGCAGTAAGCCGCATATCAACGTAGGTACCATTGGTCACGTAGACCATGGCAAGACTACCCTTACGGCTGCACTGACGAAAGTGGGTGCAGAACGTTTCGGTGGTGAGTTCAAGGCTTACGATCAGATTGATGCCGCACCCGAAGAAAGGGCGCGAGGCATTACCATAGCCACGGCTCATGTGGAGTACGAATCGCCCTCTCGCCATTATGCGCATGTGGATTGTCCAGGACATGCTGACTACGTCAAGAACATGATCACGGGTGCTGCCCAGATGGACGGAGCCATTCTGGTATGCTCGGCGGCCGATGGCCCCATGCCCCAGACCCGTGAGCATATCCTGCTGGCTCGTCAGGTTGGGGTGCCCTATATCGTGGTATTCCTGAACAAGGCCGATATGGTCGACGATGCTGAACTGATCGAATTGGTAGATATGGAAATTCGCGAACTGCTTTCCAAGTATGATTTCCCGGGTGATGATACCCCTATCATCATTGGTTCGGCACTGAAAGCCCTGGAAGGGGATTCGTCAGATATCGGTGTACCTGCCATCATCAAGCTGGTCGATGCGCTGGATACTTATATTCCGGAGCCGCAGCGTGATATCGAAAGGCCATTCCTCATGCCGATCGAGGATGTATTCTCGATTTCCGGTCGCGGAACCGTGGTCACTGGCAGAATTGAACGTGGAAAGATAAAGGTGGGTGAAGAAGTTTCCATCGTGGGTATTCGCGCAACCACCAAGACCACCTGCACCGGTGTGGAAATGTTCCGCAAGTTGCTGGATGAAGGTGTTGCCGGGGACAACGTGGGTGTATTGCTGCGTGGAACCAAGCGGGAAGATGTAGAGCGTGGCCAGGTGCTGGCAGCCGTCAATACGATAACCCCGCATACCAATTTCGAAGCAGAAATATACGTGCTGTCAAAAGATGAAGGCGGGCGTCACACGCCGTTCTTCAATGGATACCGCCCCCAGTTTTATTTCAGAACGACAGATGTGACGGGAGCAGCCGAACTGCCGGAAGGCGTTGAAATGGTCATGCCCGGTGATAATGTCAAGATTACGGTAAAACTGATCAATCCCATCGCCATGGAAGAAGGTTTGAGGTTTGCTGTCCGCGAAGGAGGCAGAACCGTGGGTGCAGGTGTCGTAACCAAGATACTGGAGTAATACCGTGCAGAAACAGAGAATCAGAATTCGGCTCAAGGCGTTTGATCATCGTTTGATTGATCAGTCTGCCAGTGAAATCGTGGAAACCGCCAAGCGTACCGGTGCCCAGGTATTGGGACCCATTCCGTTACCGACCAAAAAAGAGCGTTTTACAGTATTGATTTCACCCCATGTCAACAAGGATGCCCGTGATCAATACGAACTGAGAACACACAAGCGACTGATGGATATCATCGAGCCTACGGACAAGACCGTTGATGCCTTGATGAAACTGGATCTGGCTGCCGGTGTCGATGTTCAGATAAAGTTGAACTGACAAAAAACGTTTAAGTTTAAGAGGACAAGCAAATGTCGTTGGGTTTGGTGGGTCGCAAGTGCGGTATGACGCGCATCTATACAGATGATGGCGTAGCCGTACCTGTATCAGTAGTACAAGTAGAGCCGAACAGGATCGTGCAGGTCAAAACCCTGGATGTTGATGGATACAGGGCTATACAGGTTACGACGGGTGAGAGAAAAAGATCACGCATGACGCGCCCGGAAGCAGGCCATTTTGGCAAGGCGAGTGTAGATGCAGGACGTGGTTTATGGGAGTTCAGGCTTGAAGAAGCAGATCAGGCGGAGTACACGGTCGGTAACGAGTTGGGTGTGGATGTGTTCTCGGCAGGGCAGTTTGTCGATGTCCGGGGTGTCAGCATCGGTAAGGGATTTGCCGGGGTCATCAAACGCTATAACTTCAGAACCCAGGATGCCACTCATGGTAACTCGCTGTCACACAGGGCACCGGGTTCCATCGGCCAGAATCAAACACCTGGCCGCGTGTTCAAGGGTAAGAAAATGGCAGGCCACATGGGACACGACAACGTCACGGTACATAATCTGAAGATACATTCCATAAACCAGGAAAAATCACTGCTGTTCATCACGGGAGCCATCCCGGGCCACAAAAATTCAGATGTGATAGTCAAGCCGGCTATCAAGAAAAAAAATGGGTAATGAGAGATGCAAATTCCCTCGGTAAATGAAGCGGTAACGCCACTAGAAGTGGCTGATTCCGTATTTGGTCAACAGTTTAATGAAACGCTGGTTCATCAACTGGTCGTTGGTTATATGGCTGCAGGCCGTGCAGGCACTAAAGCCCAGAAAACCCGCTCGGAAGTAAGTGGTGGCGGAGCCAAGCCCTGGAAGCAAAAAGGTTCAGGCCGGGCGCGAGCCGGTACGACCCGTGGCCCCTTATGGCGAACCGGTGGTGTGACGTTCGCAGCAAAACCACGCTCGTACGAGCAGAAACTCAACAGGAAAATGTACCGCGCTGCAATGCGGTCAATTTTTTCAGAACTGCTAAGGCAGGGACGGTTGAAGATCGTTGAGGGACTGGTGCCTGCCGAGCCAAAAACACGGCAACTGGTTTCAAGCCTCAAGGCACTTGGCGTGGGTAACGGCGTGCTGATTACAGAAAATATGGATATCAATCTTGTCCTTGCTGCCAGAAACATACCTGGATTTGATGTCCTTGGTGTAATGGGCCTGAATCCTGTGAAACTGGTTCATAGCGATACCGTCCTGATTACACCGGGTGCGGCTAGACAGTTGGAGGCTGGATTAGCATGAAAGATTACCAATTGATGGAATTGATAGAGAAACTCCTGATCACTGAAAAAACCTCTGTCGTTAAGGGCAATGGTGAGCTACACGTTTTCAGGGTGAAAAAAACAGCGGACAAGATTCAGATTCGCAGGGCGATTGAGTTGATGTTCACCGTTGAGGTGGATTCCGTGAACGTAGTGAACGTTGCTGGAAAGATAAAGCGTTCCGGCAAGTCGTTTGGCAAGCGTCCAGACTGGAAAAAGGCTTATATCCGACTGAGACCTGGACATACCCTGCAGATCGGTAGTCCGTAACAAATGACTCAATGCGAATAGCGGGATAAATGCAATGGCACTGATTAAATCCAAACCAACCTCGGCGGGGACCCGATTCAAGGTCAGAGTCAAAACCGAGGGACTCTACAAGGGACGGCCTGAGTCCAGTCTTATAGAGAAGAAGTCACGTCAATCAGGAAGAAATAACCAGGGCAGGGTTACCGTGAGACACCAGGGGGGGGGGCACAAACAGCATTATCGCCTGATTGATTTCAAGAGAAACAAGGTTGATGTTGCGGGTCGCGTGGAAAGAATAGAATATGATCCAAACCGCACTGCGCACATCGCTTTGGTAATCTACAAGGACGGCGAAAAAGCCTATATCATCGCTCCAAGAAACCTTACGCCCGGCCAGGAAGTCGTTTCCGGTGAGTACGCACCCATCAAGACAGGAAATTGTCTTCCCATCAGAAACATACCGGTAGGTACCGTGGTTCATTGTGTGGAGTTGAAACCGGGCAAAGGTGCGCAGTTGGCCCGGAGTGCCGGTGCATCTGTGCAATTGGTGGCCAAGGATGGGGATTATGCGACCATCCGTTTGCGTTCAGGCGAAATGAGGAAGGTATTGGCTGACTGCAAGGCGGTCATCGGTGAGGTTTCCAATAACGAGAACAATCTGATATCCCTGGGCAAGGCGGGCGCAGCCCGCTGGCGTGGAATCAGGCCAACGGTAAGAGGGGTTGCCATGAATCCGGTAGATCATCCGCACGGTGGTGGTGAAGGCAGGACATCGGGTGGCAGGCATCCGGTCTCTCCCTGGGGCATACCGACCAAGGGCTACAAAACCCGAAATAACAAGCGAACGCAACATTTGATCGTTCGTGGACGCAAACAGAAATAACGGTTAAAGAGGTTATCCTGTGCCACGCTCAATAAAAAAAGGACCCTTTGTCGATCATCATTTGATCAAAAAAGTACTGGAAATGGAGCAAAGCGGCTCCAAAAAACCCATAAAGACATGGTCGAGACGATCCATGATTATTCCCGAAATGATAGGTTTAACCCTGGCAGTACACAACGGGCGTCAACATATACCTGTGCTTGTCTCTGATAATATGGTCGGACACAAATTAGGGGAGTTTGCCCCTACCCGCCTGTACAAGGGTCATCAGGCAGATAAAAAATCGAAGTGATATATGGGTACCGTAGCTAAAATGATCAATGCGCGGGTTTCTGCGCAGAAGTGCAGGTTGGTTGCTGACCAGATCAGGGGAATGCCGGTAGGTAATGCCATCGGTCTGCTGACCTTCAGCACCAAAAAAAGCGCGAAAATAATACACAAGGTTCTTGTATCTGCCATCTCCAATGCCATGCATAATGACGGTTACGATGCAGATGCCTTGAAGGTGGAGTCCATCCAGGTGGATGAAGGTATGAGTCTCAAGAGAATGTCGGCGCGTGCCAAGGGGAGAGCCAACCGTATTACAAAGCGGTGCTGTCACATCACAATAAACGTATCAGAATACCGGTAAGGCATAATGGGACAGAAAGTACATCCGATTGGGATCAGACTGGGTTACATCAAGGACTGGACATCGCGCTGGTATGCGAATAGCAAGGATTATCCCGTCTTCCTGCACAAGGATCTTCAAATCCGTGAATTCCTGAAGAAAAAACTGGGCCATGCCTCAATCAGTCGAATTCAGATCAACCGGCCTGCCCACAATGCCCATATTACCCTTCACACGGCACGACCGGGCTTGGTGATAGGCAAGAAAGGGGAAGATATCGACGCGCTTCGCAAGGAAATTTCCAGCATGATGGGCGTTCCCGTGCAAGTGAGCGTAGAGGAAATCAGAAAACCTGAACTGGACGCTCAACTGGTCGCCGAGGGCGTGGCGCAACAGCTTGAAAAACGTATCATGTTCAGACGCGCCATGAAAAGGGCGGTCACCAATACCCTCAGACTGGGTGCAGAAGGTATCAAGATAACAGTGAGTGGACGGCTGAACGGAGCGGAGATCGCCAGAACGGAATGGTATCGTGAAGGTCGTGTACCCTTGCATACTTTCAGGGCGGATATAGATTACGGATTCGCAGAAGCCAAAACGACCTACGGTATTATTGGTGTGAAGGTATGGATCTTCAAAGGCGAAGTATTTGTTTCGCCGACCGGAGAAACAAGGCCCTCTTCAATGGCCGATATTTGAAGCGAGCAGGTGAAGCAGTATGTTACAACCTAAAAGAACCAAGTTTCGCAAGCAACAAAAAAACAGGAATACCGGACCTGCCACATCGGGAAACCGGGTCAGTTTCGGTGATTTTGGTCTAAAATCCGTAGAAAGGGGCAGGTTGACCGCACGGCAGGTGGAAGCGGCCCGCAGGGCGATATCACGCCACGTAAAAAGGGGCGGAAAAATATGGATTCGCGTCTTCCCTGACAAGCCCATCTCCAAAAAACCACTCGAAGTACGAATGGGGAGTGGCAAGGGAAGTGTCGAACTCTGGGTGGCAGAAATCAGGCCAGGTACCATGCTCTATGAGCTTGAGGGCGTTAGTGAAGAGCTGGCCAGAGAGGCTTTTGAATTGGCAGCAGCAAAATTGCCGGTAAAAACGACGTTCTCTTACAGGATGATCATGTAATGAAAGTTCAAGAATTAAGAAACAAGTCTGCGGATGAATTGAACCGGATGTTGAAGGAATTGTACAAGGAGAAGTTTGATCTGAGGATGCGTCAAGGGACGCAGGAAAGTCCAAAACCGAATTTGTTTGGAAAGGCACGTCTCGGGATTGCACAAATCAAGACTGTACTCACAGAGAAGAGCAGAATGCAATGAATAACGAAGTGAAATCCACGCGAACGCAGACGGGCAAGGTCGTTAGTACCAAAATGGATAAATCAATACGCGTGCAGGTAGACAGGTTGGTGTTGCACCCGGTGTATGCCAAGTACATCAGAAAATCCAGTACCCTTCTGGCGCATGATGAGAATTCGGAAAGCCGTGAGGGTGATGTTGTCATAGTGAAAGCCTGCAAGCCACTTTCAAAGCGGAAAGTGTGGACTCTGGATAAGATCCTTGACCGGGCTGAATTTTAACCAGGAGAAAACATAATGATTCAGATGCAAACTAACCTTGACGTTGCCGATAATAGCGGTGCGAAAAGGGTGATGTGTATCAAGGTGCTGGGTGGTTCACACAGGCGGTATGCCAATGTAGGTGATATCATCAAAGTCAGCGTAAAGGATGCCATTCCCAGAGGACGGGTAAAAAAAGGAGAGGTCTACAACGCTGTAGTGGTTCGGACGCGCAAAGGTGTGCGCCGTGGTGATGGTTCAGTTGTAAGGTTTGATGGAAATGCGGCAGTATTGCTCAACAACCAGCACCAACCCATAGGAACGCGCATATTTGGGCCAGTGACCAGGGAACTCAGATCCGAGAAGTTTATGAAGATAATATCCCTTGCCCCCGAAGTCATATAAGAGAGGCCTGAAATGAACAAAATCAAAAAAGGTGATCAGGTCATCATGAAGGCTGGCAAGGATAAGGGAAAACTCGGAGAAGTGAAGCTTATCCTGCCCACAGGCCACGTCCTCGTTAATGGCATCAATGTGGTGAAGAAGCACCAACGCGCCAATCCGCGTGCCGGAATCGACGGAGGAATCATCGATAAGGAGATGCCTGTGCATATCTCGAACGTATCCATATTCAATCCGGCCACCAGTAAGGCGGATAAAGTAGGATTCAAACTACTGGCCGATGGCAGGAAGGTGAGATACTTCAAATCGACCAATGATGTGATAGATGGATGAGTTTGAGGGCAGACGAATGGCTAGATTACAGAAGTTATACAAAGAACAGATTATCGGCGCACTGACTGAACGGTTTGGGTACCAGTCTGTCATGCAGGTGCCACGCCTCGAAAAGATCACCCTGAACATGGGGGTAGGGGAAGCGGTCGCAGACAAAAAAGTCTTGCAGAATGCGGTCGAGGATTTACAGAAAATTTCAGGGCAGAAACCCATTATTACGATAGCCAGAAAGTCTATCGCCGGTTTCAAGATTCGTGAGGGGATGGCCATAGGCTGCAAGGTGACCCTCCGCCGGGACAGGATGTATGAATTTCTCGATCGTCTTATCAGTGTGGCGATGCCGCGCATCCGCGACTTTCGTGGAGTCAGTGCGAAAGCGTTTGACGGAAGGGGTAACTACAGTATGGGTGTCAAGGAGCAAATCATCTTTCCGGAGATTGATTACGACAAGATTGATGCGCTGAGAGGAATGGACATAACCTTTACGACCAGTGCAAGAACTGATGAAGAAGCACGATGCCTGCTTGAACAGTTCAAATTCCCCTTTAGAACCTAGCAGGTGATGCCGTGGCAAAAAAATCAATGATTGCTCGTGAAAAAAAGAGAAGCGAACTGGTAGACAAATACTATGCGAAGCGGCAAGCCCTGAAGGCTGTCATTAAAAGCCAGAGTGCTTCCGATGAAGAAAAACTTCAGGCGGATATCAAACTACAGAAGATGCCCAGGGATTCTTCACCATCCAGGGGAAGAAATCGTTGTAATCTCACAGGTAGACCACATGGGTATTACAGAAAGTTCGGCCTGGGGAGAAACAAATTACGCGAATCAGTTATGCGGGGAGATGTTCCTGGCGTAACCAAGGCGAGCTGGTAAAACAGATCAGTTCAATGCGTAGTCGCATACCGGAGAAACAGAAAATATGAGCATGACAGATCCCGTAGCTGATTTGTTGACTCGAATCAGAAATGGACAAGCAGCCAGGAAGACAGAGGTAACCATGCCCTCGTCCAAATTCAAACAGGCTATTTGCCAGTTACTAAAGAATGAAGGTTATATCACCGATTACGGTGTAGTTGACACCGACGGAAAACCAACCCTGAATATAGCCCTTAAATATTATAAGGGTAATCCGGTCATTGATGATATCAAACGTGTCAGCAAGCCAGGACGCAGGGTGTACCGGTCCAAAGATGACCTGCCCGTAGTGCTGGGTGGGTTAGGGGTAGCGATCGTTTCGACATCCAGAGGGTTGATGACTGACCAACAGGCCAGGGAAAGTGGCCAGGGTGGAGAAGTCATCTGTACTGTATCGTAAGATTTTAAGGCAGGTCGTTTCATGTCGAGAATAGCAAAAAACCCGATTCCGATTCCTGAGGGAGTCGAGGTTACGTTGGGTGCAGATCAAATCAGTGTCAAGGGAACCAGGGGTTTATTGACTACAAGCAGGAGCTCCCTGGTCAATGTCAGGGTAGAAGAGGGTTGGGTACATGTGGAAGACGACAGGACGGATCGCGAGAGAAACAGCATGGGGGGGACCCTGCGAGCCAACCTGGCCAATATGATTCAGGGTGTGAGTAAGGGTTATGAGCGCAAGCTTGTGCTGGTCGGTGTAGGGTATCGTGCCCAGACCAAGGGAAACATACTCAGTTTGTCCCTGGGTTTTTCGCATCCACTGGATTTTGAACCCCCGACCGGCATTACCATAGAAACACCTTCACAGACCGAGATTCTGGTCAAAGGGTGTGACAAGCAGGCCGTTGGTCAGGTTGCAGCGAATATAAGAGCCTATCGTCCACCTGAACCCTATAAAGGAAAGGGGGTTAAATACTCCGACGAAGAGATCATCCGTAAAGAAGCCAAGAAAAAGTAACGCTATGGACAAAAAGCAATCCAGACAGAAAAGAGCAGCCAAAACCCGGCTTGTTATTCGTTCCATTGGTACCGATCGTCTCAGTATTCATAGAACACCCAATCACATTTACGCCCAGATTACGACCGCTGACGGGGGGCGTGTACTGGTGTCGGCTTCTACCCTGCAGACGGATATAAAGGCAACGATTGAGGGACATACGGGCAACATGAAAGCTGCGAAAACCGTCGGAGATTTCATTGCCAAAAGAGCACTTGAAAAGGGTATCAGCAAAGTGGCCTTTGACCGCTCGGGTTTCAAATATCATGGCCGGGTCAAAGCGCTGGCAGATGCAGCCCGTGAAGCTGGTCTTCAGTTTTAGGAGCAAATAAATAATGGCTAGTAATGTAGGGCAGGCGAGTTCTGCCGAAGGTTTCCAGGAAAAATTGGTAGCGGTTCGCCGCGTAGCAAAAACGGTTAAGGGCGGAAGACAGTTTGGCTTTACTGCATTAACGGTTGTTGGTGATGGAAATGGACGGGTTGGGTATGGCTTGTGCAAGGCCCGGGAAGTCCCGGTAGCGATACAGAAATCAATGGAACAGGCGCGCAAGAATATGAAGAAGGTGAGCCTTAACGGTGATACCCTGCATTATTCGATGATGTCTTCAACGGGAGCAGCCAAGGTCTACATGCAACCGGCCTCCCAGGGTACGGGTATCATTGCGGGAGGGGCCATGCGAGCGGTTTTTGAAGTAGTGGGTGTGCATAATGTGCTGGCCAAGTGCATCGGTACCAACAATCCCATCAATGTAGTAAGAGCCACAATCAAGGGGCTGACTGAAATAAAAGATCCCAGAACCATCGCGGCCAAGCGTGGCAAACTGCATGATCAAGGTTAATCTGAAAGTGCGGAGCATGAAATGACGATAAAAACTGTGAAGATTACCCAGATCAAAAGTGCCATAGGTAGATTGGCATCTCACAAGGATTGTCTTAAGGGTTTGGGTATACGTCGGATGCATCAAAGTGTAGTGATTCCGGCGACTGAAGCCAATAGGGGCATGATCAATAAAATTTATTACATGCTTAAAGTCGAGGAAAACTGATGTATCTGAATACCATCAAAGCTGCGGAAGGGAGCAGAAAGCAGAAAGTTCGTTTGGGCAGGGGAATCGGGTCTACGCTGGGAAAAACCAGTGGCAAAGGTCACAAGGGTCAGAAAGCAAGGGCTGGTGGATTTCACAAGGTCGGGTTCGAGGGTGGACAGATGCCCTTGCAACGTCGACTTCCCAAGGTTGGTTTCAAATCAAGAATCAAGAAGACGGTTGCCGAAGTCAGATTGCATGAGTTGAATGCACTCGTGTCGGGTGAGGTCACCCTGCAACTGTTGAAGGATTCAAACAGGGTGCCCTTGCAGACCAAAACGGCCCGTATCATCGACTCGGGAGAGCTGAGTGTGGTTGTCAATGTAAAAGGAGTCAGGGTTACCCGCGGAGCAAAGCAAAAAATTGAAGCCCTGGGCGGCACGGTAGAGGTATAAGTGAATACTACTGCTTCATCCATCAACACGAGACTGGATAAACTGGATGAACTCAGGCAAAGAATATTCTTTGTCATTGGAGCTTTGATAGTTTACAGGATTGGTGCACATATCCCTGTTCCTGGAGTGGATCCCCGTGCGTTAGCAGCCATGTTTGCCCAGCAGGGGGGATCCATACTGGACATGGTCAACATGTTCTCGGGTGGAGCACTGAAGCGGCTTAGTATTTTTGCATTGGGTATCATGCCCTATATTTCTGCCTCAATCATCTTCCAGTTGATGACGAGTGTCATACCGCAACTTGAGCAGATGAAAAAGGAAGGGGAGTCGGGTAGAAAGAAGATAAATCAATATACCCGCTATGGTACGGTAGTACTGGCTACATTCCAGGCTGTGGGCGTTGCCATGGCTTTACAGGGGCAGACGGCATCCGGTATGCCCGTAGTGATCAATCCCGGATTTCAGTTTATCTTCATTACGGCTTTGTCACTGGTAACCGGAACCGTTTTCCTGATGTGGCTGGGTGAGCAGATGACTGAAAGGGGTGTTGGAAACGGAATTTCCATTATAATCTTTGGTGGTATAGTCGCCGGTCTGCCTTCCGCCATTGGAGGTACCCTGGAATTGGCACGAACCGGTGAAATGAGCACGTTCAGCATACTGGCCCTTTTTGCCATCGCCGTTGCGGTGACTGCCCTGGTTGTTTTTGTCGAGCGAGGGCAGCGCCGTATTGCCATTCACTATGCCAAACGTCAAGAGGGCCGCCGAATGTATGCGGCACACCAGACCTTTTTGCCCCTCAAGCTCAATATGTCAGGGGTGATACCGCCGATATTTGCATCGAGTATCATTCTGTTCCCGGCGACGCTGGCCAGTTGGTTTGGTAACGCGGACAATATGGGTTGGTTACAGGATGTTGCAACCACACTCTCACCAGGACAGCCGCTCTACGTCATGTTTTATGCCGCAGCAATAGTGTTCTTCTGTTTTTTCTACGCTGCGATGGTATTCAATTCGGTAGAGACGGCGGATAACCTCAAGAAATCGGGTGCATTTATCCCGGGCATACGACCGGGTGCCAATACGGCCAGATACATAGATTCGGTAATGACACGGCTCACCCTCATCGGTGCAGCCTACATTACTGCGGTGTGTCTGTTGCCGGAGTTCCTCATTTTGTACTGGAACGTTCCATTCTATTTTGGTGGAACCTCCCTTTTGATCATTGTCGTAGTGGTAATGGATCTCGTGTCTCAAGTTCAGACGTACGTCATTAATCACAAATACGATGGGCTGCTTAAAAAGTCCAACATGAATCTCAGGTCATAGTCGCACCTGGGTCTTGAAACTGGTTCAACGTTACGAGGACGTTATGAAGGTTAGGGCATCTGTTAAAAAAATATGCAGAAACTGCAAGGT